>Ga0209698_10000549_pt1 | contig 42831 bp, 34 predicted proteins | sample LitLauG_LLR_2012_FD_187203 | JGI IMG/M metagenome (GOLD analysis project Ga0209698, IMG submission 187203) | Freshwater sediment microbial communities from Pennsylvania, USA - Little Laurel Run_MetaG_LLR_2012 (SPAdes) (version 2) | ecosystem: Environmental > Aquatic > Freshwater > Creek >... | reverse complement strand
TCGGTCGCGCCGAACACGACCCGCGGGACGCGCGCGAGCACGATCGCACCCGCGCACATGGCGCACGGCTCGAGGGTCACGTAGAGGACGGAGTCCAGCAGGCGCCAGCTCCCGAGCGCCCGCGAGGCCTCCCTGAGGGCGATCACCTCGGCGTGAGCCGTGGGGTCCTGGCGCAGCTCCCGCTCGTTGTGAGCGCCCGCAACCAGCTCGCCGTCGCGGACGAGGACCGCGCCGATCGGCACGTCCTCGTGTTCTAACGCACGCTCGGCCTCGCGCAAGGCGAGGCGCATGAAGTAGTCGTCACGTGGGAAGAAGCGCTCGCTCATGGTCCTCACCCGCGCCGTCTGCGACAGTGCTCTGCCGCGCTGAAGCGCCCGGAACATCATCATTACCGAAAGAACATGACCTCCGACACCGTCCATCAGCAGACAGGCGCAAGCGGACGCAGGGCGCTTACGCCGCTGCTTGTGTGTCTGGCTGCGTGCGCCGCCGCCTTCGCGGGGACGCCGGCGAGCGCATCGGCGGCCCGCTATGCCGAAGGCGAGGTCGTGGTCAGGTACGCCGCCTCGCCGGGTTCGGCGACGGCGGCCGCCGCGGGGGAAGCGGCGGGGACGACGCGGCTCGTGCACACGCCGCCCGGCACCAGCATGGCGAGCGAGCTGGCGCGCCTTCGCGCCACCTCCGGCGTGCTCTGGGCGGTCCCGAACTACGTAGCGCACGCCTCGGCCGCGCTCTACCCGAACGACCGCGGCGCCGGACCGAACGCCGGCGAATGGCAGAGGCTGCAGTGGAACTTCGTCGGCCCGTTCGGTGTGAATGCGCCGGAAGCGTGGGGCAACGTGGCGGCTGACGGCGCACCCGGGGGCAAGGGCGTCATCGTGGCGGTCCTCGACACCGGCGTCGCCTACGCCAACCGCGGCCCGTTCCGCCGCTCACCGGACTTCGGCGCGCACGAGTTCACCGCCGGCTATGACTTCGTCTCGCGCAACAGGTATCCCAACGACCGCAACGGCCACGGCACGTTCGTCGCCGCGACGATCGCCGAGTCGACGAACAACGGCTACGGGCTCACGGGCCTGGCCTACGGCGCGCGGATCATGCCCGTCCGCGTGCTCGACAGTGCCGGCGAAGGCGAAGCGTCCACGATCGCCGAAGGCGTTCTCTACGCTGCGCGCCACGGCGCGCAGGTGATCAACCTGAGTCTCGAGTTCTCGCCGGGCGTCACGGCATCGGACATCCCGGAGCTGATCGAAGCGATTCGCTATGCGCATCACCGCGGTGTGCTGGTCGTCGCGGCGGCGGGCAACGAGGGCCATGCGGCGATTGCCTATCCCGCACGCGCGCCCGACGTCATCGCCGTCGGCGCCACCACCGAACACGGCTGCCTGGCCTCCTACTCCAACTACGGCGGAACACTCGCGATCGTCGCTCCCGGCGGCGGCGCGGACGCGAACCTGCCCGGCGACCCCAACTGCCGCCCCGAACAGCAGCCGTCGGGCAGCGACATCTACCAGGTGACCTTCACGGGCAGCTCGCCGCGCGTGTTCGGCATGCCGTCGGGCTATGAAGGCACGTCGATGGCGACCCCTCACGTGGCCGCCACCGCGGCTCTGGTGATCGCAAGCGGTGTCATCGGCAAGCACCCGAGCCCGGCGGCGCTGACGGCGCGGCTGCTCGCGACGGCCCGCAAGCTCGGCTACCCGGGCGACGAAAGGCTCTACGGCGCGGGCCTCCTGGACGCTGCGGCGGCAACCGCGCCGGGCGGCCCGGGAGCCGTCGCCGTCAAGTCCACGGCGGGGCATGGGGCCGCCGCACGCTCCCACGCCTGAACCGCCCCCGGAGGTCTGCGACCTGGCGGTCGTCGGCGGGGGCATCCTCGGCCTGGCGCTCGCACGCGAGCTGCTCTCGCGCAGGCCGGCCTGGAGAGTCTGCGTGCTCGAGCGCGAGCAGGAGCCGGCGACCCACCAGAGCTCGCGTAACTCCGGCGTCATCCACGCGGGTATCTACTACGCGCCGGGGTCCCTGAAGGCGCGACTGTGCGTGCAGGGCGCGCGCGAGATGTACGAGTACTGCGAGCGCCGCGCGATCCCGGTCCGGCGCTGCGGGAAGGTGATCCTCGCGACCGAGCGCTCCGAGCTCGGGCGTCTCGACGAGCTGGAGCGCAGGGCAAGGGCCAACGGGCTCGACGGCGTGCGGCGCCTGGACGCGGCCGGCGTCAGGGAGATCGAGCCGCACGCGCGGGCGATCGCCGGCCTGCACTCGCCGGGCACCGGCGTCGTGGACTTCAAGCGGGTCGCCGAGTCGCTCGCGCGGGACGTGGCCGCGGCGGGCGGAGTGGTGGCGGGCGGCTGCGAGGTGACGGGCAGCGAGACCCGCGCGCGCACCATCCGCCTCTCACACCCCCGCGGCGTCACCGAGGCCACCAACGCCGTGTTCTGTGCCGGGGCGTGGGCGGACCGCCTGGCGGTGGATGCGGGCGCGAGCCCCGACCCGAGGATCGTCCCCTTCCGCGGCGCATACCTTCGCCTGCGCCCGCAGCGCCGCGGGCTGGTGCGTTCGCTGATCTACCCGGTGCCCGACCCGGCGCTGCCGTTCCTCGGCGTGCATCTCACGCGGTCGGTCGACGGCGATGTCCTCGTGGGCCCGACCGCGCTCGTCGCGGGCGCGCGCAGCGCGCACGAGCTGATCCGGGCGCGGGACGCGCTGGAGACGATCACGTGGCCGGGGAGCTGGCGCATGATGGCGCGCTGGTGGAGGGTCGGGGCGCTCGAGGCCCGGCACTCCGCGCTCCGCGGCTCGTTCGTGCGGGCCGCCGCGAGATACGTGCCGGAGCTCGAGGCAGAGGATGTCGAGCCCGCGTTCACCGGGGTCAGGGCGCAGGCGCTCGGACGCGACGGCCGCCTGATCGACGACTTCGTGTTCTCCCGCACCGCTCGCGCGCTGCATGTGCGCAACGCGCCGTCACCCGCGGCGACCGCGTCGCTGGCGATCGCCCGCCACCTCGCCGATCAGGCGGAGCGGTCATTCGACCTGGGGTCCTGAGCCGCCGCGGACCGCCTTCAGCGCCGCTTGGTCAATGCGCAGCCGCGAGCGCGCCGACGGTATCCCTGACCCCGGCCGATGAGCCCGGGAAGCGCGGCTGCCAGCCGAGGTCCCGCCTGATCTTGGTGTTGGACGAGCGCGCGGAGCGCACCAGCGCTTCGACCGCTGGCGCGCCCGCCACAAGGCGCGCCAGCGCCGCCGGGATCCGCCGCGGCGGCCCTGTGCCCAGCTCGGACGCGGAGAGTGCCATGAAGTCGTAGAAGGTGATCGGCTCGTCGTCGGCGACGTGGTAGATCTCGCCGCTGCGAGGATCCGCGGCGGCGAGCATGAGGGCCCCCGCGACGTCGTCGACGTGAACGACGTCCCACATGTTCGCGCCGCTTCCGATCACGGCGAACCGGCCGGGCTGGCGAAGGCGCGGGAGCATCTCCTGCGCGTACCAGCCGCCCGGCCCGTATACGTGCGACGGCCTGATGATCGCGCAGGGGAGCCCGCTCGAGAGGACCAGCCGCTCTCCCTCCTGCTTCGCGCGGCCGTATGCCGTCTGCACGGGCAGCGGCTCGTCCTCTCTCAGAACCGCCCCGTGCGCGTCGCCGGTCACCACCGTCGAGGCGAACACGAAGCGCGGCCCGGACGACGGGTCTCCTGCAGTGGCCGCCACGCACGCTGCGAGCAGCCGCCGGGTGCCGCCGACGTTGACGTCGATCAGCCTGCCCACATCCCTCTGGGATGCGATCTCGGCCGCGAGATGAAGGACGCAGTCCGGTCGCGCCGCGGCGATCAGCTCCGTCAGGCGGGCCTCGTCGCCGAGGTCGCCCTGCAGCGCGTTCGTCCCCTGCGGCGCGCTCGCGGCCCGGCGCACCAGCGCGTCGACCTGATGACCCTCCGCGAACAGGCGCCCGCACAGCACACCGCCGATGAACCCGCTCGCTCCCGTGACGAGTGCGCGCATCCCGCTACATCTCGAACGCGGTGCGCCCGCCGCAGTCGACGAGGCCCTGGAGCGCGGCGCGCCCGTCTCCGATCAGCGGGCCTCCGTGGGCGAGCAGCAGGCTGTCGAAGTCGACCTCGGCGAGCAGCCGCTCGCAGGACTCCAGGATGCCGTGCCTGGTCGCCGGGGGATCGTCCATCAGGGAGTCCGGGACGAAGCCGAGCAGGCCCTCCTGCCCGTGCGGGCCGCCGAGCACAACGGCGTCCGCGAGCGCGAGCGCCCTCGAAGCGGGGATGTGCAGCGCGGTGTCATCGGGGCAGATCGCCCCGACCTCGTGGGCGACGACACCGCCCGGGAGCACATCGCCGATATCAAAGCCCTCGACCTGCTCGCCGTGGGAGAACTCGTGCAGACCAGCACGGTTGCAATAGATCTTGCAGGCGAACCTCTCCGCGAACTCCCCGCACCCGCGGTAGTGATGGCGATTGGTCAGCAGCACCGCCGCCGGCGCGGTGTCCTGTTCGGCGAACCACTGCAGGCCCTCCGCCGGCACGAGCGGGTCGATCAGCACCCCCGGGCCGGCCAGCCAGTAGGAGGAGACCTCGACATGGATCCGCGGGTGCATCGCGGTCCAGTGCACGACCCCAGGCAGTACCTCGCGCATGCGCTCAGCCTAATGGCTCCGGCAAGGCCGCGAGCCCGTGCGCGCCGGCCCCGGCGCCCCGCGTCGGGGGCATCTGGGAACATCGAGGAGTGTCAGTGAGAGCAGGCATCGATCTGGTGTCGGTTGAGGCCGTGCGGGAGTCGCTGGGCACGCACGGCCGCCACTACCTCGATCGTGTCTACACCGAGCGCGAGGTGCAGGACTGCACCGGTCCCGGCGGCGTCGATCCCGAGCGGCTCGCGGCGCGCTTCGCCGCCAAGGAGGCCGCCCTGAAGGTGCTCAGGCCCGGCGATGTCGGCCTGTCCCTCAGCGAGATCGAGCTCCGCCGCAGCCCGGAGGGCTGGGTGGACCTGGAGCTGAGCGGCCCCGCGGCCGAGATCGCCGCCGCGACGGGGCTCAGCGACTTCTCGGTGAGCATCACGCATGAAGGAGGATTCGCCTCCGCCGTGGTAATTGCGAACGTGGACTTGAGAAAGGGATGACCGCGGCCGATGATGGGAATATGACCGACCAGATACGCCAGATCATCCGAGACCACGCCCGTCTCGCGGGCGACGTCGACGCTCTCGCGGCCGACGCCGACCTCTACTCCGCGGGCATGACCTCGCATGCGAGCGTCAACGTGATGCTGGCGCTCGAGGACCACTTTGACGTTGAGTTCCCCGACCGCATGCTCACGCGGTCCGTGTTCGAGAGCATCGCCTCGATCGAAGCCGCGCTGATCGAGCTGCGCTCCGAGGCGGCCGTCTCATGAGCATCTCGGTCGACAGGGACCAGGCGTTCCTGGACGCGATCCGCCTTATCGCCGACGACGTGTCGGCGCCGAACTCCGACTCCGTGGACCGCGAGGCGCGCTTCCCGATCGAGTCGATCGAGGCCCTGCGAGGCGAGCGCGCGCTCTCCGCGGCGCTCCCGACCGAGCTGGGCGGCGGTGGTGTCAGCTTCGGGGCGATCGCCGCAGGCTGCTTCGAGCTCGGGCGCCGCTGCGGCTCCAGCGCGATGGTCTTCGCGATGCACCAGATCAAGGTGATCACGCTGATGCGCCACCTGGACGACGCCCCATGGTTCTCGGAGTACCTCGCGAGGGTCGCGGAGGAGCAGCGCCTGGTCGCCTCCGTCACGACCGAGATCGGTACCGGCGGGGACATGGGACGCTCGATCGCGGCCGTCACACCGACGGACGACGGGATGCGCACCTTCGAGAAGCAGGCCCCCGTCGTGAGCTATGGCGCACACGCCGATGACCACTTTGTGACGCTCCGCCGCGCCCCGGACTCCGAGGCCAGCGACCAGGTGATCGTGCTCGCGCTGAAAGACCAGCTCGAACTCGAGCCGAAGGGCACATGGGACCCGCTCGGAATGCGCGGAACGTGCTCCCCGGGCTTCGTGGTTCGCGCCACGGTCGCACCCGAGCAGGTGCTGCCGGCGCCGTTCTCGACCGTGATGGCGGAGTCGATGGTCCCCGTCACGCACATCCTGTGGTCGCATCTGTGGCTCGGCATCGCGACCGACGCCTTCGACCGGGCACGCGCGTTCGTCAGGGCCTCAGCCAAGCGCACGCCCGGCGAGACACCGCCGGCGGCGATCCGGCTCTCGCACCTGATGAGCGAACTCTCGCCGCTGCGCTCGGAGGTCCGCTCGGCCCTGGAGGACTTCGTGAAGGCCTCGGAGGACCCGAGCCGCGAGTGGCTGTCCACGATGCAGGCGGCCGTGCGATTCAACAACCTGAAGGTCGCCGCCGCTGACCAGGCGCCGCGTGTGTGCCAGTCCGCGATGGGCGTCTGCGGAATCGTCGGCTTCAAAAACGACACGCCGTACAGCGTCGGCCGGCATCTGCGCGACACGATGTCCGCGTCGCTGATGATCGCCAACGAGCGCATCCACCAGACCAACGCCAGCCTGCTGCTAATCGCCAAGGACGTCTAATGCCCGGCCCTCTACCGGGTAGCCCTGACCAGGCGGCGCTCCTCTCCGAGCTGATCGACCGCCGCCTGCTGATAGACACCGGCGTCCCGGGGGTCTACGGCCGCGGCGCGGACTTCGAGAACGTGCGCGAGAGCGTCGCCGAGCTCGTGACACGCGCCGCCGCGGGCGAGGAGCCCGAGCAGCTGCGCTTCCCGCCGCTGATCCCGCGACGGGACCTCGAGCGCGTCGGCTACCTGAAATCGTTCCCGCACCTCGCGGGCAGCGTCTTCTCGTTCGACGGCGACGAGCGGCAGGCCGCCGAGCAGTATCAGCGCGCCAGCCGGCACGAGGACTGGAGCGAGTTCCAGAGCATGACCGACCTGGTCCTGACTCCCGCGGCGTGCTACCCCGTCTACCCCGCGATCGCCGCCCGCGGGCGGCTTCCGCAGGGCGGCGTCACGGTCGACGCCGGGGGTGCCTACGTCTTCCGCCACGAGCCCTCCGGCGACCCCGCGAGGCTGCAGATGTTCCATCAGCGCGAGATCGTCCGGATCGGCGCGCCCGAGCAGGTGCACGAGTGGCGCGACCGTTGGCGCGAGCTAGCCCTCGAGCTGCTCGGCTCGCTCGGGCTCGAGGTCACGCTGGACGTCGCCAACGACCCGTTCTTCGGCCGCAGTGGCCGGATGCTCGCCGCCAGCCAGCGCGAGCAGCAGCTGAAGTTCGAGGTGCTCACCCAGATCGCGGGGCCCGAGCCCACCGCGGTCGCGTCGTTCAACTATCACCAGGACCATTTCGCGGGCGCCTACGGCATCGAGACGCACGACGGCTCGCCTGCCCACACCGCATGCCTAGGCTTCGGACTGGAGCGGATCACGATCGCGCTGCTGAGGGTGCACGGCTTCGAGATCTCCTCCTGGCCCGCGCCGGTGCGCGGGGTGCTGTGGCCGTGAGCCCGCAGGCGACAGGGCCCGTCAGCCTCACGGGGCTCGACCCCGCCGCGTACGCCCGCCATCCGCTGCACTCACCGGAGCGCACGTACGTCGAAACGAACTGCTACACCGACATCATCATCGAGCTGCTGCACGCCCGCGGCCTCGAGCCGCTCGCGGCGATGGGGCCATCCGTGCGGATCGACTTCGAGGGCGACCAGTGGACGTTCCTGAAGCCCCTGCCCCAGGACCTCGAGCTGCTCTACGGCGTCGACATCCACGAGATGCAGCCCTACCGGCCGCTCCCGGAGCAGGCGGCCGAGCAGATCCGCAGCGACCGCACGCTGATCGTCGAGCTCGACTCCTGGTACATGCCGGACACGGCCGCCACGAGCTACCGCAGCGAACACGTCAAGAGCTCCGTGGTAATCGAGAGCATCGACCCGGCAGCCGAGCGGATGCACTACTTCCACGCGACGGGGCTCTACGAGCTCTCGGGCGAGGACTACCGCGGCGTGTTCCGGCTCGGCCGCGAGTTCTCCGACGACGTGCTCCCCCCCTACACCGAGCTCGCGCGGTTCGACGCGGGAGCGCCCCTGCACGGCGAGGAGCTCCGCGAGGCCGCGGCAGCGCTCCTGCGCGGGCATCTCGCAGCGCGGCCGGCGAGCAACCCGTTCGTGCGCTTCGGCGAGCAGCTTCAGAGGGACCTTCCGCGGCTGCTCGCCGGGGATGCCGCGGACTACCACGCCTACGCGTTCGCGACGGTCAGGATGGCCGGCTCCGCGTTCGAGGTGGCGGGCTCCCTCGCGCGGTGGCTCGTGCCGGACGACGAGGCGGCCGCCGAGGCCTTCACGAGGATCGTCGAGGGCTGCAAGGTCCTCTCGTTCCGCCTGGCACGCCGCAGGGAGTTCGATCCCGGGCCGCCGATAGACGCGCTGGCCGGCGCGTGGGACGAGGCGGTGAGCCGGCTCGATGAGTCCCTGCGCTGACGCGCCCGGGCGGCCCGTGACAGTGACGCGGGCAAATGTCGATGCCCATGAGCGCATCGCGCTCGCGGACGGCTGGAGCGCCGCCTGCGCCGAGCCGGGGGCGGGCTTGAGCGCGGACGGGCTGCGGTGGATCCCGGCGCGCGTCCCTGGCACCGCCGCGGGTGCACTGCGTGACGCGGGGCTGGCGGCCGGCGGTGATCTCGACGCTGAGGACTGGCTGTTCCGGACGAGCTTCCGCGCGGATCCGGCCGCGGCGGGCGAGGAGGTCGTGCTTTGCCTCGACGGGATCGCCACGGTGGCGGAGGTGCACCTGAACGGCGAGCGTGTATGCGAGGTCGGCTCGATGTTCGAGCCCCGCGAGATCGACGTGGGCGCGCTGCTGCGCGGTGAGAACGAGCTGCTCATCGTGTGCCGCGCGCTCGGCCCGCTGCTGGAGCTCCAGCGCCGGCCGCGGGCCCGCTGGCGCACGCGGATCGCGCCGTCCGGGCTCCGCTTCTTCAGGACGATGATCCTCGGCAGGGCGCCGGGCTTCGCCCCCGGCCCGGCCGCCGTGGGGCCCTGGCGGGAGGTTCGCCTGGAGCGCCGCCGCACGCTGACGGTCGATGATTTGAGGGTGCGCGCCCGCGTCGACGGCGGCGTCGGCGTGCTCACCGTGCAGGCGCTGCTGCGAGCGATCGGCGGCGAGGTCCGCTCCGCCGCACTGGTGCTGCAGGGCCCGAGCGGCGAGCATGAGTCACGGCTCTCGATCGCGCCCGCCGGCGACGGCGCCCAGCTCGCGCGCGGCGAGCTGCGCGTGCCGGGCGTGGAGCGCTGGTGGCCGCACACCCACGGCACGCCGGCGCTTCACGACGTTCACCTGCGGATCGACGCCCCCGCCGGCGAGACCCGCGTGGACGCGGGACGCGTGGGGTTCCGGGAGCTCGCCTTCGGCGGCCCGGCAGATCACGACGTCGAGCGGGACGGGCTCGCAATACACCTCAACGGCGTGCCGGTGTTCGCCCGCGGAGCGCTGTGGACGCCGGCGGACCCCGTCGGGATGGCTCCACGCGAGGATGAGCTGCGCGGCGTGCTCGAGCTCGTGAGGGACGCCGGCATGAACATGCTCCGGATACCCGGCACGGGCGCCTACGAGTCGGCCACGTTCCATGATCTCTGCGACGAGCTCGGGATCATGCTGTGGCAGGACCTGATGTTCGCGAACTTCGACTACCCGATCGCGGACCCGGACTTCCGCGCCGTCGTGGAGCGCGAGGCGAGGGACGCGATCGCGTCCCTGGGCGGCCGGCCGAGCCTCACCGTCCTGTGCGGCAACAGCGAGGTGGAGCAGCAGGTCGCGATGCTGGGACTCGATCCCTCACTCGGCCGCGGCGAGCTGTTCGGAGAGCTGCTCCCGGGCCTCGTCGAGCAGGCCGCCGTGGACGCTTGCTGGGTGCCCTCGGCTCCCTGCGGCGGGGATCTGCCCTTCAGGCCCGGCGCCGGGGTCGCCAACTACTTCGGCGTGGGCGGCTACCTGGGGGAGATCTCCGACGCGCGGCGCGCCGGCGTGCTGTTCGCCTCTGAGTGCCTGGCCTTCTCCAACGTCCCCGACGAACCGGCGAGCGGCGAACGCCCCGACCTGCGGAGCGAGGCCTGGAGGGCGGGGATCCCGCGCGACGCGGGAGCCGACTGGGACTTCGAGGACGTGCGCGACCACTACCTGCGCAGCGAGTACGGCCAGGACCCCGCCACGCTGAGGTCCGCCGACCCCGCTCGCTACCTGGAGCTCTCGCGCGCGGTCACGGGCGAGGTGATGGCGCAAGTGATGGGCGAGTGGAGGCGGGCCTCATCGCCGTGCGGCGGAGCGCTGATCCTGTGGCTCGCGGACGTGATGCCCGGGGCCGGCTGGGGAGTGCTCGACGATCGCCGCGAGCCGAAGGCCGCCTACCACCACCTCAGGCGCGCCCTGGCGCCCGTCGCGCTCTGGATGATCGACGAGGGACTCGGCGGCGTGCTCGCGCACGTCGCGAACGATGGACCGGAGCCACTGCACGGGCAGCTGCGGGTCCTGCTGCTGAGCCGCGGCGAGCAGCCCGTCGGCGAGGCGGCGATCGACGTGCATGTGCCCGCACACGGCCACGGCGAATGGAACATCGAGGCCGTGCTCGGCCGTTTCGTGGACGCGTCCTGGGCCTACCGCTTCGGGCCGCCCGCCCAGGACGCGATCCTGCTGACCCTCACCACGCAGGCCGGGGCCGCCGCGCACGCCGCCCATTTCCCGGCGGGCCGGCCGCTCGAGCCCGAGAGCATCGAGAGCATCGGACTGTCCGGCCGCCTGCGGCCCCTCGGCGCCGGCGAGCTGGAGCTCACGATGGCCTGCAGACGGCTCGCCTACGGTGTGCGTATCCACGCGCCCGGACACAGACCGCAGGATGACTGCCTGACGCTCGAGCCCGGAGCCGAGCGCCGCGTCACGCTCCGCCCGGTCCCCGGGCGGCCGCCTGCGCCGATCACGCTCACCGCGCTGAACCTCACCGGCGCCGTGCAGGTCGAGCCGTGACCGGGACGACATGGCCGGATGCCGGCACCCCCCTCTACATCGAGACGAACGCGGAGCCGATCTTCGCCTTCTTCCATCAAGCGGAGCGCCCCGACGGCGCCGCCGTCCTGATCTGTGCGCCCTTCGGCTGGGAGGACATGTGCTCCTACCGGATCAGGAGGGAATGGGCCCAGCAGCTCGCGGCCGGCGGGCACCCCGCGCTGCGCTTTGACCTGCCCGGAAGCGGGGACAGCGCGGGAGACCCGGCGGACCCCGCCCGTGTGCCGGCATGGACGGACGCGATCTCGTCGGCGGCCGCGTGGCTCGCGGCACAGCCCGGGGTCCGGAGCGTGGCGGCGATCGGGATCGGGATGGGCGGGCTGCTCGCGTGCCGCGCCGCTCTGAACGGCGCCGCGATCGACGAGCTGGTGCTGTGGGGTGTGCCCACGCGCGGGCGAGCCCTGACACGTGAGCTGAAGGCGTTCTCGCGGCTGGAGGTCGCGGGCATCGGAGATCCCGAGGCGGGCGAGGGGCATCCCTCGCGCGAGCCGGTCCAGGGCCTGGTGGCGAACGGCTATCTGCTCTCCCCGGAGACGCTCGCGGACCTGCAGGCGCTCGACCTCGACGATGTGACGGGCCCGTGCCGGGTGCGCAGGGCGCTGCTGCTGTCCCGAGACGGGCTGAGCGTCGACGAGCGCCTGCAGCCGCGCCTTGAGCTCGCGGGCGCGAGCGTCGCGGTAGCCGACGGCCACGGCTACGGAGCTATGACCGTGGAGCCGCAGGACGCACGGGCGCCGACGGAGGTCTTCGCGCTCGTGGACGAGTGGCTCGCCGAGGACGCGGCGGACGCGGTGCAGCCCTCCGGCGTCGCGCCCCCCGGGTCCCGGGACGTCCTTGCGCTGTCCGAGCGCGGGGCCGAGCTGACCGAGCGGCCGCTGTTCCTGGACGGCCCCGGAGGCAGGCTCTTCGGCGTGCTCACCGAGCCCGTCGGCCCGCGGCGCGAGCTGTGCGCGGTGCTGCTCAACGCGGGCCCGCAGAGGCACACCGGGCCCAACCGGATGTGGGTCGAGACGGCCCGGCGCTGGGCCGCGCTCGGCGTGCCCTGCCTGCGCGTGGATCTCGCAGCGATCGGCGACTCGGACGGTGACTCCTCGGTGATCGTGCGTGTCGCATCGCTCTACGACGACGCCTACGTGGAGCAGGTCCTCGCCGTGATGGACGGGCTGGCAGACCTCGGGCTGCCGGGCCGCTTCCTGCTGCTCGGCCTGTGCTCGGGTGCCTACTGGGGGATGCACGCCGCGCTCGCCGACGAGCGCGTCGAGAGCGTCGTGATGCTGAACCCGCGCTCGCTGGTGTGGGACGAGTACGAATACGCCCTGCGGCGCACGCATGAGCTCCGCGAGCGGCTCCTGATGGGGTCGACCTGGCGCAAGGTCCTGCGCGGCGACATCACGCCCGCCAGGCACCTGGAAACGGCGAAGGCGATCGCGGCGCGGGCACGGGAGCGGGTGATCCACGGCGCCAGGGGCGAGCGGGAGGAGCCACGGCCGGTCGACGACCTGTTCGACGGGCTCCGCGAGCGCGACCAGCGCGTGCTGATGCTGCTCACGGGGCAGGAGCCGCTGCGCGAGGTGCTGAGCGCCAACGGGTTCCTGGAGCGCCTGGAGAACTGGCCGAACCTGGAGGTCGTGCTCACCGGCACAGCCGCCGACACGCACACCCTGACTCCGCCGTGGCTGCAGCGCGAGGTGGCAGGGCGCGTGGACCGCGAGCTCGAGCTCGCGCTGCGACGGGCCGGCTCAGGCGGCTGAGGCCGAGCCGTCGATGCCGAGCACCTCGGCGATCTGATCCAGCCGCGACTCCCACGAGTGCGACTGCGCGGCGCGTGAGCGGCGCTCGCGCTCCTGCGGGCTGTCGCTCTCCATCGCCTGCGCGAGCGTCGCCACGAAGCCCTCGGCGTCCGGCGCCTTCAGGATCTCCGGCACATCCTCGAGGGTGACGAGCGGCGTGGAGACGACCGGCAGGCCCGCCGCGAGGTACTCATAGGTCTTCATCGGGAAGACGCTGCGCATCTCTCCGTCCAGGTGGTAGGGGACGATCGCCGCGTCCGCTCCGCGCAGCACGCTGGGAAGCTGCTCGTACGGGCGCGGGCCGAGCAGGTGGATGTTGCCCGCGGCACGCAGCGCGTCGACGTTTGTGCGCGGATCACCCGGCCCGACCGGGCCCACGAACGCGAACGTCCAGTCGGGGCGCAGGCGCGCCATCTGCACGACCAGGTCCAGGTCGATCTTGGCGGCAAGGATCGCGCCGACGAAGACGATCCTCGGCCCCGGCAGCGCTGCGAGCTCGGGGTCCACCGGCCCGTCGCGCAGCGCGCCCGCGAAAAGCTTCGTGTCGGCGACGTTGGGGGCGTAGTGGACATTGCCGTTGAGCATCTGCATTTTGCTCACGAGCTCGGGCGCGCTCGCGAGCACCACGTCGGCGCGGCGCGCAAAGCGCTCCTCGGCCGCGAGGAAGCTCGCCGCGTCGATCCCGGCCTTCGCGGCGTGATCGTCGTCGATGTAATAGAGGACCTTCGAGGGGTGCATCCAGTCGATCAGCACCTCCGCCTGCGGCACGAACGACCACAGGATCGGTTCGCGCATGCCGAGCCTGCGCATGCCGTGCGAGACGTAGGCCCGCAGCAGCCGGCTGTTGAGCCTGCGCACCGGCTCGTTGGAGTGCAGCGGCAGGACCAGCGGGGAGAGCACGCTGACACCGTCCTCGACCCGCAACGGGCTCGCGGCCCGTCCCAGCCGCCTGAGGATCCGGCGCATGTCTTTGGAGGCGAGCTGCGGTTTGCGCAGCCCCAGCGACTCGACGAACAGGATCTTGTTGTGCGCGGCCGCGCGCGCGAGCAGGTGCTGCTGGTTGGTCAGCAGGTCGGCGCTCCAGTCGGAGAACCCGACGCACACGATCTCCGCGCCGCGCAGCTTCGCGCCGTGCGCGACGCTCCCGGCGAGCTCGCTCTCGTTCACGCTCATGCCTTGATTCTCGCGCCTCTGAGCCGCTGCAGCGGCCCTCCGGTGACGATCGCGTGCGCCGGCCCGTAGAGCCCGGCCATCTTCAGGCGCATGCGCAGGGGTGTCGCGGACGCGTAGACCGGCTCCCGCGGCAGGCACATTGGGAGCCACGGGCCGGGCCCCGCGCAGGCGCACGCGATCTCGTACCCGGCGTCCCGGGCGGCCGACATCGTGCGGCCGTCGAAGGCGCCGAACGGGTATGCCATGGCGGTCACCGCCGATCCCAGCAGATCCTCGAGCTCGATCCGGCTGCGGCGCATCTGCTCCAGCGCCTCGGCGTAACCGAGGCCGTCGAGCCTGACGTGGTCGACGCTGTGTGCGCCGATCTCGACCCCGGCCTGCGCCATCTCCACGACCTCCTCGCGGCTCACGATCTGCTCTCCGTGCACGTCGGGGTGCGGCTGGCCCATCAGCCCGGTTGGGATGAACATCGAGCAGCGGATGCCGCGATCGGCGAGTATCGGCAGCGCCTCGCGGACGGTCTTCACGAGCCCGTCGTCGAAGGTGATCGAGCCGAAGCCGTCGGCCGTCGAGCCGGCTGCGATCCGCGACCAGAGCTCGCCCACGGGCAGCAGCTCATAGCCGTGCCCCTCGATCTCATCGAGGTGGCTCTGGAACAGAGAGCGCCCAACGAAGATGCTGGACGGGTCGCTGGGGCCGGCGATCGACCCGACGCCGTGGTAGCAGAGCACGAACGGGTAGCGCCTGCCGGCGAGCGTCCCTGCGGCATGGCCGAGGAACCTCACAGGGTTGTGCGGCCCGGCCCTGGATGGCCCGGACGCGGCCGGCGCGGGAGCCGGCGCGACGTCCGATCCCACCGGCGCCTGGATCCTCTCGGCGAGGGACTCGATCGAGTACTCGCGTTCGGCGAGCGCGCGGGCGTGCGAGCCCATCCCCGCGCCCCCCTCGCGGAGCACCTGGAGCACCCCTTCGGCGAAGTGCTCGGCGTCTGCGCCCTCGCAATAGTGGATGCCGGCAGTGACCTCGAGCCCTTTCGCAGCGAGCGGCGTCGCGACGACGGGCATCCCGTAGGCGAGCGCCTCGACGAACTTCAGCGGTGTCCCCGCCCCTTCGGTGAGGGGCACCACGACACAGTCGGCCTCCGCGTACCAGGGATCCAGCGAGTCGACGTACCCCGTCGCTTGCACGCGCGGGTCCGGGCTCGTCCAGCCGTCCAGGCCTCGCCCGACGAGACTCAGCGTCGCGTCGGGGCGCTCAGCCCAGACGAGCGGCAGCACCGAGTCGACGAGGAAGCTGAGGCCGCTCCTGTTGGGGGTGTAGCTGAAGTCGCCGACCATCAGCAGCCGGTGACCGCCGCCCTCGGGTCCGGGGGCGAGATGCGCCGGTATGCGCGTGACGTCGACGGCGTTGGGGACGTAGCGCAGCCGGGCGGACGGGACGAGCTGGCGCGCGGAGGCGATGTCGGCCCTGCTGACCATCCATGACTCGTCCGCGACGGCGAGCAGGCGACGCTCGTAGCGGCGCATCGCGAGCCGCGAGAGCTGCTGCAGGCCCGGCGTGCCGCGCAGGTACTCGGACTCGATGTTGTGCGCGTTGTAGATCACGGGCCGGCTCCGGGCGAGCTCCATCAGCGCGGTCGCGGAGCTCGTGTCCCCGGCCACCACGCGGCCGCGGGAGGGAGCGCGGGCGAGCATCTCGGCGGTCCGGATCAGCTCGGGGCTCGTCCCCCTGGAGCACAGGTCGGGTATCCCCTGCAGTCGCTTTGACGTGTACAGCAGGCCGCGGCGCAGGCCGCGCGAGGACTGGATGCGATGGAAGGCGATCCCGTCGATCGCCTGATACTCCGGCGACGGGCCGTCGCCGTCGTGGGCGACGTAGGCGAGGTCCACGGGCCCGAGCATCGCGAGAGCGCGCACGCACGTGTAGGTGCGCAGCGCCCTGCCTCCACCGAAGACCGGCGCAAAGGTGGACAGGAACAGCGTCCGCTCGCTCACGCCGCCTGCCCCGTGCGCGCCGACTCATCCCAGCGCGCCGTGGCCGGGTCGCTCTCGGCCGTCAGCTCCGGCATGTGACCGCGAAGGTCCGCCGGAGCCATCGCGAGCGCCGCGCGGGCACGGCGCCCGAACGGCACGACCGCATCGAGCGGCCGGAGCTGCTCCTCGGCGTCGAGCGCCCTGATCACGCCGATCGGGCCGAACCGCGGCAGTTGCCTGACGCGGGCTTCGGCCGCCGGCGGCTCGCCGGCGCAGATGAGCGCCGTGTCGGCCCCGGCCGCCCCGGCCCGCTCGAGCCAGCCCGACGCCCGGGCGCAGGACCCCGCGTCGCCGGCGACGGCCACTACCCGCACGCATCCGCGCCGCTCCTTCCAGGCGCCGTAGTGCTGGCCCTCCGCGACGCCGGACTCGCCGTGCTCGCTCCCGCGCAGCCCGGCCGCGTGCCTGATCCAGACGACCGAGTCGGTGCCGCAGTCGATCGCTATCCGCACGCATCCGGCCCACCCGTCGCGCCATCCGCCATCGATGCTCAGCCGGTACATGAGCTTGGCGGCGGGGCGCAGGATCGCGCCCTTGACCACGGCGGCGGGCGTGCGGGGCGCCCGCAGCTGCCCGGCCTCCAGGCGGGCGTAGCGCCACGCGTCACCGAGCGCCTCGCCCCAGCTCGTCGCGACGAGATGCATCAGATCACCGGCGAACGGGTGCACGGGCCCGTCGGGCACGAGCCCCTCGTGAACGGTGCGCCTCTCGTCGTGGCGGTGGGCGCCGCGCAGCAGCAGGCGATGGCGGTACTTCGGGTACTTGGCGGACGGGCCCAGCGGATGGCCGAGGAACACCTCCCTGAGCGGGAGCCCGGCGAGCGTTACTCGCGGCGGCGGGGAGCGCAGGAACCGCTCTATCTCATCCCTCAGCTCCGGGCTGACCCGCTCGTCAGCGTCCACCTCCAGCACCCAGTCGCCGGTGGCGTTCTCCAGTGCCACGTTTCGCTGGGCGGCAAAGCCACGCCAGGCGTTCTGCAGGACGCGCGCCCCGGCCGCCTTCGCGATCTCCCTGGTCGCGTCCGCCGAGCCCGAGTCGACGAGCACGACCTCGTCGCAGAACGAGACGCTCGCCAGGCAATCCGGCAGGTTCTCGGCCTCGTCCCGGGCGATGATGCACGCCGTTATCGTCGCCCGCCCCGGGGCGTCGGTGCTCGCCGTGCTCTCATCCACCGCCCCTATGATGGCGCACCGTTCCGAGGGCACCGCGACGCCCGGCACGCGCCGGCTGGCGGCAGGAGCGTGCCCACGCGCCACGAAATGACCGTTGCGAGCGGGGACACACGGCTGCTCCATACTGGAAGCCGCTCCAGGACTGCTCCCCAGCGGCAGCACATGTCGACATCCGCGCGCGAAACCACACGGCAGCACGCCTCCCGCGACATCCTCCTTCAGGTTCTCGTGCGGGTCAGCAACCTCGCGCTCGGGGTCTTCGTCACCGCGCTGGTGGTCAGGACACTCGGCCAGAGCGGCTACGGGCAGTGGTCCACGACGCTCCTGATCCTGACGATGATCGGGCTGGTCGCCAACTTCGGCACCGAAGGGATCGCGACGCGCGAGGCCTCCAAAGACCCCGTCATGGCCCACGAGTGGATCGGCGCCGTGATGATGGTCCGGATCTACATCCTGGTCCCGTTGATCGCGCTCGCAGTCGCCGCGATCTTCGTGATGCACCAGAGCCAGCAGATGCTGATCGCGGGGCTGATCCTGGTCCTGACGATGCCGTTCAGCGGCTTCAGCGCACTGCAGCTTGTCTTCCAGCTGCGCGTCAAGAACCTCGTGCCGATGCTCGTGCTGACGCTCCGCAGCGTGCTGTGGGCACTGGCTGTGCTCGTCATCTACCTGCAGGGCTACGGCATGATCGCGCTCGCGATCGCGCTGTCGGCGACGACCGCGATCGGCACGATCGTCCAGTCGTGGGCGGCCGTGAAGACCGCCGACGTCGTGCCGAGGCCCTCGAAAGCCCGGGTCGCGCCGCTGATGAGGGCGGCGATCCCCGTCGGCATCTCCGGGATGCTGATCATCGCCTACGCGCGAATCGACCAGATCCTGGTCTTCGGGATCGTCGGCAGCGGCCCCGCGGGCCTCTACGGCAGTGTCTACAACGTGCTCGACCAGGCTCATTTTGTGCCGATATCGATCCTCACGACGCTGGCGCCGGTGATGGCGGCGTCCTGGCCGGCCGACCCGCTGCGGCTGCGCCGCACGGCGAGGCTCACTGCGGAGCTGATGGCGATCAGCTCGTTCGGGGCGCTCGCGTTCGCGATCGTCGCGTCGACCCCCCTCGTCCAGCTCGTGTTCGGCACGGCCTTTCTTCCCGCCGCGCCGGCCCTGCCGGTGCTTGGTGCCGCGTTCATATTCATCTGCTTCGGCTATCTGAACGGAAACTTGATGGTCGTGCTCGGGCTGCAGCACCGGATGCTCTACGTGAGCCTCGTCGCGCTCGTCGTCAACGTCGCGGGGAACCTGATCCTGCTGCCCGCCGTGGGCTTCATGGGTGCCGCCTGGATGACGCTCGCCACCGAGGTCGTGGTGTTCGCCTGCACGCTCACGATGATCCTCATGCGCCTTGAGATCCGGCGCCCCCGCGTGGGCCGCATCGGCAGGACGGCCGCCGCCGCGGTCGTCCTCGGCGTCGCCCTGGAGGGCATGACGCAGGCCGGAGCGCCACTCGGAGTGCTGGCCGCCGCCGCCTGCATCGCCTACCCCGCGCTGCTGTTCGGCCTGCGCGCGCTGGAGCTCGAGGATGTGCGGATGGTGCTCCGGCGCGGCGTTCCCGCCTGATCAGCTCTCCGCGGGAGCGGGCCATCGCTGCGGGGTCGCCTCGGGCCAGCTGCCGTCCCGCATCGGGTCCTCCAGCGCCTCGGGATACTCGAGCACCCACCGCTCATGGATGCCGGCGAGCGCCGCGTGCACCTCGAGCGCGTCGCCGAGAGTCGAGGGGTCAAGCGGCTCGGCTGCGTCCAGCCAGGTCCTGTGCCCCTCCCGTCGCGTGAGCACCGGCACGATCAGCGCCCCCGCGTGAACCGCCAGCTTCGCGGTGCCCGTCCGGGTCATGACGGGCTTGCCGAGGAATCTCGTCTCTTGCCTGCCGGGGACATCCCACTGCAGCAGCACGACCTCCCCCTGCACCAGCAGCGCGCTGAGAAGGGCGAACGAGCCGGCCGCGGGCACCGCGCGCGCGCCGTTGCACCTGAGCGCGTCGAGCCGCCACGCGACATAGCGGCCCCAGTAGCCGGGCTCGCGCGGCTCGAGCATCCATCCGCCGACCGTCGAGAAGACGGGCTGCCCAAGCCGTGAGCCCACCGAGGACGTCTGGTAGTAGGCGCCGAGATGACAGCCGCTCAGGATCACGCCGCGGCCGCGTGCGACGGCGCCCCTGAGCCGCGCGAGTGACTCGTCGGTGACCGAGACCGGCTCCCACGGGTGCCACATGAGCGAGTGCAGCACCTCCGTCTCGATCATGCGGAGCCGGGCGACGGCCTCGATTTCCCCCTCCCGCGGTGTGCCGGTGAGCATCGCGGCGGTGGTGGCGAGAGCGCGGGCGCGCCCCTCGGGCGAGCGCTCCCACAGGCGCTCGCCACGCCTTGCGGCTCTCCGCACGGACAGGCTCCGCGGCACGAACCGGCGCAGCGCCGGGCTCGTGGCGAGCCTGATGCGCAGCGGCGCGGACGGCAGCCGGTAGCGCTCCAGCGGCCTGCGCACGTCCCTGAGCCGGCGCGCGAGGTCCGCCTCGCCCCCGTCTGCGTGCGTGACGCTCACAGTCCCTCCACGAGGTCGAGCAGGCGCGCAGTCTGCCTGACCGCGTCGAACCGCTCCTCGCAGCGCGCACGCGCGCGCTCTCCGAGCCCGCCCCGCTGGCCGGGCTGCTCGAGCAGGGCGTCGATCGCCGCGCGCAGGGCGCGCCGGTCGCCGTGGCGGACCATGACTCCGGCGCGCCCGTGGTCGAGCTGGTCGGGGATGCCCCCGACCTCGGTCGCCAGAACGGCGGTGCCGCACGCCATCGCCTCGAGCACCGCCCACGGCGCCGCGTCGCCGTATGTCGGCAGACAGAAGAGGTCTGCCTGCTGGTGGAGATCGAGCAGCTCGGGTGCGTCGGGCCCGAGCCGGTGGACCCTGAGCCCGGGCCTCGGGTCGAGCTCGGCCGGGGTGACGACGTCGAGCTCCACCGTCTCACCGAGCCGGCCCGAGAGTGCGCTCAGCAGATCCTCACCGCCCTTCTCCGCGAATCTGCCGCCGACGAACAGGATCCGCGGCAGCTCACGCTCGCGGCGCACGGCGGGCCGATAGCGGTCCAAGTCGATCCCCGGGTGGAGCTCGACGGTGTTCGCCTCCGGCGCGGAGCGTTCGACGGCGCGCCGGGCCCAGCCGGTCCACGCGAGCACGAGGGAGGCGCGGCGGAACGCGCGCCGCTCGAGCGCGCTGCTCGGGCGCAGCGCGAGCTCACGGTCGCCTTCGATTTTCCGCCAGGCGGGCATCGCCCACCAGTCGTGGACCGTGCAGTCGACCGAGAGAGCGAGCGGCGGCCACCCGCCGCCGCCGGCGAGAAAGGCGATCGAGTGGCTGTGCACGTGGGCGACGTCTGCCGGCCACGCCCGCAGCTCGCGCCTCAGCTCCCGCCGCGTGCGGGCCGCCTGGATCAGGTGCCAGCGCAGCGCCCTGAATTCCAGCCCGGTCTTCGTGAGCGGCCCGAATGTCTTGACGGCCATGGCGTGTTCGAACGGCGTCAGGGGTGAGAGGGGCGCGAAGCGCGCCTGCAGGCGCTGCTCCGGCTGCGCCGCCAGTCCCTTCTCGAGCGCCTGCTGCAGCTGCCCCTGACCCATGACCTGGCTGCCGAGGTTGCCCTCGTTGAAGAACAGGACTCGCATCCGGCCATCATCGATCCTGCGCCGCGGACCGGGATGTGCCTGCGAGCAGGCCGAGCAGGCCGACCTGCGCGGCGAAGACGATCGTGAAGCGCGGATCGACACCGGTGAAGCTGGCCGTCGTGTCGATCACGACGAGCCCGATCACCGCGCACAGTGAGCCGAGCCCGAAGGCGCTGAGCAGCGGCTCGGGGCGGCGTCTCCACGTCTGCCACGCGAGGATCATGCTCGCGAGGATCAGGCCGAGATACGCGAGCAGGCCGAGGATGCCGAGCTTCATCCAGTACCAGAGCGCCGCGAAGTGCACGTACTGGCGTGGTTCGCCTTCCCCTTCGAGGGGCAGCGGCCGGGCCGTCGCTCGCCAGGGGATCGTCACCCCCAGGCCGGTGATCGGGTTTTCTTTGATCGCGGCGAGCACGTTGGCTCGCTCGTCGAGCCTGTAGCGGTCCTGCCGGTTGGCCTGGATGCTCGTCGGGGACAGCGATGTGAGCCGTTTCGCGAGCGGCAGCTGCGACTGGAAATGGACGGAGCCGAGCAGCAGGACCGCGGCCACGATCGCCAGCGCTGCCGGGATCAGCATCCTGCGGCTGACCGGGGAGGTGCCGAGCACGAGAAGGAACAGCACGCCGAGCACGGCTCCTATCCAGAACGAGCGGCGGTAGGACAGGACCAGGCAGGCGAGCAGCAGCGGGCTCCCGAGCAGGACCCACCGCGGCAGTCGCTGGCGTGCCAGGAGGGCGGCTCCGATCACGAGCAGCGCCGTCATGATCACCCAGTTCGCGGTCGGTTCGTAGTAGGTCAGCGTGGACGTGCCTTCGATCTGCGCCCCGAGGTGACCGGCGACCTCGATCAGGCCGAGCACGGCCTTGAAGATCGCTATGCCCATCAGCCAGCCGAGCATCCGTGTCACCTCGCCGGCGTCGAGGTCGAGGTTCGCGACGGCCACGGGCAGCAGCACGAGATACGCCAGGACGTGCTCGGAGAAGATCGCGAACTTCAGGCTCGCGCCGGAGGCATGGCCCGTGATGACCCCCGCGAGCATCGCGAGCACGAGTGTCAGGATCGGCAGCACCAGCGGCCGCGGGAAGCGCAGCGAGCGGCGGGTTCGCAGCAGGTCGATGCCGACCGACGCAACTGCCAGCGCGACGAACGCATCGAGCAGGGAGATGTCCCTGTAGAGCTGCGTGTAGATGTGGTCGGTGAACGTGAAGATCCCGAACTTGGGGCCCTCGCAGAGGATCGCGAGCGCCACCACCAGCGACACGGCCGCGACGGGCCGCAGCAGCAGCATGACCGCCAGTGCGATCGCGAGAGGCGCGAGGATGCCGGCCGTGCCGAGCTTGGCCATCGCGGCGTAGGCAACGAGCGCCACGCCGGCCGCCAACATGCCGCTGAGCAGCAGATAGCGCGCCGTCAGTGCGCCCGGTAGCAGCCGCCGCGAGCCCATGTCAAGCCGCTCAGAGGCGCAGCTTGCGGCGCCTGCCGGACTCCGCATCGTCGGCCGCCGCGGGGCCGACCCCGACATCAAGGGTCGGGGTCTCGCCACTGTAGGTCCCGTACCCGTAGCGGGCCGAGTCTCGCATTCCGGTGACGACCAGGCCCACCGGGTCGACGAAGTGACGGTCCAGGATCGCGCGGGCGCTCTTGACCTCGTCGCGGGTCGTCTGGTCGAGCCTTGCGACGATGATCGCGGCCTGGATGACCGGGTTGTTCAGCAGCACCTGGGTGTCGGCGACCGGATTCAGCGGCGGCGCATCGAGGATCACGATGCCGCCCGGCGACGCCAGCTCGGAGATGACGTCGGAGATCTTCGAGGACCCGAGGACCTCGGACGGCCTGTGCGGCAGCCGCCCGGAGGGGAGGACCGACAGGTTCGGAACGTCGGGGAACGGCTCCACCAGGAGCTCGCTCGCCGAGTCGCCGCCCGTGAGCGCGTTGGTGAGGCCGACCGAGCCGTCGAGATCGAGCTGGCGGGCGAACGTTGGCCTGCGCAGGTCGAGCTCGACGAGGACCACGCGCCGGCCGGTGAGGCCGATCGCGTGTGCGAGGTCGATCGCCACCGTTGTCTTGCCCTCGCCCGAGGTCGCGCTCGTGACGAGCAGCGTGTCCATCTGGCGCGTGACGGCGGCGAAATCCAGCGCGCTCCGGAGAATCCGGTACGGCTCGAGCATCTCGCCCCGCTGGGTCGCGCTCTGATGGCGGAACGCGGATTGCGGGACAGCGGTCAGCGCGGGCATCCGGTAGTCGCGCTCGAACTCCTCGATCGACTTGATGCGCCGGTCCAGCGACTCGAGCACGAACACGACCGCGAACGCGATTGCGAGCCCGAGCAGCAGGCCGATCATCGCCGTCGCCGAGAGGCCCATCCCCGACGGTTCCCCGGGAGGTGTCGCGCGGCCGATGATGTTCGCGCCTCCGCCCGCCACGGCGCGCAGCGAGCCCAGGCGCTGCAGGGAGGCCTCGAGAGTCGCGCGTTCGGGCGAGCCGACAGGAAGTTCGTTGACCTGCTGCTGCAGCTTGGCCTCGGAGGTGCTGATGCCCGCGAGCTCGGACTGTGCGCGGAATGCGATGTACTGCTCGGCGAAGGCGTTTGCGAGCGCCGCGGATTCCTGGGGATTCCCGGTCGAGGCGATGATGTTCAGGACGTTCGCGTTCGCCGCGGCTTCGACCTTGACCTCGTTCAGCAGTTCCGCGGCGGAGGTGTTCAGGCGCAGCTGCTTGCGCACGCCCTCGGCCACTTCCGGCGAGTGCGCGATCAGAACCTCAGTGTCGGCTTCACGCTGAGGTTCGCCGCCGCCGGACGGCGAGACCTGGAGCGCGGCGTCCGAGAGCGTCCCGCTCTGGAAGGAGACATTCGAGCTCGCCTGGTAGGACTTCGTCGTCCTCACGTGCTTCGCGACGGCGACCGCCGTGCACGCGATCACGATCGCGACGATCATCACCCAGCGGCGCCGCAGGATGCCTAGGACGTTCCCGAGCGTGTCGCTCTCAGGGGCACCGGGTTTGACCGGGGTGCTCACGCGATCGCCCGTGGCGGGGGGGACAGGACCATCTCTGGGAAAACAATAGCTCCGGCAGCGCGCATAACTGAAGTACTCATCGCCAAATCGCGCCCGGCACTTGAACCGCACGGCGCCGCATCCCGCCGCTGCGGCGCGGACATCTGTCCAAGCTGGTGGGCGCCGCTCATCGGCCGTGGCTGATCCTCCGAAAGATCTCGTGCAGACCTCAAGCGAGCAGACGGCGGAACACCCCTCCCGCACCGACGCTCCTCCACTCCCCGACAAAGGCAACCCCGTCGCGAGGCGGGCACGCAGAGCCAGGGGTCTCCCAGCCGGAGACAGCCCAGCCGCCGAAGGAGATGAATCACGATGTTTTCATGGCGCCGCACGTCCCTGCCCAGGGGCCCCCTCTCGGCCGTCTCGACCCTCCTAGTTTGCCTCGCCGCGCTCCTCGGCGTTGCCATCCCGCTGCTCGCGTCAGCGAGCTCGGCAGCCGCCGCTCCCCGACACAGCGCGGCGGTCGCACACGCGGCGTCGCTCACGCCGCGCTCGCTCCGCCGGGCCGCCGCGATGAGCAGGCGCGAGGACCACATGCTGGTCGTCCAGGCCAGGACCCTCACCCGCTGCCTGCGTGCGCACCCCCGCAGCACGGCCAAATGCTCCTCCACCCGCTCGGCCCTCCAGCAGGCAGGCCGGCGCCTCGCGTATGCCGACCGGCTGCTCGCGCAGGCGGCGAACTCCACAGCCGCCCCGGCCAACACCGCCGCGAGGACCACCGCCTCGCCGAGCTACTCATTCGGCGGCCAGGTTGCTCCTCAGCTGACCGTCACGGGCACGAACCTCAGCTGGAACCGGATCGGCTGGTTCAGCACCTACGTGCTGATGCGCGGCGTCAGCGGCCGCGCACCGGAATACTCCGTCGTGTACGGCACGACGAACACGCCTCCGCCGGCACCCGGCCAATCGGTCAACTACAGCGTCCGCACCGCAGCACCGGGATCAGCGTGGTCCGCGGTCCGCTCGATCGCCTACCCGCTGCCTGAAAACACCAACACGCAGGCCGCGCCGGCGATCACCGTGAGCGGCCAGACCCTGAGCTGGAACGCGATCGCCAAAGTCGGCACCTACGTCTTCGTGACGAAGGTGCCGGGCTCCCCCGACGCCTACTCGGTCCTCAGCGGCACCTCGATCACCCCGCCGGCCGTCCCGGGCGCGACCGTGAAATACAGCGTCCGCACCGCCGTCGAAGGAAGCGCCTGGGCGAGCGAGGTCTCGATCAGCTACCCGGCGCCGCCGCCCCCGGTCCAGGAAGCGCCGAAAGAATCACCGGCGCCGCCGAGTGGCACAACCGGCTTCCAGCCCGGCATCAACGCCGGCTGGTTCTACAGCGGCCAGCTCGACATCCCGGCAGTCACCACGCTCGGAGCCAAGATCGTCCGCGTCGAATTCCCGGTCGAATGGACGGCACCGCAGCTTGAAAAGACGATTGCCGGATACGCGGCGCTCGGCATCAGGGTCGCTCCGCTCGTGACCTTCACCGGCACGCTTCCGACACCGGCGCAGGCGCAGGCACTCGCGCAGTGGGCGAAGGCCTACGGCCCCGGCGGCACGTTCTGGGCAGGGCGCTCTGACGGTGCGCTCGCGATCCAGGCGATCGAGTTCGGCAACGAGACATCCGGCGGCTACCAGTACGGTGACTCCGCCGGGAGCGCCTCCTACCAGGAACGGGCACACAACTACGCGCTGCGCCTGAGAGAAGCCGCCCAGGCGATCTCGGCCGCCGGCTCGCACGTAGGCTTGCTCGCCGTCGCAGAAGACTGGACAGGCGACTGGATGAAGGGCATGTTCGAAGCGGTCCCGAACCTCGGCAGCTACGTCGCCGGCTGGGTCAGCCACCCGTACGGCCCGACCTGGAAGAGCAAGTTCGAAGGGATCATCAAGCAGTCCGCCGAACACGGCGCGTCGTCGAGCATCCCGATCGACGTCACCGAGTGGGGTGTGGCCAGCGACAACGGCCGCAACCTCGGCGAAAACTACGGCTACAGCCCGACGATGAGCTACCAGCAGGCGGCGGAAACACTGAAGTCGGCCGTCTCTGAAATGCGCGCATACCTCGGCAGCAGGGTCGGCCTGTTCACGATCTACCAGGTGCGTGACCAGAAAGCGACCGGCGCGAGCAGCGAACGTGAGGCGTACTTCGGCGCGCTGCAGCACGAAAACCAGTCCAAGGGCGCCTACACCACGGCGGTCCAGGAACTGCTCGCATCCTGACCCCAGGTCGGCCCGCGAGCTGCTGGCCGCGGCATTCACGCCGCGGCCAGCTGGCATAATCGACCGCGTGGGGACAAGAGTCGCGCCCGACGGTCCGTTCCTTGAGGGCCAGAGGCTGACCGCTTCCAGGCGCCGGGCGGCGGGCGGGGTCGATGCGCGCACCGCCGGCCTCATCGTCCTCGCGCTGACCGTGTTCGGCGCCGCACTGAGGTTCGGGACGCTCGATGTGCAGAGCATCTGGCTCGACGAGTCCGCCACCCTGCTCCTCGTCCACCGCGGGCTATCGGGGATGCTCTCGCATCTGGGCGCCAGCGAGTCGACGCCGCCCCTCTATTACATCGCCGTCTGGGCGTGGACGAAGGTGTTCGGCTCCGGGCCGATCGGCTTCCGCTCGTTCTCCGCGCTCGTCGGCACGGTCACGATCCCCCTGCTCTACCTCTGCGGCCGGCAGATATCGACGAGGGTCGGGCTGTGGGCGGCGGCGCTGACGGCCGTCAACCCGGCGATGTACTACTACTCGCAGGAGGCCCGCTGCTACGCGCTCCTGATCATGCTGAGCGCCGCCGCGCTGCTGTGCTGGCAGCGCGCACTGGAGCAGCCTGACGGGCGGCGCCTGTGGCTGTGGGCGCTGATGTCGGCGCTGGCGGTGCTGACCCACTATTTCGCCGCATTCCTGTTCCTGCCGGAGGCCGTGATCCTGGCCCGCAGGGTCGGCTGGAGGCGTATCGCGCCCGCTGCCGGCGCCGTCGTCGTCGTCGGGATCGCGCTGCTCCCGCTGGCCGTCAGGCAGCGCTCGGACGGGAAGGCGAGCTGGATTGAAGGCGCATCGCTCGCGAACAGGCTCGCCGAGAGCGCCAAGCAGTTCCTGGTCGGCCTGTACGGTCCCGTCGAGATCCTGACGGCGGCGGTCGCCGGCCTGCTCGCGCTCGCTGCGATCGTCCTGCTGATGCGCGCAGGAGGCCGTGAGGAGCGTCTCGGTGGCCGCGACATGGCCCTGATCGCGGGCACCGCGATCGCGATCCCCGCGCTGCTCTCGATCAGCCACGTGATGGACATCTACGACGGGCGCAACGTGATCGCCGCGTGGGTGCCTGTCGCTGTCCTGATCGCAGCGGGCGTCGGTGTCGCGCGGGCGCCGCGCGCGGGCGCTGTGATCGGCGGGTGCCTGCTGGCCGTCTCGCTCGCGGTGATCCTTGCCACGAACCTGATCGACGGCTACCAGCGCGATGACTGGCGCGGCATAGCCCGCTCGCTCCCCGCGGCGTCCGCGGCCCGGGTGATCGTGGGGCCGCGCTTCGCCTCCTCGCCGATCGCGATCTACCGGGGACCCACGGCCGAGGTGAGGAGCACCAGCGTGTCGACGTCGGAACTCGCGTTCGTCACGCTGCGCACCCGCAACACGGGGCGCTCGCCGACCCCGGCGCTCGCGCTCACGACGCCTCCGCGGGGATTCAAGCTCGTCGCCGTCAAGAAGGGCGAATCGTTCGCGGTCACCACCTTCCGTGCACCGACCGCCGTGACGGTGAGCGCCGCGGCGCTGCGCAGCGACTACGGAGACCAGGAAGCGGAACTCTTCAGGGAGGGCTGAGCTCAGGCTCCGCCCGAGTCCCGTGGCGCGCCGTAGCGGTCCGTCGCGTTCTCGATCACGCGTGCCGGGACTCCGCCCACGACGACGCCGGCCGGGACGTCCTTCACGACGACCGCGCCGGCGCCGATCACGGCGTCGTCTCCGATCGAAATCGGGCCGATGACGATCGCTCCCGCGCCGATCCGGACGCGGTCGCCGATCGTCGGCGAGCCGCCGCGATCGTCGTAGCCGACCGTCACCTGCTGGGCGAACAGCAGGTCCTCGCCGATGCGGTCGGCGATGATGATCGTCGCGAACCCGTGGTAGGAGCACATTCCGCCGCCGATCTCCGCGCAGTGGATCTCGAGCGCGACGGCGCCCCTGTAGAGAGGGCTCAGCAGTCGCGCTGCGAGCCTCCACGAGCCGCCGGCCAGGCGCAGCCGCTCGTACAGGATCGAGCGCAGCGGCGGGTGGCGCAGCGCCCCGACGAGCTCGGCCCGGCTGACTGCGCCGGGCAGCGGCAGGTCCATCCGCGGCTGCGCGTGACGGCGGATGTCGCGCTGCACGCTCGGCCACGCCGGGCTCGCGCGGGCCGCGAGATAGAGCGGCAGGTTCAGCACGGCGCGCACCAGAAGAATCACCCGCACATGGTGAGCGCACGCACGGACGCCTCGGCAGGGCGGCGGGCCGCCCAGGGTCTAGGCTTGCGCGGATGCGCGCCGTCGACACGCTACGCCTCGGTCTCGCCGACGCCGCGGACCCCCGCGACATGCTGGCGGGTTCGGGTGCGTCGGCGTCTCTCTTCAGCGCGCTGGAGCAGCTCGTGGGCGAGGTGGTGCCGCTCGGCGGGGACCTGCCGCCGCATCTCGCCCGTGCCGCCCGTCTGGCCGGGACGGTGCCCCGCCTTCGCCCCGCCGACGCGCGGGACCTGCGCGGGAGCGTCGCCCGGCTCCACCACGCCGCGCAGCTCGGCCGGCCGATGCTCGCCGCCCGCTGGATGCTGGTGCGGCGCAAGCTCGCCGGCGCGGGCGCGCTGGACGCGATCGTGCAGCGCGGCTGCGAAATGAAGCTGCCCGGTGGCCACCCCGTGGTCACGTACGAGGACTCGACCGTCTTGCAGGCATGGGGGAGCTACCCGTGGCCCCACCTCGCCGGGCTCGACGAGCAGGACATCCGCCGCTACGCCGGCCGTCAGAGGGCGGCCTACGAGGCCGCGCTGGCGTGCTGCTGCGCAACGCACTGGGTCGCCGACAGCATCACGGGCAGCTATGGGATCCCCCGCGAGCGCGTGTTCACGGTCGGGCTCGGGCAGAACCACGCCGCCCCCGAGCCGCCCGAGCGCGACTGGAGCACGCCGCGCTACCTGTTCGTCGGGGTGGATTGGGGCCGCAAGAACGGCGACGCGGTCCTGCGGGCGTTCGCACGCGTCCGTGAGAGCGTCCCGGACGCGACCCTCGATGTCGTCGGCGGACACCCCAGGATCGACCAGCAGGGCGTCACCGGCCACGGCTCGCTGTCGCTGGTGAGCGCGCAGGACCGCGAGCGGATGGCCGACCTCTACGGGAGGGCGACCGCGTTCGTGATGCCCTCCCTGCACGAACCGGCGGGCATCGTCTATGTGGAGGCCGGGAGCGCCGGAGTCGGCTCGGTCGGAACGACCAACGGCGGGGCCGCGACGATGATCGGGGCGGGCGGCATGCTGGTCGATCCGCGCGATGACGACGCGATCGTGGCGGCGATGCTGGAGTTCGCCGACGCCGGGACGGCACGGCAATTCGGCGCGCTCGCGCATGCGCACGCCGGTCTCTTCACATGGCGCAGGGTGGCGGAGCGCCTGGTGCGCGCGATGCGCATACCGGGCGTCGACGTGTCGGGCCTGGCCGACTTCCTCTGATCAGGCGGCGTGCAGCGCGGCGAGCGCGTCGCCGAAGAACTGCTCCTGCGCGTCGAGGTAGGGCGCGAGCCGGAACTCCCGCGCGCGGGCCAGCGCCCGCTCGACGCGGGCGGCCGTCTCGGCGGTCTCCGTGAGTGTGCGCGCGAGCGCACGGGCGGCCCCGGCGGCGTCGGCGCGAGCGAACAGCAGCGCGTGCTCCTCGTCGTGCATGCCCTCCGAGATCCCGCCGACATCAGAGGCCACGAGCGGGACCCTCGCCAGCGCACCCTCGATCGTGACCAGCGGGAACGGCTCGTCCCATGTGGACGGAACGATCATCGCGGAGGCCCGCGAGAGCGCCTGGGCCGCCTGCTCCGGCGCGACCTGGCCGCGAAAGCGAACCGAGCCGGCCACGCCGAGCCGCTCCGCCAGGCGCCGCATCTCGGCGCCGTGATCGCTGTCCTCTGGCCCGATCACGTTCAGCACGGCGGGAATGTGGATCTCGCTGCGCAGGAGCGCGAGCGCTTCGATCGCGACCGCGACACCCTTAAAGGGGGTCACCCTGCCGAGGAACACGATCTCCGGCTCCGCGCGCCCGGACACGGCGGGATCCCGCCCGACCCGTTCGTAGAGCTCGCCGAAGCGCGGGACGGAGTGACCGACACGCTCGAGCACCGGCTCGATGAACGGCGGCGTGTCGACCATCCGCCGGATCGCCTCGGAGTTCCAGGAGATCGCGGCCCGAAAGGGCGCGTCCGGGTCCAGGCGCAGCCCGGGCATCGCGTTCAGCGCGCGCGCGCCGAGTGACCAGGCGGCCCTTGCGGGCCCTCGCTTCGCGGGCAGCAGCTCGCGCATGAACTGATCAGCGGTGAAGAGGCTCCCGAACCAGTGCTCGCAGACGCGGAAGGCGATCGGGATCCCGCTGTCCGCGAGCACCCGCAGAGCCGCCTGCGGGAACGCCGACCCGTTCCATGCATAGATCCCGTCGGGCTTCCACGCGAGCGCACGCCGGGCGGCCGCGGCGGCGCTTATCGAAGCCGCGGGGGCTCGCAGGGCGCCGCGCTCATCGGGCGTCAGGCGCGGCAGCTCCCGGCGGACATGGGGCTCGGTCACTTTGGCCGGGGCGTCGCCTCCGCGGGTCGTGAGCACGATCACCTCGTGTCTCTCGCGGAGGCGGTCGACGACGGCGGAGCACTCCACCTCGTAGCCGCCGAACGCGACGGGAGGGTAGAAGCTCGAGGTAACGAGGATGCGCACCGGGCTCAGACCGTATTGGCTCGCGTGGCGGCAGCGGCACGGCGGCGCATCTAGGACGAGGCCCCGCCCGCGCCGAGCAGGACCCGCGTCATCTCCGAGCGGAACCGCGCGGGCCCGAAGCGCTCCGCGTTGCCCCTTATCCCGGAGTCGGCGAGCTCGAGTGTCTCGAAGCGCTCGATCGCGCTGCACAGCCCATCGAGGCTCGGGTCCTCGTAGAGGACGCCGCTGACACCATCGGCCACCGAGTCGCGCACCCCGCCGAGCGCGTTCCCGATCACCGGCAGCCCGGCGGCCTGCGCCTCGACTGGGACGATGCCGAAATCCTCCTCCCCGGGGAAGAGCAGCGCGCGGCTGCTCGCGAAGAGGCCCGGTATGGCCGCGTCCGGGACACGGCCGAGGAAGGTCGTGCCCGGCCCCGCCATCGCCCTGACGCGCTCGAGGTCGCGGCCGTCGCCGGCGACGATCAGCGGCCTGCCGAGGCGCTCGCAGGCCGCGACCGCCAGGTCGACGCGCTTGTAGGGGACGACGCGGCCGAACACCAGGTATGGGGCGTCGGGCGCGGCGCTGCGCGGGGTGCCGGCGAAGTGCTCGACGTCGACGGGGGGATGTACGACGACGGCCTCACGCCCGTAGTGCTCGGCTATCCGCTCCGCCACCACCGTCGAGTTCGCCACGAACAGGGTGGGCTGGCGCGCGCCGCGCAGGTCCGCGCGGCGCAGCATCGGCAGCGCCGCCCGGAAGCCGAGCCTGCCGACGCGCCCGAGCTGCTCGCCTGCCAGGAACGAGGGGTCCCAGAGGTATCGCATCGGTGTGTGGCAGTAGCAGACGTGGACGGCGCCGGGCGGCGTCCGCACGTTCTTCGCGCTGGCGTGGTTTGAGGAGACGATCAGGTCGAAGCCGCTGAGGTCGAACGACCGGAACGCGGCGTCCATCAGCGGCAGCAGCCGCGAGTAGTGGGTGCGCGCGAACGGAAGGCGGCTCAGGAACGAGGGATGCACGCGCCGGCCGGTGATCTCACTCGGCCACGGCCGAGGGTCATACACCGAGACGAACAGCTCCGCCGCGGGGAGCAGCTCGAGCAGCGAGGAGACGACCTTCTCCGAGCCGCCGGGCACCGTCAGCCACTCGTGGACGACTGCGCTGCGCGGATAGCGCGCGGCGAGCTCGCCGGCGAGCTCCGTCAGCGACCGTTCCGCGGCGCTTGCACCGGCGCCGCTCACGTCGTGCGGATGATGAGCACCGAGCAGGGAGCGTGGTGGGAGACCTTGTTCGGCACCGAGCCGAGCAGGAAGCGCTTGGCTCCCGTCATCCCCTTGTTGCCGACGACGATCAGGTCGGCCGACTGCTCCTCTGCGACGTCGAGGATCGCGTCAGCTGGATCGCCCTGGCGCGCATAGGCGTTGACCTCCACCCCCGACTGCCGTGCGATCTCCGCGGCGGCCTCGAGCGTCGTATCGACCTCCTCGCGGGGGTTGATCGCCCACTGCAGGTCCTCCGGGGCCTCGAGCCGTTCATGCGCGAGCCGCTGGCCCGGGACCGGCTCATATGCGCTCACCAGCTCGAGCGTCGCCCCGAGCACTGACGCCAGGCCGACGGCCTGGCGCACGGCCTGCGTGGCTGTCTCGGAGCCGTCGGTGCCGACGACGATCGACTTGAACATGGCACTCCTTGCGTTGGCCCGGTTGACGAACGGCGAGCACGCCGATCATAGCCAGGGCCGGGCGCGCCCGGCCGTGACTCGGCGTAGGGTCCAGTGGAGCGTGATGATCGACCTGCACAGCCACATCCTGCCCGGCATCGACGACGGCCCGGGCGCCCTCGAGGGCTCGCTGGCGTTCGCGCGCGCGGCCGTCGAGGCCGGAATCACGGAGATCGTCGCCACGCCTCACGTGAGCTGGCGCTACGCGAACACCGCCGCGAGCATCGGCGCCGACGTGGCGGAGCTGCGCGGCCTTCTCGCGGCACACGCGATCGCCCTCCAGCTTCATGCGGGTGCCGAGGTGGCGATGACCCAGGTCGGCGAGATCGATGCTGGGGAGCTGCGGGCGCTGCACCTCGGCGGCGGCCCGTGGCTGCTGCTGGAGCCCCCCTTCACCCCGGTCGCGAGCGGACTGCTCGAGATCGTCGCCGGCCTGCAGCAGCGCGGCCACCGGATCCTGCTCGCCCATCCCGAGCGGTGCCCGGCGATCCACCGCGAGCCGTCCCTGCTGAGCGAGATGGTCGCATCGGGCGTGCTCGCGTCGGTAACGGCGGGCTCGCTCGTCGGGCAGTTCGGCAGCACCGTGAAGCGGATGGCGGTGCAGATCCTGCAGGACGGCCTCGCCCACAACGTCGCCTCCGACGCGCACGACGCGGTCAAGCGGCCGCCCGGGATGCGCGAGGAGATCGAGCGGGCGGGCCTCGGCTCGCTCAGCGAGTGGCTGACCGTCGAGGTCCCGTCGGCGATCCTCGCGGGCTCACCGGAGATCCCGCCGCGCCCGCCGTACCGGCCCCCCGCGCGCGGGCTGGGCAGCCGCATCAGGGCGAGGGTGCGCCCGTCCGGCGAGCGCACCTGAAACCTCGCGCCGCTCAGGCGAGCTTGATGATCGCGAGGACCATGCCGATCACGACGAACACGATGATCGCTCCCTGCATCCATATCCAGGTTGGGGACATCCTGGGCAGAGGCTACTGCCAGCGGCGTTGCAGACCGGCGCCCGCGGGCCGCGGCGCTTCTAACCTGTAGGTATGGACAGGCGCCCCCTCGCCGTCGCGCTCGCCTGCGCGATGGCCATGATTGCCGTTGCCCTCGTGCCGTCGGGCTCGCTCGCCTCACGGCCCCACAGGGCAAAGGAGACGAAGACCTCGCTGCTCGGCGGCGTCAATATCGCCGGCCTGGAATTCGGGACCACGGGCGCGCAGATCGACCGCATAATCGCGACCGCCCACAGCGTCAAAGCGAAAGTGGTGCGGGTCGACATCCCGTGGGCCGCGATGGAGCCGCGCGGCCCCGGACAGGTCGACCCGAGGGCCCTCGCGTTCACCGACCGGCTCACGAGCGACGCCTCGGCGGCCGGGATCGGCGTGATCATGATGGTCGAGAGCACGCCGTGCTGGGCGTCCTCCGCGCCCGCGCCGATCCTCGCCCATTGCACGCGCAACGCGGGCCCCGCGACCGCGTGGCCGCCCACCAACAGCGCGGACTATGCCGCGTTCGTCGCCTACCTGGCGCAGCGCTACGGTCCGAGCCTCGCGGCGATCGAGGTGTGGAACGAGCCCGACCAGTCCAACCAGCACTATCTCGCGGGGCCCAACAAGGCCGCCCACTACGCGTCGATCCTGCGTGCGGCGTACCCCGCGATCAAGGCCGCGGACCCGAGCCTGCCGGTCCTCGCTGGCTCCCTGGTGGGCTCGAACGGCCTGTTCCTGAAGGCGCTCTACGCGGCCGGCATAAAGGGCTACTACGACGGGCTCTCCGTCCACTTCTACAACCTCACCCTCGCCTCAGTGCGCGCGATCCACGAAGTTCAGCTCGCAAACGGCGACGCCACCCCGCTGTGGCTGAACGAGTTCGGCTGGAGCAGCTGCTGGCCGCACTACCGGGTGCAGCAGGAACAGGGCTGCGTGACGCCCCAGATCCAGGCGGCGAACATCACCTCGGTGATCCGCGCGCTCGCCCGCGCCCCCTACGTCGCGGCCGCCGTGCTCTACAAGCTCCAGGGATCCCGCTATGAAGACTTCGGGCTGCTCAGCTCCTCCGGCGGTCACAAGCCGGCGTTTGCCGGGATGCGCAGCGCGCTCGGCTCGCTGCTCGGGTCCACCGGCCGGATCACGCTGAAGCTGACCCGCAGCCACGGCGCGGTCCTCGCCAGCGGCTCCGCCCCCCCAGGTGACTTCATGAGGCTCGAAGTGCTCAGCGGCGGAGTCCTTCACTTCTGGGCGGCGTTCAAGCTAGACCGCTTCAACCGCTACTCGATACCTCTGCCGGCGCTGCTCGGCACCAGCGGCCTGACGGTCCGCGTCTACCAGTACTGGCTGGGACCGGAACTGACGGCCGAGAGCAGCATCTGAGCCGCCGGCGCGCAGGCACCGCACGGCGCCCGCGTTGCGGCTGCGCCTACTCGGCGTCGTGGAACAGCGAGGCGAACGTGAGGAACATGATCTTCAGGTCCAGCGCCAGCGACCAGTGGGCGATGTAGTAGTTGTCCCACTCGACCCGCTCGGCGAGCGACGTCTGGCCGCGCAGCCCGTGCACCTGCGCCCAGCCGGTGATGCCTGACCGCACGCGGTGGCGGTCCCCGTAGCGCAGGATGTCCTGCCGGAACAGCTCCACGAACTCGGGACGCTCGGGGCGCGGCCCGACCAGGCTCATGTCGCCGCGGAGCACGTTCAGGAGCTGCGGGAGCTCGTCCAGAGAGGTGCGGCGCAGGAAGCGGCCGATCGTGGTGCGCCGGTCGATCCCCTCGACGCCGCCGGGAGCGGTGTCGCCGCCGATCAGGAAGTCCAGTGACGGCCGGTCGCCTTCGCCAGGCTCCGGCGCCTCGGGCGCCATCCGCATCGAGCGGAACTTGTAGAGGTCGAAGAGCTTGCCGTCCCTCCCCACGCGGCGCTGCTTGAACAGGGCCGGGCCGGGCGAGCTGAGGCGCACGAGCAGGGCGGTCAGGACGAGCAGCGGCGAGAGCACCACCAGCATCGTCAGCGCACCGACGCGGTCGAGCGCGTGCTTGAGGGCGAACTGCATGCCCTTCGGGTCCACGGCGGAGAACGTCAGCAGCGGCAGGCCGCCGACGGTGTCGTAGCCGACGCGGTCGTTGATCGTGTCGAACATGCGCGGGACCACGGAGACCTCGATGCCGAGCTCCTGGCATTGCTGGATCAGCCGGCTGACGCGCGCGTCGGCAACGGAGGAGAAGGCGACGATCAGGTGTTTGACGCCCGTCCGTTCGACGGCGTCCTCGAGGTCCTCGACCGTGCCGAGCACCGGAACGTCGCGGCCGCCGACCTCCGCGACCGGCCGCGGCTCCTCGTCGAGGAACCCGACGGGCACCAGGCCGTAGTCCGGGTGGCTCTCGAGCCGCCTGGCGACCTGCGCGCCGACCATACCGGCGCCCATGATCAGGACCGGCTTGCCGACGAGCCTGCGGCCGCGAGCCCAGCGCTGGGAGGCGGTCAGGGTCGCGCGGCCGAGGCCGACGGCGACGAGCGACAGGAGCCACGCCTTGACCCAGTAGGTCTGGCCCGGGAGCTGCCCGTTGACGAAATAGCCGATCGTGGCGACGCCCATCGCGCCGACGGAGACGCCGGAGACGACGGGGAAGATCCCGTCGAGGACAAGCGCGCGCAGCCGCGTCCGGTAGAGGCCGCGCAGGTAGAAGAGGAACATCACGAGCGGCGGCAGCAGCAGCAGCGGAGCCTCGCCCGCCTGCACGTGCAGCGTCGCCTGCACCCCGCCGAGCGCGATCACCGTCGCCACCGCGAGCAGCACGAAGTCGACCGCCGGGCGCACGATGTTCCAGCCGCGCCCCTCCAGCGCCCACTGCAGCGGGCCGCTGAACGAGGCCGGCGTCAGCGGCCGCGGCGCGGGCGCCTCGTGGCCGCGCTCCGTCCGGCGCGGGAGCGTGGTGGTGGTCTGTTGGGTGACGCGTGTGCGGTCCATGGGAGGGAGGGCGTTAATACCCCTTATGTACTACGTCGGGCTGCGGGATGTAGATCTTTAGCGCGCATCGTCCGTGGACCTCCGCGCGAGCACGACCGTGAGCGCCGCGGTGAGCGCGAGTACGAGGAGTCCGAGCACGATGTCAACGATGTCACCCGGGAGCACGACGTTCTGTGAATTCGCTCCGCTGAGGACGACGACGGTGGCAGACGGGCTTGATCCGGCGGCACTTGACCCGGCGCTGCCCGTCCGCGAGCCGCCGGAGGAGGCGCGCCCGGAGCCGCTGCTCCCGCCGCTGCCGCCGGAGGCGCCCTGCGCCGCCGTCTGCCCGGAGGGGGCCGAGCCCTGCGCCGCGCTCGCACCTGAGCCCGTGCCGCCACCCCCGCCGCCGCCGAGGTTCACGAGCCCGGAGCCGAGGATCGCCTGGCTGCCGGATCCGGGGCCGCCGTAGCCGCTGAGAAGGGGGCTGCCGGCTTCAGCGGCCGCACAGGCCGGGACCAGCATCGCGACTGCGGCCGCGATCGCGGTGAAGTGGACGATGCTGCGTTGGATACTCATTCATCCCTGCCTTGGGGTCTCACCGTCGGCTTGAGCGGGGGCCTCGCCGCTCTCCTTGCCGTTTGACGCCGCATCCGGAGTCGTACGCCTTTTTGAGCCTTAGCGTCCCGACACCGCTGTCGACGAGGGTTCTACAGACAAGGTAGCGAACGGCTGGATGCCTGTCGATATATGAAATCCGCATCACGAGGCGGGCGAAGCGGTCCTCAGGAGATCTGCTGAGCTCTGATGAGGATCGCCCGGTTGAGTTCCTGCACGTTCACTCGCTCGCCCCTGCGGGCTGCCTGCAGCGCGCCTTTCGCGACGGGGTCCCGCGGGTTCAGTGCGACGGCCCTGGTGAGCAACGCCAGCGCGAGCGCTCGCTGGCCCCGCGAGGAGGCGATCGCGCCGCGCTCCAGCGTTGCGTAGGCGTCATCCGGGCTGCGCTGCAGAGCGAGCGCGAACTGGTGGTCGGCCCGCGCGTAGTCGCCGTATCGCAGCGCGATGCTGCCGGCGAGCAGGTTCGCCTGGTCGCTCAGCGGGTTCAGGTCCGCCGCCCGTTCCAGCCTGCCGTACGCGGTGCCCGGCGAGCGTTCCCACACCCCGGCCGCGCTTTCCAGCTGCACCTGGCTGAGCCACGGGGCGCCGATCGACAGCGCGGCCGCGAGCCCGACCAGCGCGGCCGCGCCGATCGCCGCCAGGCGGTACGCCCGGCCGGCCGGCCTTCGCGCCTCGGCGGGCGCCGCGGGCCGGGGACACAGCGAGCAGGACAGCCCGAGCAGTGCGAACGCGGGCGCGCCGAGGCCCGCGAACTCCCAGAACCAGTCGAAGGACCCGTGCACCGCCCAGTAGGCGAAGCCCCCGAGGGCCGCCGCGGCCGCCGCCCTCACGAGCGGATCGGCGTCCCGCATCGCGCGCGCACCCGCGAGCAGCGCGGCCCCCAGGCCGACCAGCGCGATCGCGGCGCCGAGCAGTCCCGTCTGGGTGAGCGTGCGGAGCTCGACGCTGTGGGGGTAGCGGGGCGTCTCTTCCGAGCGGCCCCTCACCAGGTAGGCCTGCTGGAAGTTGTCCGCGCCGATCCCGGCGATCGGGTGCGCCGCGAACTCGTCGAGCGCGACGCGATAGAAGTCGTAGCGGTTGCTCCCGAGGCCGCTCACGAGGCGGCTCCCGGTCGAGGTCGAGGAGTAGCCCCCCTTGAAGCTGTCCCACGCGTGCCGCACGCGCGTGACGGGGTTGCCGGCCGCGACGAGACCGGCCAGCAGGATCAGGACGAGCGCGCCCACCGCGGCCACGCGCGCGCCCGTCATCAGCCTCGCGCCCGTGGCCTGCGGGATCCTCGCCCGTGACTCCATCAGTGCCCCGGCGCCGACCACGAGCGCGACGAGCAGCGCCGCGGCGAGCGCAGCATCCACCGCGCCGTGCACGGCGGATGCCGTGACCGCGCCGCCGACGAGGTGGTCCCCGACGTCGAGCACCGGTTTCGCCGTCGCCGCGATCGCCACCGCGACGGGGATCAGCACGGCGAGCGTGCGCATCCTCGCGGGCACGAGCGCGAGGGCGAGGATCAGCATCACCGGCGTCGCGTAGAGCGACCCGCGGCTCTGGCTCAGCAGAGCGACGTCGGCGAGCAGCACCGCGCCGCCCGCGAACACGCCGCGCAGCGCCGCCGGCAGCTCCCTGGTGCGGGCCAGCAGCAGCGCGGGCCAGAACGCCATCAGCCACTGCGCCGCGTTCGCGTTCGGGTATCCGCTCGGGTAGTCAAGACGCCCCGCGGGGATCATGCCCGCGAGCGCGGTGGCGCTTGCGCCGCGGATGTGCAGCGCCGCGTAGAGCGCGAGCACGGTCATCGCGAGCGTCCATACACCGACGAGCAGCACCGCGGTTCGCCCGGTCTGCCGCCAGCACGCGAACAGGATGAAGACCAGCAGGTAGAGGAGGGTCCGGTTGGCGCCTTCCCACGCGTCCCCCGGCACGGACGCCCACAGGATCGAGAGGTAGCTGAGCGCTGTATAGGCGGCCAGACACGCGACCGCCACGAGCACCGGGCGCGGTATCGCCCGGGGCCTCAGGCCGATCGCCAGCAGCGCGATCGCGACAAGCAGGAGCACGAACAGCGCACCCGGAGCCCAGTGCGTGACGGGGTAGCCCACGCGGTCGGTGGCCCACACGACGAACAGGGCGAGCGCGGCGAGTGCGGGCACGACCGCTGGTGCCTCGCGCAGCGATCGGAGGGCGGAGCCCTGCCCGGACGCGGGCTGCGCTGAGAGAGACATGTTGCCGGAGGCTATCTATGTCCGTACCATCCATAGTGATGTCCGCAACTACCGGGAACGAGACGGAGGCCACAGAGCAGGTGGCCGAGGACCAGAGGCCCAGCATCCGCGGGGCTATGCACGCCCAGGAGCGCGGCCCGGTGACGGCCGTGGAGGCACACAACGTCACGGTCTGGCGCGAGAAGAACTTCGTCAAGCACTATGCGGGCACGGAGCTCCAGCGCGCCGAGGAGATCATCCTCGCCGAGGAGCGCGAGGACCTTCGGGGGCGTGTGCTCGAGCTCGGCTGCGGCGCAGGCCGCCTGACGGGCCACCTGATCCAGGCGGGCGGCACGGTGCACGGGATCGACCTCTCACCGGCGATGGTGGAGCACTGTCGTGAGCACTACCCCGAGGGCACATTCAGCGTCGCGGACCTTCGCGACCTCTCGGCGCTGCAGGCGCAGTCGGTGGACGTCGTCGTCGCGACCAACAACGTGCTCGACATCCTCGACGACGACGAGCGCCGGCGCGTGCTGCGGGAGATCCGCCGCATCCTCACCCCCTCCGGACTGCTGTGGATGTCATCGCACAACCGCGACTTCCTGCCGAACCTGAAGGGCCCCGGGGACATCCGCGGGCGCAACGCCGTGCGGACCGCCGGCAAGCTCGCGCTTCTGCCGTGGCGCACATACAACCGCCGCCGGCTGCTGCCCCTGCAGCGCTTCGAGCGCGACTACGCGATCGTCAACGACGACGCGCACCACTTCCGGCTCCTGCACTACTACATCTCGCCCGCCGCGCAGGCACGCCAGCTCGGCGACGAGGGCTTCGTTCTCACCGGCTGCAGATGCAGCGACGGGCGCGAGATCTCCCCCGAGGACGTCGTCAGCGACTGCGTCGAAGTGCACTACCTCGCGCGCCGGCCCGCCGACGCCTAGCGCCTGGTGCAGGACGCCGCGGACCTAGTCCGCTTCTACGACGAGGCCTACTCCCACGACGCCGACAGTGGCGCGCTCTACGCTCGCTGGCGCGCGCTCGGCGCCGTCGGCAAGGCCGACCACGTGATCGAGCTGTGCCGGCGCGAGCGCATTTCACCACGCAGCACGCTCGAGATCGGGTGCGGCGACGGCGCGCTGCTCAGCGAGCTCTCGCGGCGCGGCTTCGGGGGAAGCCTGCAAGGCGTCGAGATCACGCAGGGCGCGGTCGATATCGCATCGCGCCGGCCTGAGCTCGCCTCCGTCGAGCTCTATGACGGCCTTCACCTGTCCGAGGCCGACGGCGCGATCGACCTCGGCATCCTCTCCCATGTGCTCGAGCATGTGCCGGACCCCGCGGTGCTGCTCGCCGAGGCCGCTCGCGCCTGCCGCGCCGTCGTTGTCGAGGTCCCGCTCGAGGCGAACTGGTCGGCGCGCCGCGCGGGAAAGCGCGAGCACGCCGCCGAGGTCGGCCACCTTCAGCGCCTGGATCGGGATGCGATGCGCACGATCGTCATCCGCGCCGGGATGCGCGTCGCCTGCGAGGTGGAGGACCCGCTCCCCCGCCGCGCACAGGTGTTCTTCGCCCGCGGCCGCTCAGCGCGGGCGCTCGGAACCTGCAAGTGGGCCGTGCGCGCTGCGCTGCACCGCCTCGCGCCGGGGCTCGCCCGGCGCCTGTTCACGGTGCACTACGCGTGCCTGTGCCTCCCGCCGGCCTAGTCGCCGCGGACAGCAGCAGCGAGAGCACGGTTCCCATCAGCTCGTCCGGCACCGCGTCGGGGTCGGCCAGGCGCTGGCGGGCGATCCCGTCGGCGATCGCGTCGATCGCGACCGCGAGATGCTCGGCGGGCATCGCGAGCTCGAGGTCGAGCTCGCGGGCGGCGTCGGCGATCATCGCCGTCAGGACCTCGCGCATCTGCGCGAAGCGCTCGGCGACCTTGGGCCTGACCTGCGGGTCGCGGACGCCGTAGGCCCAGAACTCCATGAACAGCAGCAGCAGGTCCGGCTCGCGGTCGACCATCGTCATCCACTGTCTCGCGCCGCCCGTCGCCTTCTCGCTGACCGAGGGGCGCTCGCGCACCGCCTCCGCGAGCTCGCGGGCGTGCTCGTCGATCTCGCGCTCCATCAGCACGAGGAACAGGTCCTCCTTGCCGTTGAAGTTCGAGTAGAGCGCACCCGTGGAGAGGCCCGCCTCGGAGGCGATCTCGTCGACCGACGCCCCGTGGAAGCCGCCGCGCGCGAATGCCAGGCGAGCCGCGGCGAGCAGGCGCTCGCGCGTGTTCGCCCGGCTCTGCTCGCGCGTCATCCGCGGCGGCGGCGCGGAGCCGGGTGTGCTGGGTGCGGTGGCCACCCCGCACACTCTACCGGCAGAGCGATCGCTATTTCGATAACGTTCGTTATCCGTAGTTCTTGGCAACGGGCAACAGCCCGGATCACAGGGGAGAGAACATGGCCACGGCACAGACTCAGGGAACCTCCAGCGCCGAGCTCGGGTCGCTGCCCAGCGACGCGATCTCCTACGAGGACCTGTACGCCCGCTGGGAGCGCGGTAACTGGAGCGCCACCGAGCTCGACTTCACCGAGGACGCCCGGCAGTGGCGCGAGGACTTCACCGAGTTCGAGCGCCGCGCGGCGCTCTGGAACTACGGCCTGTTCTTCTGGGGCGAGGACGCCGTGGCGGACAACCTGTCCCCCTACATCGACGCGGCGCCCCGCGAGGAGCAGAAGTACTTCCTCACGACGCAGCAGGTCGACGAGGCGCGCCACGCCATCTTCTTCAAGCGGTTCATGCAGGAGGTCTGCGGCATCGGCGACGGGTCCGCGGCCAGCGGCCTGAACGCGATCAAGCCGCAGCTCACGAGCGGCTTCCGCAGGATCTTCGACCGGCTCGACACGATGGCGGAGGAGCTCCGCCGCGACCACTCCCCCGCGAAGCTGGCCGCCGCCGTCACGCTCTACCACATCATCATCGAGGCGTCGCTCGCCCAGCCGGGTCAGCACTTCATCTGCGAGTACCTGGAGCAGCGCGACCAGCTCCCGGCGTTCCGCAAGGGCATGGACAACATCGCCGCCGACGAGCAGCGCCACATCGGCTTCGGCGTAAAGCTCCTCGCGGACCTGAACCGGGAAGACCCCGACGGTGTGCCGAGAGCGGTCGCCCGCACGCTGCGCGAACTCACGCCCTACACCTCGCAGGTGCTGATGCCACCCGGCTGGGACGAAACATATGTGACCGTCTTCGGCGCGACGCTCGACGACGTCGGCATCGAAGGCCTGACATCCCTGACAACCAAGCTCAGGTCCGCCGGCCTGCCCATCGAGTCGCTTCCCGGCCCGCCGATCCTGCCGCCAGGACTGACGCCGCTGGAGATCTCCCAGCGCGGCAGGGCACTCGCGAAGGCGAACGTGCTCGGCGTGCGCGAGGCACCGTCACTGCGCGACCGCGAGACCCTCGAGCTGCTGTTCGACACGATCCGCCGCAGCGTCAACCCCAATCACGGCCTGAAGCGGCCGACGACGTTCCAGTGGGAGTTCACCGATCCCGATGTGCCGACCTGGCACCTG
>Ga0209698_10000548_pt1 | contig 42842 bp, 23 predicted proteins | sample LitLauG_LLR_2012_FD_187203 | JGI IMG/M metagenome (GOLD analysis project Ga0209698, IMG submission 187203) | Freshwater sediment microbial communities from Pennsylvania, USA - Little Laurel Run_MetaG_LLR_2012 (SPAdes) (version 2) | ecosystem: Environmental > Aquatic > Freshwater > Creek >... | reverse complement strand
GCGATGCGAGGCCACGGCCAGGCCCACGCGGTTCTCGCCCTTCGCCGTCCAGTTCAGGAAGCAGCGCGCCACCTGGTCTTTGGGAAACCGGTTTACCATGGCGGCGCCGTCCGTGCGCACGGCGACCGTCCACTCTCCATCCGGCTGATCGGCGCCAGTGTAGAATTCGGTGCCGGAGGGTTGACTTTCCGGCTGGATCAGAGCCTTGTCCGTGCGGGCTCCCGATTGCGTGCGATATACAACTGAGACCGCACTGAGCGGCCCCGGGTCGACCTCCCACCGCGACTGCAACAGCGCCTCTACCGGCGCCGCTCCGGCATTTTCCAGCACGGTAGCGGTCCGCAGAAATGAGCCCTCCAGCCACAGCCTGTGGCGCATTTTGAGTCCGTTCTCGCATACTCCCACTAGCGTGACCTCGGTTGCCTTGGCGCCAGGCTCCAACTCCCACCTGGTTGTCCACGGCGTGCGCGCCACGTAGTCGGAGTATGGCGCCACGGTCAGGCCGGCGAGGTTGGGGTACTGCTTGGCGCTGGGGTCCGGCTGGTACAGCAGATCCTTGCCCTGGCGCTTATCGAAGATTTGGATGACGCGCCCGCCGAGTTCCGGCGCAACGCGAACCCGCAGACGATCGTTCTCGAGGGTGATCACGCGGTAGGGGCGCATGAACTCCTCGAAGTCCAGCTGGTCGCGCGTCAGGGGGCTGGACTCGCTCAGATTGGTAACGCCGATCTTGACGAGACCGGCTGTAAAGCTGTCCCATCGAGCCTTGAGGCCATTCAGATCGGCGGGACGATACCACTCGCCATCCACGGTGAAACGCTTGGCGCGGGTCAGGCGGACGTAGTCGATACCCAACCGCGCCTTGCGAACGCGCGCACGAACCGCATCGTTTTCGGCGGCGGCTTCCGCCTGTCGAAACAGTTCCGCCGCCTTGGCGACGAACTCTTCGTTCAGGTAGGGCGCTCCGGGGTTGTCGTAGATCCAAATGTGCCGCCCCTGCCCGGCCGGCTCAGTCCGCACCTGTTGGTGCATCAGTTCAAAATACCTGCGCATCGGCGAAGCGGCCTTGCTGTAGAATGCTTCGTGAAACTCGTCGATGGCGCGCTTCACATCGGTCTTGGGGTCCCACAGCAGTTTGGCCATCACGTAGGACCGCAGTTCTGCATTCTCCGCCCCGCCTCCCTGAGTGACGGAGCCTTCCATGAACAGTCCCACCACCCCGTGATCCTTGTACATCGGAATATCGGCGGCAAGCTCGTCAAAATCCGGGAACGGCAGCAGGTAGTGGGCGAAGTTCGTGTTGTAGTGCCAGATGTAGAGTTGGTTGGTGATCTTCGACCACGCCCTCAGATTCTTCAAGAAATACGCGCTGTAAGGGCACTGCCCGTAGGGGTGCCCCTCGCATACGCCGATAGGACACAGCCGGATCCTCACGTTAGCGCGCGGGCGCACATGAGCCGGGGGTTCCTCGGTGTACCAGTAAGCCAGCGTGTCGATCAATTTGCCGGGATGTTTTTTTTCGATCTCCGCGGCCAAGGCGTTCACATACCGCAGCAGCGGCCCGGAATGAGCGCCGCCCTCCTCCTGCTCCACACGCCGGCAGTTGTCGCACTCGCACCAGCCGGTCCAATCGTTTTGCGAGACCGAGAAGATGGTGGCTTCGGGATGCTCGGCGATCCAACGCTCCACCGATTCCACTCCCACTCGCAGCACCGCGGGGTTGGTAAGGCAAAGCTGGCTGCGTTCGGCGCGGCGTTTGCCATCGATCAGCGAAAAGTACTCCGGGTGATCCCGAAAATACTTCTCCGGTGGCACCAGTGTGTTGAAGGAATGGACGAAAGGATAGTACTGCACCTTGCCGCCCGTCGCGGCATCGAGCTTCATCAGGACGCCGTTCATCTTGTTGCGCGCGGCCCAGTCGCGGTCGGCCGCTTCGCTGAAGAAAGGCTCGCGGTATTCGAACGCCGGCTTCTGGATTTCGTCCAGCGGCCCCACCGTGATGCTTGGCAACCGCGGGATGCGGCTCACTCCCACAGTGAACCACCGGCACCCCAGCTTTTCGAGAAGCGTGTAGACGCCGTACATGCTGCCGCGCAACCGGCCGCCGGCAATCGCCAGGTGCGGGCCCGCGGTCTTCAGCATGAATCCTTCCTGACCGAGGTCGCCAAACGGAATCTTCAGGTTCAGGGCCTGGAGCGCCGCGCTGTCGCCCACCAGCACCATTTTGGGACGCGGGGTGGTGGCGATGGGCAAGCGGACGCCTGAGATTCGTTCCAGAAAGCCCTGGAGTTCCCCGGCCGCGTGGCGCTCGGAGGGCGACGCTTCGGCCGAGATTACAATAGCGTAGTCCGACCTGCCGTTTTGGGCCAGCGTGAGATCTGCGCCGGATGCACACAGCGCGGCCGCGGAGACGAGTACGGTGATTCGAGCCAGCATTTCGACTCCGATTCTACCAATGGGAACCCGGTAGCGTCGGCGCTACAGCCCGCCGAAGCGCGTCCGCACCGCGAACAAAGAGGAGTGCGTCAGAATGAAGAGCGTGCGGCGATCCTTCCCGCCGAAGACCAGATCGAGCGGACGCTCGGAAAGCATGATGGTATCGATCCGTTTTCCCGAAGAGTTGTACACAAAGACCTGCCCAGCCGCCAGATAGACATTTCCTTCGCTGTCCTGGGCAAGGCTCTCTCCACCTTGTTCGGCAAATAGCCGGAGGTCGGCAAGAGTTCCGTCGGCATTCAGGCTGCCGCTGTAAGTCCTCTGTTCCGATTCATTAGTAACATAGAACGGCTTTCCGGAAACAGTTTTCACCAAACCAAATGCCTGCAGAAGATAGCCGAACTTATAGCCGAAGTAAGGCGGTCCCTGAACGAAGGCATCTTCGGCTGGAATGAATAGCGTGCGATCCGGCGAAACATACTGGCGTGTCCTCCGCGTAGATACGACCTTCGAAAACATTTGATCCAGGGAAACATATTCGTAAGTGTCGGTCGAAAGGGTGTTCGTGAAGTCCCCGTTGACCCAGTAATTCACGGGAAGGACCGCCGCCATCCCCGAACGCTCCGCCGAGGGCTCCGGTTCGAGCACGGTTACCTGATCTTCGGGTCCATCCGGGCGGAAGGCATAGACGCTGAGCCCCTTGCCACCGGAGGAGACGACGATGAGGTTACCGGCCTTATCGAAAATCAGATTCACCGGATCGAGAGGATTGTCGCGAACGATGCGCAGATCCTTGGTTTCCGGCGACCACCGGTAGATGCGGTGCCAGTGAGCATCGACGAAATACAATTGGCCGGAGGCGTCCACGGCCGCACCGGAGATGTTGTAGAAGCCGGTCGACAGCCTGGCCACTTTGGCTCCCGGATCGAGCACCGGGGACGGTCCACGAGGCTGGGACGGAGCAACATTGCCCGAAACATCCAGCCAGGCGAATTCGCGGTCCCTGACCTCCGCGTTCCGGGTTTGATCGAAAATGCAATTCTCGTAAGAGACTTTGCTCGACCTCGTCTGCTGGCGACAGCCTGATTCGTCGCACTGAGACATGGCGCTGTTACTATCCACGTGCACGTTGCGAAACCGGATATCTTGCGAATCGTAAATACGAACCGCGTAAGGGAAAGGACTATAGCTTCGGACCACCCGATAGCCGTGATAGTTGGCGATGGTGATGTTCCGCGAGCGGCTGATCTCGAGTGAGAGCGCGGAACCGCTTTCCTCCCGCTCGCCTTCGGTCTGCAACGCGTATAACTCCCAGTTGGCGGCCTGGTCGAGCTTGATCTCGGTGCGAACGTGGTGCTCGCTGGATAACTCATATACCCTGCCGGGAGTGTCGGTATCGGAGATATAGAGGCCGGATTGCGCGAAGGTATCGGGCGTCCAGATGTTGGCGAAGGCGCCGCCGCCCCCGTGGGTGATCCAAAGGCTGGGGTACTGCCCGTCCCAGCGGCGACGGGGATCCGGGTCCGTGAACAGATTCGCGCTGTACGGATTGACGCGCCGGCCGTCGGGGCCGCTGGTTCCGTGGCCTCCGAGAAACCGCACGTCATCCATCAGCGAGTCCTTGCCTGCCATCCACAGGGCGCCTACGGCACGGCTGTTAATCCCGCCCGTGTAGAGGCCGATGCCGGTCACGATGTTTTCTCCTCCGCGCGGAGCTTCCAGCAGCGGACGGGGAGCACCGGGGCCCTGGAACCCCGGCGTGGAATCGAGGATATCGAACTGGGTCTGGTCCGGATGAAGCCCGATGAGCACGCTGTCGGGACGAAGCTTGAGGGTGTCGCGGACGATGTAGCGGCCCGAAGGAATGTAGAGGACACGATGTTCCGCGATGGCCTTCTGAATGAGGGCCGTCTCATCGGTAACTCCGTCGCCTTTCACGCCGAGCGAGCACAAATTGACCCATGTGGCGGCCGCCGGCAGGCCCCTGATGGCGTTGGGCGTGGCGGGTGGCATGGTTTTCAGCGGGGCCGTATCGTAGCGGGTCTTGATTTCTCCGATCGCGCCCAGCGCCGGAAGCGTGAGTCCGTGGGAGAGCACTTTGACCTCGTACAGCTCTCCGGCGCCGGCAAGTTGGCGGCCGCTCTCGCGAAATCGCGCGAACACCGGCACCTTGTCGCAGACAATGCTCTCCAGGTTGATCTGGGTCATCCGGCTATTCTCATTGCCGATCAGAATCGCCGGACCGGCGATGTTCTCGAAGCGCGCATCTTTCACCCAAAGCTGATCGGAATAGCGAGGGTCGATCGAGATGGCGGTGGGAACATTCCGGAACTCGTCGTGAACCAGGGTCAGCCCGGCTTCGTTCTCACGGATCGCGGCCTCCCTCTGGCCGTCGAAGGTCGAATCGATCAGCGTGAATTGCCAGGCGGGCGATGGCTTGCGCGTGAGGATGCCGTAACGGCCGCCGTGAAAGTGCAAGTCTTCGGCCTCGTTTCCCACTTCGTTGAGGGCCGCCAGACCGGATCCGATCTGGAAATCCATGTGGGCCAGATATCCGTGCTGGGCGACGTGAAACCGGATGCCAACGGCCCCGTCATTTTCGCTGCCGATCTCGAAATCGCAATTGCTCATGGCGGAATAGAAGGTGCCGGGGTTGGCATCGGGAATGGTTTGAACCGGCGGAACCGTTCCGGGGGGAGTCGGGGACAGACGAAAGCCTCGCCCCGGGGCTCCCGCAGCCCCGCCTGAACCCGCACCGGCGCCGGCGGCCCTTCGCATGGGCCGCGCTCCGGCGAAGAAGAACATGTAACCCATCCCCTGTTGGAACCCCGGAGTCTTGTCCGCCAGAACGAAAACCGGACGTTTTTCGCCATAGCCGATCAAGCGCACGCCAGGCCAGACATAAATGGTTTTGGCGACGCGATAGCGGCCTTCCGGGACAAAGAGAATGCCCTCGCCAGTGGTCTCCTGAACTTTGTCGATAGCGGCCTGAATCGCCGCGCTATCGTCTGCCTTGCCGTCAGCGCGAACGGGGAACTGATCCTGAGTCAAGTAAATGGCCTTGGGATCGTCGAGCCGCACAGGGTAAAGCGATACCCCGCGGGAAGGGGGAGCGGTTCCCAACAGAACCATCCCGAACAATACGAGCTTCCGCATGGATCACTCCGGACTCATGGCTGTCTGCTGCAGGCTTATCTTAGCCCACGGCACACTGGTTCGGCGCCGGATGATTCGGAACCGTACGTTATCGCCTACCCAACGCGCCAGTTTGGGTTGTTTGGCGATCGACCAGACTGGGCAACTCGACCGCCGTGTGTTGTATACTTCTGTCGTCTTGAACCAGGGCCGGTGAGGGGAGCCCTTATGAAAGTAGCTGCTGCGCAAGTCACGCGCGAGGGAGCCCGGCTGGCAACCCAGTATGCAATCACTCGCGTGCTCGTCGAAGCAGTGACCGTAAATGAAGGCCTACATGCCGCCCTCCAGGTAATTTGTCAAGCACTGGCTTGCGATTACGGTGCTGTCTGGACTCTGGATCGGGAAGCCAACGTTCTGCGATGTCTGGAATCCTACTCCATCCAGCCGGGTGGGTTCCCGCATTTCGAAGCCCTGACTCGCGCCACGGCGCTTCCACGGGGCGTGGGGATGCCAGGGAGAGTGTGGGCCTCCGGCGAGCCGGCGTCTATCCCGACGCTGGCAGAAGACTCGAACTTCCCACGGGCTCAGGCCGCACAGCGGGATGGACTGCGCGGGTCGCTAGGATTCCCGCTGACCGTCGCCGCCGAGGTGGTGGGCGTGATGGAGTTCTTTAGCCGGACACCACGCCGGTTCGATGGGTCCCTGGTTCACATGCTGGCTGCGACCGGCGGCCAGATCGGGCTGTTCATTGAGCGCAAGCGGACAGACGAAGAGTTGAAGCGCAGCGAAGAGCGCTTTCGGACCCTGTTCGATGAGGCGCCAGTGGCCTACCACGAACTCGATTCCAATGGCATCATCCGCCGCGTAAATCGAGCCGAATGCGAGTTGCTGGGGTACACCACCGAGGAACTTCTAGGTACCCATGTGTCCGAGTTCGTCGCGCCGGATGAGCGCGAGGTAAGCCGCGGAGCATTGCGGCGAAAGCTCGCCGGCGAGGTTCCGCCGGAAGCATTCGAGCGCACCTATGTACGGCGCGATGGCCGCCGGCGGCTGGTCGAAATCCACGAGGCCCTCATCCGCGACGACCAGGGGAAGCCAGCCGGGATGCGATCGGCGATACTCGACATCAGCGAGCGGCGGCAGGCGGAAAGAGAGTTGGACCGCTTTTTCACGTTGTGCCGGGACATGCTCTGCATCGCCGACACGGCCGGGTATTTCTTGCGGGTGAATCCGGCGTGCGAACGGCTCCTTGGATATACGCCAGAGGAACTGAAATCGCAACCTTACATCGAGTTTGTGCACCCCGACGATCGGGAGTCCACCGTGGAAGCTGCCGCGCAGCTCTCATCCGGCCGGGATGTCATCTCATTTGAAAACCGTTACCGAACCAAAGCGGGCGCCTACAAATGGCTCTTGTGGGTCAGCTCGGTTTCGCTCGACGAGCAACGGGTCTACGCGGTGGCGCGCGATATCACCGAACGCCGGCAGCGCGAGGAGGAGTTGCGGCGTTACGCGCGCGATCTCGAGCTGGCGCAGCAGCAGCAGGTTGAGGACGCTGGGAGGATGGCGCAACTGGTTAAGGAACTGGAGACCGCCAAGATCCGCGCGGAAACCGCGGCGAGCGCCAAGGGGGAGTTTCTGGCCAATATGAGCCACGAGATTCGTACCCCCATGAACGGCATCATCGGGATGACAGCACTGGCGCTGGAGACGCGGCTCTCGCCGGAACAAAGGGAATACCTGGCGATCGTGAAGCAGTCGGCCGATGCCCTGCTCTCGGTAATCAACGAGATCCTGGATTTCTCCAAGGTCGAACAACGCCGTCTCGAACTGGAGCGCGTCGAGTTCGACCTTCGCGAGGTGGTCGAAAACAGCGTGCGATCGCTCGCCTGGCGCGCACAGCAGAAGGGTCTCGAACTAGCCTGCGAAGTGGCGCCCGAAACGCCCGAAGTCGTGTTTGGCGACCCGGGAAGGCTGCGCCAGATCCTGGTCAATCTGGTGGGAAATGGAGTTAAGTTCACGCGCCAGGGCGATGTCGTGGTTCATGTAGAGGCGCTGGAAGCACGACAGGGACGGGCCCAACTGAAGTTCTCCGTGGCCGATTCCGGAATCGGAATTCCTCCAGAAAAGCAGAAGCTGGTCTTCGAGGCCTTCGCCCAAGCCGACGGCTCCATCACGCGCGAGTACGGCGGGACAGGCCTTGGGCTTGCCATTTCGTCGCAGCTCGTCGAATTGATGGGTGGACGGATCTGGGTCGAAAGCGAACCGGGCCACGGCAGCACATTTTACTTCACCGCCAATTTTGACGTGCCGGAGAGCACGCGGCCCCACTCCAGTGAGCCGGTGGGTCTGCACGATCTCAAGGTGCTGGTGGTGGACGATCACGCCGTCAATCGCCGCATTCTGCGTGAAATGCTGAGCCGGTGGGGCATGCTGCCGTCGTTGGCAGGTTCGGGCGAGGCGGCGATGGCCGCGATGCGCGAGGCCCGAGCGGCAGCAAGCCCTTTTCGCCTGGTGCTTCTCGATCTGCATATGCCCGCGCTCGACGGAATGCAGGTGGCTGAGCAGATCAGCCGCGATCCCGAACTGGCGGGGCCGGCGGTCATCCTAATGACCTCGGCGGGAATGCCGCGGGCGGGAAAGCGGCGTTTGCCTGGTGTTCGCGCGTTCGTGAGCAAGCCCGTGAAGCAATCGGAGCTGTTCGACGCCATTGTGAACACGGTAACCAGCGGGCGTCGCACGCCTGCGAGGCGCTCGGTAGCGAGCGCTTCCGGAAAGAGACTGCGTGTCCTGCTGGTCGAAGACAATCTGGTGAACCAGACCATGGCGGTGCATCTGCTTCGCAAGAGAAGCCACACGGTCGTCGTGGCTGGCAATGGCCACGAGGCGCTGAATATTCTCGGAAAGGAGAGCCGGCGTTTCGATGCGATCCTTATGGACATTCAGATGCCCGACATGGACGGCTTTGAAGCGACGACCGCCATTCGGGCAGCCGAGAAGAACAACGGCGGGCACGTCCCAATTATCGCGATGACGGCCCACGCATTGAAGGGAGATCGCGAGCGATGCCTGGCCGCAGGGATGGACGGGTATGTTTCCAAGCCGGTCCGGGAAAGGGAGCTTTTTGATGCTCTCGGCCAAGCCGTCGCAACCGATGCCGGCGTGCCGCCTGAAGAAGAAGTAGAGATGCGCGCGATTGTGGAGCGATTCGACGGGGACAGAAAGCTGGCACGCAAACTGGCGCGGATGCTTCTGGCGGACTCCGAATCGATGATGCAGGGGATCCGGCACGGGCTCGCGCAAGGAGATCCCGAGGCCCTGCGACTGGCGGCCCATGCGCTAAAGGGATCTGTCGGAAATTTCTCGACCACCGGAGCCTACGAGGCGGTGGTCGAGTTGGAGAACCTGGCGCGACAGGGAGATCTTGCCATGGCCGTACAGGCCTATGAAGACTTACAGGGCCAGATGGCGCGTTTGACCCGCGTGCTGGAAAAGCTGAGCGGCCGGCGCCCCGCGACCCGCCCGAGGAGGAGGACCTAGCCATGAAGAAGATTCTTGTAGCTGAGGACGATCGAGTTACCGGCCGCCTGCTGCAGGAAATTCTTAAGCGGAGGGGTTATTCGGTAGTGAGCGCCCGCGACGGCGCGGCGGCCCTCAACCGCCTGCGGAAGTCGGCTTTTGACCTGGTCTTGCTGGATATCTGGATGCCCCGCATGGACGGGTTGGAACTCCTGGCCCATATGCGAAACGAGGGATTGGGCACGAAAGCCATCGTGATGACCTCGGACGACACACCCGCCACGTTGCTGCGCGCCGTGCGCGAGCAGGCTTATCATTATGTGAGCAAGCCACTGGACGCGAAAGCGTTGCTGGCGCTCGTCGAGAGCGCGCTGGCGGCATCACCTGTACCGCCGATCCAGGTGCTCTCCGCTCTGCCGGACTGGGTGGAACTGCTGGTCCCCTGCGAGATGGGCGCGGCAGAGAGGATTCAAGCATTTATGGCCCGCCTGGACGCCGGCTTACCCGAAGACATACGCGAATCCATCGGTCTGGTGTTCCACGAAATGCTCATGAACGCGATCGAGTGGGGCGGCAAGCTGGATCCGAACACAACGGTCCGAATCTCCTGCATACGGGCGCGACGAATGGTGCTGTACCGGATTGCCGATCCGGGGCCCGGATTCAACTTCGAGGATCTGACGCACGCCGCCGTGGCCTACCCACGGGAAGAAGTCGCGGAAAGTGCTTCCGTGCGCCAGCAAAAGGGTCTGCGGCCTGGCGGCTTCGGAATTCTGATGGCGCGGCAGATGGTGGATGAGCTGCTCTACAATGAAGCCCGAAACGAGGTGGTTTTCGTGAAGTACCTGAAGTAACGCCAAGGCCGTGCCGGGCTATCCAGGCCACTCCAGGTCGGCCTCGAGCTTCAGCAGCCGGTTGTACTTGGCGAGGCGCTCGGAAGTGCGGACCGAGCCAACCTTGATCTGGCCGGCGCCGGAAGCAACGGCGAGGTCGGCGAGGAAGGAGTCTTCGGTTTCGCCCGAACGCGCGGAGATGACGGCGCGATAACCGGCCTCGCGGGCGCGGTCCATGACGGCGAAGGTCTCGGTGAGCGTGCCGGCCTGGTTCATCTTCACCAGGACCGAGTTGGCCACCGCGGCAGCGATGCCGCGGTTCAGCCGGTCCAGGTTGGTGGCGAACAGGTCGTCGCCGATCAGTTGGACGCGGCCGCCCAGGGCGGCGGTGAGGCCCCGCCATCCGTCCCAATCGTCCTCGGCCAGCCCATCCTCGATGGAAATCACCGGATACTTCGCGACCCACTGACCCAGCATGGCTGCCATTTCAGGGGCGGAGAGGATGCGGTCTTCGGTGTGCAGCGGGTAGGCGCCGTCGCGCCAAAAGTGAGTGGAAGCGACATCGATGGCGATCGCCATTTCTTCACCCGGCCGGTATCGGGCGAAATCGATGGACGCGCTGAGGATTTCGAGCGCCTCTTCGTTGCTGTGGAACCTGGGCCCCCAGCCGCCCTCGTCGGCCACTCCGGTGAGGACGAATCCGCGGTCTTCGATTACCCAATGGGCGGCGGCGTGCACCGCCCTGACGGCCTCCAGCGCCTGCGCATAGGTGGGGAAGCCGCGCGGGATGACCAGGAAATCCTGAAACTCGATGTTGCCGCCGGCGTGGAGGCCGCCGGAGAGGATGTTGACCATGGGGACCGGCAAAAGCGGGCGGCGGCCATCGGCCAGGTGACGCCAAAGCGGGATACCGCGGCCGGCCGCGGCAGCGCGAGCAACGGCGCAGGAGGCCGCGAGGATGGCGTTGGCTCCCAGGCGCGCTTTGTTGGGGGTGCCATCGAGCTCGATCATGCGGCGGTCGATGGCCGGCTGATCCGCGGCATCCATGCCGCGCAGCGCCGGCGCCAGGATTTGGTTCACGTTGCCGACTGCGCGTAGCACGCCGTGGCCTCCGTAGCGGCGCTGGCCCTGGTCGCGGAGTTCGAGGGCTTCGTGGGTGCCGGTGGAGGCGCCGGAAGGCACGCTGGCCTCGGCGGTGATTCCGCAGGCAAGCCGCACTTCGGCGGAGACCGTAGGGTTGCCGCGAGAGTCCAGGACTTCCATCGCGTGGATGGCTTCGATGACGAGGTTCATAGGCGGGCGAAGGCCTCTTCGAGTGTGGCCGGCGGGTGGCGAATCAGATCGCAGGCCACTTGGCGGACGCGGTCTTGCAACAGGGCATCGAGGTATTCGGCGGGCGATTTGCCATCGACGCGGGCCAGCATGAGGGTGCCGAGGTGAGCGAGCGTCGCCGGTACGAGCCAGCCGCAGTTCTCCGGTATGTCTTGACAAGCCGCCCCGAAGAAGCCATCCGCGGCGGCCTGGTATGCGGGCTTGAGGTCGGGATGAAGGAACGATTTCAGGCACAGGTGGTTGATCATGAATGCGGTGTCGAAAGACGGATCACCAAAGTGGATCACTTCGAAATCGATGGCCATGACGGAGTTGCCGGCGACCAGAAAATTCTTGGGGCTCCAATCGCCGTGCACAAGGGCTACGCGGCGGGCGGCCGATTCGCGCATGAGGCTCTCGAAGTAGCCGGCGAGTTCGGGGTGGCGCTGCGCGGTGGATAGGTAGTAAGGATCGAGGCGCAACTGGTGGAAAACGGTCTGATCGCCAAACACGGCTTCCCACTCGACGCCGCGCCAGGTGGCACGCCAGATGGCGGCCAGCATGCGGCCGATCGTGGCGGCGACTTCGAGGCTGACTTCGCCGCGCAGCAGAAGGGCCTTCCAGGTTTCGGCCTCGGGGGGGGCGGCGGTCATGGCAAAGGCGCGTTTCTCGCGATCCTCGAAAAGCACTTCGGGCAGGCTGCCGGGCGGGAGGTGCGGCCCGAGGCGAACCAGGGCCGAGGATTCGCGGAAGATGCGGTCGGGGTCGGAGAACCAGTCCTGTTCTACGCGCAACTTGTGCAGCGACTGCTTTAGCACCAGGCGCCGGCCGCCGTCGAAGTCCACCAGCAGCACGGTATTCGAGACGCCGCCGCCCAGTTCGCGCACCGAGCGAGGGCGCAGCATGCCGCGAGCGGTCAGGTAGTCGGAGGTGTTGGAGTCGGTGAGGGGTTTCGGCGTGAAATGAGAAGACCCCGACAAAGGCAGGAATGCCTGTGCTACGACCATCAGGCCGAAGAGCGTGTCCTCCGGGTGCGGCGAGAGCCGTGATGGCAGTCCGAGGCGGGCCGCGGTAAGCTCGCGCAGGATCGGCAGCCGGCGAGCCACGCCGCCGGAGAAGACGGCGCGGGTAGCGCGGCGGTCGGGATCGAGGCGGCGCGCGCAGGCCAGGTAATTGTCCGCCATGGATTCGAACACGGCGCGGAAGACATGCCCGGCGGTCATATTGCCTTCGTGCAGGTTTTCGAGCGCGCCGGCATCGCCGCAGGGGCCAGGAAAGAAGGCGGTGTCGGCACGCAGGTCGGTCGCGGGAACGGCGGCTACGGCGGGCTCGATGCGGCTCCAAGCTTCCTCTTCGGACGTGCCGCCGAGTTCGGTGAGCAGGCCAACCAGGGCGGCCAAGGCACGTCCCCCGGGGATGTGGGTGATGGTGCGAAGGAATCGGCCGCCGAAGTAGGGGCGAACCTGGAGTTCGGTTGCGCCCGGCGTGTCGACGATCGTGGAAAGCTGCGACCCGGTGCCGATATTGACCGAGAGTTCGTCCCCGGTAAGGAGGGCGCCGGCGATGGCGCTCTGCTGGTCGCCAACGGAAGCATAGCAAGGCCTGCCGCGCCAGTGGCCGGCAAGCGACCCGGTGGGCACCACCGTAGGCCAGCGGAGCTGGTGCAGGTCGAGCCTGCCGATGACTTCCTCGTGCCAGCACATACCGGCGATGCGGAGCACTCCGAAGGCCGCGGCTTGAGTAGGATCCATAACCGGTGCGGCGTTGCAGAGGCGCGCGACCACAAAATCGGCGATGGAAACAGGCGTGACATCGCCCGACGGAAGCGCGTCGTGGCGGTGCAGCCAGTAGAGCAGCGGCAGCGCGATACCGGGACGGAACTCGTTTCCGATTTCGCGGCGGATCTCCGGGGAGACATGTGTGGCGAACTCGTCGAACTCAGCGGGAGTAACCCGCCGGTCGAGCCAGGAGACGTAGTTCGAAGCAGGTTCGCCGCTGCCATTCACCAGGACGAAGCCCTGCATCTGGCCGCAGAAGACCAGGCCGGTACAGCGGGGCGCCAGCGCGGCCGCGCGGGCCAGCAGTTCTTCGACGGCCGACAGGATGGCGGCAGGATCGACCTCGCGGTAGGGCGGCGGCAGGCCGGGCACAAAACCCGGGAAGGGAACGCGCAGGGTGTGGCGCAGTTGCAGCGCGTCGATATCGGCGACCGCAGCTTTGATGAACGAACTTCCAACGTCGATTGCGATGAATTCGGCCACGTGGTGAGGACCATGGTACCGTGCGCGAGGATGCGGCGGAACCCCTGGCGCCATTCCGCGCGAAACCGCGAATCAGGCTCCGGCGACGGACTTCCAGTTCTTGGCCAGATGCTCTGCGGTCCGCCATGCCAGCGCCTGAATCGTCAGCGTCGGATTGCGCGCGCCGCTCGAACCAAATACCGAGCCGCCAATCAACCCGAGATTCGGCGCTTCGTGCGAAAAGCCCCAGCGATCCACCACGCTCGTCTCGGGGTTCACACCCATTCTCGTGCCGCCGTAAGTGTGGGTGCTGATTCCCGCCACGGTGACCGGCGTCTTGGTCACGGCGATGGCTCCGGCTTCCCGGCACCACTGCTCCATCTTCTGCTGCGCGTATTGCGCGGCGCGGACCTCGTTGGTTTTTGGGCCGCCGGTTGTGATGCGGACCACCGGGTCGCCCAGCGGGTCCGCCACGCTATCGTCGAGATCAAGGTATTCCGATTCGTAGGGGAACGTCGAAGTCTGGATGTAGCAGTTCGCAACCCGGCCCGCATTCTCGTGGATAAAACCCTTCCAGGCGGAACCCCAGTTGGGAGCCTTGCCGAACGTGTCCATTTCCGCGCTGGCAATCGGGTGGCGCTCGGAATAAACGTGCAGGTTGGCGCCGCCGATAAAGCCGAGACCGGCGTGATCAAACGAGTCGTCCGCAAAATTGTCCACAGACGAGCCCTGGGCCGGCAGCCCGTACCAGATGTTCAGATCGAAAGGAAACAGCGCGCGCACCGTCACGCCCGCCCAGCCGTCATAATGCGCGAAATAGTGGCGGCCCACCTGCCCGTGGTTGTTCCCCAGTCCTCTCGGGTAACCTTTCGACCTGGAGAGCAGCAGCAGGCGCGTGTTCTCGTAGACGTACGAGCCCACCAGCACCGCCTTTGCGGGCTGAAAATATTCCCGGCCATTGCGGAGGTAACGAACACCCGTGACTTTGCCATCATTACCGGAAAGGATGCGGGTGACATGAGCGCGATCGAAGATGGTCAGGTTCGTGGTTTTGAGCGCCGCCGGAATGGTGGTGACAGCCGTGGAGCCCTTGGCACTGACGTGACACCCCCCATAGGCGCAGTGACCGTGATAGACGCAGCCCGAGCGTCCCCGATACTCCCGGGAGTTAATCGCGGCGGGCGGCGGGAATGGATTCCAGCCGAGTTTGCGAGCGGTATCCGCCATCAGATCGGTAAAGCCGGCGCCTCGTAAAGCAGGCATCGGATATTCCCGCTGCCTGGGCCCTTCAAAAACGTTCCCCGCCGGATCGATTTTTCCGTTGATATTCCCGGCCTTCCCGGACACGCCGATTTCGTGTTCGACCCGGTCGTAAAACGGCTCCAGTTCCCCGTAAGTCACCGGCCAGTCTTCGAGTGTCGACCCCACTGGCAACGCCCCTGCTCCGTAGCGCCGGATTGTCTCCGAGCGAGACTGAAAGTCCCACGGATTCAGCCGCCAGCTTTGCGCCCAGTAGTGAATCGAAGTGCCGCCGATGGCGTTCATCATGGGCGAAGAAGCCCCGCGCCGCGCCCGTTCCGATGGAGTCGCGCGCACGGTGGGCACTTCCCGCTGCACCTTGTCTGAAGTCGTCACCAGGCGGCGGCGCACGTTGTGAATCTCGTCTGCCGGGAAGTCCTTGTGAGGGTCCATCCAGGTTCCGGCTTCAAGGCCGGCCACCTTCAGCCCGGCCAGTGTAAGCGGCAGGACCGCGACACCCCCGGCCGCGCCCAACCCCACAACCGCCACGTCCACGGGCTTGAGATTAACGGCCATGTTCCCCGCCAAATGCAGACCTGCGGTAGGGCTTGATTTCCTGTTTCAACGCCTGGTCTTCCGGCGCCACGGCAAGCCGCGGGCCGGGATAGCGAATCAGATCCCAACCCGCGAAGCTTCGGTTGCCCCCGTAGAAAGGATCTCCAAACATGCCCTCCAGGGTAAGGGTGCGAATCCTGGCGAAGACCGCATGGGCATTCGCAAAACCATCGGCTGTCCCATTCTCCATGCGGACAATGATGGCGTCGCGATCGGCAGCAGGCAGGTCCGCGAAGGCGCGGCCACGGGAGCGCTGGCTGTAAGCATCCAGCCCTTCCAGACCGTCCCGGAAAGAAGCCAAGGCCGCCGCTGCGCCCTCCGCCAGAGTCCCGTCGATGTAAACCTGGACCCCCGCCTCAACGGCGCCCGGCCCGAGTTCATCAGCGGGGATCAGGCGGTCGATGAAGGCTTCCAGAGTGCGCATTTCCGGGGCAGACAGCGCCGGACGCCGGGACTGTTGGGCGCTGGCGGTGAGGGTGGTGAGAGGAACAAAGACCGTACTGGCCATCAGTTCTCTGCGGCTCATCGCAGGAAATGGCGGGTCCGTTTCATGCATGCAGTGATTCTGTCAGCATCGAGATTCAACGTCAAGAAGAGGAGTCCCATGGAGGAGCCCGGTTCCGATGGGCGCCCGTGACACTCCGGGAACGCTCGCGTTACCCCTCGTGCCGCAGAGCGATCAGCGGGTCCACGCGCGTGGCCCGTCTGGCAGGCAGATAACAGGCCAGCAGCGCGAACGTTGCCAGCGTCACGGCCGAGGCGCCAAACGCCAACGGGTCCAGCGGGACGCACTTCAAACAGGATGCTCCGCGCAAATGAAGGGATGGCGGCAGCCGGGCATCAGAGCCGGAAGGGAACGCGCAGAGTGTGGCGCAATGAGAGCGCGTCGTTCAGGGACAGGTAGAATCGGTATATGGGCGCCACCACCAAGACGCTGTACGACGCCGGCTTCGCGCCGTGGTCCTCCCGCACCGCCGGGTTGGTTCGTGCCGGCCGTCTGGAGGAAGTGGATCTCGAGCACGTTGCCGGGGAGATCGACGACATTGGCAAACGCGACCGCCGCGCAGCCACCAACCGCACGCGTGTTCTGGTCATTCACCTGCTTGAGTGGAGCGTGCAAGCGGAGAAGCGATCCCTGTCATGGATACGCACGGTCATTGAGCAGCGGCGGCGATTGAAGGCATCTTCATCGACTCGGGAAGCACCCGGATATTTGTGCGCGACCACTGGCACGAGATCTACCGCGAAGCGATGGATGACGCGCTGCAGGAGATGGGACGTTCCGAAGGCTTGCCGGACAGATGCCCCTGGCCTCTCGACCAGATCCTGAACACGCAAATTCTGGCCCGAATAACGCAAGCAACAAACTTCCCGCAACCGCGCGATGATATATACTGTCGTTCCACCGGAGGTGCCTCATGTTGGGCACGATGATGCCGTTTCCGTTGACGTTGGCACCGATTCTCGAACGCACCGGCAAGCTGTTTGGCGCCGCTGAAATCGTTTCGCGGCTGCCGGACAAGGGCCTCCACCGGTCGAGTTACGCTCAGGTCCACCGCCGCGCGCTGGCCCTCGCCGGCGCCTTGACGGCCGCGGGACTCCGCCCCGGCGAACGCGTCGCCACCCTGATGTGGAATCATGTTTGGCACCTGGAGGCCTATTTCGGCGTGCCGATCTCGGGCGGCGTGCTGCACACGCTCAATCTCCGGCTCCATCCCGATGAGTTGAGCTATATCATCAACCATGCGGACGATCGAGTTCTCATCATCGACGACGTCTTACTGCCGATCTATGAGAAGGTGCGCGAGCGAGTTCGCGTAGAGCAGGTGATCGTCGTCCCTTTTACATGCCAGCCGGTCCCGGCCGGGTTCCAGAACTACGAAGATTTCCTGAAGCTGGGACAGGACGGATACCGGCCTCCCCAACTCGACGAGAACGCGGCGGCGGCCATGTGCTACACCTCGGGAACAACCGGGGTGCCGAAGGGCGTGGCCTACTCCCACCGGGCGCTCGTGCTCCACTCGTTTTGCGTTTCGCTCCCCGATTACTTTTGCCTTTCGCAGGCCGATTCCATCATGCCGATCGTGCCCATGTTTCACGCCAACGCATGGGGCGCGCCCTATGCGGCGGCAATGATCGGCATCAAACTGGTGCTGCCGGGGCCGCACCTGGATGCCTGCAGCCTGCTGGACTTGCTGGAACGGGAACGAGTCACGCGGGCCGCCGGGGTGCCTACCGTTTGGCTGGGCATCCGCGACGCATTGGAGCAGCATCCCGGCCGGTGGAAGCTGGAGCCGGGAGTGAAGGTGCTGGTCGGCGGGCAGGCCGTGCCCGAGTCGATGATCCGCGCTTTCGATGGCTACGGCATCGAAATCCGGCAGGCTTGGGGGATGACGGAAATTACCCCGGTCGGCACCATGGCAAACTTAAAGGGCCCCATGTCGGCCTGGCCGGCCGAGCAGCGGCTCGCCGTGCGGGCTCGCCAAGGCATTCCTTTGCCCTTTGTCGAGATCCGCGCCGTGGCGCCCGATGGGGAGGTGCCCTGTGATGGCCAGAGCCTGGGTGAACTCGAGGTGCGCGGGCCGTGGGTGGCGGCGAGTTATTACAACCTGCCGGACCAGCAGCAGCGCTGGACGGCCGACGGCTGGTTCCGGACCGGCGATGTCGTGACCATCGATCCCGAGGGGTACATCAAAATCGCCGATCGGACCAAAGACCTCATCAAATCCGGCGGCGAATGGATCAGTTCCATCGACCTCGAGAATGTTCTGATGGGACATCCGGCGGTTCGCGAAGCCGCCGTCATCGCCATTCCGCACTCGAAATGGGGCGAGCGGCCGCTGGCTGCGGTGGTGTTGAAGGACGGCTGCCGGGTGTCAGGGGAGGAGCTTCAATCCCATCTGGCTGCGCGGTTCAGCCATTGGCAGTTGCCGGACGCGATCGTTTTCGTGCCGGAGATCCCGCGCACCTCGGTCGGTAAGTTCAAAAAATCGCGGCTGCGGGAAATGTTCGCCGGCTGGGAGCAAGGCAAAGTGAATGCCGGATAGTCCTCCCGGCCTGCCGGACGCAGGCAGCGCAGGCCGGAACCCCGCGCCACTCACGCACGTTCGGGTCCTCGATCTCTCGCGCCTGCTCCCCGGGCCGATGGCGACGCTGCACATGGCCGATCTGGGCGCCGACGTGATCCGGATCGAACCCGTCGTCGAAGAGGAATCGGTATCGAACATCCGGCAAGTCCTCCATCGGCTGCTCAACCGCAACAAGCGGGCAATCCGGCTGGACCTCACGCAACTGGCCGGCCGTGAGATTTTCCTGCGGCTGGCCAAAGATGCGGATGTGATTATGGAAGGCTTCCGGCCTGGCGTAGCGGATCGTTTGGGGATCGGATATGAGGCGATCCGTCAGCTCAATCCGCGGATTGTTTACTGCTCGATCTCCGGATACGGTCAGACCGGGCCAGAGCGCCTGCGCGCCGGCCACGACATCAATTATCTGGCCAGTGCCGGGGTCGCCGACCAGATCGGTGTATCGGGCGAGGCGCCCGCGATTCCCAACCTGCAAGTTGGGGACCTGATGGGAGGAAGTCTGACCAGCGTGATGGGCATCCTGGCGGCGCTGATTGACGCGCAGGCGCGGGGAAGAGGACACTACATCGATGTCTCGATGACGGACAGCCTGCTGGCCCATTCGGTGCTGCCGCTTGCCACGATGACCGCCTCCTGCCAACTCGCGCCACGCGGGGAAGACATGCTCTCCGGCGGTCTGGCCTGCTACAACTACTACCGCGCGCAGGATGGCCGCTATCTGGCGGTCGGCGCCCTGGAGGCGAAGTTTTGGGAACGGTTGTGCGACGCTCTGGGGCGGCCGGACTTGAAATCCAAGCACCTGGTCCGCGGCGAGGAAGCGCGCCGCACTCGCCATGAGTTGCAGACCATCTTCGGCTCCCGGGGTTGGGACCACTGGGTTTGCCTCTTCCGAGACGTGGACTGTTGTGTTACCCCCGTGCTCACATTGGAGGAGGCGATGGCCAGCGCACAGTCACAAGCCCGGGAGATGGTGATGGAATCGCGGTTTGCCTCGCCGTTGAGAATGGACGGCGTTCGTATTGCGGCGGACCCGCAGCCTCCGGTCGCAGGGGCGCAGAGCTGCGAGATCCTGGAAGCCGCCGGATACCGCACGGCCGAAATCGAAGCGTTCCTTGACGCGCGTGTGATCGCCTGAATAACACTCGGGGCAGGCAGGTTCCGGCGGTAGCATATAGTCTATGCCCACGTACAACCGGCGCGATTTCCTCGGACTGCTTGGAACCGGCGCCGCTGCCTTCGCGGCAGGGCGGCCTCGACCCAACATCCTGTACATCATGGCCGACGATCACGCGGCCCACGCCATCTCCGCTTACGGGAGCCGGATCAACCAGACGCCCCAGATCGACCGCGTGGCCCAGGGCGGCGTGCGCATGACCAACTGCTTCTGCACCAACTCCATCTGCACGCCCAGCCGCGCCGCCATCCTGACCGGACAGTACAGCCACAAGAACGGCGTCTACACGCTCAACGACCGCCTCGACCCCACCCGCAACCACGTGGCCAAGGAGCTCCAGACCGCCGGCTACCAGACGGCCATGATCGGCAAATGGCACCTGGAGAGCGACCCCACCGGCTTCGACTACTGGAACATCCTGCCTGGCCAGGGTGTGTATTACGACCCCGTCTTCATCAATCGGGGCAAACGCACCAGGTACAACGGCTATTGCACCGACCTCATCGGAGACTTCACGCTCGACTGGCTCAAACAGCGCGATCCCAAGAAGCCTTTCTTCGCCATGTGCCATCACAAAGCCCCGCACCGCCCGTGGCAGCCCGCACCCAAGTATCAGGACCTCTTCAAGGACCAGACCATCCCCGAGCCCGACAACCTGTTCGACCACTACGAAGGCCGCGCCCGCAGCGTGGCTGCCGTAACCATGAAGGTTGGCGAAGACATGGACATCAAGACCGACCTGAAGACGGAGAAACCGGCCGATCTCAAGGGCGATGCGCTGCGCAAGTGGGGCTACCAACTCTACATCAAGGACTACCTGCGCTGCATCCGCAGCGTGGACGACAACGTAGGCCGCCTGCTCGACTACCTGGATGCCGCGGGCCTGGCCTCCAACACGATCGTGATCTACACCTCCGACCAGGGCTTCTTCCTGGGCGACCACGGCTGGTTCGACAAGCGCCTGATGTATGAGGAATCTTTGCGCATGCCGTTCCTGGTGCGGTATCCCGGCGCGATTCGCCCCGGCACTGTGAATCGCGACATGGTGCTCAATATCGACTTTGCTCCCCTGTTCCTGGATTACGCCGGCGCCCGCGCTCCGGCCGAAATGCAGGGCCGCAGCTTCCGCGCCAACCTGGAGGGCCACACACCCAAGGATTGGCGCAAGGCGATGTACTACCGGTATTGGATGCACAACACCAGCGATCACCACGTGCCCGCGCACTACGGCGTGCGCACGGATCGCTGGAAGTTGATCTATTATTACGGCAAGCCGCTCGGCATGAGCGGCGCCAATCCGCCCGACACCGAACCCGACTGGGAACTATTCGACGTGCGCAACGACCCGCGCGAAATGAAGAATCTCTACCACGATCCAAAGTACGCAGCCCAAGTGCGGGAATTGAAGGCGCTATTGGACCGGTTACAGAAGGAGGCGGGGGACCAGCCGGTAGCGGAGATTTCTTCGAACCCTTGATGGGTGGGCATGCTTCAGCTTGCCCGGGTTTTACGTGGGCTTTTGCGCGAATCAGCACGGCGCTATCATCTGGTGTACCCGTGAAGGAGGTTTGGCATGGCTTCCAGACGTAGTTTTCTGGTGGGTGCGATCACGGCTGCATCGGCGGCGCGCGTGCTCGGCGCGAACGACCGAATCCGACTCGGCCTCGTAGGCGCGGGCGGGCGCGGCAACCATCTCGTGAACATGGCGAATGCAAACGGCGGCATTGAGTGGGCGGCCGTTTGCGATGTTTGGGACGAGCGGCGCGACAAGACCGCCGCGCGGATGGGCGGTCCGGTGAAGAAGTACCCCGGCTACCGCCCGCTGCTCGACCAGAAAGACATCGACGCGGTGATTGTCGCCACCTCGGACCACATGCACTCACGCATCGCCTGCGATGCGTGCCGCGCCGGCAAAGACGTCTTCGTCGAAAAGCCCATGACTTCGCTGCCGATGCAAGGGGTCGGCCTGGTGGAGGCTGCGCGCGAGACGCACCGGATCGTTCAGGTGGGAGTGCAGCAGCGCTCCATGGCGCATTTCATCGAGGCCAAGCAGCGGTTCATCGAAAGCGGCGCCATCGGCAAGGTGAACATGGTTCGCACCTATTGGAACGCTAACACCGGCTACCTGGAAAAACCGCCCGCCGGCATGGATAGAAAACCCGAAGGTCTGGATTGGGATGCCGCTCTGGGCTGGCTTTCGAAGATTCCCTGGGACCCAAAGCGTTATTTCAACCGGTTCGCCTACTGGGATTTCGCCACCGGCGGCCAGACCGGCGGCCTCTTCGTGCACCTGGTGGACGTCGTGCACTGGTACCTCGGCCTTACGCGCGCCCGCTCGGCCGTGGCTCTGGGCGGCATTTACCTTTATAACGACGGGCGCGACACCGCGGACAACATCAACGGCATCGTGGAGTACCCGGACAACCTGGTAGTCACCTTTGAGGCTACGATCACGGACATGATCGGCAAGGAATCGGTCGACATCTGTTTTCACGGCACGGGTGGGCGCCTCTCGATTTTCCGCCAGGGATACCGCTTCATCCCGGCAGGGGAGCCCTCTGGTCGCGGCGCGCCGGAAGTTACCGGCGGCTCCTCCAAGGAGGAAGCGCACATGGGCAACTTCCTGGATTGCGTGCGGACGCGCAAGCAGCCCAATGCCGACGCGGTCTCGGGCCATTACTCGGCACTCTCCTGTCACCTGATGAATATCGCCTACAAGCAGGGCGGGCGAGCCTTTTGGCAGGGCGAGTGGGACGTCTGACGCACGGAGCCGAGCCAAAGGAGCGAACTCATGGCCATCTCGATCGGCGTCAACATGGAATTCATTCGCCACGAAGACAAGCCTTTCGCGGCGGGTGTGGAACGCGCGGCGCAACTCGGCTTTCGCTACGTGGAACCGATGGTGCACAACGGCCGCGAACTGTTGAGCGAGGCCGGCTACTTCCATTCCGTCTCGCTCGACGACGAGCCGCTGGATATCAAAGCGTTGCTCGAAACCCACGGCCTGAAAGCGTCGGGTTTGAGCGCGCACTGTCCGCTGATGCGGCCGGAAATCAGCGTGCCGTACCTGCAAAAGGCCATCCGGTTCGCGGCCGCAATCGGGGCGCCGGTGGTGAACACCGATGAAGGCATCCGGCCCGATTGGGTGAGCGGCGAGGACATCTGGCCCGTGATGCGCTACACGTTAACAGCCGCGTTGCGAACGGCCGAGCGCTACGGCATTTTCATTGGAATCGAGCCGCACCAGAGCATTTCGAAAACCACCTCCGGCCTCTGCCGCATCGGCAGTCTCGTCGATTCGCCGTTTTTGAAATTCAACTACGACACGGGCAACGCCTTCCTGGCGGGCGAGGATCCTTACGCGGGGCTGGCCGCCGTGCGCCACCGGCTCATTCACGTGCATGCCAAGGATATTGCGTTCACACACGCCGAGGCGGATCGCGGCAAGGTGACCGGCACGCCGGTCGGGTGTGCCTGCGGCGAGGGAGTGATCGACTGGGCGCGAGTGATTCGTATTCTGGAGGAGATCGGCTGGAGCGGCGTTCTGAGCTGCGAGTGCGGCACCGCGGAGCAGGCGAGCCGCAGTCTCAACCACCTCGAGGCGCTCATCCGCAAAACGGAGGCCGTGCATGCATAAGCTCGCCATACTCACGCTGGCCTGTGCCGCGCTTCAGGCGTCCCCCGTGCGGACGCTGATCTTCTCCGGCCAGAACAACCACGGCTGGCGCACTACCACGCCTTACCTCGGGAAACTTCTAGCCGGCTCCGGCCGCTTCGATGTGCGCGTGGAGGAGGAGCCTTCGGGAATCACCGCCGCCACGCTCTCCAACTACGACCTGATCGTGGTGGATTACCAGGGGCCTCGGTGGGGCCCCGGGACGGAGCGCGCCGTCGCGGATTTCGTGCGGTCCGGCAAGGGCCTGGTGGCGGTCCACGGCTCCAGTTACGCCTTCAGCGGCCTGGATATCCTGGGACCCGGGCACGTCAAAACGGGGCGGACCGACCCTCCATGGCCCGAATGGGCCGAGATGGTGGGAGGCACCTGGGCCGGCCATCCGCCGCCCAACTTTCACGCGCCGCGCCATCTCTTCACCGTGAAGTTCACCGATCGCGGCCATCCCATTGCGCGCGGTATGAGCGCGCAGTTTCAGACGCTCGACGAACTCTACCACGGCATGACCTTCCTCCCCGGAGCCCATCCGATCGGGGTCGCCTATGACGATCCGGCGAACGGCGGAACCGGCAAAGAAGAACCGATCCTGGTGACTACGAACTTTGGCAAGGGCCGCGTCTTTTACACGGCGCTGGGCCATGAGGTGCCGGGTATGCAGGAACCCGGCTTCGCGATCACCTTCGTGCGCGGCGCCGAGTGGGCCGCCACCGGTGAAGTGACGCTCCCCGCCGAATTCCCGGAAACCCGGAGTGCTCGCCCGGTGCGCCTCCGGTTGATCACCGGAGGCCACACGTTCGATCCCGAATTCTATGAGCTGTTCGTGAATCGGCCGGATCTGCAAGTGACGGTCACGGGACATCCCGACGCCTACACGGGAGATCTTCGCAAATCCACCGACGTGCTCGTGCTTTATGACATGGTTTCGGAGATCGGCGGCGAGAGGCAGGAGAATCTCCGTGCGTTTCTCGAATCGGGTGGCGGCGTCGTGGTGTTGCACCATGCCATCGCCAGCTTCGGTTCCTGGAGCTGGTGGACAGACGAGGTCGTTGGCGGGAAGTATCTGGAAAAGGCCGAGGCCGGGCGGCCGGCCTCCACGTATCGGCACGATGAGGATCTGTACGTTGAGACCGTCGGCCAGCATCCCATCACCCGCGGACTGGGCCCGATGCACTTCCGCGATGAGACCTATAAGGGAATGTCGATCTCGCCGAAGGTCCAAGTGCTGTTGAGAACAACCAACCCGACGAGCGACGGTCCGGTGGCGTGGATCGGCCCAAACCGGGAATCGCGCGTCGTGTACATCCAACTCGGGCACGACCGCTTTGCCCACCAGAATCCCGATTTTCAGGAATTGGTCCATCGGGCGATTCTGTGGGCCGCGCGTAGGCTGGAGTAGCGGGGAATTGCGCCGCCGCTGGTTCAGACTCCCTTTCGCCATCCCGGCGCGTTGTGCGGCTTCAACTCGATCGGGAATGCGCCATCGGCCTCGAGCGGTTGCTCGCAGGCCCACTCCACCGGCCGGCGCACTCCCCTGACTTCGATTTCCGCGCGCAATTTGAATCGCTGTTCCGCGATCTCGCGGGGCACGATGAAGCTGGCTTGGCGGATGCTACCTCCGTACGGATGGCCGGCATCGAGACCGCCGTTCATGCGGACCTTGCCGTCCAGGCTTTCGAGCGACAAGCGCATCACTCCCGGCACACCGGCAACCCCGTCATTGGCGATGCCGGCAATCACCTCGCTGGCGCCATAGCGTTTGCGCTGCCACACCCACGACGGGCGCACGCGGTAGCCCATGCGTTGCTGCAAAGTCGAAAAGCCTCGCGGATACCGCTCGTGGTAGCGTTTCAGATTGTCGCCCTCGGTCCACAGCGACCAATAGTTCCCGCCCAGATCCAGCACGTGCAGCATGGCCTGCTCGCGCGCGTTGATGCCGGCCGCATCCCGCGGAATCGTGTCCACGTCGTAGTCCCGATGTTCGCCATCTTCCATGACCACGGCAAGCCATGGCGGACGATGGGCCAGCATCTCGATCTGCAGCGGCTCCTCGATGTTCAAAACCGAATCCGAGCGCAGCCAGCACCCTTCTCTGACGCACGTATCCTGCACTTCCCGGTTCCCTACCCTGCTGATGTCGGGTTGCGTGTTGACGGCGAGCGGCGTCTTTTTCCAGGCCTCCAGTTGAAGCCTCGTCATTTGGGTCATAGTGCGTTCGGCCGTCAGGTAATCCGGAAACGGGTTCGGCAAATCGCTGGTGTGCCCCTCGCCCCAGAAACCGTACATCATCAGATCCACGAATTCCATTTGGGTGTGGCCATCGAACTCGGCGGCCAGCAGTTCGTTGAGTTCCCGAAAAGACCGCAAAAACTCGGGATGGTCATAGCGCGGTTCGCGATATCCGATGTTGCCTCCCAGATCGCGCGCGCGTCCCATCGCCACCACCGGCACTTTGGCGGTCAGGAAGTCCGGCATGGCAAGCTTCTTCGGCTGGCCGGCCGTGTTGGAGAGCATCACGCGAAACGCCACCCGCTTGCCGTACGATTGGGCCGCGTCGAACGTCAACTTCCAGACCGGGCTCAGATCGAGCCGGCCCGGCTTGCTCTGGACATCCCGCCAGTCGCACCGGATGTAAAGCACGTCGACGAACGGAAGAGAAGCCATCTGTTCCACATGCTTCGCGAGGGTCTGCCGGCCGCCTCGGGCAGCCAGCGATGGTCCACCCTCCTCCCAGGTATAGCCGCACAGGCCCGTGCCGAAATTCCGCACCGGCTTGGCCGATGGCGTGGTCGTGGCCAGTGTCCTCCAACCCTCATCTTGCTCGACCGGGTACGGCCCTTGGTTGAGGCGGTCGGTCACCTTCGGACCAGAGCCGAAGTCGTAACCCTGCCACAAGTGGTCGGGCACATCCGCGCGCAGCAGCGGCGGGGCCGCAGCCAGCGCCGACGCACCGGCGCCGAGCAAATGTCTTCGCGTGATCATAAACTGTTCTCCTGCCGAATCTTGTTCCCCGCCAAACCAAGGCCTTGCCAACTGGCGGGGCCAAACCACACCGGCGCTGGGCAGCAGGGCTGTCCACGTCATAAAAATACTAGCAAGAAGCTTCACTTGGCGGTACAATCCCTTTCTCAATATTCTCTTTACTTGCAATAGCTATCCTTTTGGCGAGTTTGGCAAAGCGAGGATATAAGGAAGAACCGGCCCAACTGCCCGTGCACCCACGGAGCAACGCCTACACTGCGGGAACCGTCCTCGCCGAGTAGGATCCCACCAGTCGAAACTTCGTAGGCTTACTATTACTTTTCTTTTTCCCCGACTCCGATATGGAAGAGAAGGCTACACAGACCCCAATAGCACAGCTATCTTATTGATTTATAGACATGTATTTGAGTTCACGGGCCTGCCCGACGCCGCCTTTGGTTCACTGTCTTTTACTGTTGCTTTCTTCTGGGTTTTCATGGTAGCGTTTGGGCAACGAGTTTTTTGCGGAGGATCGCATGCGGCTATCTTTTGAAAAGGAGTCTCGGAAATTGAACTGCTGGTTAAACCCGAAGTTCTTGTTTAAGGCGAGCGGCTTGGCCTTGATCGTCTTGGCCCTGATGGCCGCGCCTGCCTGGCCTCAATCCAGCAATGGCAGCGTTCGTGGGATCGTTCAAGACCCAACGAAAGCGGTCATTCCCAATGTCACCGTGGTTTTGACCAATACGGCGACCGGTGTGGAACTCAGAACCGTGAGCAACGGGGTGGGGCTCTACGTCTTTCCCTCGGTGATTCCCGGCCCGTATAAAATAGCGGTCGAATTTGCCGGCATGAACAAGTTCGAGGCCACCGTGGAGGTGCAGACGCAGCAGTCCGCAACCGTGGAGATCACTCTTCAGCCCGCCGGGACGCAGACCACGGTGACCGTGCAGGACGTGACCCCCGTGGTCACCACGGACACGGCTTCCCTGGGATACACGCTCGAACGTGCGCGTATCGAGCAGTTGCCGATCAACGGCCGGAACGTCATGACCCTGATGAATACCGTTCCGGGCGTGACGTTCGACTCCGACGGCAACCTGCGAACTTTTGGCGGCCGCGTGGGGACGCACGACATCGTCCTGGACGGCGCCGCCCTGACCGACGAGGTGTACGGCGGTGGCACCGTCAACCGTCCGCCCGGCCTGGACAGCATTCAGGAATTTCATGTGGAGGTCAACACCAGCTCCGCCAAATACTCGCGGCCGACGAACATCACCCTGACCACCAAGAGCGGCTCCAACGCGATTCACGGCTCCCTGTTCGAGACTAACCGTGACTACGGGTACGGAGTGGCGCGAGCCCGCGATAACTTTACCAATACAGCGGCCAAGCTGATCCGCAACGAGTATGGTGGAACCGTGGGCGGGCCGGTATACATCCCCAAGGTATACAACGGCAAGAACCGGAGCTTCTGGTTCTTCTCCTACGAAGGCTTCAAGCAGCGCACTGGCTCCTTCGGCAACTACCGCGTTCCCACCGATGCCATGCGCAGCGGCGATTTCTCGGGCCTGGTGAACTCGGCGGGAACCTTGTCTGTCATCTATGACCCGCTGACCACTCAGAACGCCGCCAACAACTATATCCGCACGCCATTTAACTACAACGGCAAAATCAACAACATCGATCCTTCGCGCATCAGTCCGCTGATGAAATACATTTACAGCGTCTTGCCGGAGCCAAACCGGCCCGGCGTGAATCCACTGATCTCCAACAATTACAGCGCGCCCAATCCCAACCTCCAGAACCAGTACACCTATTCCATGCGCTTCGATCAGCGCTTCACGGAAAAGGACCTGGTGTATGGCCGCATCACCAAGGCCGACGGGAGCACGGTCCGGCCGGCTGCGGGCGGCGTCCCCACGCTCGATGGATTCGGCAATTCCCGCTCCGACACGTACCCCAACGAGAGCCTGTCTCTGGACTGGACCCGCACCTTGTCGCCAACCTTTGTCAACGAGTTCATGTTCAGCGGCAGCCGAACGGTTTCGACGCAATTCTCCGGCGATCCGACTGTGAATTACGCTGCCCAACTGGGCCTGCCCAATCCCAACGGCGTGCCGGGCTACCCGGTGATCAACAACATCGGCGTGGGCACCGGCCGATCCAACTACTTCCAGCCGACGAACTGGAACCTGCGGTATTTCAACTATTTCATCCTGGAAGACAACGTCACCAAGGTCAAGGGAAAGCACGAGATCCAGTTCGGCATCCACCTGCGGCAAGATCGGAACAACTGGACGCCGCAGCAGCAGCGCACCGCCGGCGCGGAGACCTTCCAGGCCAATACGACCGCCCTGTACGACCCCAAGAAGAGCACCGCCACCAACCGGGTGGCCACTCTAAACACCGGCAACGTGGCGGCGGCGGCGTACCTGGGATATGCCAATTACGAGGTTCGCGTCAATAAAGGCCGGTACTACTTCCGCCAGAGCGAGGATACTGGCTATATCCAGGATAACTACAAAGTCACCAATCGCCTGAAGTTGAACCTGGGCCTGCGCTGGCAATTTACCCCCTATCCCAGCGACAAGTACAACATTTTCTCCAGCTTCGACCCCAAGAACATGGCCATTGTCCTGGGCACGGATTTGAACACGCTCTACCGGGTGGGCGCCACCACCCCGGCGCTGATTGGAGCCTTGACCGCAGGCGGCGCCAAGTTCGAGACGCCACAGCAGGCGGGGCTGCCCAACAAGATGGTCTACAACAATTATCACGACATAGGCCCGCACATCGGGTTCGCCTACCAGGCGTTTGACGGGCCGAAGTCCTTCGTCCTTCGTGGCGGGATGAGCGAGAACTACTACTGGCAGCCGGCGTATGGCTGGAACGACACCATGCGGAACAACGCTCCCTTTGCCGGCTTCTACCAGAACTACTCGCTCAGTGTGGCCCAGCAGTCGCCCGACCACCTGTCAAATTACGGGCTGGTAAGCGTTCCCACGATCGTCGCCGGGAAGAACAGCGCCAACGTCGTCAACTTCAACAACCCTACGGGAATCACCATCGGCGAGGATGCCTTCCGGTCTGCATACTTCAATCCCCATCAGCCTAGCTCCCGGGTATGGGACTGGAACCTGACCTTGGAAAAGCAGATCATGCCGGAAACCCTCCTGCGGGTCGCCTATGTGGGTAATCATTCCACCCACCTGGACAGCTACTTCCAAACGAACTCGCCCATACCGGCGTATGTTTGGGCCACGACCAAGCACCTTACGCCGCCCACCGACGATAATGCCAGCGCCGAGGTCCGGCCTTTGGATGGAGTCAACGCTACCTACCCTTATGGCGACTTGAACGAATTCGGGAAGGATGGCTGGGGCTGGTCGAACGGCATCCAGTTCGAGGCCGAACGCCGTTTTTCGAAGGGCATCGCCTTCCAGGTGATGTACATGTTCATCAACTCCAATAAGGCCGGCAACCATGGCTGGTACTACGATTCATCGGTCACCCCGGTGAACTCGTTCCTCCCCAACACCGTCCCTAACGACTATCTGCAAAGGATGCGGCTGCTGCTCTACGCGCGCGATACGACCATCCCGCAACACGAAATCCGGTGGAACTGGATCGTGGACCTCCCGTTCGGCAAGGGCAAAGCCATCGCCAGGAACGCTCACGGTTTGCTGAATGCGGTCGTCGGCGGCTGGCAGGTTAGCGGCTTGGGACGCTGGAACACCAACTGGAACATCCTGCCGACGGATATGTATCCGACCGGCGCGCCGGTGCAGTACTACGGCCACAAGTACCCCATCCAGGATTGCCGCAGCGGCCAATGCCTCCCCGGCTACCTGCTATGGAACGGCTACATCCCGGCGCACCAGATTAACAGCCACGATCCTACGACCGGGCAGCCGAACGGGGTTATGGGGGTGCCCTCGAACTACAAGCCTGCGGCAGCGCCGCTATGGCCCTACCCGGCGGACTATAACAGCCGCAGTGGGGCCACCGACCCGAACTATGATAATTACGGCTCGAACATCGGTTTTCTCCCGGTCACCGACAGCTCTACGCCGTATCAGATAGACCTCACCCCGTACAATGCCTCGTCCCCGGCGGGAAGCCCTCTGTCTGCCTGGAACAATCAGCCGATGCTGAGCACCAACTTGTGGAACGTCGACGCATCCATGTTCAAGAGCTTCTCCATCAAGGAGAAGGCCAAGCTCCGCCTCCAGTTCGACTTCTTCAACGTGTTCAATGTGCCTGGTAACTCTTTTTCGACCGGCGACGACGGACTTGCCCTCACCTACACCAACCAGAACAGCCCGCGCACCATGCAGATTTCCGCGCGGCTGAACTGGTAACACGCGAAGCCCAGAGCGATCGGCCCGTGCCCTTGGCGGGCTGATCGCTGATCTTGCCTTCACTCTTCTTCGTGCATCGGACCGCTCTCCGGCGCTGCTACTCGTCGTGCGCCCAGCATCCGGATGACCGTGTTATTTCGGCTCATGACAGAACCCGCAATCAATGCTCACCTTCTTTGCCCGATGGCAGTCCATGCAGCCGCCCATCGAAATATTCCCCTCGCGAACCAGTCGGTCGCGCGCCACCACCTCGCCGTGGCAATCCTCGCACCGGTTGCCGGCCTCCAGATGCGCGCGGTGGCTAAAGTCCACGTAGGACGGAATCCAATAGATGCGCACCCACTTTAACTCCCGGTTGTCCTTCGCCGCGGCCGCCAGTTTCTGAATCTCCGGGCTGTCCGTCTTGATGGCGGAGTGGCACTGCATACACACCGAAGGCGCAGCCACCCGCATCATCTCTCCGGGGTCCGGGTTGGGGTGGCACATTTTGCATTTCAGCTTCAGCGTGCCCGCATGGGCCCTATGACTGAAGGGGACCGGCTGTTCCTGGGGCGCCTGCGCCGCGGCAAACGGAAGCCAAAGCAGGAGGAGGCAGGCGGTGAGGCCGGCCCCACTTACCTTACACATTGCCAGGTTCCTGACGTCGTGGTGCAGCGGCGGTGCGAACCATGTCCATGTGCGCGATCAATCGATGGGGTACCAATAGAGGCCCGTGCCGCCCATTCGCCGGCCGCCACCGGATGCACCGGCCGTTTGGTACTCCCGCGAGTTCACGGTAGCCGTACGGACGTCGCTCTTGGCCACCACCAGGAAGTGCGCCAGCGAGTCGGCCGGGGGAGCGTAGGTCCACGGCTGACGCAAGGGCGCCAACAAGGCGTCGGCTTGCGACGGATCCAACTCGGCGAACGGCTTCCCATAGCGGGTGGCAGCTTGCGCGTTGAGAGCGTCCAGGCCGGCTTGGTAGACCTGCTGCCGGCCGGCCGGCGATTCGCTGATCAGGAAATCGAGAAACTCCGGCGCTTTGGCAGCGAGCGCTCCGGGCTCTCCGTTGACAGGGGGAAGAAGCACGTCGGCGAGCTTGCGGAGCGCCGCGAATTGTTGGGCGTTGAAGAAATGCGGCACCGGGTCCGCCACCAGATCGGCGGCCCCGGTTTCGAGCTTGATCTCGTCCGATGCCGGCCTAGGGGGTGGCGCGGCGGGCTGCTGCTGCCCCAGGAGGGCGCTGGCTGCCGGGGCAGCCGCCAGTGTTTGAAAGAATCGTCGGCGTTTCATACGGTTTGGTAGCCGCGACCCAAGAGAGTCGCGGCTACCAGTATATAAGCCCCTGAGCCAGCCGCGTGTTCGCACAAAGCTCCTCATCCGGAGCGAAGCTGCGGCAACCATTCGCACGGTCCCACCAACCGCAGCTACGAGGAATCGCATCAGCAGTTCCTGTGCAGCGGCATCGGGAATGGATGTGCTCTTATTTGACGGGCTCCCGAGTCCGAGTGCAACCCGCCTCCCGCACAACTCGTTTGAGGCGCGCTACGTCCGCCTCCAGAACGCGACGCCCGAATTTGGTTAGAAGGTGGTATCGCCGCCTGGGGTTATTGTCCGGTACTGTTCATCCGACTGCCTTAAATCGCTATCCGCGGGCGGGCTGGCCGGGATCACTACCGCCTACCCGTTCGCGTTTCTTCAGTCACACGTTTTTCCAGAATATTTTAGGACCCGTAACTGTCATATAGATCAACCGATTACCGCCACCCGCCACCTCTTCGCACCCTTCGTGCCTCTACCCCTGCGTGCCATGATGGACGTTAGGGAGGCCTGCACCTCCCACAGATCTTTCTCAGAAAGAAACCGGCAAACGGGACAAAAATGTCCCGTGCAAACAGCACAAAGCCTTTGTTTTCAGTAAATGTAACCCTAAAAACGGGACATGGATGTCCCGTTTTCGGCCGGCCGGGGGGCCGGCGTATGGGGGGACTCCAGCCCAGCGTCTGGCGTAGCCGGTCCGAAGCCGCTTCCGGTCTCCCCCGTTAGCGGAACTGCTCCGCCGTTAAATAGGGGTATCCCGACTTGCGTGTGCCCGGTCCGTACCAAGTTGGTGGATAGACGCCAGCCGACGCCCGGCCAAGCCTGGTCGATCCCGCCAAGGAGGACGGATTCCGCGCCCGAGGATTACATCCTGGTTGGCCGGATTCAGCCGGAGACTGGCCAGGTCTGGCGAGGTTTGGATAGCATCGGCACTGCGGAGGCGTAGATCCTGTCAGCCTCTCGACAGGTACACGAACCGGGCGATGAACAATGCGGTGAGAAGGTATACCAGCCAGTTCACGGCGCGAAACTTCCCGCGCAGCACCTTGAGCAGCGTGAAGGCCGTGAATCCGAAAGCCAGGCCGTTAGCGATACTAAACGTGAGAGGAATCGTCATCATGGTGAGAAACGCCGGGATGGCGATTTCCGGATCGTGCCACTCGATCTCGGAGACCACCGAAATCATCAGACTGCCGACCACGATCAGCGCCGGCGCCGTGGCCGCGGCCGGGATGGCGCCGACCACCGGCGCCACGAATAGCGCCGCCAGAAACAGCATCCCCGTAACGATGGCCGTGACGCCGGTGCGCCCGCCCGCCGCCACACCAGCGGCGCTTTCGATATAACTGACCACGGTCGAAGTGCCGGTGAGCGAGCCGGCGATGGTCGCAATGGAGTCGGACAAGAGAATGCGATTGACTCGCGGGATCTCATTGGCGCGGGTGAACAGCCCAGCCTTCTTGCCGACCGCCACCAGGGTTCCGATGTTGTCGAACATGTCGATGAACAGGAACACGAAGACGATCTCCAGAAAGCCTATGCGCAGCGTCGCCTGCACGTCCAGTTTGCCCGCCGTGGCGGCCAGATCGCTCAGACGGTAGGAATGCGGCGCCCATTTAGCCACACCGGCCGCCAAGCCGATCGCCGTGGTGGAGAGGATGCCGATCAGCATGGCCGCGCGCACCCGCCATGCCAGCAGGGCCGAAATCAGCAGCAGAGCGAAAATCGCCAGTGCGGTGGACTTGTCATTCAGGTGGCCCAGCGTCACGGTAGTGGCCGGGTTCGGCACGATGATCCCGGAGTTGCGAAAGCCGATGAGCGCGATGAATAGCCCGACTCCCGCGGCCACGGCGGCGTACAATTCAAATGGAATGGCGGAAAGGATGAGTTGCCGCACGCCCAATAGTGTGAGCAAAAGAAAGGCCACGCCTGAGAGGAACACCGCACCCAGCGCGGCCTGCCACGGAATGCCCATGCCCTTCACTACCGAGTAGGTGAAATAAGCATTCAGGCCCATGCCAGGCGCCAGCGCAATGGGATATCGGGCCAATCCGCCCATGAGGAAGCTGCCCGCCGCCGCCGAGAGGCACGTGGCCGCTGTCACGGCCGCCAGCGGCATGCCCGCCTCATGCAGAATTGCCGGGTTGACGAAGACGATATACGCCATCGTCATAAACGTGGTAAATCCCGCCAGGATTTCGGTCTTCCAATTGGCGCCGAGTTGCTTGAACTCGAAATACCGCTCCAGGCGGAGGCGCATTGTCTATTGGTACCACAGGCATCGCGCCTGGCATCGCGCCCGGCACACCCATACCCATTCCCCGCTGGCCGAACCGTTCTACGATAATGGAGTATTCAATAGTAACCGGGGAGTTGTATGGCCTTAGAGATGGGACGGCCGTCGACCACGAAAGTGGTCGTCGCCACCACAGTAGCTCTGTCTTTCATTTCCTTCTGGCGCGCTGCGGCGGTGGTTCTCAGCGACTTGGCTTCTTCCGCCTTTTATGCCGGCGGCATCGCCGAACACGCCATCGGCAAAAGCGCTCCGTGGTTCATCCTGGGGGTCATGTTGTTCAGCTTCGCGGTGCGCTCGGTTTACATGGAATCGAGCAGCATGTTCGTGCGCGGCGGCGTATACGTGGTGGTTCGCGATGCCATGGGTCCGTTTGTAGCGCGGCTTTCGGTTTCCTCGCTAATCTTCGACTACATCCTCACCGGACCCATCAGCGTGGTCAGTGCCGGCCAGTATCTCGGCCACCTGTTAAACGAGATTTCCGACCTCAACCATGTGGGTCCGCACGTGCCTCCCAACACCTTCGCCGCCGGGTTCGGAGTCCTCGTCACGGGATACTTCTGGTGGAGCAACATCAAAGGCATCCACGAATCCAGCGGCAAGGCCTTGCGCATCATGCAGATCACTACCGTAATGGTGGTGGCCTTTCTGATCTGGTGCCCCATTACATTGCTGCTGGCGCCAAAAGTCACGCTGCCGCCCGCCCCGCTGCCCGGTAATCTCCATTTCGCTCCCGAAGCGCTGGGTTGGTTTCGGGGAACCATCTGGCCGAATTTCGCCGCCGTAGCCCTGATCATCGCCTTCGGCCACTCGCTGCTATCGATGAGCGGATTTGAAACGCTGGCTCAGGTCTACCGGGAAATCGCCTACCCCAAGCTCAAGAACCTCCGCTTCACGGGCAATCTGGTCTGCATCTACGCGGTGGCGTGCACGGGGGTGACTACGCTGTTCGCCGGCATGATCATCCCCGACGCCAAGCGGGCCGAGTACGTCGATAACCTGCTGGGCGGTCTCGCCATGCATCTGGCCGGCCCACAGGTGGCGCGCCTGGGCTTCCATGTCTTCGTCGTGATTGTAGGTGCGCTGATTCTCTCCGGCGCGGTCAACACGTCGATGATCGGCGCCAACGGCGTCATGAACCGCATCGCCGAAGACGGGGTGCTGCTCGACTGGTTCCGCAAACCGCAGCGCCGCTTCGGCACCACCTTCCGCATTATCAACCTGATTGCGATCCTGCAAATTACCACCATCCTGCTCAGCCGCGGCGACGTCTACCTGCTCGGCGAGGCCTATGCCTTCGGCGTGGTCTGGAGCTTTTTCCTGAAATCGCTGGGTGTGCTGGTGCTGCGTTACCACCGTCACGACCAGGAATACAAGTTCCCCTTCAACCTACGCATGCGCGGCATCGAGATCCCGGTCGGCCTGGGCGTCACCACCCTGATCCTCTTCCTGGTCGCCATCGCCAACCTGTTCTCGAAGGAAATCGCCACTAAGAGCGGCGTGGCTTTCACGGCGGTCTTCTTCGTGATTTTCACCATCTCCGAGCGCATCAACGCGCGCAAGCGGGCAGACCGGAAGCACGGCCTGGAAGAGTTCAATCTCGACATGCGGGCCGAGATCGATGCAAAAACGGTTCACGCGCGTCCTGGCTGCGTGCTGGTTGCCGTGCGCGATTACACCCGCATGGCCCACCTTCATAACGTGCTCGAGAAAACCAACCTGCGCCGTCATGACATCGTGGTGATGACCGTTCGCCCCGTTTCCACGGGCGCCGCCGAGTACGAACTATCCGACCAGCAGCTCTTCTCTGATTACGAGAAGGAACTGCTCTCGGCCGTGGTCACCATGGCCGAGAAGGCCGGCAAGACTGCGGACCTGCTGGTGGTTCCCGGCGTCGATCCCTTCGACGCCATGGTGCAGACCGCGTCCAAGTTGCAGGCCTCGCGCCTGGTGACGGGCGTCTCCGAGAGTATGGACTCCGAGGAACTGGCGCGCCGCATCGGCCTGGCTTGGGAGAGGCTGCCCCAACCGCGCCACCCCTTCTCACTCGAAATCATTACCCCCAGCCGGCCGTCGGTTTACGTGAATCTGGGACCGCACCCGCCGCGATTGTGGCCGGAAGATCTCGACCGCGCTCACGGCATCTGGCTTCGCCTGCAAGAGAATTTCGGGTCGCGCCTGCACCACCGGGATGTCGTCGGCGCAGCTCTCCGCCGTCTGCAGAAGGACCTGGATGGCGACCGCCGCCAGGAAGCTTTGGACGATCTGGAGCGAGAGCTGAGGAAGTAATCGTCAGTAGCGCACCCTTCTATACTGATAACAGTCATGCGCCGTACCGCTTTTTTGATCCTACTCTGCGCACTCGGAGCGCCGTCTATGTCTGCGCAGGCAATTCAATATATCGAGAGCCGGAAGATTTGGCTGCTTTCCGCCGGCCAGACCTCGTACGCCATGGGCGTGGCGGGCGATGGGGCGTTGCGCCACCTATATTGGGGGGCGCCACTCTGGCGCGCGGACGATCTCCAGGCGCCGGCCCCGCGGCGCGACATCTCTTCCTTCGACCCGCGCCAGATGCTCGAAGCCGAGGAGTACCCCGGTTGGGGCGGCCCCCGGTATTACGAACCGGCGCTGAAGATCGCGCGCGAAAACGGCGATCGCGACGTGGTGCTGCGATACGTGTCGCACCGCATTCAGCAGAACGATCTCGACATCGTCGTGAAGGATATCCGCGATGACATCGAAGTGACATTGCACTACCGGGTCTATCCTGAACAGGGGATTTTGCGGCGCTCCGCCACCATTCGCAACGGTACTCCGAAACCTCTTACCCTGGAGAGCGCGCAATCCGCAACCTGGAACCTGCCCCCCGGCGAGGGCTATCAACTCAGCTACCTGTCCGGCCGGTGGGCTGCCGAAACGCAACTCAACCACGAGCCCATTCACGAAGGCGCCAAAATCCTGGAAAGCCGCAAGGGGCACACCAGCCACAATTTCAATCCCTGGTTCGCCGTTGATGCCGGCGACGCGGGCGAGGAGTACGGGCGCGTCTGGTTCGGCGCGCTCGGCTGGAGCGGCAACTGGCGCATCACCGTGGAGCAGACGCCTTACCGCCAGGTGCGGGTCACCGGCGGACTCAACAGCTTCGATTTCGCCTACCCGCTGAAGCCCGGAGAATCGCTGGAGACGCCACCGTTTTACGCGGGCTTTTCCGGGCATGGTTTCGGCGATGCCTCCCGCACGCTGCACCGTTTCGAGCGCGAACAGATTTTGCCGGGCGGCGCTACCTCGCGCCTCCGGCCGGTGTTATACAACTCCTGGGAGGCTACCACTTTCAACGTCAATGAGGCTGGCCAGGCGGCGCTGGCGGATAAAGCGGCGAAACTGGGTGTCGAGCTGTTCGTGATGGACGACGGCTGGTTCGGCGCGCGCAACGACGACCACGCCGGATTGGGCGACTGGTTTGTCAACCCCCAAAAGTTTCCGCAAGGACTCAAGGGCCTCATCGACCACGTCAACGGCCTCGGCATGGATTTCGGCCTCTGGGTCGAGCCCGAAATGGTCAATGCCAACAGCGACCTGTACCGCAAGCATCCCGACTGGGTCATCCACTTTCCTGACCGGCCGCGCAGCGAGTTGCGCAACCAGATGGTGCTCAACCTGGCGCGCGACGACGTGAAAGAGTACATTTTCGGCTTCCTCGACAAGCTGGCCAGCGAGTACAACGTCCGCTACTTCAAGTGGGACATGAACCGATCCTTCTCGGAGCCGGGATGGCCTGAGGTGGCGCCCGCGGAACAGCGCAAACTCTGGGTGCAGTTCGACCGCAACCTCTACGACGTCATGGACCGTCTCCGCGCCAGGCACCCGAAACTGGAGATCGAATCCTGCTCGGGCGGCGGCGGGCGTGTGGATTTGGGCATTCTCCAGCGCGTGGACGAGGTTTGGCCGTCGGACAACACCGAGGCCTTCGACCGCCTCCGCATTCAGGAAGGTTTTTCGCAGGCGTACGCGGCGAAGATTATGTCGGCCTGGGTGACGGACGTTCCCAACATGAACGGGCGCAGCACGCCGCTCACCTTTCGCTTCTTGACCGCGATGCAAGGCGCACTGGGAATCGGCGCCAACTTGAATCACTGGACCGATCAGGATTCGGCTACCGCAACCCAGATGATTGCGCTCTATAAGCGGGTCCGGCCCACTGTCCAGACCGGCGATTTGTACCGGCTGGCCTCGCCGCGAACCAACGATGTCACGGTGAACCAGTACGTCGCCGCCGACGGCAGACAGGCGGTGGTCTTTGCATTCCGCCACTCGCAGCAATACAACACGGCGCCGCCGGCCATCCGGCTCCGCGGTCTGGAGGAAAAGGCCATGTACCGGGTGGAATCGATCGACAACAAACTGGTGGAGAAGCAGCCGGAATTGAGCGGCGCCTACCTGATGGGAGCGGGGCTGAACGTAAATCTACGAGGCGATTTCGATGCGACGGCCGTGGTGCTGGAGCGCCAGTAGCGCCGGCCTCCTGGCCTGCGCCGCCGCCTGCTTCGCCCAGCACACGCCCGTCATTCTCATCTCCATTGACACCCTGCGCGCCGACCACCTCAGCGCGTACGGTTACGGCCGCATTCAGACGCCGCATATTGATTCCTTCGCGCAGAACGGCACGGTCTTCGACAACGCCGATTCCCAAATCCCGCTGACCCTGCCCTCGCACCTCGCCCTGTTCACTTCGACCTACCCTTTTTCGAACCAAATCGAAGAGAACGCCGAGCGGGTACCGGCTGGTGTGGTGACGCTGGCTTCGGTGTTGCGATCTCACGGGTACCAAACCGCCGGCTTTGTCGGCTGCGTTTTCCTGGAGGGGGAAATCGGCATCGACCAGGGTTTCGACTTCTACGACAGCCCGTTCCACTTCGACGTGCTTTCCCCCCTCTCGGGCTCCATGCTGGCCGGAGCCCGCCGGAACCCATACGCCATGCGCGACCGGCGCGATGGCGCTCTGGTACTGGCAGCGGCATCGCGCTGGCTGGCTGCCAATCGGGGACAGCCTGTGTTCGCGTTCGTACACCTGTTCGACATGCACAAGCCCTATCACGTGCCCGCCGGCTTTCCCGCGCAGCCGGGGACTTCCGGTTACGACGGGGAACTGGAATATGTCGACCACCTCATGGGCTCGTTCAAGCAGAACCTGATGGATCAGGGTTGGTGGGACCGTTCGCTGGTGGTGCTGCTCGCCGATCATGGAGAGAGCCTGGGCGAGCACGGCGAAGACAGCCACGGCACATTTATCTACCAGAGCACGCTGCATGTGCCGCTGATCGTGCACTGGCCTTCGGGCGGGCCGGACCGGCCGACGCGGGTGAGCCAACCGGCCGGGTTGATCGACGTGGCGCCCACCATTCTCGACTTCCTGCGCGTCCCGGCGCCGTCGACATTTGCAGGCCGCAGCCTGATCGGCAATGCCGCCGCGGAAGCGCACCCGGTGTACGCCGAGAGCCTGCACACTCACGACGCCTTCGGCTGGGCGCCGTTGCGCAGCTTGCGTGCCGGCGACCATAAGTACATCGAAGCACCCACGCCGGAGCTCTACGACTTGCGGGACGATCCCCACGAGCAGCGCAACCTGGCGGGCAGCCTCCCCGCGAAAACGCTCGAAATGAGAGCGCTGCTCGCCCAACTGTTGGCACAGTACGCGCCGCCCAAGCCGGCCCCTGCGCGCGGCAACTCGGTCGAGACGCAGGCGAAACTCCGGTCGCTGGGGTATCTGGCTCCCGGGTCGCGGCCGGCACTGGATACCACCGGCCCCGATCCGAAAGATCGCCTGCCGGAATTCCGTCTTTACGAGAAGGCCCAGGCCGCCCTGTATCAAGGACGGTTGGAGGAAGCCACATCCATGCTGCTTCAGATTCTGGCGCGCGATCCCAAAAATACGCTGGCCCGGCGCGACCTGGGCGGTTGCTACGTCGAGCGCCATCTCTGGGACAAGGCCCGCATCAGTTTCGAACGGGTTCTGGAGGCGGCGCCCGAGGATTACGTGACCCACTTCGAACTCGGCATCGCTGAGGAGCATCTCGGGTTGCTCCAGCAGGCAAGGGAACACCTGGAGACGGCCTGCCGGATTGCGCCCGAGGCGGAACAGTGCCGCCATGAGCTGCAAACTTTGCAGCAGAATCATTACGAGCCGTAAGGAGAATCCCCATCTCCGTGTGATGCAGGCGAGCCATGCCTGAGCACGGCCTGTTCCATCGAATCCATCTGCCACCCCTCGGCGAAGCTGGCTGGCTCTGATCTCGTCTTGGGTTACACGGCGTGGTTCATCATCGCCCCCTTGACGATCGCTGAGATCGGCAACATGGCGCTGACCCCGGTGAAGGCCGAGGTGTCCGAATTGATCTCCCGGTTCATGAACAAGCAGTCTTCGCTGGCCAATGTCGTGATGTTGACAATGGCTAATTCGGGCTACGTTTCCGGCGACGCCTCATTCACGCACAATTCGTTCCGGGTTGGGGGAAGACCCGTTTGCCGTTTTTCCAGGGGATTCTACGAATGACCAGAGGCCAAGCGAGTTTTCCTGAAGGTTAAGACCGACGCAGCCAGTGCTGCTCCGGGAAAAGATCTTCGTTGCATGTGTTACGCCGCGCAGCGGAGGGCCGCTATTGCTCCTCATCTCCCAACAGGCACGAGCGGGACTTACTTATCGAAGAGCATTTCACTGCAGTTGGTCCTTAAGTCGGCTGCATAGGATTCCTGTAAACTCTCAAGCGTTACGCTAGATTCTGCCCGGTTTCTGCCTCAAAGGCGTCGCCTTAGTTGAGTGCGAATGGTATCTGTAACTGCTAAGTCTTGTTTCCCAATGAAACAACTCGCGGTGCGCTCCAGGTTACGTTTAAGTTACACCCGATTCGCAATCCTAAATAAAGATGAAAGCGGTGCTATCGGAGCACACTCCGGGCAAATGTTCGACACTCAGTCTGGCTTGTGCCAGCCTCTGAATATGCTTTGGAGAGTGTAATTGTGATGTTCGATACTGCCCGTCCCGACCGCGTATTGGAAGCAATCGATGACAAAATAATGACGGAAATTAGATTGTTTCATAGTGACAAAATTAAAAATAACCGAATATGGTAATACCGCCTCGTCCAGTACCCTGGGATCAGACGCTAACCGGTTTCCAGTACTCCAGAAAGACTTGCCAGAAGATTGGCGTTCGTGGTACGCTGCCTGAGATTTCGTCCAAATGAGGTCTTAGAGGAGAGCAGCATGTTGCCTGAAGTGTGTGCGTATTCGGACGTTGTGCGGCGAGTTGTTAGGACGCCCCTCCTGAGCTTACTGCTAAGTTCGGTCTTCATGGCTCAGACCGTGATGGCGGCGGCCCCGGTCCTGGATCTTCCCACCCCGCCCGTGCCTGCGGCGCCGGCGATTCCGAATCCCAACGGAAGCACCTACGTCAGCGTGACGCTAAGCGGCGTGCCTGCTGGCCAGGATATCGTCAATGGCGCGTATGACGCCTGGTGCATCGACTACTATGGCGCGCTGACGGCTACGAACTTCACCACCTATAACTCATATGGCGGCGTAAACGGCAACACGAATCCGGCCATGCCGGCGAGCGTCTTGCTGAACGGACAGATGGCCTGGAACGAAGTCAATTGGCTCATCAACCACAAGATGGGCAACAACAACGACGAACCAGGGGCGACGCCGACAGAAGTTCAGGACGCGATTTGGACCCTGCTGGATCCGTATTACCCGGCGGCTTCTACCAACGATGCCGTCACCAAGGTCCTGGTGACGGATGCCCAGGTCAACGGGGCCAGTTTTGTTCCGGGGCCAGGCCAGTTTATCGCTGTCTTGCTCTACTACGACGGGATCCTCCCATCGGGTACACCGAGCGTCCAGGACTTGATCATCCAGTTGCGGGTGGGCGGCACCATCGGCGACTTTGTCTGGCTCGATTCGAATCACAATGGCCTTCAGGACCAGGGTGAACCCGGCATCAACGGCCTCACCGTTCAACTCTATCAAGGCAGCGTGCTGCTGGCCACCACGGTCACGGCGAACGCTCCGGCCGGCTATCAGTATCCGGGTCCCACTCCGGCGGGCTATTACCAGTTCACGGGTTTACAGCCTGGAAGCTACACGGTCGTGATACCCAACAACCAGAGCCCGCTCTCCGGCACCGGTCCCACACTCGCTTTCCAAGGCACGAATGTTCTGATCGACAGCAATGGCCAGGAGAGCACGGTGCCCGGCACATCGACTCCAGCGGTCACGGCGTCGGTCACCTTACCGGACAACAACCAGGCGCCCAATAGCCTCGTCGATCAAACGATCGACTTCGGCTTCTACCCGGTGCAACCGATTTCGTTGCAGTGTCCATCGGGGACCGCCCAACAAGGGGTCTCGTACAACTCGGCCTTGATCGCGGCGGGTGGCGTTGCGCCTTACACGTATTCGATCAGCAGCGGGAACCTGCCCAATGGCCTGACGTTGAATGCGAGCACGGGAGCCATCACGGGCATTCCCACGACGGCTGGCGCGTTCAGTTTCACGGCGAAGGTCGTGGACGCAACCGGCACGGCGGCCGGCACCACCACCACCAGTTGCACCATTACGGTGATTGCTCCCATCGCGCTGGCCTGCCCGAAAGCCACCGCCCAAGTTGGTGTT
>Ga0209698_10000547_pt1 | contig 42861 bp, 38 predicted proteins | sample LitLauG_LLR_2012_FD_187203 | JGI IMG/M metagenome (GOLD analysis project Ga0209698, IMG submission 187203) | Freshwater sediment microbial communities from Pennsylvania, USA - Little Laurel Run_MetaG_LLR_2012 (SPAdes) (version 2) | ecosystem: Environmental > Aquatic > Freshwater > Creek >... | reverse complement strand
GCGCCTCCGAACCAGCCGCCGCCCCAGAACTAGGTTGTGTAGGGCGGACACTCCTGTCCGCCCACGGCCGGAAGAGTCCCGACAATCACGGCTAGTAGGAACGTTTGTAAGTAGAACGTAGCTAAGACAAGCACCCGTAGACCGGTGTTTTTCTACGCCTGCGCAGCGACCGCTGCCTGACTCACAATGGATTCACAAATCTCCTGAATCGGAGACGTGATGATGGGCGCGCTGTAGGCGGGGTGATGAAACTCCAGCCGCATCCCGCGCCCGATGTAGCGCACCTTGAGCATGGATCCGCCCCAGGTCGAGCCGGCGATGATCACCTGGACCGGTTGCGGACAATATTGCGGATGTCCGGAAATCAACGCCGCACTTTCGCCCAGTAGTGTTGCCGTGTAGAAGTGGTGCTGGGTCCGAATCTGCAGCACGGTGTCAGGCGGCAGACCCTCAAGGAATACGCCTCCCTCAATCTCCGACTGGACAATGTTGCCATTGACTCGGTCGCTCAGGTTGGGATGAGGCGTGAACATGATTCAACCTACCTAGGTCGTTCCCACTCGCAAGCCTCAATATTGCTTGTTGGGAAGCACTTTGTCCACGGTACTTTTGGGTGAGGGGGCAAAACCGCAGATTCCGGAGGGACCAATATCGCTCGTTCAGTCGCCGCTCATCTGGCTCTGACGGGGCACCAGCACAGGCAGGGCATGCGATGTTCGTGAGGGGTTAACAGCGGCCAAAATTCCGGCCACCGCGCAATACGCGCCCAAAACACCCAGAACAACACAAGAAATCGTGGTACCAATCGTTACCAGGGCAATCAAAAGAGTATTCACAGTCACAAACCCTTGTTCGCACCCGCTCCATCCCTGGGAGATGCGAATTTTTCACTGTACCTGCGTTTGACGCCCGTCTCTGTTAACAACTAAGATACGGTAGTCCAACTACGCTCCTTCACTTTCTAACATTTCTGGGCACCCGTCCATATTACGGAAGTGCATTTTTGTTGCGTCCGATGGCCATTACAAAGATCTCGGTGCGCGGCGCGCGCCAGCACAACCTGAAGAACATCGACGTCGAGATCCCCCGCAACACCCTCACCGTCATCACCGGCCTCAGCGGTTCCGGCAAGTCTTCGCTCGCCTTTGACACCATCTACGCCGAGGGCCAGCGCCGCTATGTCGAGACCCTGTCCGCCTACGCGCGCCAGTTTCTCGACCAGATGGAGCGCCCCGACGTCGACTCCATCGACGGCCTCAGCCCCGCCATCTCCATCGAGCAGAAGACCACCAGCCGCAGCCCGCGCTCGACAGTCGGCACCATCACCGAAATCTACGACTATCTTCGCCTTCTCTATTCCTCGATCGGCGTGCCCCACTGCCCCAATTGCGGCAAGCCCATCACCCGCCAGTCGGCCGACCAGATCGTCCAGCGTGTCCTGGCCCTTACTCCCGATGACCGGGTCATGATCATGGCCCCCATCGTGCGCGGCCGCAAAGGCGAGTTCAAAAAGGAAATGGAAAAGCTGGTTCAACACGGCTTCGCCCGCGCCCGCGTCGATGGCGAACTGGTCAATCTCGAAGACGATCTCCGCCTCGACAAGCGCAAGAATCACACCATCGAGGTCGTCATCGACCGCCTGCTGGTGAAGCCCGGCATCGAGCATCGCCTGGAAATGTCCGTCTCGCTCGCGATGAAGCTCGGCGGCGGCCTCGTCCTGGTCGCCGTGGTCAACGGGGACGAGACTCTCTACTCCTCGCGCCTGGCCTGTCCCGATTGCGGCATCAGCGTCCCGCAACTGGAGCCGCGCTCCTTCTCGTTCAACAGCGCCTATGGAGCCTGTCCAGAATGTCACGGTCTCGGCAGCCGCTATGATTTCGATCCCGCGAAACTGATTGTCGACTGGTCCAAGCCCCTGCTCGATGGCGGTCTGGGCCCGGGCTCCGCTTCCCAGAATCTGGTGCATGGCGTGCAGTTGGTGGCCGAAGCCTATGGTCTCGATCTGGCCACGCCCTTTGAGAAATTTCCCGACAAGATCCAGAGCCTCCTGCTCAATGGCGAGCCCGATCGCCGCGGCAAGACCGGCTTTCTGGGGATTCTCGGACACCTCAAGCAGAGTCTGGAAGCCTCGACCTCTGACACCTATCGCGAGTACCTGCTCGACTACATGTCGGCCACCGAATGTAGCGTCTGCCACGGCAAGCGCCTGCGCCCCGAAAGCCTGGCAGTCAAGGTGAACGGCATGTCCATCGCGGACTTCACCGGACTCCCAATCTCGCGCTCTCTGGAAACCGCCCGCAAGATCAAATTGTCGGGCAGGGATGAGACCGTGGCCGGACGCATCGTCCACGAAATTACCGAGCGCCTCCAATTCCTGAACGCCGTGGGACTCGGCTACATCTCGCTCGACCGCTCGGCCGCCACGCTCTCTGGCGGCGAAGGCCAACGCATTCGACTGGCGACCCAGATCGGATCGAAACTGCGCGGCGTGCTCTACGTTTTGGATGAACCCTCCATCGGCCTTCACCACCGCGACAACGGACGCCTGCTCGCCGCGCTCGAAAACCTGCGTGACCTCGGCAACACCGTGCTGGTCGTCGAGCACGACGAAGAAACCATCCGCCGCGCCGACTACGTCATCGATCTCGGCCCCGGCGCAGGCCGTCACGGCGGCGCACTCGTAGCCAGCGGCACCCCCGCCGAAATCATGGACACGCCCGAGTCACTCACCGGCGCCTATATGGCGGGACGCCAGCACATCGCCATGCTCCCCGAGCGCCGCAGCCCGAACGGAAAGAACATCACCGTCCTCGGCGCACGCGAGAACAACCTCAAAAATCTCGACATCGTGTTCCCCCTCGGTGTCATGACAGTCGTGACCGGCGTGTCCGGCTCCGGCAAATCGACGTTAGTGAACGACATTCTCTATCGCGCGCTCGCCAAGCAACTCTATCGCTCCCGCGAGGAGCCCGGCACCCATAAAGCCATCAGCGGCACCGACCTGATCGATAAGGTCATCCGCATCGACCAGTCGCCCATTGGCCGCACCCCGCGCTCCAATCCCGCGACCTACACCGGCATGTTCGCGCAGATTCGCGATCTCTACGCCATGCTGCCCGAGTCGCGCGAGCGTGGATACAAGCCTGGACGCTTCTCCTTCAACGTGTCCGGCGGGCGCTGCGAAGCCTGCCAGGGAGAAGGCCAACGCCGCATCGAAATGAACTTCCTGCCCGATGTGTATGTGCAGTGCGAAGTCTGCGGCGGCCGCCGCTATAACCATGAGACGCTGGCCGTCCGCTACAAGGGCTATTCCATCGCCGACCTGCTCGAAGCGCCTGTCTCCGACGCGCTCCCGATCCTCGAAAACATCCCGCAGGTCAGACAGAAGCTGCAAACGCTGGTCGATGTCGGCCTCGGATACATTCATCTGGGGCAATCTGCGGTGACACTCTCCGGAGGCGAGGCCCAGCGCATCAAACTCGCCCGCGAACTCAGCAAGCGCCAGACTGGCAAAACTCTCTACCTCCTCGACGAGCCCACCACCGGCCTGCATTTCGACGACGTGCGCAAGCTGCTCGACGTTCTCCACCGCCTCACCGATCTCGGCAACACGGTCATCATCATCGAGCACAATCTCGACGTGATCCGCAACGCCGACTGGATCCTCGACCTGGGCCCCGAAGGCGGAGAAGAAGGCGGCCGCCTGGTCGCGCAAGGCACTCCCGAACAGATCGCGCGCGTGAAGAAGTCGTACACGGGCCAGGCGCTCGCACACTATTTCAATGGAGCCAAACAGATCGTGAGCGCCGCTGCTCCACAGGACGTGCAGTGAACACTTTCTCCGATAACCCGGAAGCGCGGCCGGAAGCCCAGCCGGAACAGAATGCTCTGACCCGAGGCGGAACCGTGCCGGTAGCGGTTCCCCTTGTCGAACAGCCTCCCCCCGCGCTACGAGACCCAGTGTGGAGCGGACTGGATGTTTTCCGTCTGCTGATCATCGCGCTCGTCATTCTCTTCGCCTCCGTGTTCGCCATGCTGGCCGTCGTGCCCGGAGCAACTTTCAAAGCACGGGCGCTCCGCCTGACCGCCCTTCCGGAACTCATGATCGTCGCCCAGATGCTCGCCTACCTGTTGCTGCTCGGCTACATGTACATTCTGGTCACGAAAGAACGGCGCAGCCCGCGCTTCTGGAAAGCACTCCACTGGAATTGGCCAGCAAACGTCTGGCCGTTCCTGGGCTTGGGCCTGGCAATGCAACTCGTCTTTCTGCTCCTGGGACGATTTCTTCCTTTTCCCAAGGAGACGCCGTTTGACGCGCTGCTCCGACGTCCTGCGACCGTGATCTTAATCGCCGTTTTCGCCGTAACTCTCGGCCCGCTCATGGAGGAACTGTTCTTCCGCGGATTCTTCTACCCGGTACTGGCGCGCCGCTTCGGAATGGGCATAGGAATTTCCGTGACTGCCTTGGGATTCGGCCTGATGCACGCCGCCCAATACGGATACTCCTGGGCATCGGTGCTGCTGATCTTCCTGGTAGGCCTGGTTCTGGGCTCCGTGCGGGCGAGAAAGGACTCAGTCGCCGCAGGCGTGCTCGTCCACATGGCCTACAACGGAACCATCATCCTGATGCTTTTCTTCGCCACCGACGGCTTCCGCCATCTGGAAAAGCTCAGCCAGTGAAGAAGGTCACAGGTCTCAGGTCACAGGAATGCGAGTTGCGTCTAGGAGGGGCTACTGGGATTTGGCTGTCGATGGAGCGCCGTCTCTAGGCCACGGGCAGGTGACGATGGGTTTTCCCGGGACCTGTCCTAGTCACCTCGCATGCTATCGTAGGACTTTCATACCCTGACACCTAAGACCTGACACCTGAGACCTGAACCTTCATGTCCACCGCGCGCCAAGAGCTGCTGGAAATGCTCGCGAAGAAATCCTTCCGCCTCGGGGAATTCCAACTGTCCTCTGGCGGAACCAGCGACTACTACGTCGACTGCCGCACCACTACGCTCGATGCCCGCGGCGCGCAACTCACAGGCGAAGTCTTCCTCGAAGAAATCCGCGAGCAAGGCTGGGAACCCGAAGCCATCGGCGGCTTGACCATGGGCGCCGACCCCATCGTCGTGGCGGTTAGTATGACCAGCGGCAAGATCCACGGTTTCCTTGTGCGCAAAGCCGAAAAGCAACACGGCACTGGCCAGCGCATCGAAGGTTTCCGCGAAAAGGGCGCTGCGGTCGTGATCGTCGACGATGTCTGCACTACCGGCTCTTCGACCGTGCAAGCCATCGAAGCCGCCCGCGACTTTGGATTCGAAGTGGTAGGTGCCATGTGCCTGGTAGAACGCCAGGAAGCCCACGGCCGCCCCAACGTAGAAAAAGCTGTCGCCCCCGCGCCCTTCATCTCGATCTTCACCGCGACCGAAGTGCGGAAACAGCATTTAGCCCTCGGCACTTAGCACATTGAGAGTTTCTAGGCTAACAGCTAAGAGCTAGGAGCCAAGAGCCAGCTGAGAACTGAGAACCGGGAACTGAGAACTGCTTGATGATTCAAACTCTCGAATGGACTGATCACGGTGTCCGCTTCATCGATCAGACGAAGCTGCCCACCGAAGAAGTCTACGTAACCTGCACCACTCATCAGCAGGTGGCTGACGTGATCCGCAACATGGTGGTGCGCGGCGCGCCCGCCATCGGAGTGGCCGCTGCCATGGGCATCGCCCTCGGCGTGAAGAACTCCCAAGCCGAGAACGGCGCTGACCTCAAAAAAGACTTCGACCAGATCTGCGAAACCATCCGCCAGACGCGCCCGACCGCCGTCAACCTCTTCTGGGCCATCCGCCGCATGCAGGAGAAGTTTGAAACCCTGCGCATCCGTTCCATCCCGCAGATCAAGCAGGCGCTGATCGAGGAAGCGCAACGCATGCACGCCGAAGACATCGCCGCCAACCAGGCCATGGGACGTCACGGCGCCGCGCTGATGCCCGCGAGCGGCGGCGTGCTTACCCACTGCAATGCCGGAGCACTCGCCACCGCCGGGTACGGCACAGCGCTAGGCGTAATCCGCGCGGCTGTGGAACAAGGCAAGAAGATTCACGTCTACGCCGACGAAACGCGCCCCTTCCTGCAAGGCTCACGCCTCACCGCCTGGGAACTGATGAAGGACGGCATCCCGACGACGGTCATCTCCGACAACATGGCCGGCGCAATCATGAAGCAAGGCAAGATCGGAGCCATCGTCGTAGGCGCCGACCGCATCGCCGCCAACGGCGACGTCGCCAACAAAATCGGCACCTACACGGTCGCGGTCCTCGCCAAAGAACACGGCATCCCGTTCTACGTCGCCGCGCCCATCTCCACCGTTGATCTCGAAACCCCCGACGGCAGCAAAATTCCGATCGAGCAGCGCAACGCAAGGGAAGTGACGCACATCGCCGGCAAACAGATGGTGCCCGATGGAGTCGAAGTAGAGAATCCAGCCTTCGACGTAACCCCCGCAAAATACGTAGCCGCCATCATCACAGAACGAGGCGTGGCGAAAGCGCCCTACGAGCGCTCGTTACGCGAACTAGCCGAGAAAGTGTAGGGCGGACACTCCTGTCCGCCCAAAGCCGACAGTGCCCAAGCGCCTGGGGTCCCCCATCAGAATGCGGGAAATTCAGATGAGCAGATTTGATTCTTCGGTGGCGTAGCGCTTCAGTGTGTACGTGAGAACCACTCTGCGCGTGAAACCGGTGGAACAGGATCTGCAAGACACCAGTCCCGGAGGGGCAATCCAGCTTAGCCCAGCGCTTCAGCGCTGGGCTAAGTGGAGAAATGATTTAAGTCCCGGAGGGACGACCCAGTTCCCACACAGACTCGTAAGTTCTGGGTGCAGTGGAAAATCGGACGGGAGTCCCGAGGGACGACACCGGTTCTCACTGCACACCAAAATGTGTTTCAGCAACATGTTGGCCTTGGACTCAAACCCTAACGCCGCCTGCCCCGTTGAACTTTTCGCCCCTCCATGCGTAAATAACCACAGGGAGGTCCTCCCATGGCCGCATTCCTGCTCTGGTGTCTTTTATTTGTCCTCTGTTGGCCCCTGGCTCTGCTGGCACTGATTCTCTATCCCTTCGTGTGGCTGTTGCTGCTGCCCTTCCGGTTGGTGGGAATCGCGGTCCACGGAGTGCTCGCATTAGTGGCCGCCGTCATTCTGTTCCCGGCGCGTTTGCTGAGCGCACCGTTCCGCTTGTCCCGAATCTGAAGCCGCTACGGTTGGGCCGGCGTCTTCGCTCTTCGCGTCAAGTGCTCGAAGGTAGAGAACGCGTCGTCCGTGTGAGCGGAAACGTAGCGCCGCAGCCCTTGCGTTTGCGAGGTCACGAGCAGCGCTTCATTCTCGCCGATCTGATAATGCAGCGCAGCGCCGTCCGGCGCACTTTGTTTCTTGATCGCATCATCTTCCAGCGTGGCGTAAGCCAGGTCATCTCCGGAAATCTTCACTTTCACAATCACGTGCGTCGGGAACGCACCGAGTGGGCTGTCCAGCTTCACGCCATTGACTGTTTGATCGTCGAACATGAGATCCATGAACAGCTGGTTTCCCAGTCGCACCAGGTGGATCTTGTAGGTTTGGTGCACCCTCGTGGCAGGATCAACGCCAACCATGCTGTACTCGCGATCGCCGGACTTCTGAAAAGTGATTCCCTCCTTCTCGTCTGACTTTGCGTTAGCCCACGTTCCCTCCAAAGCAGGTTCCACAACCGCGTCCTGATCGTTATACAGCGGGTGCACGGAGTAGGCCGGACAGCCGATTAAGAGGAGACAGGCGAAGACCAGAAACAGCAGCAGCAATTTCATGGGACCTCCTTGGAGCGAACAACGCACGCATCACCCTTGCATCGTCTTGAGCTGGGGGCTGAGGCGCAACTTCGGTTCGGTGGCGCGCTGGACATCATCCACGGTCAGCCCGGGCGCGATCTCTTCGAGCAGCAGGCCTTCGGGCGTGACCCGGATGTAGGCCATCTCGGTGACGATCGTGTCCACAACCTTTACGCCGGTCAGTGGGAGCGTGCATTTTTTCAGGATCTTCGGCTGGCCGTCTTTGGTCGCATGTTCCATCGCGATGATCACACGGCGGGCGCCGGCGACCAGGTCCATTGCGCCCCCCATGCCTTTGACCATTTTGCCGGGGATCATCCAGTTGGCGAGATTGCCCTGTTCGTCGACTTCCATCGCGCCGAGCACGCTCAGGTCGACGTGCCCTCCGCGAATCATGGCAAAGGAATCGGAGCTGGAAAAATACGCGGTCCCGGGCAGTTCGCTGACCGTCTCCTTGCCCGCGTTGATCAGGTCCGCGTCTTCGGTGCCTTCGACGGGATACGGGCCGATGCCGAGCATGCCGTTCTCGGATTGAAGAATCACGTCCATGCCCGGCGGAACGTAGTTGGCAATCAGCGTCGGCAGGCCGATGCCAAGGTTGACATAGAAGCCGTCGCGCAGTTCACAAGCGATGCGCTTGACGATCCGCTCGCGTTTGTCGAGGTCTTTGGTTGGTTTCGTTTCGGCCGGCATTGTTGAGGTCTCAGGTCTCAGGTGTTGGGTCTCAGGAGGATCCCAGTCAGACTAACCACTAACCACCGCTTTCCTCACCGTTCTCTTTTCGATTCGTTTCTCGTACAGCTGGCCCTGGAAGATTCTTTTTACGAACACGCTGGGAGTGTGAACCGTGTCAGGATCGAGTTCTCCCGGTTCGACCAGGTGCTCGACTTCGGCGATCGTGACTTTCGCCGCGGTCGCCATCATGGGATTGAAGTTCCGCGCCGTCTTGCGATAGACGAGGTTGCCCCAGGTGTCGCCCTTCCAGGCCTTAATAAACGCAAAGTCTGCTTTGAGCGCGCGCTCCATGATGTAGGTGTGGCCATCGAATTCGCGGGCCTCCTTCCCGTCGGCGATCACCGTACCGACGCCGGTCGGAGTAAAGAACGCGGGAATACCCGCGCCCGCGGCACGAATCCGCTCGGAGAACGTTCCCTGCGGCACGAGGTCCAGTTGCACGGTGCCCTTCAGCACCATCTGTTCCAGGAGTTTGTTCTCGCCGACGTAGGTGCCGATGTGCCGCCGGATCTGTCCATTGGCGAGCAGCAGCCCCATGCCGAAGCCGTCGACGCCGGCATTGTTGCTGATGGTGGTGAGGTTCTTGACCCCTTTGCGAACGAGCGCGCGGATCAGGTTCTCAGGGATCCCGCAAAGGCCGAACCCTCCCACCATGATGGTGGCTCCGTCAAACACGTCCTGGATCGCCTCATCGGCGCTGGCGACAACCTTGTGCATAACAGAAGAATTCTATCGGAAAATGCAACGCGCAGGAGAGGGGGAAGAGCAACATCTACCACGGAGGCACGGAGACACGGAGGAATTCTGACTTTATTTCTTGGTTTTCTCCGTGTCTCCGCGTCTCCGTGGTGAAGTCTTCCTCAACTGATGGGCCTGCTCGAATTCCGCGGCCAATTCGCGCGTGTCAAGGTTTTCCCGGATGTGTGCGAGACGCTGTTCGAGTTTATGGAGCGCGTCAGCCAGATTTTTCTTGTTGGTGATAGCGACATCGCGCCACATCGAGTACGGGCTGCTTGAGATACGGGTGATCTCGCGCAGAGCTCTCCCGCCGATATCGAGCAGAGGCGCGTCCGCTCCGAATTCTTCGACTAGCGCGGCGGCCAGCGCGGTCGAGATCATCTGCGGAAGGTGGCTGATCCAAGCGCAGAAGCGGTCGTGGTCACTGGGATCGAGTACGGCAACCCGTGAGCCCATTCTTTCGGCGCAGTGCACAAATTCTCCGCAGAGTCCAGCGTGGACGTTCTGGCGTGGGAGCGGCGTGAACAACCAGGCGGCGCTTTCGAACAGATCGGCGTCGGCGAACTCCACGCCGGCGTGTTCCTTGCCTGCCATGGGGTGTCCCGCGAGGAAGCGCTGTCCGGCGCTCCTCCCGAACGCCTTGACGGCGCGCTGCACGATTTCCGCTTTGGTGCTGCCCACATCGGTCACCAGAGTTTTTGCAGGAAGGGACGGACCAAGGCGGTCAACCAGGTCCAGGATCGGCATGACCGGTGTTGCCAGCACGATCAGGTCGCTGCCGCGCACGGCATCTGAAGGATTGGTGGTGCCTGAGTCGATGGCACCGCAGTCCTGCGCGCGCTCCAGAACGGGAGCACGGTCGCATCCGATGATGCGTCCTGCAAGACGGCGCTTTTTGAAGGCGAGGCCGACCGAACCCCCGATCAGACCCGTCCCGATGATGGTGACCTGCTTGAACGGCATGCTTTATTCAGAGGAATGAGTGTATTGGAAAAGCTCGGTTTTCTTTCCGGGCCGCTCGATGGTGGATTCAAGCACGGCATTCCCGGCTGTGCGATAGGTAATCCGCATGCCCTTGTCCAGTCGCTCGAAGACGGCTTCGCCCTTCACCCAACTGAGCAGCGGAAAAATCTCGACGCGTGCTTTGTCCTCCCAGCCTTCCAGTCCGGGTTTGAAGCCCATCAGTCGCAGCACGAGACCCTTCGAGGTCTTTTCGATCACCATGAGTTGATACCGCTGAACCTTTCCGCCTTTCATGTAACGGGAGACGCCCATCATGCTGTCGCCAGCGGGTTCGCTCCAGTGCTCGTCGGCGATGCCGCCGTCAAATTCGCCGCGGCTGTGGCCGGAGATGAACTCGAGATCGGTCAATGCCACGTCTTGCAAGGGCTTCGCGGCTTTATCCTGCGCGAGACCGGCAGAAAGCAAGAACAATATCAGGGATGCGGTGAGTGTTCTCATAGGCGTGTCAGGGCCGGCGGACGCCGGCGCTACAGTTTACGCGATTTTGCGGCCGATGGCAGACGCGATCATGCGGATCTCGTCCATCAACTTCGCGAACTGCTCGGGATAAAGGGACTGCGCACCATCGGATAGAGCTTTGTCGGGCTGGTGATGGACTTCGATGAGCAAGGCATCAGCCCCGGCGGCCACCGACGCGAGTGCCATCGGGGCAACCTTGTCGCGGCGTCCGGTGCCATGCGATGGATCGGCGGTCATGGGCAGGTGCGAGAGCTTGTGGACGATCGGGATAGCCGAGATGTCCATCGTGTTGCGGGTGTAAGTCTCGAACGTGCGGATGCCGCGCTCGCACAGAATAATTTCGTAGTTGCCGCCGGAGAGCAGGTATTCGGCCGAGAGCAGGAGTTCCTCGATGGTGGCGGCGATGCCGCGTTTGAGGAGTACGGGCTTGCGGGCCTTGCCCAGTTCGCGCAGCAAATTGAAATTCTGCATGTTGCGCGCCCCCACCTGAAAAATGTCGATGTAGGGCAGCATCAGAGGAATCTGGGAGATTTCCATGACCTCGCTGATGACCAGCAGCTTGAAACGGTCGCCCGCCTCGCGCAGCAGTTTCAGGCCCTCTTCGCCCATACCCTGGAAGGAATAAGGCGACGAGCGCGGCTTGAAGGCCCCGCCTCGGAGCACACGCGCGCCCGCTTTGGCAATCAATTCAGAGACAGCAAACAACTGGTCGCGGGATTCGACCGAGCAGGGTCCGGCCATGACGACGATATTTTGGCCGCCGATCTCTATGCCGTTGGCAAGCTTAACGATGGTACCTTCAGGGCGAAAGCTGCGCCCGGCCAGCTTGTAGGGCGAAGTGATGCGGTGCACCTGCTGCACCCCCGGCAGCATTTCGACTTCGCGGATGTCGAATTCGGGATGTGCGCCCACTCCGCCGAGCACGGTCTGGCGCGCCCCGGTCGAGCGGTGAACCTCGAAGCCCATCTGGACCAGTTGATCGATCACATGCTGGATCTGATCTTCACTGGCGGAATCCTGCATGGCTACAATCATGAGTGCGCTCGTAAAGCGTCGCCGGTCGTCCGCTGCCAGTCGTTTGCGAACGACGAACGACGAACGACCAACGACAGGTTTCTACTGCTAATCCTCCAACCGTGAATCAAGTTCCGTTTCGCGCGAGCCGGGCCCGGGATCGGGAACGATTTCGTGCTTCTGGATGCTGCGCATGACGTCCAGGATCCGTTCATAAATCTGCGCAAGGTCCCGCTCCGCGAGCGGGCCTTTGCTGCTCTGTTGTACGTTCGAAATCACCGCCCGTTCGCGATCCGGTTCGTAGATCGGCAGATTGGTATTGCGTTTCAGGCGGCCGATTTCGATCGCCGCATTTGCGCGCTCGTTAAGCAGCGCCGCCAGTTTGCGGTCCAGGTCATCGATTTTCTTGCGCCACTCGGAAATGTCCATTGAGCTCTCGGCTCTCAGCTATCAGCTCTCAGTCTGGCAGCGAGCAAGCCGCAAACTCCCAACGCGAAAAAGGATCTCGGAAGCACGTTGTCATCTTCGAGCTGAGAGCTGAGAGCTGACAGCTGAGAGCTGCCTTATGAATTCTGCCACAGCAACAGCTTCTCGTCCGGGATTTTGTTCGATTAGCTGCACAATCGCACTGCCGATGACAGCGCCTTCGGCGAACTTTCCCACCGACTTGAATTGTTCGGGCGTCGAGATTCCAAAGCCGACCGCCACCGGCAGCTTGGTGAAGCGGCGGATGCGCTTGACCAGGCCGCTGGCGTCTGCGGGCATCTGCTGGCGCGCCCCCGTCACGCCGGTGCGGGAGATAGCGTATATGAATCCCTTGGACACCTGGGCAATCTGTTTCAGGCGCGGGTCAGTCGAGGTCGGCGCGGCCAAAAAAATAGTAGCGAGGTCATTCTTGCGGGCCTCGCGCAGGTACTCTTGCGATTCTTCGACCGGCAGGTCGGTGATCAGCACGCCGTCGATTCCGGCGTGCCGCGCCACTTTGCAGAACTTCCCGAGGCCCATGCGCAGAACCGGATTGAGATAAGAAAAGATGATCAGGCCCGCGGACTGCGAATGCTCCCGGATTTCCGCCGCCAGTTTCAACACTTGCCCAAGCGACGTTCCGTGCTTCAGTGCGCGTTCGCTGGCGCGCTGGATCACGGGGCCATCGGCTAGCGGATCGCTGAAAGGAACGCCGAGCTCGATGACGCTCGCGCCCGCGTCGATGGCTGCGAGGATCACCTCCCGCGTGGTGGCAAGGTCAGGGTCACCACAGGTTACGTAGGCGACGAGAGCGGGCTTGTCTTCGAAGTGAAAAGGCATAAACAAATTATTGTAGATTGCGGAGGTCAGATTGCTGAAGTACAGGGTGTCGTTACGCTTGACGTAACGAGTAATCTGTGATACGGTAAGCACAAGTGATTCTCAGCTATCGGGACAAGCGGACCAGGGATTTCGCTTCCGGGAAGCGAGTCAAGGCATTCTCGGGATTCGAGCGATCCGCCCGGTTGAAGCTCGATCGTCTGGAGGCTGCTGCCTCGATTCGAGATCTCGCAGCGCTTCCCGGCAACCGCTTCGAGGCCCTGGCTGGGGATCGCAAGGGCGAGTACAGCATCCGCATCAACGATCAATGGCGAATCTGCTTTGAGTGGGCGGCCGGGGCGCTGGGGTCGTCCAACGTGGAAATTGCTGACTATCACTGAAGGAGCATTGCTATGGGATTGACGGCCATTCATCCGGGTGAACATCTGGCGGAAGAACTCAAAGCACTCAAGATGAGTGCGGCTGAGTTGGCACGTAAGATCAACGTTCCGACCAATCGGGTCACGCAAATCTTGAACGGAACTCGCGCCATCACGGGCGACACCGCCCTGCGCCTCGCTCACTTTTTTGGCACGAGCGCGGAATTCTGGCTGAACCTGCAGAGCCTCTACGAACTGCGGCTCGCCCAGAAGAAGGCAGGGAAATCCATCCAGTCCCTTCCCAGGCTCGAACGGCGCTATCTTGCTCATGCTTGACCGCTGATGCAGTGGATCTGGCGAGGTCTCCACGATGCAGCTGAGCTATCCATTGCGGAGGCACCAGTGCTGGCCGCAGAGTGAATACTGGGCAAGAAATGCTAGCCACTCCCGCTAATCCAGCTTCAGGTTCTCCCGCAGAATTCCAACATCTTTATCCCCCCGCCCGGAGATGTTGACGATCACCACCTCCGATTTCTTCATCTTCCGCGCACGCTTGATGACTTCTGCGACGGCATGCGCGGATTCGAGCGCGGGAATAATGCCCTCGGTCCGGGCGAGCACCGTGGTCGCTTCCAGCGCTTCAGCGTCGGAAGCGGGCACATATTCGGCGCGGCCCTGGTCTTTCAGCATGGCGTGCTCGGGGCCAATCGATGGATAGTCCAATCCAGCTGAAACCGAGTGCGTGGTCGCGATCTGACCGGACTTGTCCTGGAGGACGTACGAGTATGTTCCTTGCAGCACGCCGGGCGATCCACCACGAAAACGGGCTGCGTGCTCGCCCAAAGCTTCGCCCCGCCCACCGGCTTCGACTCCGATGAGTTGAACTTTCTTGTCCTTGATGAAGTCGTAGAAGATCCCAATCGAGTTCGATCCGCCGCCGACGCAGGCGATGATCGCGCGCGGCAGTTTGCCCTCCGCCTTAAGAATCTGCTTGCGCGCCTCGCGTCCGATCACGCGGTGGAAGTCACGCACCATCGTGGGATACGGATGCGCCCCCAGCACGCTGCCGAGCAGATAGTGCGTAGTGCGAACGTTGGTGACCCAGTCGCGCATGGCTTCATTGATCGCATCCTTCAGCGTGCGCGAGCCCGAATCCACGCCCCGCACTTCAGCGCCCAGCAGCCGCATGCGGAACACGTTGAGTTCCTGCCTCCGCATGTCCTCGGTACCCATATAGACGACACACTCAAAGCCAAAGAGCGCGCAAACGGTGGCGGTCGCAACGCCGTGCTGGCCGGCGCCGGTTTCCGCGATCACTCGATGCTTGCCCATGCGCTCGACCAGAAGAGCCTGGCCGAGGCAGTTGTTGATCTTGTGCGCGCCGGTGTGGAGCAGGTCTTCGCGCTTGAGATAGATTTTCGCCCCGCCGAGTTTCTCCGTCAGTCGGCGCGCAAAGAACAGGGGGGTGGGCCGGCCTGCATATGTCTTGAGCAACACGTCCAGACGCTGCTGGAATTTCCGATCGCGTTTGGCCCTCTCGTATGCGCGCTCCAATTCGTCGAGCGCGGCCATCAGAGTCTCGGGAACGTAGCGGCCGCCGTAGACGCCGAACCGTCCGGCGCTGGTAATAGCCGGTTTTGCCGGAACTGGAGTGCGAGTCTTCATAATTGAAGTAGCAGTCGCCATCGTGTCAGTTCGTCGCCTCGTCCATGGCCCGTACCGCCTGAATAAAGGCACGGATTTTTTTCGGATCTTTCTTGCCGGGTTCGTTCTCCACGCCGGAGGAAACGTCCACTCCCCACGGATGCAGGATGTGAATGGCCTCCTGCACGTTGGACGACCGCAACCCCCCGGCGATGATGAGCTTGCTGATGCTGTTGATCACACCGGCCCAGGGCTGCACGCGCTCCCAGTCAAACTTCCGGCCGGTGCCGCCGCGTTGTTCTCCGGTGGAGGAGTCCAGCAGTACGCCGGAAATCACGCCTGGGCGGAAACCATGCGTCTCCAGGAAGAGATCCCCATTTTCAGCCACGTGAATCTTTTGAACGCGCTTTCCCTTGTAGGCCTCGTCGGGCTCGACCAGTCCCACGGCGACCGGGTCCCAGCCCACGTTCTGACCAGCAGGCGTATCGAAGATGTGCGCGGGGCAGGACCGAAATATGGTCGGGCGGACGGATGGATTCGAGAGCGCTTTGAAGAGAGACAAACTGAATTCCTTATTTTCGTCGCCGTGCAGTTGCACGGCCGTGAGTCCGGCGTGCTTGACGGCCTCCCGGACTGCGTTCACGGTCTCGTTGACGAACACGCCGACCTTTTCCACGTGCTGCGGAACCTCGGCAATGATCGACTGCGCGGTTTCTGCGGAAATTCGGCGCGGGCTCTGTGAAAAGAAGACGAAACCCAGCGCGTTCGCGCCTGCCTCCACCGCGGCGCGGGCATCTTCCTTGTTCGTGATTCCGCAGATCTTGACCCAAGTCATAGAGAACAGCTTCTAGCCTCGAGCTTTGAGCTTCGAGCTACCCACCTCAAACTCCGCCTCTTGCAGGAGTTTGCCGAGCGCCACCCCGGGGTGCTCCATTTTCATCAGCGATTCGCCAATCAGGAAGGCCTGATACCCGGCAGCCCGAAGGCGCGCCAGGTCCGTACCCGAGTGGATCCCGCTTTCGGCCACGCGAAAACATCCGGCGGGCATTTTCTCCGCCAGGCGGAGCGCCGTGTCCAGCGTGACTTCGAACGTACGTAAATCCCGGTTGTTGACCCCAATCAGCCTACACCCTGCTTCGAGTGCGCGGGTGAGTTCCGGTTCGTCGTGCGCTTCACACAATACGTCGAGCTGCTGCGCACGGGCACTCTCAGCAAGCGCCACCAGTTCCTTCTGCGCGAGCGCTGCAACGATGAGCAGAACGGCGTCGGCGCAGTTCGCTCTTGCCTCGACGATCTGAAACTCGTCGACGATGAAATCTTTTCTCAAGCAGGGGAGGGACGTGCTCGACGATGCCTGGCGCAGGTAGTCGAGCGAACCTTGAAAGAACGGTTCATCGGTCAAAACGGACAACGCTGCCGCGCCCGCCTGTTCAAGTTCCCGCGCCAGGACGGAGGGCCGGAAATCAGCCCGGATCAAGCCCTGGGAAGGCGAGGCTTTCTTGAGTTCCGCGATGATCGCGATCCCGTCTTGCGCAACCCGCCGGAGTTGATTCAGAAATCCTCGAGGCGTATGTTGCGCGGCCGCACGTTCCAGCACGCTGAGGTCGGTCGTGCGCCGGTGCTCAGAAACACGCCGGCGGGCGCTGGCCACGATTGCGTCGAGGGAGGCGGGCATGACAGGTCTCTCATTATACGGAAGGGGTCGAGGTTCGGTGGTTCCCGGAAGCGGTTCCCGCGCGTCGATCGCGGCCAGATCAGCGGTGATGCCTGTCATTGACCCGACTCCCGCAAGGTGCTATAAACTCTTGCTTTGTGCCGGAGGCCTGTAGCCTGCTGTTCAGGCGATGGGCATGTGGCGCAAGTGTTCCGACGCGGCCAAATCAGCACTCCTTTCATTTACGTCTTGCGGTGGAAGCGTGTTCGGAAATCACACTCGTGATCCCTGAATAGGCGACTGATCCCTGGAGGATTTTATGCGTACGTGCATGGCAACCCTTGCGTCCGTGGGAGGCCGGCTTGCGAAAGTCTCCGCGAGTCTCGCTACTCTGCTGCTTCTGACCGCATCCTGCGCGCTGGCCCAACCTGCTGAGGAAGCGGGTGGCGGCGAGGCGTCCCTGAAGCTGCCCGACCTCTCGTCGGTCCGCTTCCTGAACGACGCCATTGACGGTCATAGGCTCTTGCTGATCGGAATTGTGTTTTGCTTCTTCGGGCTCGGCTTCGGCCTGGCGATCTACATGCGGCTGAAAAACCTGCCCGTTCACCGCGCCATGCGCGAGGTTTCGGAACTCATTTACGAAACCTGCAAGACCTACCTGATCACGCAAGGCAAGTTCCTGATGCTGCTCTGGGTCTTTATCGCGATCATCATGGCCGTGTACTTTGGCTTGCTGAAGCCGGTTCCCGGAAAATCGGTCGCACTCACGCTCCCCATCATTCTCCTCTTCAGTATCGTGGGAATCGCGGGCAGTTACGGCGTGGCGTGGTTTGGCATCCGTGTGAACACGTTTGCGAACTCGCGGACTGCGTTCGCGTCGCTGCCGGGCAAACCGTATCCCGTATACCAGATTCCCCTCGAAGCGGGCATGTCGATTGGCATGATGCTGATTTCCGTCGAACTGCTCATCATGCTCTTCATCCTGCTGTTCATTCCCGCTGACTATGCGGGCCCATGCTTCATAGGATTCGCCATTGGCGAGTCCCTGGGAGCGGCCGCGTTGCGTATCGCCGGCGGCATCTTCACCAAGATCGCCGACATCGGCTCCGATCTGATGAAGATCGTTTTCAAGATCAAAGAAGATGACGCCCGCAACCCCGGCGTCATCGCCGACTGCACCGGCGACAACGCGGGCGACTCGGTCGGACCCTCGGCCGACGGATTTGAGACCTATGGTGTGACCGGGGTCGCGCTCATTACCTTCATTTTGCTGGGCGTGAAGAGCCCGGCTATCCAGGTTCAACTGCTGGTCTGGATATTCGTCATGCGCATCATGATGCTCGTCTCCAGCGCATTGGCATACTTCGTCAATGGTGCCGTCGCGAAAGCAAAGTACGGCAACGCCGATAAGATGGACTTCGAGCATCCGCTGACTTCGCTCGTCTGGCTCACCTCCATTGTCTCGATCATTGCCACCTACTTTATTTCGTATAAGATCATCCCCGACCTTGGCGGCGACACCTCGCAGTGGTGGAAGCTGGCTTCGATCATCTCCTGCGGCACGCTGGCCGGAGCGCTGATTCCTGAACTCGTTAAAGTTTTCACCTCCGTCAACTCCCGCCATGTGAACGAAGTGGTGACCTCGGCCAAAGAAGGCGGCGCATCCCTCGGCATCCTGTCCGGGTTTGTCGCCGGAAACTTCTCCGGTTACTACCTGGGCCTGTCGATGATGGGCCTGATGGCCGTCGCTTACTACATGAGCACGATGGGCTTGGAACTGGCTGCGGGAATGCTCGCTCCGGCGGTCTTCGCCTTCGGGTTGGTCGCTTTCGGATTCCTCGGCATGGGGCCAGTGACCATTGCGGTCGATTCCTATGGTCCCGTCACCGACAACGCGCAGTCCGTGTATGAACTGTCGCTGATCGAGCAGGTGCCCAACGTCAAGGCGGAAATCAAGAAGGATTTCAACCTCGATGTGAATTTCGAACGCTCCAAGGACTTACTGGAAGAAAACGACGGCGCCGGCAACACGTTCAAAGCGACCGCGAAACCAGTGCTGATCGGAACGGCGGTGGTGGGAGCAACCACCATGATCTTCTCGATCATCATGGCCCTTACCCACGGGCTGACCGTCAATAAGGAAAATCTCTCGTTGCTGCACGCTCCGTTCTTTTTGGGCCTGATCACCGGCGGTGCGATGATCTACTGGTTCACGGGAGCGTCCACGCAGGCCGTGACCACCGGCGCTTACCGCGCCGTTGAGTTCATCAAAGCCAACATCAAACTCGAGGGCTCGGAAAAGGCATCGGTCTCCGACAGCAAGAAGGTGGTTGAGATCTGCACCAGGTATGCCCAGAAGGGTATGTTCAACATCTTTCTGGCCGTGTTCTTCGGAACTCTGACCTTCGCCTTTGTCGAGCCATTTTTCTTCGTCGGCTACCTGATTTCGATCGCGATCTCCGGTCTCTACCAGGCCATCTTCATGGCCAATGCCGGCGCCGCGTGGGACAACGCCAAGAAGATCGTCGAAACCAAGCTGAAGCAGAAAGGCACGCCCCTGCACGACGCCACGGTGATCGGCGATACGGTAGGAGATCCTTTCAAGGACACGTCCTCCGTGGCCATGAACCCGGTCATCAAGTTCACCACGCTCTTCGGACTGCTGGCAGTCGAACTGGCGGAGACTCTCAAACCAGAAGGTCATGCAACCAGCCTGACAATGATGCTGGCCCTGGCGTTCTTCGCCGTTTCCTTCTTCTTCGTGTACCGGTCGTTCTACGGAATGCGAATCGGGTCTCAGTAAGCCCCTTTCCACGAAGCCGAATCAGCGCCACCAGTAAACGGGCAAAAGAAAAACGCCATCGCAGGTTCGGGATGGCGTTTTCTCTTTGCGGAGCGAGGGCCTTACTGCTTCGTGAAAGTCGGGGTATCTGCGTCACCCGCGCACAGGCCGGTGATCACCGAGTAGGTGCCGTGGATGGTGGTTGGGGAAGTCGGGCTGTTCAGATATGCGCTCGTCAGCGTAAAAGAGCCGCTGCTGCTGTCGGTTTCAAGCGTGGTGCCATTGATGACCAGCATCGTTCCGGCCAGGTAGGAACTGCTGACGCTGCCGCTCAGCGAGCAGCTCGAGTTCGTGTAGGTCAGGTTTCCGGTCAGAGGGTAAGTACCATCCGACGACGCGGTGGTCGCCTGGCTCAGCGCCATGGCGAGCGTAACACTCGGTCCGCCAGAACCCACGATCGGTCCGGTCCATGTGCCGTTGATCGAGGGCACCAGAGAAGCGGCGATCGTCCCCTGGTCCGCCGCGCAGCCGCCGCCCGCCGTCACCGCGTACGTTCCGGTAATGGCGGTCGGTGAGGTCACCGAGGCGATGACGGTGATCACCTGGCTGTTCGCATTGGCTGCGGAAGTAAATGTGATCTGCTTGTTCTGAAGGGTCCCGCCGAATGTGAAGGGAGCCGAGACGTCAAAACACGCCAAATCAGAATGCATGTTGCTGGCGACCGTATTCCCGCTCACCGTCAGGTTGCCGCCGATAACAGAGACTGTCCCGGGCGTGACGGTGGAGGTCGCAGTAAATGACCAATTTCCCGCGGTGAGCGCGGACGTGCTCGAATTGTTAAGGAAGCCACATCCGGTAAGGGCGATAACACACGCCAGTACGACGGGGAACAAGAGCTTGGGGAACCCTGCCAACTTCATACATCCTCCTGCGTCAAATGCGGCCGGGAACGGCACCGGGCGAGTTTCATTTCAGCCTGTCAACCTCCCTTTGGGTAGATTACTTCCGTACTTCTGCATGAAGGGGAGAGAACCAAGGTAACCAGCGCCGGTTCGCGCGTCGCGCACAAGGTGAATCCGTTACTTCCGTCATCTCGTCCCGATGCCGTCTTCGCGCCATGATAGGTAGAGTTTCGCTGGAGTCATTCCCGCATGAATATCGACGACCTGCTCCGCATCGCCATGGAACGCCGCGCCTCCGACTTGCACTTGAAGGTCGGGAACTATCCTCACCTGCGGATTGATGGCGACTTGATCCCACTTACGGAGCAGCCGCGCGTCTCCGCCGAAGACATGCTGAACATGGCTTTCAGCATGATGTCGGCGCGCCAGAAACAGAAGTTCAAAGAAACCACGGAAATCGATATGGCCTACGGCGTCGCCGGCCTGGGACGATTCCGTGTCAACGTCTTTCAGCAACGCGGCAACGTGGGGCTGGTGCTCCGCGTCATTCCGACCAAGATCCGCGCGCTCGATGAACTGTTCCTGCCCAAGGTGGCGGAGCAGATCTGCGACATGCCGCGCGGCCTCGTGCTGGTCACGGGCGTGACCGGTTCCGGCAAGTCGACCACACTGGCGGCAATGGTGGACCGGATCAACTCCACTCGTTCCGAGCACATCATCACCATCGAAGACCCGATCGAATTCCTGCACCGCGACAAAAAGGGGTACGTGAACCAGCGCGAGGTGGAAGTCGATACGCCCTCGTTCTCGGCGGCGCTGCGCGCCTCGTTGCGTCAGGATCCGGACGTGATCCTGGTCGGCGAAATGCGCGACCTTGAAACCATCGGCACCGCGCTGCACGCGGCAGAAACCGGTCACATGGTCTTTTCCACCCTGCACACGCTCGACGCCGTGGAAAGCATCAACCGCATCATCGCCATCTTCCCGCCGCCCGAGCAGAAACAGATCCGGTTGCAGCTGGCGGCCGTGCTGCGCGCCATCATCAGCCAGCGTTTGGTACGCCGCAGTGATGCCGAAGGGCGCGTGCCCGCGGTCGAGGTAATGATCAGCACCGCTTACATTCGCGAATGCATTCTGGTACCGGAAAAGACGCGCGCCATTCGCGATGCCATTTCCGCCGGCACTTCCCAGTACGGAATGCAGACCTTCGACCAGTCGCTCTGGGACCTGTTCCAGGCCGGGCTGGTGAACTACGAGACGGCTCTCGAAAACGCTTCCAACGCGGATGAGTTCAAACTGCGCATGCAGGGCATCGCATCGACGTCCGATATCTCGCGCCAGGCCATGCAGTCGGCCGGGTTTGGAAGATAGGCTTTAAGCTCTCGGTTCTAGACTGGTTTCAAAAATCGGTTTTGGATAGGGCACGGCTTCAGCCGTGCCACTAAGGCCTGCAAACGACGTCGCGCCTGAGTTGAGACAAGTTTGTTCCTCCTGATGACGGGACGCGCTTCATGCGCGTCCCTTTTTTTTGCGTTCTGCACCTTGCGAGCCCTGGGTTGCGATAAACTGGCGCACCGTGAAAACGGCAAAAAAATGCGCTGGTATTTCATTTTCTTCTTTGTTTCGGGCTTCTGCAGCATCCTCTACGAAGTCGTTTGGCTTCGTCTGGCGATGGCTCAGTTTGGCGTAACCACCGCCCTGGTCTCTATGGTGCTGTCCGCTTTCATGATTGGCTTGGGCCTGGGTTCGTGGGGATCTGGATATCTCATTCGCCGTTGTGAGGATCGGATCAGTTTCCCTCCGTTGCGCCTGTACGCAATGACGGAACTGCTGATTGGTATTTCCGCCCTGACCGTTCCTTTCCAGCTGCTTTTGGGAAGACAGCTTCTGCAACGGGCCATGGGACCAATCTTCTCGTCCTCGGCAGGGCATTACCTGTCATCCGGCGCCTGGGTTGCCGTCACCCTGGTCCCATGGTGCGCGTGTATGGGCGCCACATTCCCATTTGCCATGCTGGCGATCCGGAACAGTTTTGGCCCGCAGAGCGACCGTTCATTCAGTTATCTTTACCTCGCCAATCTTTTAGGCGCCGTCGCAGGGGCCACGCTTCCACTGCTGTTGATCGAACTCTTTGGGTTTCATCGCACCCTGTATGCGGGAGCGGCACTGAATTTTTCGCTGGCCTCGTGCGCCTTTGGACTGACGCTGATGCATCTCCCTGCCGGCCGAATGCAGTCCATCCGGGCGCCCGCCTCCCGGATTGCTCCGGCCGCCGGCGGCAGGGATAACAGGTTGCTTTGGATCCTGTTTGGAACGGGGCTCACGAGCATGGGCGCGGAAGTGATCTGGATACGCCTTTACACCCCATCGGTCAGCACCGTTGTCTATGCCTTCGCCGCGATCCTTGCCATGTATCTCGCTGCGACCTATCTGGGATCTTGGCTCTACCGCCGCAAAAGCCGGGTCCAGGGTTTCATCGGCGGCCTCGTCTGGGCTGTCCTTGGCTTATCCCTGATGCTTCCGTTCGCGAGTGTCGATCCCAGGCTGCCCTTCCCGGCCCTGCTGCGGGTGGTTCTGGGCGTGGTGCCATTTTCCGCCATGGCTGGGTTTGTGACACCGATGATCGTTGATTTGTACTCTTTGGGCGATCCCGGCCTTGCCGGCCGCGCATATGCAATCAACATTATCGGCTGTGTGATCGGCCCCCTCGTTTCCGGGTTCGTGTTGCTGCCCATGGTGGGTGAACGATGGGCGCTCGGTCTGTTTGCCTTCCCGTGGTTTGTGCTTGGTCTTTTTGGGGGGCCCTTTCAGTGGGGTAAGCTGTCTCGAAGTTCCGTGGGATGTGCGATCCTTGCCGCAGCTACGCTGTTGTTAGCCGTCTTCGCCGAGGGGTTTGAGGAGCAGTTTGTCCCGCGCAAGGTCCTGCGCGACAGCACTGCGACTGTGATTGCCACAGGCTCCGGCCACGGCAAGCGTCTCTTGATCAATGGCATGGGCATCACGACCCTGACACCAGTGACCAAAATGATGGCGCATCTGCCTCTCGCCTTCCTGCCGCGGCCTCCCGCCAATGCACTCATTGTTTGCTTTGGAATGGGGACGAGTCATCGGTCCGCCCTCTCCTGGCATATCCAGTCGACGGCCGTCGAATTGGTTCCCAGTGTCCCGGCACTCTTTCCTTTCTTTCACCCGGACGGGCCAGTAGGTCTGGATTCTCCGCTTTCGCATGTTGTGACCGACGACGGTCGCTCGTATCTGGAACGCGCTCCGGAAAAATATGACGTGATCGTGATCGATCCGCCTCCGCCCATCGGTGCGGCCGCGTCCAGCTTGCTTTACTCCAAGGAGTTCTACGCAATCGCCAGCCAGCGATTGCGGCCTGGAGGGATTCTTCAGCAATGGCTCCCCGGCGGAGACGCCGCGACGCAGGCTTCAGTCGTACGAGCACTGGAAGAGTCCTTCCCGTACGTGCGCGCTTTCCACTCCATTGAGCGAGTGGGTTACCATTTGCTTGCCAGCATGAGTCCAATCCCGGCTGCAACGGCTGCACAATTGGCCGAACGTCTGCCCCCCGACGCTGCGCACGACCTGATGGAATGGGGACCGGCGGCCACCCCCGAGGCGCAGTTTCAGTCTGTTTTAGAACAGGAGGTGCCCGTGGCCACGATTCTCCAGGAAGATTCCAAAGCGCCCGCTCTGCAGGATGATCGTCCCGTCAACGAATACTTCCTTATCCGGCGGCTGCTCGCGCCGGGGTACCTGAAAAAAGTACCGCAACGACTGCTCGGTTGGACCGGACCTTCCTGATGCTGAATCGTATCTTCTCCCGGCTCTTGCCGGAACGCGTTTTCATGTTGGTGAGCCTCGCTCTTGGGCTCCTGCATGCGTGGGTGGGCCGTTACTCGATGAATCCGGATGGCGTGTCGTACCTGGATGTGGGCGACTCCTTCTTCCGACGCGATTGGGCGCACGCCGTAAACGCATGGTGGAGTCCCTTGTATCCCTGGACGCTCGGCCTTGTTCTTGGGACAGCGAAGCCTTCGCTGCGGCAGGAATTTCCTTTGGTTCACCTGGTCAACTTTGGAATCTTTGTCGCCGCCCTGGTTGCTTTTCGTTTTCTGTTGCACTCTTTGCTCGCGGACGGCACCAGGAAAACCTCCGACCCGAACGCGAATGAATGCGACCTGCGGGAGTGGACGCTGGTGATTCTGGCCTATCCAATCTTTCTGTGGGTTGCTTTGGAAGTAGAAACGCCGTTTGAGGTCACGCCGGATCTAGCCGTCATGGCTTGCGTTTGCCTGGCGGCGGGGATGCTCTTGCGTCTCCGGCAGCGTGCCGCGCTTTGGAAATTCGTGTTGTTTGGCCTGATCCTCGGCCTTGGATACTGGACCAAAACAATATTTTTCCCGCTTGGCTTTGTGATTCTCGGCGCAGGCTATTGGTGGAAACGCTCGATCCCGGGTTGGGGACGCGGGATGGCCGTAGCCGCTCTGGTTTTTCTCTGCACTTCGGCACCGTTGATTTTCTTGCTGTCTCATCAGAAGGGCCGGTTCACATTTGGCGATTCAGGGAAGATGAACTACGCGTGGTATGTATCTCCCCGGACGTTTTGGAGAAACTGGCAGGGAGAAGTCCCTGACAGCGGAACTCCCGTTCATCCTACGCGGCAGTTGCTGCGGCGTCCTCCCCTGTTTGAGTTTGACGGTCCAGTGCCCGGCACGTATCCGCCCTGGGCGGACCCATCCTATTGGAATGAAGGGCTGCAGGGGCATTTCAAACTAAAGCCTCAAATGGAAGTGCTTGCGGGAACAGTCCCCAGCGAGATCCGATTGCTGTTTCGTGACCGGCCGGAACTGCTCGCGGGCGTGATCGCGCTCACGCTGCTCAGCGGATCGCTCTGGCTGGCCGGATTGCGCGAACTGTGGCCACTGATCGCGATGTCGATGGTAGGCCTGGGGATCTACCTGCCGCTGGTCGAGAATGACCGGTATCTGGGCGGCTTTGTTCTGGTCTTGTTTCTCACCCTGCTGGCGGCGGTGCGCCTTCGCCCGGATGTTCAAAAGGCTGGTGCCTGCGTCGCTTTCGCGGTCTTTCTTGTGATGATGCTGGGCACGGCGGACTACACGGTTCGCGTCGTCATGAATCACATGGCGATCCCGGGAACTGGTCCAAACCCCGCGTGGCAGGACGTGGTTGCCGCCGAGCAACTTCTGCGTATGGGAGCGCAACCGGGCGACAAGGCCGCAGTGATCGCCGACGGTACGGGGGCTTATTGGGCCCGCTTGGGGAAGCTGCGGATCGTTGCTGAGATCATGGATTCGAACCACGGCTCCAGAGAATTCTGGCACGCTTCCGAGGAAGAAAAGCAGGACGTGTACAACGCGTTTGCGCGGGCACACGCAAAACTCGTGGTGACTTCCTGTCCGCCAGAAGCTCCGGCTGGCTGGCAGCCGATCAAGGGAACACCCTACTGCGTACGTTTCCTGCCCCCGTCTGTTGCGGCGCGATAGCACGGCGAAGTTAGAAAGGTTTCTGGAGAGATTGAGCCGGGTTCCGCAGGCGGCGTACCCCTTCGTGACCTTCGTAATTCCGGCTGCATGCCGGGTCCGGCTACACTGAAAACAAGGAACCAGATTGGTTCCGGATTTTCCCCATGGGCCATCGGTTTATTGTTCTTCTCCTTCTGCTGCTGACGATAGCAGCCAGTACTGGGCTCGCCCAGGATTCAGAGACTTCCAGCCACGCTCGCAAAGTCGTGCATATGGTACCCCCGGTCTATCCTGATCTGGCCAGGCGGATGCAGATTTCCGGCGTGGTGAAACTCCGGGCCACCGTCGTTCCCAATGGTTCGGTGAAAGCGATCGAGCCGGTGGGCGGCAACCCGGTGTTGATCAAGGCAGCGCAAGACGCGGTCACGAACTGGAAGTACGCCCCTGCTCCCGACGAAACCCGCGAACTCATAGAGCTCCGCTTCAACAAGAAGTGATGTCTCACCCCGAACTGTGATTGTCCTGAATAGTTGAAGCTCGTCCGACGCCTGGATTGCTGGAAACCACCTATCTGACAAATGGTTTAGGGGAAGGGCACGGCTTTCAGCCGTGCCACTCCGGTCCAGTAGGAACGAGGGCTTTAGCCCCTGAGGGCCCCGGCAGTCTACTTCTTCAGCTCTCTGTGAGATGACTTCTAGTTGGGCTTGCGGTATTTGTTGTCCGCCAGGTAGCGCAGCATGATGGAATCGGTTGCGTTCTGGAACTGTTGCTCCACTTCCGAGGCGCGAATCGTGGCCTCCGGTCGCGTGGACTCACGAAATTTCTCGCCCATCTCCGAGTCGCTGGTCACGACCTGCATGTAAAACCAGAGGAAATGGCGCATCTGGTCCAGCGCGGACTTGAGGACTTGCATCGTTTCAATCTCAGGTGGATCGGAGAGGGCTTCCATGAGTTCGGGGTCGGTGGGGGCCTGCATGGCCGCGCAATTCAGTTCGCGCTGGATCACACGCAGGTCGTCGGTGATACGCAAGATGCGGAGATGAATCTCTTCCATGCCTTCCCTGCTGTCACGGTCCATGGCGTCCCTTTCCGTCCTGTACAAGATCGCACCCCATCGACGAAGCGGAAAGATTCCCCGTGTGCATGAGCTTCCGTAATTGAAGTTACCTTAGGTCAAACTCCGCACAGGACAAAGGGTTTCAGGCGCTCTGGCTGGTTACTGCGCGGGCCAGATTGAGGTGAGCCGTACGAATTTCAGGCACTTCCACGACGCGCACGCCTTGAACCCGCGATTCGACGGCCTCGACCAGCGCCAGCACCATCTGTTCGAGGGTTACCAATCCCAGGCGCTGCGCGCCGCTCCGGGTGAATGGCAGCCATTCCATCACCTTGTACATCGGGAGCAGGGCATAAGGCCACCGATGCCCGGGACCAAGCACATACCAGGGCCGGAGAATGGTGGCGTTGAGACGCTGCTGGTGGATCATCTGTTCGCACTCCGTGCGCACGGCGCCGTAGGCCTTCATCACGGGAGCGGGATGAGCCACGCTCAGATAGACGAAATGCTGCATGCCGAGCTCGCCTGCAACCTTGATCGCTTCGCGCGCCGACACCAGGTCAATGGCTCGAAACTGTTCAGCCTTCGAGGGAGAAGGGTGGGAAACGCCGACGAGGTGAATGAAAGTATCGGCCGGGCGGATGAGGTTGCGATAGGAGTTACCATCGAGCGCATCGCCGGACACAACTTCGCACCCGGCAGTTACCTTGCCTTTGGAATTGGGCCGAACCAGGGCGCGGACCCGATGGCCACGTTCCACCAGGATCGGAATCAGGCTGCTGCCGAGATAGCCGGTTCCGCCGGTAATAAACACACGGCGAGCGTCGGCGTTCTTCGGCAGGGCTCTCACTTTCAGTAACAGCCGGATATCGGAGATGGAGGCAGTCACAGTTTACGCACGCTCCCGAAGGCAGGGTCGGATCCTCGATTTGCAGTTAGAAGTTTAATCCAGGCGGGCAGTTGGGTGTGATACAAACGTGCGGGATGACATCGCCGCAAACTGGCTTGGTGCGGGCCATCGGGCGCTGGAGCCTGATGGCGCTCACGGTGAATTCTGTCATTGGCAGCGGGGTCTTCGGGCTGCCGGCGATCGTCGCTGGTCTGCTCGGGAAAGACAGCGTTCTCGCGGTCTTGATCGCCGGCGCAGCCATGGGTGTGATCATGGCCTGCTTCGCCGAGGTGGCCTCGCAGTTCACCGAAGCGGGTGGACCGTATCTGTACGCGCGCACGGCCTTTGGCAGACTGATGGGAATTCTGGTGGGGTGGATGCTCTACCTGGCACAGACGGCAGCTCCGGCTGCCAATGCCAACTTATTCGTGATCTATCTGGCCGAGTTCTGGCCGGCCGCGAAACATTTCTGGCTGCGTGTTCTGATCCTGACGCTTCTGATCTGGGGGCTGGCGTTCATCAACATCCTCGGCGCGAAGCAAGGGACAGCCGTCAGCAATGTGTTTACGATAGCGAAGATCCTGCCTCTCCTGATGGTGGTGCTCGCCGGGGCAATGTTCACCATCGTGCGCCCAGCGCCGCTCGGCGTCACCGAGCCGGCGACGAGCACTGTCTGGCTGCAGGCCATGGTGCTGCTGGTTTTTTACTACGGTGGATTCGAGTCAGCCTTGGCGCCCATGAGCGAGGCCAGGAATCCGCGGCGGGATTCGGTTTTTGCTCTGTTCGGCGCGCTGGCGGTGTGCGCCACGATTTACGCCCTGGTGCAGTGGGTGGTCGTGGGAGTGCTGGGATCTCAGGCGATCACCGATCGCCCCTTGGCTGAGGTGGCGCGCGTCACCATGGGCAACCGCGGAGCGGCACTGGTAGCGGTCGGTGCGCTGGTTTCTGTCTATGGATACCTGAGCGCAAAACTGCTGGGCATGCCGCGGGTCACCTTCGCTCTGGCGGAACGCGGCGACCTGCCACATTGGTTCGCGATGGTCAGCCCCAGGTTTCACACGCCGTGGGTCTCGATTCTGGTCTATGCGGCCGTGGTCTGGGGCCTCGCCCTCAGCGGAAGTTTTGCGTGGAATGTTACGCTGTCGGTGGTTGCCCGCTTGTTCTTTTACGGGGTCATTTGCGCGGCCCTCATCGCATTGCGTTCCAGGCAGCCCGGTGCGGCGCGACTGCGTTTGCCCGCCGGGTCGTTGCTGGCGGTTGCGGGCATCCTGATCGCTCTGGTGCTGGCTATCCAGCCGCTGGCCGCGGCCGGAGACCGGGGTAAATGGCTCATCGTCGCGGCGGCGATGGGCGGGGCGATCTTGAACTGGGTATGGGCGCGGCGCGCCGATCGCGTCAAAGCCTGACTTGTGAGATCGAGTCCGTCGCAAGTGCATTCGTATCAGGGCATGCCAGTCGCGCAGGTTCTGGGAAGGGCACGACTTCAGTCGTGCCATTAAGTCATTGAACATGTGCCCGCGCTTTAGCGCCCGAGGTCTGCTTTTTGCGCCCCCACAAGTCTGTTAGGAGAAGGGTCTTGTCTAAGCTTCGTTGTTCAGGGTTGTTGCTTCTTTTCGCGGTTGCCTCCTTTGCGCAGCGCCAGCCGGTCCTGAAGCAGATTGATCTTCCGCATTTTTATTACTATCGCGAAATGTATCTGCCGCAGGTGACCACGGGCCCGAGCGCGGCGGCCTGGTCGCCGGACTCGCACAGCCTGGTGTACTCGATGGCGGGCTCGCTGTGGCGCCAGGAACTCACCGGCGCAATGGCTGAGCAGCTCACCGCGGGTCCCGGTTATGACTACCAGCCTGACTGGTCCAGTGACGGCCGCTGGATCGTGTTTGCGCGCTACGACCATGACGCGGTCGAGTTGTGGTCGCTCGATCTGAAAGATGGGCGGACTCGCCAGCTTACGTCCGGGGGAGCGGTCAACGTGGAACCGCGATTCTCGCCGGATGGAAAGCGCCTGGCCTTTGTCTCCACCTCCTATAAGGGCCACTTCCACATTTTCATCGGCCGGTTTGAAGATGGCGAGTTGAGCGATGTCCGGCAGCTTACGGCCGAGAACATCAGCACCCTGCCTCGTTACTACTACAGTAAAGTCGATCACGAGATCAGCCCCGTCTGGTCGCGGGATGGCGCGGAGATCTTGTTCGTTTCGAATCGCGGACACATTCACGGCACCGGTGGATTCTGGCGAATGAAGGCCGAACCGGGAGCGGAACCGCGCGAGATTCACTACGAAGAGACGAACTGGAAGGCGCGGCCGGATTTTGCGCCGGACGGCCAGCGCATGGTGTATGCATCGTACCTCGGCCGAGCGTGGCATCAGTTGTGGGTGATGCCGGCCGCGGGTGGCGACGCGTTTCCGATTTCCTATGGAGAATTTGACAACACGAATCCACGCTGGTCGCCCGACGGATCGAAGATCGCGTTCATTTCCAATCGCGATGGCAACACTTCGCTGTGGATTCAGACCATCCCCGGCGGCGATCAGACGGAGTTGGTTCCTAAGAATAGGAAATACCTGAAGCCGATGGGAAAGTTAGTGCTGCGCGTGATCGATTCACGCGGAAAGCCAGTCGCAGCGCGGGTATTCGTGACCGGCGGCGACGGGCGCGCCTATGCTCCCGACGATGCCTGGATGCATGCCGACGACAGCTTCAACCGGTCGGAACGCCCATTCGAGGCGCACTATTTCGACATGAATGGGACATCGGAGGTGACCGTCCCGGCCGGGACGGTTCAAGTCGATGTCATGCGCGGCTTCGAATATGCCTTCGAGCAGCAGCACGTGGAAATCAAACCCGACAGCACAGCCAACCTCACCGTTCGCCTGCGCCTAATCATTCCGTATGAACCCGCGGAGTGGGTCAGCGGCGACGTCCATGTGCACATGAACTACGCCGGAACCTACCGCAACACGGCGGAGCACCTGGTGGAGCAGGCCGACGCCGAGAATCTGGCGATCATCGAAAACTTGATTGTTAACAAAGAACAGCGCGTTCCCGACATTGCGCGCTTCATGCCTCATCCCGATCCGGCCTCGACCGAGCAACATCTGTTACTGCACGGACAGGAGTTTCACACCAGTTACTGGGGGCATCTGGGACTGCTGAACCTGACACAGAACTTCTTACTCCCCGGATATGCCGCGTATCCCAACACGGCGGCGGCCAGCCTGTTTCCCGCCAACGCGAATATTGCTGATATGGCGCATGAGCAGGGTGCGCTGGTGGGATATGTGCATCCACTGGACAGTTTTCCGGACCCGGCGAAAGACGAATCGCTGACTTACGAATTGCCTGCCGACGTGGCACTGGGCAAGGTCGACTACATCGAGGTAGTCGGTTTCTCGGATCATAAGTCTACCGCCGAGGTTTGGTACAAGCTGCTGAATTGCGGATTCCGTCTGCCCACAGCAGCGGGCACGGATTTCATGGGCAACTACGCGTCCCTGCGCGGGCCTGTGGGTCTGAACCGTGTGTATGCCGAAGTGAAGCCAGGGCCACTCGAGATTACGCCATGGCTCGCGGCGATCAAGGCTGGACGCACGTTCGCGACCAACGGGCCCCTCCTGACTTTCGAACTGGCCGGAAAGAAAGTAGGCGACGAAGTTCAACTGGAAAAGAAACAGGATGTCCCGTTCAAGGCTTCTCTGCGCTCGATTGTTCCGCTCGATCATTTGCAGATTGTCTGCAACGGCAAGGTCGCGCGCGACATTGAACTCATGGGGGACCGCAAGACCGCCGACGCTTCCGGCACCGTTGCGATCGGCGGCAGCGGATGGTGCGTTCTGCGGGCGTTCAGCGATAAGGCGGAGTATCCGATTCTCGACCTGTACCCATACGCGACCACCAGTCCGGTATATGTGAACGTCGGGGGGGCGCCTTTGCGGAGTCCGGCAGACGCGGCTTACTTTGTGGCCTGGGTGGATCGCCTGATTGCAGCCGCTCGGAGTAACACGTCGTGGAACACCGACGCGGAGAAGCAGTCGGTGTTGAGTTTGCTGGAGGAAGCGAAGAAGAAGTACGAAGCGCTGGCGAATTAGGCGAGTCACGACGCCTTTTTGCGAAATATAGCGGGCAGGAAAATGTTTGTCTCTGGGTGACGCAGCGCTTTCAGCGTGTGCACAAGGACTACTCTCCGCGTAACACCGGTGGAACAGAATCTGCAAGACGCCAGCCCCGGAGGGGCGCCATAGGTTAGCCTAGGACGTAAGTCCTGGGTCCCGTAGAAAATCGGACGGAGTCCCGGAGGGACGACACAAGTTCTCACGCGTCTCCTCCAGCGCATCAGCGCGTAGGACCTGCCACATCCGCCAGCGCCCGCGCGAGCCGGTCAACGTATCGAACCAGACTGCGCCCTTTCACGGCTTGATTTCGATCGGAGTGCCAACACGTACCAGTTTCCAGATTTCGTCCATTTCTTCATTACTGACTGCGATGCACCCGTCCGTCCAGTCATGCAAAACATGCGTCTTGCCAACCCATGCATACTCCTTCGGAAGTCCATGCAGCATAATGTCCCCTCCGGGACTCACGCCTGACTTCTTGGCGGCTGCAATGTCCTTCGGGCCCGGATACGAGATGTGGAAGGCTTTGTAAAAGTGGCTGTTAGGGTTTCGCGAATCCAGCACGTACACTCCTTCCGGAGTCCAATGGTCCCCATGCCGAGTCTTCGCCCCAACTGGTTCGCCGCCCAGAGCAACTTTGTACGACCGCAGTTCCTTTCCTCCTGAGAGCAGAACGAGCTTTCGCGCATGCTTATAGACAACAACGCGGTCTACGCTGACACTGGCGTTCTGCGCAAGCAGAGAAGGCCCAGCGGCAAACAGCAGGAGGATGCCCGACACCAGAAATCGCATGGGAGAGCCCTTCCGGCCAATCATGGCGCGGCATTCCCCACATCCGCCAGCGCCGCCAGCGCCCGCGCGATGCGGCCGTGGTACTCGGCTGCCTTCTTCTGCGCCTCCTCCGATTTCGGATCCAGGTTGAAACGCTTGGCCAGCGTCTCGATGTCTTTCTGGCTGGGCGGTCCGGACAACTCGCTCACCTTCGCAACCGCCAGTGGCAGCGCCGCGCGGAAGTGGGCCAACTGCTCGGCCGCATGCTCCGGGTAATAGGTCAGGCGATCGCCAGTCTGCATCACGTCGATCAACACATCGGGCGACCACGCGATCGGCGACGTCTGGTTGAGCGAGTCATAGGCCTCCCGCAGCCGGGTCATCGCACCGGCGAAACCGTTGAGTTCACCTCGTCGAGCGAACAGATCGGCCGAGCGGGTTACGCGGATCGTCACCGCCTGCGCGACCGAGGTCTTCGGCACGGCGATAATGGTCGTCAACCGGTTGCCATCAAAACCCCAGCCCGGTGCGCCTTCTCGGGGCGAATAAGACAAGGCGCGTCCGTTCACCGTAACCGAGGCGGGCGGCCAGTCGCCAGGCAGGCGAATCTCATAGGCCCGCGTGGTGGGCATGCCCTTGTAACTGCCCTGGGCAGCCGCAATCACGACCGTCAACTCCCTTCCATTCTCGGACGAGCTGAGCGCAGTGCGCGCGGCTTCGTTATTCTGATAGGCCCGCGAGTCGCCCGCATCCTCGTAAAGCGTGTAAGCAGACTTCTGTCCATCCTCAAGCGGAAAAACGTTGACGATCAGCGGATCAAGCGGCTTCTGGTTGGAGTACTGCATGGGCGGCGCTTCCGGCACAATTGCTCCAGCGCGCACGTAAACCGGTGTCTGCCGGATGGAAAAATTGCGCTGCACTGTCGCCGGTCCCTTAAACTGCGCGCCCGTTTGCCACTCGATCCACTCACCCGGCGGCAACCAGACTGATTTTTCTGCCAGGCCGGTGACCTTGTCGCCCGGAGCCACCACCGGATCCACGATCATCTGCTGCCCGAAGACATATTCGCTTTTGCTGCTGTAAGCCTCGTCCGCTTCCGGCCAGTCGTAGTACAGCGGATGCAGGAAGGCCACGCCCGTGTCGTAGGTGCGGCGGGCTTCGGTGTAGACGTACGGCAGCAGAGCATAGCGAAGGTGATAGGTGCCGCGCATGATGTCGGAATAAGGCTCCGGATATGCCCAGATGCGGCGCTCGGAATCGGGGTTCTTGGTCGTGTGTGTGCGCAGGATGGGGCTGAAAGCTCCAAACTGCAACCAGCGCGTGTAAAGCTCCGGATCGACCACGCCCGGCATGTGTCCGCCGATGTCGTGGCTCCAGTAGGCGTAGCCGACGTTTGCGGCAGTGGCCGTGAACCACGGCTGGAATGCCAGCGACTCCCACACCGAAATCGTGTCGCCCGAGAAACCGATCTGGTAGCGATGATTGCCCAACCCTCCCCAGCGATGGAACAGCAGCGGCCGCTTCCCCTCGCGCGCCTGGTCAGTGAAGTGAACGTAGTTCAGCCACCAGGTCGGGTTTACTCCCGGGGTCTGAGTATTGGCTTCCTGCTGCCAGTCGAGCCACCAGAAGTCGATGCCCTCCTTCTCCAGCGGATGGTGCACCAGGTTCATGTAGTTGGTTGCGAACTTCTTGTTGGTGATGTCGAAGGGCACGTACTTCTCGCTTGCCGGATCAATGCCCATCGCCTGCGCCATCGCCGGGTACGCGTCCTCCCACGGCTGCACGCCTGAGGCAGGATGGACGTTGAGCGTGGTCTTGAGCCCCTCGCCGTGCATGTTCTTCAGGAACTGCGCGGGATCGGGAAACAACAGCTTGTTCCAGCTGTACCCACTCCATCCCTTGGTATGGCCCGACTGGTCGAGCGGTTGGATGCCGCTCAGGCTGGGGCCGAACGTCAGGTGCCAATCCATATCAATGACCAGCACGTCGAGCGGAACATCGTAGCTGCGGAAGCCACGCACCAGGTCGTCCAATTCCTGATCGCTGTAGGCCCAGTACCGGGACCACCACGTGCCGAAAGCAAAGCGCGGAGGCAGCGGGATGCGTCCGGCAACTTTGGTGTAGTCGGAAAGTGCCTGCTTGTAATCGTGGCCGTAGCCAAAGAAATACCAGTCCTGCCGATCGCCTGCCAGACGCTCGATCACCCAGGGCCAGGGGCTCTCCTCTCCGTTGACGAAGCTGAAGTCGCTCGAGTCGAACAGCGGCCGGGTGGAGTCGTCCACCACCGTCCAGCCATCGCGCGAAACCAGGCCCGGCTCGATCGGCTCCTTCGTCTTACTACCCAGGGCTTCATCGAGCGTCCGCGTGGTGCCCATCAGATTGCCGGTTTCGGGCATGCCGGGATGCCACACGACGGGCTGCCCGTTGAGCGTGAACTTGATTTCAAGATTGTCGGAGCTGAATTTGCCGTCGGAGTTCGGCGCCGGGTGATAGCTGAGCTCAAGCGCGTCCGTCTTGATGGTCACGTCATCCTGAGCAGCGTTCGAGGTGAACCTTGGCACCGCCAGCCGCCGGTTCAGAAAAACCAGCGAGGCGCGATCTTCGAACTTGCCGTCAGCCGCCCACTCCATCCGGATCAGTTGCGGAGTCAGGACAGTGAAACGCGCGTTGCCATGCATGACGACAGCGTTCGGGTCCGCCGCTGGCGTGTAGACGCCAGGAATGTTCGAGGCGCTGCCGGAAGTTTGCGCCGCAGTCGCTCGCATTGGCGCGAGCGTCACGATCAGGCAAATCGTAAGCAGAAGAATGTTCAGGATTGAGTTCGAGACGATAGTTCGGGCATCGGTTTGGTTCACGCCGCCGCGCTTTGTCATGGCGACGAAATTGTAAATCGGCAGAGGCCAACGGTTTTGCAGGAAAAATTTACCCGGCGTGCTTCCTCGCCGGGATGGTTAGCGCCCATGTTTCAGTCGCTTACGAGTTTGGCATGCGTGTTGCATCGTACCGGTGCGAAGCAAGCAGCGCCGGGCCCAATACTTTTTGAGATGGAGGAAAGTTCTTCATGACAAGCTTGTTAGGTGGCCTTCTGGTTGTCGTCGGTTTTTTCGTTGTGTTTGGAGTGGTCGTCGATTTCATCAACCGCAAAGAGCAGCTCAACAACGAACGCGGCGAGCAATAAAAGACGCCTCGATCTCCCTGCACCCCGACAAAAACTCAGGATGAGTGACATGGCGCCCCAGGTTCGCGTCCGTTCTTTGGACGCTAACCTGGGTGAAGCGCTTCACAAAGTGCGGAAAAACTCTAACCCGAGCGAGGGTTGGGAAGGGCACGACTTCAGTCGTGCCGTTAAGTCATTGAAAATGTGTCCGCGCTTTAGCGCCCGAGATGTGCTTTCTACCTCGACGACTTTTTCCGCAAGTTGTTCAGCCGCTGAGGTGTGGTGCGGACATTTCTGTCCGCGCAGGTGCGTTCTTACGCTCCCGCTTGTTTTTCCATCGCCAGCAACTGCTCCTTGCGCTCGATCCCCCAGCGGTAACCTCCCAGTTCGCCATCTTCGCGGACGACGCGGTGGCACGGGATCGCGACCGCGACCGGATTGGTGGCGCAGGCTCGGGCTACGGCGCGCGTGGCCTTCGGCATGCCGATCTTCTTGGCGACGGCGCTGTAAGAGCGCGTTTCTCCCCTGGGAATCCGTTGCAGCGCTTCCCAGACGCGGCGCTGGAACGCGGTGGCGCGGATGTCCAGCGGCAACGAGGCATTGACGTCTTGTCCCTGGAGCAGGCGGGCCAGATTTACTTTCCATTCCTCCATCGCTTGATCGTCGCGGCGGCGGGTGGCAAACGGGAACTCGCGCATCAGGCCCTGCTGCAGTTCCTGATCGGAGTCCGCGAACTGGATGGCGCAGATGCCCTTGTCGGTGGCGGCGATCAGCATGCGTCCGAGGGGTGACGCAGCGGTCGTGTAGCGGACGACGGCGGCCAGCGCGCCGCGGCGATATTTCTCTGGAGTCATGCCCAGTTGCGTCGCGGTGCGTTCGTAGAGACGGCTGCTCGAGCCGTATCCTGCGGCATAAAGCGAGGTGGTGACGTTGTGTCCAGCCTGCAAGTTCTGCTTCACTTGTCGCAGCCGGCAGGCGTCGATGTAGGCCTTGGGCGAAACCCCGAGCGCGGCCTTGAAGGTGCGTTGCAGATGAAACGGGCTGCGGCGGAACTGTTTCGCCAGCAGGCTGAGCGTCAGGCGGTCCTCGATGTGCCGCTCGATGTAGCGGCACACGGCCCGCACGAGGGAGTTCTGGGGATTGCCGTCGATGGCTTTGGGTCGGCACCGCAGGCAGGCCCGGTATCCGGCTTGCTCGGCGGCCTGGGCATGCTCGAAGAAGCGCACGTTTTCGCGGCGCGGACGCTTGGCCGGGCACGACGGACGGCAAAAGATTCCGGTGCTCGAAACGCCGAACACAAATGCGCCGTCGAGCGTCTGGTTGCGATCGACGACTGCTTGCCAGCGCCGGTCTTCGTGGAGCTTTGTCGTGCTGGACTTCATGGCCTCTGCCTGTTGGATGACTTCGTCCTCGGAAAGTATCGCATTCGTTGTCATGCCCATAACATTAAGATGGGTGAGCGGCACGGACTATCCGAATGTTGCGGTCAAACGAATTTCGCGCAAAATCAGCAAAATCGATGGAGGGACGGGCGTCCCGCCCGTCCAGTGACACGGTTACAGCGGTCCGCGTCGCCCATGAAATTTCACTCGATGCCCAGCATCCAGCGGCGGAGTGGCACGCAGCCGTACCGGCGACGTTTTGCGCGGACTGGCAAGGCTTGCACTTGGATCCGGAACGCCAGACCGAGGCCCGCGTGCTTTGGACTCCGGACACTTTTTATTTGCGCTTCGAATGCCGGTACCGGGAGTTGTTTGTCTTCGAGGATTCCGATCCCAACGGGCGGCGTGATCATCTTTGGGACCGCGACGTGGCCGAAGCGTTCCTGCAGTCCGATCCCTCGCAGCCTCGTTATTACCGCGAATTCGAGGTTAGCTCGAACGGCATGTGGATCGACCTCGACATTTTTCCTGGGGGTCTCAGCGACTTGAAGAGCGGGTTGACGCGCTCGGTCTGGCTGGACCAGGACGGGCACAGGTGGGCGGCGGAGTTGGCAATTCCGATGAAAGCGCTGACCGAACACTTCGATCCGGCGGCGGTTTGGCGGGCCAATTTCTATCGTGTGGAGGGACTACGGGAGCCGCGCTTTTATTCGGCTTGGCGGGCGACGGGAACGGCAGAGCCAGATTTTCATGTGCCCTCAGCATTCGGGAAGCTGCAATTCGAAGGATGATGAATTTAACCGCAGAGGTCGCAATGTGCGCAGGAAAATCTGTGCACGCGTCACTGCCGAATCTCGCCCGCTCGTGTAAGATGACGCCCTCACAGTAGAAACAAAACAAAATTAGCGACGAGGTTTCTTTTTATGAACTGCCGTTCGAAGTCGATGTGTCTGGTCATCCTGCTGGCGCTAGCCTGCGGGCAACTTAGCGCCCAGGTTCTGGCCGCCGATGCGCTGAAGAAGGCAGTACCCAGTTCGTTCTTCTTTGCTGGGCAAAGCGCACCGGTGGAGTTGCGCAATTCCGTGGGCCTCAAGAACGCCGCCGGCAAGCTGGTGCTGGCTGGACTGGTGGATGCCTCAGGGTATTCGACCGCAATCCAGGAGAGGTATCAGGGTTTCCTGATCACTGAGACCAAGCTCAGCTTCGAGGCCGCAACCCTCGATCCGGGCGCGTACGGGTTCGGGTTCAAGGATGGAAAGTTCATCGTGATGAACGTGGCGAACACGGACGTGCTTTCAGTTGCCTGCCAAAACGATGAGCAACTGAAGCGTCCCGTCCCGCTGAAACTGGAGAAGGATGGCGCAGCGTACCGCCTTTACGCTGGGCGGAAGTATGTGGTGGTGAAAGCCGACCAGTAGCGCCGGCACCTTGCCGGCTGTCGCGAGGGCGCCCTCGCCCTCGCAAAGGTGGGCGGGCGCGCTACATTCTAGGCCATCTCATAAATGGTTTTGGGAAGGGCACGGCTTTCAGCCGTGCCGCTTCGGACCGCCAAACACGCGGGGCTTTAGCCCCTGAGGGCCCGGCAGTTTACGCCTTTGGTTCATTATGAGATAGCTTGATAGCTTCTAGTTGTCTGTGACGATCATCACGTGGTCGTTGACGCTAGTGCGCCCGCGGCTGGTGGGAGCCGAGCAGCAGCCCGATCCCAGCGCGCTTCCGTAATTCCAACAGGAGGGCGGCAGCGGCATTCTGATACGTTTTGTTCGGGTCGGACGTGTCGGCCCACACGCCTTCATAGACGATCTGGGCCGCTTCTTTCGGGTCCATGTGAAGAGCGGCTTCCAGGCGATCCGCCAATTGTTTCAGCTCGCCGTAGCAGGTGTGGCAGACCGCGGCGGGCTCGGAGCTTCCACTGTGCTGGTGCTCCAGAACGCAGTGGAAGGTCGTCGCGGAGTTGATCTGGGTGTGGGAAGCGAAGGCCTGCGATTTGAGCTCTTTCAGGAAACGCTCCCGGTCGTCATCGGCGGGCGCGCTGGATTCTGGCTGCGCGGCGACGGGAGCCACGGGCAGTGCTGGAACCGCGGTCGGCGCAACCCGGTCGGCCGACTTGCAGATGGGGCAGACCGCCAGGTCTGCGGGGTAATAGGCGCGGCAGTGCGAGCAGGGAAGACCACAGCCGATCGCTTTGGAATTCTGTGCCGCCACTCCGCCAGGCATGGTTCTGGGCGCAGCCGGCCGTTCTTCCGGGACGAGTGGACCGGCGACGGGTTTTTCCTTGGCGGGCTGAGCGGCGCTGGACTCCATGGATCGCACCCTGCGGTGCCGGTATAGGGCACCGTCAATTCGGTTCCTATTCTAGGTTTGGCCGGCGTCCAGCGCGATGCACGTCAGTGCATGTCGGGACATGCCCTCTCGTACACCCGCGCCAATCACTTCGACAACGTAATCAGCTTCACGACTTCCTGCATCCGCGCCCGGTACAGATCCTGGCTGGGATCCATGCGGGAAGCGATCTCGAGCTCTCCCAGCGCCTCGTCGTAGCGATTGAGTGCCACCAGGCAGGCTCCCAGAGAGTAATGATTTTCGGCGCTGGCCTCGAGGCCCAGCGCTCGCCGGAATTCCTGTTCGGCTTCAGCCAGTTGTTGTGTATTCACCAGCGCGGTCCCCAGATAGTGGTGCGCGAGGGCAGAGTCGGGATTCAGGGCGACCGCCTTGCGCAACACCTCCACCGCCTCCTCATCTCGGCCTGACAGAAGCAACGCCTGCCCCAGAACGCGGTGCTCCGCCGCACCCGCCGGGTTGGTCCGGATGGCCGCCTGCAGCTCCCGGATCGCCGAGGCGTAATCGCGCTTGCTCATGTAGGCGCGGGCCAGACAGTTGTGGCCGCCATCCCACTCGGGGGTCTGGCGATAAAGCTCCTGGAATTCGGCGATCGCGCCTTCGAAGTCTTCCATGTCGCAAAGCGTGTTCCCCAGATTGTTGCGGATGCTGGCTTCCTGAGGGCGAAGCCATTTGGCTGCCCGGTACTCAGCGACCGCCTCCTCCGGCTTTCCCTGGTCGTGCAGAACCACGCCCAGATTGCTGTGGGCCTGCCAGAAGTCCGGTCGCAGGCGAAGCGCGTGGCGGTAAGCGGTGGCCGCGCGCCGCAGGTCGCCCTGGTCGCGCAGCGTAAATCCCATGTCGAAATACAGGTCGGCGCTGTCCGGTTCGAACTGGAGCGATTCCTCGAAGGCATGCAGGGCAGCGTCATAGTGCCCCTCGGCGTACAGCGCCAACCCCAGGTAGCGAAAGCCCTCGGCGTTCTTGGGATCCATGCTGAGAGCGGTGCGCGCTTCCGCCAGCGCATCGGCGGAGTCGTCGAGCCGGTAAAAGAGATAAGAAAGCTGTCCGTGGGTTTCGGGGAAGCCGGGCATCAGACGGGCCGATTCGGTGAAGGCGTCCATCGCATCGTCCGGCCGGTCTTTCTCCCGCAGGATGGTTCCGAGCACAAAATGGAGCAGGGGATTGCCAGCATCGTCGCGGAGCAGGGCCCGGACTGTGTCCTCTTCCGCCTCGAACTTCCGGTCATGGGCCAGGGCCGCGACCTGTGCCGCGGGAGATGAACTGCTGCAGCCTGCGGTCGCAGCCGGTTTTCGTCCCAGGCTTTGGATCAGGCTGGCGTCGGCCCCGGCCCTTTTCAAAGCGGCGGTGTAGGACGGGGTCAAGCGGCAAGCGAGACCGCTTCCTGCCGTCAGGCGCTGGATTCTCGCGCTGGAAATACCCGCGGCCAGCCAATAGAAAAGCGTGTCCGGCGAGGTTGCCGAGGGAGCCTGGTCGGCTCGCAACGAACCTGCGACCAGCAGAAGCAAGAGCCCACTTACAAAACTGCGTTTCACTAGACCCTCCACTGGCCGTGCTCGGAACGCACTACTGCTCAAAATAATCCGGCGCGGTAATCGCGGATAGGTCACCGAAGTAATTGGGGGTGGAAGCGCGTAGGGACAGCCGCCCTCGGCTGTCCAGCCAGTGCGCGGACAGATCGTGTGGGGACGGGCGCCCTCGCCCGTCCAGGCCGCGCGAAGCGCGGCAGTGTCGCGCTGCAGGCAGAACAGGGATGAGCGTCAACGCATTGCGGAGGGGCGAATAGACGGCGCAAACTTGCGCTAAAGGCCTGTTTTCGACACTTAGGCCAGTTTCTGAATGTAAGCCAGCACGGAATCTCGCACGTAAACGGATTCCTCGGCCTCCATAGCTTTATTAAATGCTTCCCGAACTCGCTCTTCCTTGGGAGTTCCTCGTGCAGCTTCATAGAGCGCGAGTGCGGCCTCAGCACGAACATCCTCATCTGGGTCGTGCATCAGAATCTCGATTGATGTCTCGATGCCGTCTGTTGCCCCCACTCCCCACCACACCATGTCCAACGCACTTGAGCGCACGCGCCAATCTTCATGCCTGAGCAGACTGTCCACATCAACTTTCGCTTCTATCAAGTACTCGGAGCACACTTCACGAATGCGCTCTTGCATTTCGATGGCGGGAAAACTGGATGTATTCAGTTCCCGTGCTCTTTCGATGAGTTTTTGACGTTCGGGGTCCATGCTGGCTGATTGTAGCTGTTGAAATATCCCCATTACACTCAGAACCCTCGCCTACCAAGCAATGGCCACCACTTCGACTACCCCGATCACAGTCCAGCAGATCGCTCTCCCGCGCTCGCCAGCGAGCCAGAAGCCGCTAGCCGCACTGAAACAAAGAACTGCACTCGTCCATCCACTCACCAACGCGCCGGGCTTGCTCAATATTTCAAGGATTTTCATCTGGTCATTCTATGACCGAGTGGCGGAAAATCGCACTATCGCCGCATCGTAACGTCGAGCCTCCACCCACCCAGGCAGCATCGCGCGCAGCGCCACTCCTCAGGGCTTCGCCCATCGTCGCACGCCAGAATATGTGGAGGTCGCTTCGCACCGTTGTTCCTTTGTGTTCTGCCGGTCGATCGCGAAAGGGACGTGATTCCGCATCCTCGGGGCGAGAGCCAAACGTTGCCGTAATCACCCGCCGCCCGTTAGAATTGAAGCCGCAACCGTCGCGTGTAGGCCCGTAGCTCAGTTGGTCCAGAGCGCTTCCTTGACACGGAAGAGGTCGATGGTTCGAATCCATTCGGGCCTACCATTTAGAAAACTGCCAAAATTCCTACCTGCTTCACCTGATCGGCTGTGCGGTCTACAATCCGTATTGCCACGTGGAGTTCCATTCGCTCATCCCCAGTAGGACAATTATTGGCGTATACGGAGAGTATCCATGATTCAACGTTTGCTAGCGCTGACGCTTTTCTCGCTCGCAGCAGGTTTAAGCCAGGCTCAGCCCTCCTTGCCGTCTAGCTTTCAAGCAAAGACGATCCGCAGCACGGAAGGGGCAGACATTTTTGTGCGTTGGGGAGGAAGCGGCCCAGTGGTATTCCTCATCCATGGATACGCGGAAAATAGTGATTCGTGGGCACCTCTAGCCGCAGATCTCATGAAGGACCATACGGTCGTGGTGCCGGACCTCCGCGGCA
>Ga0209698_10000546_pt1 | contig 42904 bp, 29 predicted proteins | sample LitLauG_LLR_2012_FD_187203 | JGI IMG/M metagenome (GOLD analysis project Ga0209698, IMG submission 187203) | Freshwater sediment microbial communities from Pennsylvania, USA - Little Laurel Run_MetaG_LLR_2012 (SPAdes) (version 2) | ecosystem: Environmental > Aquatic > Freshwater > Creek >... | reverse complement strand
GGACTGATAATCTACCCAGCCTCGCTGACCAGCGGGACAACTTCTGCTCGCGCAGCGTCATAACCCTTGAGATCCCAGGCTAGCGCGGCCTCGACATAGACGACGCATCGATGCCAAACAAGGCCATCAGCACTTGGGGTTGTTTGGAGGGCATCCCGTAGTTGGAGGCGTGGGCGGCGTACTCGCCTTCGTGCCGAGTTGTGTCACCCCGACTGCCCATCCCGTCGCTGCCACTCCAACACCAAGGATAATGTTGCGTACCAGATGTGGGTGGGGGACTGGAGGTAGAGGATCGGGTACCGACGTATCCTCGATGCTGGTTCGCTGCACATCGGTCGGCGTGGACTGAGGTGCAAAACCCGCGGGCGGAATCTGAGAGCTGATCACGACCATCTGCCCGGCAATGACCAGGACTTGACCCTGGTTCGATTCCCCGGAATTCTTGACAACCTTCGCATTACCGATCGGGGTGACCGAGACCTTCCCGGTATAGCAGATCACCGTAGTCTTAGTGCCGTCGTAGCTAACGTAGAAGTCGGTGCCAATGACGCCGATGACGGCGTTCGGCGTCTTCATCTCGAACTTGCCGGCGGGTTGCGTGACGCTGACGACCTTGCTGCGGACCTTTCCGAGATTCATTTCCAGCGAAGTCTGTTGGGAGACAGCATCATGCTGCACGACCCGTAGTTCACTGTTCGACCCCAGGCTGAGGATGGACCCGTCCGTGAGGCCGGCGCGCAGACGGCCTTTCTGTTCGGTCTTCAGCAGATCATTCCATTCCAGATTGTCTTTCACTTTGGTTGGCTTCGCATTGCGCGTGGCCGAAGGAATCAGCGCGCTGATCTGGCCCGCAGATTGTCCCCCCGCTCCGGGCGCGCACAGCGCAGGCATTGGCGACAGTAAAAGACACAGTAATCCGGCGATAAGACGTCTGAACGGAATCAAGTCAGGCCCCTTCCCTTGTTCTAGCTTTTTTGGGGGATAACGAATTGTGTCACACGAAGACGGAATGTCAACGTTACGAGCCTCTCAGGGGTGACAACTGTGGTTACACGAAAGTATCAGCCCCCTCGTTTCCGCAGGGGCGCCGTATTAACATTCCCGACAGACAGGAGTTCTCGAGACTCCTCGCCGCCGAGTATGTCCTGCCGGCGAGTCTTTGAGGTGGAATGAGCCACTTTCGTTGGGACAAATCCGCACTGGCTGTCTGTGGAGCTTTATTGCTCCTGCTGGTTGCGGTTCTGCTGATCTCGTGTGGCGGTACCACGGCGGCTTCCAATGCTCCACCGCCCCCTCCAGCCCCGCTGACAGCCGCCGACGTGCAGCAAGTCGTCGAAAATGCTGCCCAATCGCTCAACGTTCCCATGGTCATTGCGGTCGTCGACCGCGCCGGAGCAATCCTGGCGGTGTTTCAAAACACCGGAGCCCCCGCGACCTCGACCGGCAACTTTGGAGTGACCGTCGACAGTAAGGAACTTGCCGTCGCACTGGCTCGCACCGCCGCTTTGTTCAGTAACAACCAGGCTCCCCTCTCGAGCCGCACGGTGCGCTTCATCAGTGGCGTCCATTTTCCGCCGGGCGTTTCTAACGCTCCCAACGGCGATTTGTATGGAATCGAGAACACCAACCGAGGCTGTCCGCTGAACACCACTTTCCTGCCGGGGAAAAACATCGACCCGTCCCGTTCGATTGATGGTCTCAGTTTGGGGTTGGGAATTTCTACCGGCAAGGCTGACAAGCTGGACGGCGATCCAACCGCCGTGAATCCGGGAGGAGTTCCGCTCTTCAAGAACGGCTATGCGGTGGGTGGAGTAGGAGTGGTCAGCTCTTCAGCCGATGCAGCGGAGTTCGCGGCCTATTCCGGTGCCTCCCAGGCTGGATTTCTTCCGGCCCCCTCGCAGTTGCCACCGCCCGGAGTCGTCATCATCGGCGGCGTTGCCCTGCCGTTCGTAAACCAGACCACTCCTCCGAACGGCATCGGTCCCGGAACTGTGGCTGGCACATATGTGTTGGGACCGCTGAATGGCGGGTTGCCGCCGGAAGGCGATCTGGTGGGACCAGCGGGTGGAGTTTCTGGTCTGACTCAAAATGACGTGACCAACATTATCAGCCAGGCCGTTGCTACCGCCGAGATTACGCGAGCGGTGATCCGACTGCCCCCAGGTTCGCGCACCAAGATGACAATCGCCGTCGCGGACCTTGACGGCACGGTCCTGGGCCTGCACCGAATGCCGGATGCAACCGTTTTCAGCATCGACGTGGCCGTGGCCAAGGCCCGCAACGTTGTTTATTTCGGAGGTCCGGCCGGGACTCCAGACCTCCCCGGAGTTCCGGCAGGCACCGCCGTAACCAACCGCACCATCGGATTCGGCGCGCAGCCTTTTTTCCCGCCGGGCATTGACGGCTCCGGTCCAGGCCCCTTCTTCAATCTCTACACATTTGACGTTGACCATCCATGCACCCAGGGCTCGCAAACCGTGAACCCCGATCAGAATGGAGTGGTCTTCTTTCCCGGAAGCGTGCCGCTCTATAAGAATGGAGTGTTAGTGGGTGGTTTGGGTGTGAGCGGCGATGGCGTCGATCAGGATGATTTCGTGACCAACGGAGGCGCAAATGGCTTTGAGGCGCCTGCCAATATCCGCGCCGACCAGGTGATCATCGATGGCATACGACTGCCCTACCTGAAGTTTCCCCGCAACCCGACCCAGTGATTCGAAATACTGTGCTGAAACAGCTTGTTTTTGCGGTCTGCCCGCTGTCACCATCCTCACTTAAGTTAAGGCTGCGAACTGACCTCAAGCAGCAGATGATCCTTGAATTCCGCTGACAGTTTCGCGACGCCATTGGCCGCCGCATCTACCGGGCCAAGGTCTTTCCCCTCGCTGTAGTCACTCACCCGATACTTCCCGGGCTTCAATCCGCGCAGTTCGACTTCTCCTTTCCAGTTGGCTGCGGTGAAGAACGCGTAGTACATTTTGCCGTCTTTAGCGATGGCATATCCCTCGGGCGTGTCGTAGCCGGTCAGGTAGAGGTCGCGGAATTCCCCCTTCGAAAGCATCTTTTCGTTATACAAGCCGATCCATTTCTTCCAGCGCTCTTCCTTCTCTGCGGTCAGATTGACGTCCTTGAATTTCGGGCCGGGATCAGGCCAGACGAACTTCGTTCCCACCACGCCTCCGGCTCCAATCGTGGAAGCAAAATCGTCGCCGTGTTCCTTCCATTTTTTGCCCACTTTGGTCATCGCCGAAAGTTCGACGTGATCACCGTAGACAGGCGACTCGGGTCCCAGCAACGCCTTGTACATCTTGATCCGCCGACGCACCTGCACCGCGCCCACTGGATCGGCCGTCACCGCCTGGTCGATGAACGGCAACCATGCCAGCGAGGGTGGCGTTCCGCACGGACAGGCCTGCGTCACACTTTGCGGCTTCAGCGCGCGCGTCGTCTGGAAGATTTCCTTGTAGACCTCGCCCATCGCATTGACCGAATCCAGCGGCGACCTGTGATGGTGCGCCGGGTTGTAGCAGGCTGGAACGCTGTAGATGTTATCCAGTTTGCTGCCGTCGAATCCCCAGTCGCGAATGAATTTTTCCGTCAGCTGCTTGTGATAGGCGCGTACTTCCGGCACCGCCGGACAGAGCGCGGCCAGACCACGTGTAATGTGGACGTGCTTGCCATTCTGGTCGAGGATGAGCCAGTCGGGATGATCCTGGACTACTTTCGACACGATGTACTTGTGGGATTCCCAGCGCCCCTCACCATCTTCTGCCCCGAGCGGCAACCACCAGAGCTGCGTTAGCATGCCTTGCTTGTGAAAATCGTCGGTCATCTTCTTTATGGAATCGCCTGGAAAGGTCTCGTTACGCGGATTCCAGTCGCCATAGGTATCGAACCAGCGATCGTCGAGCGTCACCCACTTGATGCCCATCTCTTTCAGCTTTGGAATGGTGCCCAGCATCTGCGCCGGAGTCACGTTGAACTCGTATCCCCAGCCGCACCAGCTCACGTTGTAGGCTTCGCTCGATGGCTTGGGCAGTTCCCAGCCTTCTTTCTGCAGCACGCTCGACCAGATCCGCAGCGGCTCATAGAAGTCGCCTGCAAAGACGGAGACGAAGTTGCGCGGGGTGGAGTACGTTTCGCCCGGCTTCAGCGTGACGTGGGCGGTGTAGTCCACCTCGGTATTCAAACGTCCATCGCTTCCGACTTTGGCCGGAATGGCCGCGGAAATCGGAATCGTCTCCACGTGCCCGACCGCTTCGCCCACCTCGCGCGTCCAGAAAGCCACCACCGGGATCCCGCCACCATAGCCGCCTTTCACCATTTCTCCCATGACATTGGGCTGCGAGAAAGCCGGCGTCAGCTTCACAACATCGTCTTTTCCCCAGTCGTAGCTTGCACCGTGAAAGGACCACATTTCCCAAGGTTGTGCCTTTGCGTCGCCCAGCCGCGCGTTCAGCCGGCGCCGCTGATTCACGCTTTTTTCAATTGCGACGTCGCTTGTACCGGTGTTCCTGTATTCGACTGTAGTCAGCAGAATGTTCGGGAAGTTGTCATAGACTTCGAGCGCCAGCACGCGCTGCAAATCCGTCCCCGAAGGCCCAAGCGGACGCGCCGGGATCTCCACTCGCTTCCCTGCTCCCATCTTCCCCGCCGCTTCATGCACCTGTGCCTCCTGGAAGTCCAGCGTGAAATGCACGTCCTTGTCCCCGATGCGCACAAAATCGCTGTCCGCGGGAGTTCCGACGCTGGGATCGTCGAGGGAAAGCCTCTGCCCTCCTTTAAGCAATGATGCCCGCACATACCCATCCGGTGTCACTTGAAACTCGGCCGCGCTCGTTGTCAGCACCACCGGCCCGCCATCCTTCACGTCCACCTTGATCGCGGAAGGCTGGGTCGGCGCGGGCTTGGCGGTCTTCGCCGGCACCTGAGTCATTTTCGAGCAAGCTGCCAGCAGCCCAATGAGAGCGAGAACCGCAGTAAGGAGTGGCAACCTATGTTTATGGATGATCATGAGTAACCTCTCTCCCAGATTTCTACCGGAGTGTCCGCCAGCCTGGGTCAAGAATATCGCTATTGACAAAAGCTATAAAACGAAAGTAAAAGTAATAGTTCGTAATATTACACGAAAGCTCGTAGCTCTAGCGCCTGAATTTTTCGCCCGGGCCCAAACGGGCCGAAGGCCGACATTCTCGCTGAGTATCCAGGAGCCTCGCCATGTCTATCCGTTTCGTTCGCCTGCAACCTGTCTCGGCCTTGTTCCTCTCCATGTTCCTTGCACTGGCCACGCCGCTGTGGGCGCAAAAAGATGCTGGAGCCATTGTAGGCCTGGTGCGGGACCCGAGCGGTGCGGTGGTCGCAGGCGCCAAGGTCACGGTTACCGACGTCGACCACGGACAGAACTTCAACGCCACTACCAACGGGTCCGGAGAATATGTTGCCAGCCCGCTCCGGATCGGCCGCTACAAAGTCACGGTCGAAAAGCCGGGGTTCAAGAAGGCGGTTGCCGGCCCTGTACAGGTCAACATCCAGGACCGCATCGCGATTGCCTTGCAGCTTCAACCGGGGATGGCGACCGAGGTCGTCGAAGTGACCGCCCAGAGGCCGCAGCTCGAAACCGATACCTCCGAACTCGGTCAACTGGTGGATAGCCACCGCATCAACGCGCTTCCGTTGAACGGGCGCAACTACGCGCAACTCGCTCTTCTCGGAACGGGGGTGGCGCCGGCTGAACCGGGCTCGCGCGTGGAAACCAGCTCTGGTTTCAGCGCCAACGGCGCGCGCTCCCTGCAGAACAATTTCCTGCTCGACGGCATTGACAACAACGCCAATCTGGGCGACGTGCTCAACGGTTCCGCCTATGTGGTCCAGCCGTCGGTGGATGCCATCGCCGAACTCAAGGTGGAGACGAATTCCTACAGCGCCGAATTCGGACGCGGCAACGGCGCCATCATGAATGCCGTGATCAAGTCCGGCACCAATCAGTTTCACGGCGACGTTTTTGAATTCCTGCGAAACGAAACATTTGACGCCAACAATCGATTCGGCATTTTCGGCAAGGTGCCTTATAAGCAAAACCAGTTCGGGTTTACGCTCGGTGGCCCGATCGTAAAGAACAAGACGTTCTTTTTCGGAGATTACGAGGGTACGCGCATCCGCCAGGCGCTCCCGCAACTCGTAACTGTTCCAACTGCGGCCGAGGCAGGCGGAGACTTTTCCGCACTCCTGGCCAGCAATGCGAGCGGGAATACCGGACCGGTGCCGAACGGCCCGGGTAAGTTTATCCTCGATTGCGCCGGCAATAGCACATACTACGGTGAGATATTCGACGCGCGACAGGTAGGAACCTCTGCGGCGAATCCCAGTGGACTCTGCGGCACTCCTGCCTCGCCCGTGGTTGGCGGCGTGCCGACCAATATCATTGGCCCGTATCCTGGAGATCCAAGTCTGCAGTTGGATGCTGTCGCGACGAACCTTATTGCGAATGGGAACCTTCCCGCCCCCACGCCCAACCTTCCGCCGTCTCTCAGTTCGGGAGGCAACTTCTTCTCCGCACCGAAGCGGAGCGAAACGGACGACAGGTTCGATATCCGCGTGGACCAGGCATTCAGCCAAAAGGACAATCTCTTCGCGCGCTTCAGCTTCGGCAACTCCAGCAATTTCCTGCCCTCGCCGTTCCAGACCGTGCTGGATGGCGGTGGCTTCCAGGACGGCTATAGCCAGAACAATTCCCGCGGTCTGGCGGCGAGCGAAATCCACGCTTTCCGGCCCGACCTGATTAATGAGCTGCGCTTTGGCTTCAACCATCTGAGTTCGCACCGCTTTGGCCTCAACTCCAGCGAAAACCTTTCGCAACAATACAACTTCCAGGGAGTTCCTTTTGGGCCCAACCTCGGCGGCCTGCCGTCGATCTCTTTCACCAATGGCGACCAGGTCATCGGCAGCGCCCAATTCCTGCCTGCCATCGAAAAGCAAAACAGTTATGTCTTCGGCGACAACCTGAGCTGGACGCGCGGACGCCATGCAATAAAGTTCGGCGGCGAATTGCGTTTCGAACAGTTCACGCTTCTTGAGCCTGCCGCCGGTCGTGGCTTCTGGGGCTTCGGCAACGACTTCACCGACAATCCCGGGACGCTTACGGGTGGCACCGGTGGAGACGCTTTTGCAACGTTTCTGTTCGGGATTCCCGATAGCGGCGGGATTACCAGCGTAAACAACGTTGATTATCGGCGCCAGATCTATGCCATCTATGCCTTGGATGACTTCAAGGTCACACCGCGCCTCACTTTGAATTTGGGCCTGCGCTACGAATTTTTCAGCACGATTAAGGAAGCCAACGACAACCAGTCAACTTTCGATTTTGCCTCTCAGTCCGTCGTCGTTCCCAGCGGACAAAAGGCGACGTTTGCACCCAGCGAAACCACGCTTGCTTCCGAGCTAACCATCCAACACACTGGCTCACGCGGACTCATCAATCCAGACTTGAACAATTTTGCGCCCCGCATCGGCCTGGCGTACCAAATAACGGACAAGTTGGTGCTGCGCAGCGGCTACGGTGTCTTTTATGGCGGTCAGGAAAGCGGCCCTTTCTCCAACCCGAGCCCGGGATTCAATCCTCCGTTCTTTGCCTCCCAGTCCTATAGCACTAATTGTGGCGCGCCGACGGCAAGTAGCGCGAACTACTGCGCGATCTACAACGGTGGTTCCCCGACTTATTTCAGTAACTACAATGTGCTCGGCGGGGCCTTTGTCGGCGCTCTGGAAAACCCCAACACGCCGACACTCTACTCGATCGACCCGCACCTGGTTACTCCCTACACGCAGCAGTGGCACTTTGGACTCGAGTACCAGCTTCCCGCTGAAACGGTTCTCCAGATCACCTACGCCGGCTCGCGCGGGTTGAAGCTTTTTGGTTTTTACAACGGCAACCAGGCCGTACCGAACGCAGATCCCAACGCTCCCACCGCGCCTCGCCGCCCAGTCCACAACAATAACTGGCCCGGCGCCAATGGTCCTTGCGACGCTAACCCCGCAAACAACTACGCCGACGCCGCCAATTGCAATCCAGCATTTGATGCCGCCATCGATACTCTGCGCTCCAACACGCAGTCCAATTACAACTCTTTGCAAGCTCGCCTGGAGAAGCGCTTCAGCCACGGGTTGCAGTTCGAAGCCGCCTACACCTACGCTCACGCTCTCGACAACGCTTCCAGCGCCAGCCTTGGCTCTGCGAACAACGGAGATTTTCGCCTGCAGACTAACCCCAACCTGGAATATGGCAACTCCGATTTCGATATCCGCCAGCGCTTCGTTTTGAGCTATGTGTATGATCTGCCTTTCGGCCGGGGGAAGCGGTTTGGCACGGGCGCATCCGGCGTTTTGACTCAGTTCATCGGAAATTGGCAGCTCGCCGGGTTGTTTTCTGCCGCCACCGGCAATTGGTACACCGTCAGCGATATTGTTAGCCACACCAACGCCGACTGCGGAGGCACGGTTGTTTATAACTGCGCACGTCCCAATGTTCTCCCCGGCATGAATCCAAATGGGCATCCCGGCGTCTCTGGCACGTTGTTTAACACCGCCGCGTTCGATGACGCTTCGGTCCAGCCAGGGTCCTCTGGAAACGCCGGGCGCAACATCGTCCTCGGACCGGGCTACAAAACCTGGGACACTTCGCTGATCAAGCAGTTTCCGATTCGCGAGCAGATGCACGTTGAATTCCGGGCGGAATTCTTCAACATCCTCAACCATGTGAATTATCTGTTCCAGCAGTTTGGCGCGATCAGCGTAGAACCGACGGCGTTGGAACTCGGCCAGAGCGCCTTCGGATTCCCGCAGGCAGCCCGCAACCCGCGCCAGATCCAGTTCGCGCTGAAGTTTTATTTCTGAAGCGAAGATTCAAAGAACGCGAGGGGGTCCTTCATCTTCGGGCCAAAGCTGTGGTTTCGACTTATTACGTTTTCTTTCGAGGGTATATTTGGGGTTTCGTTGGCCGCTCGCTAGCGGCACGGAGAGCATTCCCGGAGGCAGACCCGACATGATCAAAGGGATCGTTATGGCAGCTCTGCTCCTGGTTTTCATCTCTGAATCAGGGGGGTCTGCCCAACAAACTGGCATCGGCTACAAACCTGCCCCCGACGCTGACAGCAAGAAGACCATCCTGCTCAAGGACTTTCACCCCGAGCCCGCACTTCACGCTGCCGTGCACGAGATCGGTCGTGCGAAGTTTCCGGTGATCGACGTGCACACCCATACCAACGACGCGGTCGGCATCGGCGATCGTGTCGAGCCCCAAGAAATGGTCGCGCGCATGGACCGCCTCAACCTGAAAACCATCGTGATCCTCACCGGCATGTGGGGAGACAAGCTGCAGGCCATCATTGACAGCATGGTCGAACCGTATCCTGGGCGCTTCATCGTGTTTACACAGTTTGACTGGTCGAAGATCAACGACCCGGACTTCAGCCAGCTTATGGTCCGCCAGATCGACGACTCGGTTGCCCGCGGCGCGCGCGGACTCAAGGTCTTGAAGGAACTCGGCCTCGGCGTTCGTGATTCGACTGGCAAGCTTATCCCCATCGACGACCCGCGCCTGGACGCGGCCTGGGATGAATGCGGACGGCTGGGCATCCCCGTGTTTATTCATGTGGGCGATCCGGAGGCGTTTTTTCATCCCATCGATGCCCGCAACGAGCGTTACGAGGAACTGATCGAGCATCCCGACTGGAGCTTCTACGGCCCGCAGTTCCCTACCCTGCCAGAGATGTTGTCGCAGCGCGACCGAATGTTCTCCAAGCATCCGCACACTACCTTCGTCGCCCTGCATTTTGGCAGTTGGCCGGAAAACCTGGACTTCGTCGAGCAAACGCTGCAGAACTTTCCCAACGTCATGATCGAAACCGGGGCGCGGGAAGGAGAGCTCGGACGGCAGCCGCGGCGGACCCGTGAAATCTTCATGAAGTATTCCGACCGCATCATGTTCGGCACCGACGAAGGCGCGGAAGTGGCGATGTATCGCAATTACTTTCGCTGGCTCGAAACCGGAGACGAATACTTTCCCTACGCCCAATACCCGCTGCAAGGGCGTTGGATGATCTACGGCCTAAGCTTGCCCGATGACGTGCTGGAAAAGGTGTATCACAGGAACGCGGAAGCGCTGTTTGCGCGCTTCCGTGCTACAACGGCTGCTAGAGGGACCGAATGAGATGCGGCCCCTGCATCTCCCTGGCTTCCCTGTGGTTGGGAATCTTCGCTTGCACATTGCGCTTGACAATTCCCGCGGCCGTCAACGAAAGTTAGTATTCGAAACAAAACGAAACCCTATGCCTTCGAACGGTTTACTCAACGAAGAACGCCGCCGCGAAATCCTGGGCGTCCTTCACCGGGATGGACGCGTGCTCGTCAAAGATTTGGCCCGGCAATTCCGTATCTCCCAAATCACGATCCGCAAAGACCTGGAATTTCTCGACGGCCAGGGCGTCATTCAGCGCACGCACGGCGGCGCGCTTCCGGTGCAAGCCGGCGCGCTGCTCGATCCGACCTTGCGTGAGAAAGAAAGACTGCACCGCAAGCAGAAGGCGCAGATCGCCCAGGCCGCGGTGCGGCTGGTGGAAGAAGGTCAGTCTGTGCTGCTCGATTCCGGAACTACCACCACGGCCATCGCACGCGCGCTCAAAGAAATGGCGCAGCTCACCGTAATCACCAACGCGGTCAACATAGCGGCCGAGTTGGCCGGGGCGCACATCGAAGTGATCCTGACCGGAGGCATGCTGCGCCGGAATTCGTTTTCGCTGGTCGGTCCTCTGGCCGAGCGAACGCTGCGCCAGCTCAGCGCCGACATTTTGTTTCTGGGCGTGGATGGCTTCGACACCAAGGCCGGCCTTTTCACTCCTAACCTTCTGGAGTCGGAAGTCAACCGGGCCATGGTCGAAATCGCCCGCCGGACGGTAGCGGTGTGCGACTCGAGCAAGTTCGGACGCCGCAGCCTGTGTAACATCATGCCGGTGACCGCTATTCACGAGGTAATTACGGACAAGCAGATCCCGAAAGCGGATTTGCACGCGCTCCAGGAAGCGGGAGTAAAAGTCACGTTGGTGTAGGCGGAGCTGATCAGACTCGATGAAATCGGTGGAAATCACAGAACAGGGCCAGCACACGCTCAGCGAGATTTTTTCCCAGCCGGGCTGCTGGAGCCTGTGCCTCTCGAAGCTGGCAGCCAGTTCCGAACTCCGGGCGGCCCAACAAGTCGCACGGCCCGGGGCGGAGTGGATTTTCGTGGGCTGCGGGACCAGTTACTACCTCGCGCAGGCGGCTGCTTCGTGCTTCAACTATCTCAGCCTGCCAGCGCGGGCGGTCGCTGCGTCGGATTTGCTGATGTACCCCGCACTCACGCTGCATGCCGGACAGGACTATATTCCGGTCGTGATCTCGCGCTCCGGCCGGACGTCAGAAGCGGTTCGTGTCGCGCAGATGCTGGAGAAAGAGCACAACCTCCGCACTGTCGCCATCACCTGCGCCGATGGCGAACGGCTGGAGCGATCGTGCAGCGTGACCTTGAAGCTTCTCGATGCCGACGAGCAGAGCACGGTCATGACGCGGTCGTTTACTTCCATGTTGCTGGGCTTGCAATACCTGGGAGCAACCATCTCTGCCAATGATGACTTCCGCCGCGCATTGATCGCGCTGCCACAGCAGGTCGAATCTCTTCTTAAGGATGTTCCGCAACGTCTGCGGTTATTTGTCGAGTCTCGTACTTTCTCGGATTTCGTCTTTCTGGCGCAGGGCCCGCTGTTCGGCGCGGCCTCGGAGTGCATGTTGAAGATGACCGAATCCTCGTGTTCCTACGCCCAGATCTTTCACTCTCTCGAGTTTCGTCACGGTCCGAAATCCATCGCTGGCCCGGAAACGCTGATCACGTTCCTCATGTCACAAACTTCTTACGACGCGGAACTGGAGCTACTCGAGGAGATGAAGGCTCTCGGCGCGGCCACCATGGTGATTGCGAATCGCATCGATGACCGGGCCCAGCACGCTTCGGACTTCGCGATCGAACTTGGTCTTCAGGCGTCCGAGTACGCGCGCCCCGCGGCGTTTGCGATATGGGGTCAACTGTACGGCGTTTACTATGGACTGAAGAAGGGACTCAATCCCGACTCGCCGAAGAACCTGACACGAGTGGTGGAGCTCGCGGATAGCCGCGAGAACCGGCCGTAGCTGCTAGAGACGCCAGAGGTCTGCTCCATGTCCAGGCTCGATATCGCAATCGCCGGAGAGCTCAATCTTGACCTGATCCTCTATGGTCTGCCCGAGCAGATGCCCACGGAACGCGAATTACTCGCCAGCGGCTTCACCATCACGCTGGGCAGTTCCTCGGCCATCCTGGCGCACAACCTGGCTGCTCTTGGGAGCCGCGTGGGCTTCGTGACCAAGGTCGGCAACGATGCCTTCGGAATCCTGGCAATGGAACGCCTGCATGAGGTTGGTGTGGACCTTGCCCACGTGGCCCATGGCGCGAAGTCCGGCGTCACCCTCATTCTGCCGCATGGGTCCAAGCGCCACATCCTCACCTATCCGGGCACCATCTCAGAGTTGCGCCTCGAGGATCTGGACTTCGAGTACCTGGCATCCGCGCGCCACTTCCATCTCTCGTCGCTGTTTTTGCAGCGTGCACTATTGCCACATGTGCCCGAACTTTTTCGGCGGATGAAGGCCGCCGGCCTGACCACCTCGCTCGACACCAACGACGATCCTGACGACCGCTGGGACACAATTCTTGAAGAGATCCTGCCTCACGTGGATATCCTATTTCCGAACGAGCACGAAGCGATGAGGATGTCCCGAGCTGACGACGTGGAAACCGCGCTCTCGCGGCTCGCACATAAGGTGCGAACGGTCGTGGTCAAAATGGGGTCCCGGGGGGCTGTTGCGACTCGGGGTGGGCTCCGATTCAGCGCACCCGCCGTGCCGGTAACGGTCATCGATCCGATTGGCGCAGGTGATAGCTTCGACGCTGGGTTCCTCCACCAGTTTCTGCGCGGGGGGGATCTCCCGACTTGTCTGGCCTACGGAAACCTTTGCGGAGCCTTCTCCACCACCGGCTGTGGCGGCACGGAAGCGTTCCGCGACGCCGCCCGAATGCACGAGTTTCTCCGTCGGCACGATGCCATGAATCAAGCGCGATAGACTCAGGGTTACGTCGATTCGAGAACCTCAACAACGTGCCGAATCAGGACAGAAGGCCGTGCTCGCGCAGCTTCCGGTACAGGTTCCTCTCGCTGATTCCGAGAATCCTGGCTGCGTTCCCGCGGTGACCCTTACTGGCCTCGATGGCAGAACGGATGTGTGCGCGCTCCGCTTCTTCGAGCGTAGGCAGCGAGCCGTTTTGTGCTGAAGAAGTGGCGGGCGAAACCGGCTTCGAATTCCGCAATGAGGCGGGGAGATGCTCCGGCAGAACCTCCGATCCTTCACAAAGCACCAAGGCCGCTTCCACCACGTGCAGAAGTTCGCGTACGTTCCCGGGCCAGGTGTGCCGTCGCAAGAGTTGCAGGACCTCTTCGCTGATCTGTTTACTGGAGCCGAAGCGCTCGTTGAGCACGGTCACGAAGTGTTGTGCCAACAGGCCCACGTCTGCCCCTCGGGCCCGCAGAGGTGGCACCTCCACGGTGATCGTGCTGAGGCGGTAAAACAGATCCTCGCGGAAGAGGCCCTGCCGCACCATGGACGGCACATCGCGATTGGTCGCGGTGAGAATCCTGACATCCACGTGAATTTCCCGAGTGCTGCCGACATGCCGGAATGTCGAGGTATCGAGCACGCGCAAGAGTTTCGTTTGCGTCGCGGGGCTCACCTCCCCGATCTCGTCGAGAAAGATCGTTCCGCCGTTGGCGACTTCGAACAACCCGGGCTTGGCGCGGTCTGCTCCGGTGAATGCGCCACGCTCGTGGCCAAACAGTTCGCTCTGGAGCAGGCTTTCCTGCAACGCCGCACACTCGACCACCACGAAGGGACGTGACCGGCGCGAACTGCGCGCGTGAATCAGCTTGGCGACGCGTTCTTTCCCCGCTCCCGTCTCGCCGGTGATGAGAACCGTGGCATCGCTGGGCGCCACCCGATCGATCAGGCTGAGCAGGCGGCGGAATTCGGTGCTGTCGCCGATAAAGGATTTGCCTAGATCCGGTGGCGTCAGAACACGCTCGAGAAGACTCGCTCGCTGGCGTAGCGATCGCCGTTCAATCGCTCTTTGAATGCGGATTTGGAGTTCATCCAGCGGGCAGGGCTTCACCACGTAATCGCAGGCGCCGATGCGAATCGATTCGATTGCGGTATCAATAGAACCGTGCCCGGTCAACATGATGACCTCGGTCGCCGGTGTGGCAGCCTGAATGGCCTTCAGCGTCTCGAGCCCGCCCATGCCCGGCAAGCGCAAGTCGAGCAAGACGACTTCGGGTTCCGCCGCCGCGATTCGCCGAACTGCCTCCTCGCCCGTGCCGACCGCGTCCACTTCGTAGCCGAGACGGCTCAGTTCGCTGGCCATCACCTGCCGGAAAGCTGCGTCGTCATCCACCAGAAGCAGGGAGGGGAGCTTCATTGTCTGTCTTTCGGTTGCGGATCGGAATAGGTTGCCGGAATCACGACTTCGAATATAGATCCCCTTCCAGGAGTGCTCTCGACCACGATGTTGCCTCCCCAGCTTCGGACCGCGTTCAGCGAAAGGAATAGACCGAGACCTGTGCCACCTTGGCGGAGGCTGAAAAAAGGCTCGAAGATTTTTTGCCGATATTCCGGGGCAATCCCACATCCTTCGTCGGTGACGCGAACGTGCACAGCATCGCCCCCTTCCGCCGTAACGACGACCTTGCCGCCTGGTTTCGATGCCTGGATGGCGTTAAGCAGAAGATTGACCAGCAGGTTCTGCAACTCGGCCTCGTCAGCCCGGACGTGCAAAGTGGTTGCGAACGGCTGCACCGTGACCTGAACGGAGTGGGTGCGGGCTGTCGGATCGACCAGCCTCTGGGCGGCCGCGATGGCCGCATTGAGGTCCACGATATCTCCGGCATGCCGCTGTCCGCGTGAGAGGCGCAGGAAATGCTGGGTGATCCCGCGGCAGCGCAGGACCTGTTCGCGCGCGATGGTCGCGTTCTCACGAATTCTCGCTTGATCCGTCTGCCAGCCCTGCCCGGACGGAGTCTCGCGCAGGATTCCCTCCACGCACATCAGGACCGTCGCCAGAGGCGTGTTCATCTCGTGCGAAAATCCTGAGGCCAGGACCCCAACCGACGCCAGACGGTGGGACTCGGCCAGCTTCGCCTCGGCTGCTCGCCGCTCGGAGATGTCGCGCCACACCTCCACTACTTGGGCCAGCCGCCCCGAGGCGTCCATGATCGGCGAGGCGTGGATTTCTTCCCAGGCTACCGTGTCGTCGCCGGTTTTGCGCTCGCAAATTCGGACTTGCCGCTCCCCCGACCGCAGACAGGCGAGGGTGGGGCAATCAGACAGATCGCACGGCCGCGGTCCAAGTTCGTAACAGCAGCACCCCAGAACCTGTTCGCGCGAGTTGCTGGCCCGCTGCAGAAAGGCGTCGTTGGCGGCCATAATCTTTCGTTCTGCATCGAGGACGACGATCCCGTCGTCAATGCTGTTGATCACTGTCTCCAGCCGCTCCCGCTGGGTGCGAACTTCGCCGACTAGGCCTGACACCGAGTCGGCCATGTCATTGAACTCCTTTGCCAGCCACGCCAGAGTGTCTGAGCCTTCCGCCGGAACACGCCGAGCGAGATCGCCGTGGGAAATCAGGCGGGCCGTGGTTTCAAAACGCTGCAAGCGGCGCAGGACCGACACGCGGATCACCAGAGCGATGGCCCCGACGATGACGAAGGTCAAGGCACCGGTACCGGCGACCATCCAGCGCAGGTCCTGCGTCATGGCTGCACGGACCTCCCCGGCGTCGTAGTCCAGAATCAGGATGCCATTGATTTTCTGTTGGGCATCGTGGCACCGGTGGCACTCCTCGCGATTGCGAATCGGGATGACCGTTCTCAGAATCGCTCCACCCCGGGTCTCAATCACGCGGCTGGATCCGCGGCGTTCCGGCGGGTCGCGATGGCAGGCCTGACAGGTGGGCGAGTCGATCCGGAAGTCATTCCCCGCGGTCCCCGGCTTACTCGAGTAGCGTTCCACACCACTGCGGTCGAGCAGGAAGAGTTGTTCGACGCGGGCTTGCTTGCCGAAGCTCTCGATCATTTGTCCGATCAGGGTACGGTCATTCTCGAGCATCTGGTGCTCGAGCGCAGTGCGGATCAATTCTCCTTCGGCGAGCGCGCTGGTGCGGGCGTTTTCAAGCAGGCTTTGAAAGTGATGGACCGAATAGAAGTACGAGGCGACCGTGCAAGCGACCACCACTGCCGCGGTGACGCCGAGTGCGAGACCAACGGTCATGCTGGCAAAGCGCAGCTTCATCATTAGGGCACTGAGATGGCGGGATCATGGCACACGGGCCCAGCGCCGTCAATGACTGACAAACCGTCAGGCTTAGCCTGACATTCTGGCACTCCGCTCGTTTAGTGGCTCCCCGCCTTCTCTGAAGTAAAAGGAGTTACGCCCCGGACAACGCTGGCCTACCACGTGCGTTAGGAAACGATCAGGGAGGGTTCCTGCCATGGAAATGCTCTTGATGGGATTGTGCATGAGCGTATTTGGGTTGGGAGTTGCGGCCCTTGCTTTTGGAGCGGCGACGCGGTCGGAGTCGTCTGATGCAACCGTGCAGCCCGAACTTCCTTTGGTCACGGCGGCTGCGCCCGCCCGATTCTTCTCGGACCGTGTTCCTGTGCCGCCCGCTGTCCTGCCCCGGCAGGTGCCGATCGAAATCCTGTTAATGCAGATTGAAAACCACGTCCGCCTGGAGCAGGCCGCGGCGGAATCGTTCGTAGAGTTTCCCACCCAGGCCCTATTGCACAGCAAAACGACTTCTCCATTCGTGAACTGAGAGAGGGCTCATGACACATGATCTGCTGAACGGCCTCCCGTCCGCCGAAATCGAAGGCATTCTGGCGCTCGGCACCAGGCTGATTGTCCCGGCCGGAACCTCGCTGTTCCGGTTAGGCGACACAGCCGATCGTCTGTTTCTGACCGAACGCGGCCGGATCCGCCTTACCTTGCCGATGCAGGTCCGAGGCAAAGAAGAGGAGATTCTCGTCGAAGAACGATCGGCCGGCCAGACCGTGGGTTGGTCGGCCTTGATTCCGCCCTATCGTTTCACTCTCACTGCCCATGCGCCGCTGGAATCGGAAGTGATCGCCCTGCCGCGAGAGGCATTACGCGAACATTTCTCGGCCCACCCAGCGGTTGGATACAAGATCGCTCTGAACCTGGCAATCGTCATGGGGCACCGACTGCAACTATTCCAGACCATGTGGGTGCGCGAAATGCAGCGTGCCGTGGAAGTACGTTCTGCGTAACCCAAGGAGTCAGTCCGTGAAGTTCGTTATGGCGATTTGGATTCCGGGCGGTTCCTGCGAAAGGGAGCACAGTGAATGACCGCTGAACAACTTTCCCAACCCGAACCTACACGCCGCCGGGTGATCGAGCTCTTCCTCGGTGGCGGCTTACTCGCTTCATTTGCTTCTTTCATTTATCCCGTACTGCGGTATCTTGTCCCGCCCGCGGTGGCAGATCTCGGCGGGGACGAGGTCGTCGCCGCCAAACTCGCGGAATTGAAGCCGAATTCCTCCAAGATTTTTCGTTTCGGCAGCCGTCCCGGCCTGCTGATCATGAACAGCGACGGCACGTATCGCGCGCTCTCCGCCACCTGTACCCACCTCGGCTGCACGGTGCAATATCGCAACGACCTGCGCGAAATCTGGTGTGCCTGCCACAACGGAATCTACGATCTCAGCGGCCGCAACGTTTCCGGTCCTCCGCCCAGGCCGCTTGATGTATTTGATGTACACGTGCGTGGCGATGAGATTGTCGTCAACCGGAAGCGGGAGGCGTGACCTTGTTTGCCACCCTCCGCCACTGGCTTGATGAACGTCTCAATTGGGACGATCTCATGGCCCCCCTCCGGCATAAGACAGTCCCCACCCATCGCCTGTCCTACTGGTATTTCCTCGGGGGCATCACTCTCTTTCTATTCGTAATCCAGGTGACAACGGGAATTTTGCTGCTCCTGTATTACCATCCGGGCGCCAACGAGGCATTCGAGAGCGTCCAGTACATCATGACCCGCGTGCGATTTGGCTGGCTGATCCGCTCCATCCATTCCTGGTCAGCGAATCTGATGATCTTTACGGCCTTTGCGCACATGTTCAGCGTGCTTTTTCTCAAGGCCTATCGCAAACCCCGAGAGCTGACCTGGATCAGCGGTGTGCTTCTGCTTTTTCTAGTCATGGGATTTGGTTTCAGCGGGTATCTGCTGCCCTGGAATACGCTGGCCTTCTTCGCCACCAAGGTCGGCACCGAAATTACTGGACAGGTTCCGATCGTCGGCAAGCCCATGATGATTTTTCTCCGCGGCGGCGAAGACGTGACCGGAGCCACGCTGACCAGGTTCTTTGGATTCCATGTTGCCGTTCTGCCCGGATTGGTAACCGTGATGATCCTGCTGCACCTGCTGCTGGTTCAGCGTCTTGGCATGAGCATTCCGCCGAAACTGGAAGTTCAGTGGACCGCGAATCCATCCGCCCGGCGGGAAATGAAATTTTTTCCCAATTTCATGCTGCGGGAATTGATGGCCTGGTACGTGGGTCTGGGAGTGCTCGCCGCGTTGGCTGCTCTGTTCCCGTGGAACCTTGGCGTTAAGGCAGATCCTTTCGTGCCTGCACCGGCGGGAATCAAGCCCGAGTGGTACTTCCTCTTCATGTTCCAGACGCTCAAGCTGATCCCGTCCAAAGTATGGATCGTCGACGGGGAGGTTCTGGGTGTCCTTGCTTTCGGCCTGGTGGGTTTGTTGTGGCTTCTGCTGCCTTTCTTTGAGAGCGATCAACCCACACGCATGAAAGCGTGGATTACCGGGCTCGCAGTCTTTGCTGTCGTGTACATAACAGGGATGAGTGTCTATGGCCATCTTGCGAAATAAGCTCCGACCGTACCGCGCAGCCCGTTTTGTCGGACTGGCCGGCGGCATCGCGCTGGCAGCGTGCCTGGTTTACGGGCAAACCACGAACTCCTGCCTGGATTGTCACTCCGCCTTACCCGGTCCTTTAGAAGTAACTCCAGAGAAGTTCAGCCAGGACATCCACGCGCAAAAAGGTTTGACGTGCGTCAGTTGTCACGGGGGCGATGCCAGCAGCCTTGATCCCGACCAGGCCATGAGCCGAAAGGCCGGTTGGAAAGGCAAGATTGATCGCAAGCAGATCCCGCAGTTGTGCGGAAGTTGCCATTCGGATCCCGCGTATATTCGGCAGTTCAACCCCAGCCTGCGCACCGACCAACTGGCCCAGTACCACACCAGCGTGCACGGCAAGCGGCTTGCGGCTGGAGACACGAAGGTCGCCGTGTGCACGGATTGTCACAGCGTCCACGATCTGCGAGCACCCAGCGATCCCCGTTCCACGGTGAACCCCGTCAACGTTGCGACTGCCTGCGCCCGGTGCCATGCGGACGCTGATTACATGAAGGGATACTCCATCCCTACGGATCAGTTTGCGAAGTACAACACGAGCGTTCACCACGACGCGCTGGTGATTCGAGGTGATCTGAGCGCGCCCACCTGCTCAACATGTCATGGAAACCATGGCGCGGCGCCGCCCGGCGTCGACAAGGTTCAGAATGTCTGTTCGAACTGTCACACGTTCCAGGACCAGATGTACGAAAAGAGCTCGCACAAAGAGGCCTTCCAAGCGGCTTCCCTTCCTGGATGCGTTGTGTGTCACAGCAATCATGGCATCAGCCATCCATCGGACGCGAAGCTTGGGGCTGGTCCGGACGCGGTCTGCATGCAGTGTCATACCCCAGGTGACGCGTGTGATCAGGCCAGGGCAGCATTGCTGAGCAGCTTGGGCCGATTGGACGTGGCCATCAAGAACGCGGACCAAATTCTCCGTGTCGCTGAGTCTTCCGGCATGGAGGTGAGCGACGCCCGGCTGGGACAGGATCAGGCCCGGGATGCTCTGACCAAGGCTCGAGTCACGATCCATAGCTTCCGGACCGACCTGGTGGATCAAGATATTCAAGAAGGCCTGAAGATCACTGTCAAGAATCTGCAAACCGGGAAGGAAGCCATGGCTGAGCGCAATCATCGCCGGGCCGGGCTCGGATTGTCCCTCATCGCGATCGGTATCGTGCTGGTTGGGCTTCGGCTGTACATCCAGAGGATCGAGCGTTAGACCTGACAGACCGAGAATCTGCGTCCCCTTGTCGCTGCGGTTGCCAAGCTGCGCCGGGGAGTACCATTGAGCATGAGCAGAATCCATCCAGGTTGCCCCGTCCCAGAATCCGCCGATAGCTCGCTAGCTGCCGAAATCCTCGTTCGCCGAGAACCGGACGAGGAAGAAGACGAAGAGGAAGATGAGGACGAACGCAAAAACGACGACGATGACGACGACGCAACCGGCGACGGCTACTCGGAGTGATGATCGTCTAGCGCGATAGCGACTCCGTAGGGAGGCAGTTCGACCGAGTCTCCCTGTTTCGCATCCAGCATGAGCTTCATGGAATGAGGTAGTGCCACCCGGCGGTTCTCCGATGCATAGTTGACGAGAACGAAAACCTGCTTGCCCGGGCCGACACGACGGCTGACCTCGACGCCAGCGGGCACGGGGCCGAACACCGGTTTCACACCGGATTTCTGCGTCATCCATTCGACGGCCGAAGCCATTAGTTTGTCGTCGAGCACCGCGCCGACGTAGGTGATCCTCCCCTTGCCGTACGCACGCGTGATGACGGCCGGCTGATCGTCGAGCCATCCGTTGCTCTTGCCATACTTCAGGAGAACTTCGCTGCCCGGAGCCTGACTCTTCAGTTGCTCCGCCCAGATGCTCACCTGTCCATTCCCCCAGGCGCCGGAAACGGGGAAATCCTTTTCGAGCGCGTAGTACTGCTCGACCCGCGCGCCCAGGGCGTCGAGGAGGTATCCCGGCTGCCGCTGCGGCAGCAGCGCGTTGAATTCATCTTTCATGCCGGAACGCGGCCCAAGAACCAGGTGACCTCCGTTGCGAACGTAGGCCAGCAAATGGTCGGCAAGATCGTTCGGGATGACGTTAAGGCTAGGCGCCGCCACGAGCTGGTAGCTCTCGAGGGGAGCGAAGGCACTAACAACGTCCACCGACTGAGAAAGTTTGTGCAGCGCGCTGTAGTAGCTCTTCAACAACACGACGTCGTCATACTTTTCCGTGTGTTTCTGAAATTGAATGGCCCAGTGGCTGTCATAAGAGTAGAGCAGCGCCACCTGGGACACCGGCTGCGTATCGCGGAATGCGGCCTCGACTTGCGCAAACTCCCGGGCCGTCTGACTGACCTCGTCCAGGAAGGGGACGGGCGTTCCGTCGGGGCCGACCAGAACGCCATGAATTTCTTCCTGCCCGTTGAGTGCGCTACGCCATTGCCAGTAGCTGACATCATCAGCGCCGTGGCCAATCGCCTGCCAGGCCATGGCACGAGCCTCTCCGCGATTCAGGAAGTTGTTGATGTTCGCCCAGTTTACGGCTCCCGGTTGCGTCTCAATGACCCAGAAGTTCTGCCGCTTGAAGCCGCGGGTGAGGTCATGGGAGAGGCCATTGAAGGCGGGATCCACGTGCCCGCTGCCGACGTAGTCGTCCCACGAGGAGAAGGTGAGCGGTTCGGTGATCAGGTAGTGATCGAACCCGTCGAAGAACCCCATGAAGTTGCCGGTGATGAGCTGACGCGGCTCGGCATGTTTGCGAATCACGTCGATCTGATTCTGCTGGTAGGAAGTCCAGGTGTAGGTGACGAAGCGTTTCCAGTCGAGCATCAGCCCAGGGTTGTTTTCACCGATTGGGATCGGAATCTCAGCCCAGTTGTCATAGGTCTGACTCCAGTAGGAGGTGGTCCAGCGGGCGTTGAGGTTGTCGAGCGTTTTGTATTTTGCCTTCAGCCAGTCCTGAAATTGCTGGCGCGTCAGGTCGTCGTAGGACATCCAAGCGTAGCCGTATTCGTTGTCGATCTGCCAGCCCACGACGTTGGGATTGTGCCCGAAGCGAATCGCCATCTGCTCGGCGATGCGGCGGCAGAAGTCGCGATACCGCGGAGAACTCACCGAGCCGTGAGCGCGATTCCCATGCGTTGCGCGCTGGCCGTGCTCGTCCACCCGCAAGGTGTCGGGATATTTCTGAGTCAGCCAAGCGGGAGGGCCTCCGGTCGGTGTACCCACGACAAGAACCATGTGATGCCTGGCGGCCAGGCCGATGGCGCGTTCCAGCCAGTCGAAATCATAGTGGCCTTCCGAGGGCTCCATCCGGCTCCAGGCAAATTCGGCAATCCGGATCACTTTCAGGTTTGCCGCTTCCATCAGGCGCAAGTCTTCTTCCCAGCGTGACTCGGGCCATTGCTCGGGATACCAATCGGTGCCCATCAAAATGGCATTCTGTCCCGGGATTTGAGTCGGAATGGGAGCGGCGGGTTGGGCCAGGACTCCCGTGGATGGAATGAGAAGTAGAAACGCAATGGTACGAAGAAAAAATGTCGGAGACATGGTCGTGGTCCTGGGTGATCGTGAACATGAAAATGCAGCACGGCGGTGCTGCGGCCTGGAGGGCGAGGCCCTCCTCCGTATGGACTACGATGGCGCATTCACCGGCCGCAGCGCCAGGCGACTACTTGCCTGAGTGCGCCGCTACTCGGAACCTGTAGTCCTTGTCTTCGGGAAGACGCCCGTCCACGCGGAGAACCTTCACCGAGGAATCCACGTCGCTGGCACGAACATAGCCGATCGCTCCCGGCACATTGAATACGAACTTACGGACATCGACGGGATTTGCGAGTGTCTTCGGGGAAACAAACACCGCACCGGTGAAGACGCCCTGAATGAAATGGCTATTAAAGTCCTTCTCATTCATGGCATAGATGTCGCGCAGAACGACCTTCCGCTCGGGTTGCGTAGGGTCCAACATCACGAGCGTGATGCGGCGTCCGTTCGGCCAGTGACTCCGCTCACCCAAAAAGATCTTGCGTAGATCGTCGAAGGAAAAGTTTTCCACCGGGTTGGACTGATTCACGATGATCGCCAGGGCCTGTTCGGCCCCACTTCCCGCCCCTGGGCCAGGAGGCGCCGCGACCGCCACGTTGGAGTCTACGCCGCTGGAAACGACGGCGAGGATCACAAATAACAGGATGTTTGCCAATCGCCGCATCGGAGTATCCCTCTAAAAGGTGAACCCAAGCTGCGCGGCCAGGCCGTTGACCGATTGCCCGGGGAGGCCGGTGGTCGGCTGTAACTGCCGCCGGTTGGTGTAGTCGTACTGCACCTTGAATGCCACCGATTCGCTCGGATCATACCGCACGCCGACCGATGGCCCGTTCTGCAGGCCCACTTGTGGCCCGAACAATGGTTCGGTGTTGGCCGCATTCACATACTGGTACCGGACATAAGGCCGATACGAACCAAAGCGCCTCGACACCTGCGTATAGAACCCCGGCGTGTTGAATACACGCGAACTACCGTTGACCGCGTGGCGGATGAGCAGTGCTTCATTGAGCCATTCGAAGCTGGGACGGACGACCACGGCGTGAGCTGCAAAGATGTTCTCGTTGATGTTCGGCAACCCGGTCGGAGCCAGATTGTCATGATACACGGAGAACCCAGCCTGCAATCCTCGGATCGCTGCCGGCCGGACGTACAACGCCAGGTTGAAGGATTTGCCGTTGTGATCGTCGACGACATTCTGCACGGCTTCCGTACTCACGTTCGGGCTGATATTGGGGTAGGAGTTGGGCGAGCGGCCATTCCCCACCTCGGCCACGTAGTGCAGTCCCAACTTTCCGGAAGGGATCAAGCCAGTCGCAGAGATTCCGACGTTGTGAATCGGCAGGATTCCACCGCCGTCTTCGAACAAGAACAAAAAGGGCCGGCCAGTCGTCGTCTGCAACCAGGTGCTATGGTGATAGGCCGTGTTGTAGTAGCCGATCGCTGTGTGATACCGGCCCACCGACAAGTTGAAGTAATCGTTCGGTGCGTATTGAAGAAGGTAGCGCTCCACATCCACACCGAAAACGTTGTCTTGCCCTGCTTCAAACACGATCTCGCTAAGGAACTTGAACTTCTCAGAAATGTCGGAAGTGACAAACAGGTCCAGTTGTCCGAGGGTAAACGAGGTCGTGTCGTGTTTGGCGGTATCGCCATGGAAGGTTACGTCGCCAAATCCCCTTATATTCAGCAGAGTCCTGGTCATATCCATTCGCTCTGGCTCAGCATGTTCCGGACGCGACTCGGCTTCGGCCTCAGCAGGAACAGCCGAAGAGGGCAGCGCCGGTTCCGAGGTGGCGCCTGCTTGCGCGGCCTGCTTGGATTCGAGCAGCGCGACGCGCGCCTCAAGCTGATCGATTCGTCGCGCCAGCATCTGAATCGTCTGCTTGTCAGAATCTGCCGCATTCGCCTGCTGCGCCCGGACTCGCCCCACCATGAGCATCAGAACAAGAAGCAGGCATGCGAAATGAGCCGTATGCTGGCTGAACATCTTTCCGACGACCCCATTTTTGGATAGGGCGCCGCCGCACTGCGAAGAGGAAAACATCATTTGCTACCTCCTAAGCCACCAAGAGTCGCGACGAAAGACAGATGTCACGCAGGACGCGAGCCGTGTGGCTCGCACACCTCTACAGCAAACTCGTTTGAGTCCCAAGGAAAGAAAAAATGACCCCTGCTGCCCCGGGGATGGGCAACGGCAGGTAAAGTTACCGCAAGGCACAAACAGGTTCAACAAAAATCGGAATGAGAATCCTGCCCGGCAGGGCCACCTTCCGGCAGGGGCGTGGTTATTGGGAGGTATCGCGGATCAGGACGACATCGGAATCGGTATGGCCACGTAAGATGGCCAGACTCTTGCCGTCCGGAGACCAGTCGAACGTGGAAATCTGTTCCGCACTGAACGCGGTAATGCGTCGCCCCGCCGATCCATCGAGCGGTTGCACCCAGAGGTTGTCGACTCCGCTCTCGCGGATGGGATAAGCCACTCCCTTTCCGTCCGGGGTAAAGGCCAAACCGCCGCTCGAGATTCGCTCATCCGCGTCCACCAGTCGGGGAGGCGTAGCGATCGCGGACAAATCCAGCAAAGCAATCTTGTTCTGCGGGTAGGGATCCTCTGGCGTTGGAATCGTGGCCAGGGCATAGGCCAGGTATTTGCCATCGTGAGAGGCGCTTAGTGCACTCCCGGCGGGCAGCGTCTGCGGGGCCACGCCCGCCGACACTACCTCCGGTTTGCCCGGGCCCTCAATCGGCGCCCGCCAGAGTTGCTGCTGTTCCTGGTTCCAGTAGTACATCCACTTCCCGTCCGCCGAGCAGACCGGAGAGCGGTCGTTCTTCCCGTCGGTTAGCTTCACGGGATTGGTGCCATCTGCGTTGGCGCGCCAGATGTTGGTCGAGTTCGTGCCTCCATGAAACGCCCAGGAAAACACCAGCATGTGGCTGCCGCATCCGGACAGTTCCACAATGGCCGCATTGGAGTCACCCAGCAGTCGCGTGGGCACTTCCTGGCTGATCCCAGTCCGCAGAATGCGCGAAAAGTCCGTGAAAACCAGATTCCCGTCCGCCGTCCAGGCAAACCAGTTCACGAGCTGGCCCTGAGAGAGGACGGCGCTGGGCTCTCCGGCAGCAGCGTCACCGGTGCGCTGCACGTACAGGTTCTGCGAATTCTTGGTCTGAACCGTCGCCAGAGTTTTCCCGTCTGCCGATAGCGTCAAGGTCGCGTAGCTGCTCGTGTCCCGCGTGATGGGATTGATGCGGCTGCTCCCACCCGGTACGAACCCAATTTGTGCCCGTTGGAAGTAGTCCGGCCCCTTCTGCGAATAGAGCGCGAGCAGCCCGTTGCCGTCTGGCATCCATTCGAAATCGCCGGTCAGCACGTCGCTGAACGTCGCATACGTACGAACCTTGCTGCTTCCAACATTCAGGGTCGCCAGCCCGCCCAGCGCCCCGTCCGGCCTGGATAGCCGGTAGCCAATCTCCTTGCCGTCCCGTGACCAGGAAACTGACGAAGGAACATCGGAAGCGGGCGTGCCCACGTGAAGCACTTGCTCGTCCGTGCCATCCAGATTCACGGCGATCAGAGCGTACTTACCCGCCTCCGGAGCATTGGCCCGAGAGAAGGCGAGGCGATGCCCGTCCGGAGAGAAGGTGATGTCGCTGTCAATCCCACGCACAACAGTTTGAGGAACGCCCCCCAGTACCGGCGCGCGGTACAAGTCGAAGTGTGTGTTGGTGGCATCCGCGGCTTTGATGAAGTAGAGATAGTTTCCGTCTGGCGAGAAGGCAAGGTTCCTGTAGGATGCGGGTGCGGGCGGGATCACTTGCGTATCACTGCTGGTGGGGATGTTGCGCAGCCATAAGCTTTGCAGACCCTTGTCGTTCATCACGGACAGGACATAGCGAGCGTCGGGCGACAGCGCGGTCAGGGCCGCTTTTCCCGATGTTGTAACCTGGCTGATGCTGAAGGTCTGGAAATGCGCCACACGGCCAGAGAGAAACATCGAGTAGACGCCGAAGCCTGCGACCGCCAGGAGCACCAGAGCGGCCAGGCCAATTCCGGCCGCCGCCAACTTGTGCTGCTTCACCGCGGCTACGACCGAAGAGCTATCCACTACCGCGGATGGAGGAGCCGGAGATGGCGCCGGCAAGACCTCTTCGTCCGAAAATCCCGAGACTGCCTTACCACTGTGGCTGGAGTCCGTTTCACGCCTTAGACGCTTCAAGTCGGCACGGATTTCGGAAGCGACCTGGTACCGCAGGTCACGATCCTTTTCCAGCGCTTTGCCGATGATTTGTTCCAGTCTCGGCGGCAGGTCGGGATTCAGCCGCAGGGGTCCAAGCGGGGGACGGTTCAAGATCGCGTCGAAGACCGTCGCGGAAGTGTCGCCGCGAAACGGAAGCGTGCCCGTCGCCATCTCGTAAAGGACAGCCCCAAAAGAAAAGAGATCCGTTCGCGAGTCAAGATCTTTTCCTTTGGCTTGTTCGGGCGACATATAGGCAACCGTACCTACGGCCGCACCCGGACTCGTCAGGAAATCCGCGCTGCCAGAAACTGTGCCCCCCGTGAGGCCGCCGGTGACGCCGGTGGCGACCATGGTTAACTTGGCGAGTCCGAAATCGAGGATCTTGGCGTGCCCTCGCTTGGTTGCAAAGATGTTGGCGGGCTTGATATCCCGGTGAACGATGCCTTCACTGTGGGCCGCGTCCAGCGCGTCCGCGATATCTACCGCCAGCGCAAGCAAGCGGTCGTTATCGATCGGCGCCCCGCGGATGAGGTGCTTCAGCGTGCATCCTTCCAGGTACTCCATGGCGATGAAAGCTTGCCCGTCCTCGTCGCCGATGTCGTAAATAGTGCAGATGTTCGGATGGTTGAGCGCGGATGCGGCTCGCGCCTCGCGCTGGAAGCGGGCCAAGGCCTGCGTATCACGGCAGAGTTCAGGGGGCAGAAACTTGAGAGCCACGAACCGTTGCAGGCGCGTATCGAGTGCTTTATAGACGATACCCATCCCACCGCCGCCGAGCTTCTCGACGACCTTATAGTGCGAGATGTTCTGACCGATCACTTGGCGCGCGCCCCTCGGACGCCCAATTGGCTAAACATATTAGGATGGTTGCTACCGGAAAGTCAATGCAAAGAAAAGAACTTAGATACATTCTCCCGTTCGAGATCGCCGTTCCACTTCCAACGGGGCAGCGTCCGCGTGCGCCTCGTCCCCTCGGAATGCCAAAGTTCGAGAGTCGGTGCGTTAGTGAGTCCGGACTCTCAAAAAATAGGCCTATAATGCCAGCCGCGGCTGTACCGCACCCGAAGATTCTCAAGCGCCTTTGCACACACCTGATCAAACCGATCGCGCTCCGTCCGAAATCAGCTTCCAAAGCTTGCTTGAAGCTGCGCCGGATGCCATCGTGGTCGCCGACGGTGAAGGCAGGATCGTGGTCGTGAACGTTCAGACCGAGAAGATCTTCGGCTACCGCCGCGCTGAGTTACTGGGCCGGGAGATCGAGTTGCTCGTGCCCGAGCGCTTCCGCGGACAGCACCCAGCACACCGCAGGTCCTTCTCCGCAGAAAGCAGGACCCGGCCGATGGGTGTCGGACTCGATCTATACGGCAGACGCAAGGACGGCAGTGAGTTTCCCGTCGAGATCAGTCTGAGCCCCCTGCGGACCGACCAGGGCATCCGGATCTGCAGTGTGATCCGCGACATTACTGCGCGCAAAGAACTGGAAGCGCAACTTGAGGTCAGCCGAATGCAGGTTGTATCCTCGGCCCGCTTCTCCGCGCTCGGCATGATGGCGGGCGGCCTGGCCCACGAGATCAACAATCCCCTGGGCATCATTCACGCCTATGCCAGCAACCTGCTGGAGATGGCGCAGGATGGCCAGATTTCCCCGGCAGACGTGCAAAGCGCCAGTGCGCGCATCAAAGAAACCGCGGAGCGCATTGGAAGCATCGTCAAGAGCCTCCGCCATATTGCCCGGGAAGGCGAGGGAGACCCGATTCTTCCCGCTTCCCTGCGCGACCTGATCGACCGGGTTCTGGAATTGGCGCGCGAGCGGTTCCGAATGCATTCCATCCAACTGACCTGCACGCCCATCGATCCGCAATTACAGGTTCCCTGCCGGGAAGTGCAGGTGGCACAAGTTGTCATGAACCTGATTCAGAACGCTTTTGATGCCGTGGTGGAGAATCCTGGGGAAAAATGGGTGGCGGTCGAGACGAGCACTCCGGACGACTCGGTCGTCATATCCGTGACCGACAACGGTCCGGGAGTGCCCCCGCCCATCCGCGCCCGCATCATGGAACCCTTCTTCACCACCAAGCCGGTCGGCAAGGGCACCGGCCTCGGGCTGAGTCTTTCCCGGAGCATTGCCGCCGGGCATGGCGGCGAACTGACTCTTGGCGAACGGAACGGACATACGTGTTTCTCGCTCACTCTGCCGCTGCGGAAGGAGGATCCCTCATGCAATTAAAAGATGCGACCGTGCTGGTCGTCGATGACGAACCCCACTACTGCGAGATCATGACTGGATGGTTTGAGAAAGAAGGCAGCCGCGTTCTGACTGCGGAGAACGGTGCGCAGGCGCTCGACGTCCTCCAGAAGAACGAAGTCCACGCGATCGTTACCGACATTCGTATGCCGGTGATGGACGGTACCGAGCTAGTCAAGCGGATCAAGGCGATGGGGAAATATACTCCGGCAGCCGTCTCGATCAGCGGATTCTCAGATCTGGCTCCGCGCGAGGCCTACGATCTCGGAATCGAAGCGCAATTGGCGAAACCGGTGCAACGCAAAGCGCTGGTTGCCGCCCTTAGCAGAACTCTGATGGATCGAGAGGAACTCTGGGCGGAACCCCTCCGCGCTACTTCTCTTCCGCAGATCACGATCGAGTTCGAGAGCCTCAGCGAAGGTCTGCGACAAAAACGCATTGCCTTCGGCCGCGGTGGGTTCTGCATGGCATCGAAAATGCCTTTCCCGGAGGAGTCTACGATCAGTTTCAAACTGAACTTCGCAGGCGACAAACAGACCGTCTCGGGACAAGGGACGGTGCGGTGGTGCGCGGCCAAAGATCAACTCGCTGGAATCGAAATCACGCGGGTCAGCGAACCGGGGCGGTCCTGGGTCGCTGGTCTGGCGCGCTCGAACCAGACGGTTTCCTTCATCCCGCGATCTACCTGAACGTGCGGGTTCTACGTTCATAGGGCGTGAGCGGCAAACGAAGCCAGATCGGCAAAAAGACTCTCCAAAGTCTTTTCCCGCTCGGCCGCGGACAAACCGAGTTGCCGTTCGACCCGCGCTTCCATCTCGCGCAACTGCGCGTCCGGCGCTTTCCCGGCGAGATGCTGGAACAGCAATCGGTGCGCACCCTTGCGTTGCATGACCTCCAGGCCATCCAGCATCTGGCGATGCGATGTCCCTTCCCAGATCGCAAGGATCATCGCCTCGCGCAGCCAGCGCTCCACGCGATATTCCTGCAGTGTACCCACCCCACCGTAGACTTCCATCGCCCACTTGGCCGTCTGCACGGCGAACTCTGCCGTCCAGTACTTCGCCAGGTGAGCTACCAATCGGAACAGATGATAGCGCTCCGAGTATGGCGGCTTCTCATGCCACACTTTGTCGAGAAGAGTCACGGCTTCCCAAGCCAGCCTCGAAGCCGCGCGCAGTCCCTGCAAACGATCGTCGAACTGCCGCCGGAGTAATGGGTGTTCGATGATCGGCTTGCCGAAGGCCGTGCGCTGTTGAGCAAACGAATAGGCATCGGCCATGGCCCGCTGCGCGAGCGCTACGCTCCCCACGCTGTTGGCCACGCGCGACAGATTCAACACCTCGAGAATCAAATAGATTCCCTGCTCCGCTTGCCCCAGGAGCCAACCCTCGCTGTTCCGCAATTCAATCTCGCCAGTTGGTACCGACCGTGTGGCGATCTTGTCTTTAAGGCGTCGGATCAGATAGTTCAGCCGCCCGTCTTCACCCCGACGTGGCACCAGATACAAACTGAGCCCGCGGACGTTTTGTGGTGCGCCCTCCTGCCGAGCCGCGACCACCGCCAGTTCGGCCCCGGCATTACTTGCGAAATACTTGTCGCCCGTAAGACGCCATTTCCTCCCATCCCGCTGCGCGACCGTCTCCACCGCCGCGCCCAGGTCTGAGCCGCCCTTGATCTCCGTCATCCAGGTGGCGCCCTGCCAGACACTGTCGTCACGCTGTAACATCCTGGGCAGAAATTGTGCCTTCAACTCTGCGTCTCCATACTTGGAGAGCGGGCAAATCGTGGATAGAGAGACCGTATAGGGACACGCCAAACCTGGGTCATAGAAACCGGTAGCGTACAGAAGAAGGTAAGCGGGGAACAGCGAATTCTGCTCAAAGACTCGCCAGAGCATGCCTGCGCGATATCCCTGTTTCAGCATGTGCCAGTATTCAGGCGGATAAAGGATTTCATCCACCCGCGCGCCGAAGCGATCAAACATGCGCAACCACGGTGTGCCGGCGCGGTCCATCGCGTCCGAGATTCCCTGCCCTTCCCGTTCGAACCAGGCCGTATATTCCCGCAGCCAGTCCTGACCAGCCGGGAGCCCGGCGTGCTCGAGAAATTGCAGCGGAGAGCGCAAGATTTCGAAGCTCATGCCCAGAGATACACCATTAAGACTTCGCGATACCGGTAACATCCTCTTTGAAGAAACGATCCGCTGCTCGCGCCGACGCCGATGCGAATGCATTCGTACACTTGGCGAGGGAGTGCAAAACCGCTGGATAGTTCGCAGGATCGTAACGGACGGAATTCGCCATGGCCACGCCCAAGGTATAGCCCTGTGTGCAGGCGTCGAGGTTCGCCCCCAGAAAAACAAAGGTCCAGTTCCCTGCCGCTTCCTTGCTTCGAATCAGTTCACGGATCGCTTGCAGCGTCCATTCCCGCGAGGAGTTCTCCTCTCCATCCGTCATGATGACAACGACGGTCTTGTGGTAGCCGTCCGTCTTTACCTCCTGCACTGTGTTACCGATGGCGTCCAGCAGCGCCGTATGTCCACTGGGCCGGTAGGTCGTCTCGTCCAACTTCACGACCTTCGCGAGCAGCACGGCGTTGTATTTCATTTCAACGACTGTATCGAACAGGGTCAGCGAGAATCCGTAGTCAACTTCCGGTTCTTTCGCGAGTTCGTCGAGGTAGAGATTGAGACCACCGATGACATCCTTGACCTTGGTGGTCATCGACCCCGACTTATCGAGAATGACGTTGACTAGGACCCGCTGTTTGCTGCTTGATTCGACGGAGTGGAAATTGTTTGAATTCATTTCTTCTTCTCCCGGTTGGCAACAGTCGAAGACCGGAGGTAGGCGGTTTGCCGGGTGAAGCCCAGCTTGTCGAGCAGGCGTTCGCTAGGTTCCTTGTGCCGATTGTAGACGTTGCTGAGATATTGCTTGGACAAGTCCAGCTCGGCCGCGAACTCGGTTAGCGTCTTCTCACCCTGGATGCGCTTCATGATCGCAAGCAGCTCTTCGATGGTCGTCGCTTTGTATGCCATACTGGGATACAGTGTATCCCAGTTCAGGATACGTCGTCAATGCCTCAGTCACCGGGCTCGAGATTCACGACCATACCAGTGTCGCGATTGAATTCTTCTCGAGCATAATCTCGCTCTCCATGTTGCCCATCTCCAGCACGACCGGCCGCGCAGCCCCAGCATTGGTGACCACCACAACCCGCCCGCCATCCGGATTCTCGAACGCCACGTGCTGAACCTCGGCCAGTGTGCTGTCAGAATCGAACCGCCGCGCCCCTCGCCGTACCGCACGCGAGAAATGTGCAAATGCCCAGTACTGCCCGCTGCGCGTGATCTCTCGCGTCTGGGAATGAATTGTGACCAGTCCGCCGCACGGGAACGGACCGATATTCGGCCGTCCCTTTTCATCGAGGGCGAGGTTCCAGGCTGTCACCGAGCGGCACCAGTTGCGCAGCACATCGCTGAACGTTTTTCCCCACTTTGCCCAGTCCGTCAGGTAGTCGGCGCTCGTATAGTCCGGCCCGCCTTCGGTCCAATACATCTCCGCGTCGGGGTGAGCCTCATGGGCCCTGGTCATCATCTCGGGAGTCCCGACGTAACCATGCCAGGCAATCGCATTGCAGTATTTCCGCACCCCGGCGTTATCCAGTTCGGCCACCGCCCGGCCCCACAAGTTGTAGTTGTGATCGAGAATCCAGATCTTCGTGGCCAAGCCTTGTTGTGCAAGCAACGGTCCCAGGTGGTCTCGCACAAACTCCATTTCGTACTCTTGCGGCCAGATGCAAGCCGGCATCCGCCCGTCCTGATCCGTGTCTACCTCGTTTTGTGGAGTGACGGCCTGAATCTGGACTCCCTCCGCAGCATAGGCCTGAAGAAACTTCAGGAAGTAGTGTGCATAGGCGGGCATGTAGCGGCGCCGCATCGAACCGCCGAGCATCGATCCTCCGGCTTTCATCCAGCCCGGCGGGCTCCAGGGCGATGAAAAGAGAAAGAGGTCGGGGTTCACTTTTCGGGCCTCACGCAACATCGGCACAACGTAGTGTCGGTCTTGCTCGATCGAAAATCGTTTCAGTTCCGGGTCCGCTTCTCCCTCGTCGTAGCTGTACATCTTGGTCGAGTAGTCGCTCGACCCGATACACGTGCGGCAAACGCTAAGCCCCATCTCCGACGGATGAAACAACTCATGAAACAGCTGCTCGCGCGCGGACGGCGAGAGCTGGTTGAACGTGTAGCAGGCAGCGTCGGTGAATGCCGCGCCGAACCCGAGAACCGGCTGGAACTTTTTGTCCGGGTTGAGAACAATCGCATGCTCGGAAGGCTTGGCTGCTGCCGTCCGCCACCGAAGCCCGCCCACGCTGGCAAACCGCTGCTTCTCGCTCGTAATCCATGCGGCAATCTCTCCCATTTGCCCCGTAGTGTCCGTGGCAAATCCGGGCAAAGCCCCCACCGCCGCGGTGGCTGCCAATCCCGCCGCCGAGGATTTCAAAAACTCCCGCCTCGTTTTCTCCATCGACATCGCATTCTCCCGCCTTGTTTGCAATAATGTGCCAGTTCACAACTCATGAATACCGCGTTGCACCGCAACGCCCGTGTACCCGGAGCCCTCTATGCCATCCGGATCAAGACGCTTCTGGTTGCTGGGCGCGCTCATCGCCAGCCTTGCTCTAGCCTGCAGTTCTCAAACCACTCCGGCTCCAACCCGAAGCCCCGGGTGGAGGCTGGTCTGGAGCGACGAGTTCAATGGGCCCAACGGATCCGCCGTCGATCGTTCCAAGTGGGTCTTCGACATCGGAGGATGGGGTTGGGGCAATCAGGAACTCGAATACTATACCGATCGCATCGAGAACGCCTCGCTCCACGACGGCAACCTGGCGATCAAGGCCCTGCCGGAAAAATACACCGGACCCGACGGCGTCACCAGAAACTACACTTCCGCGCGACTGAAGACTCTCGGCACATTCTCGCAAACCTATGGCCGCTTCGAAGCCCGCCTGAAAGTTCCCTATGGCCAGGGCGTCTGGCCCGCCTTCTGGATGCTGGGCGACGATTTCCCTAAAGTCGGCTGGCCCGCCTGCGGCGAAATTGACATCATGGAAAACATCGGCAAGGAGCCTGCCATCATTCACGGCTCGATTCACGGACCCGGTTACATTGGCGGCACCGGTCTCGAAGCGCACTACACGCTCCCTGGCAAGCAGCGCTTCGCCGACGACTTCCACGTCTTCGCCATTGAGTGGGACCCTGATTCGATAAGTTTTTTTGTCGATCAGGACCTCTACGTGCGCCGCACTCGTGCCGACCTCCAGCCCGGATGGAAGTGGGTCTTTGACAAACCCTTCTTCGTCATCCTCAATCTGGCCGTCGGCGGCGACTGGCCTGGGAATCCAGACTCCACTACCGTGTTCCCGCAAACCATGCTGGTGGATTATGTTCGCGTGTATGAACGTGTAGGGCGGACACTCCTGTCCGCCCCAAACTCAGCAAAATGAGGCCGGCGCCCACTCATCGCGCACGTTGCGATGAGTGGGATTGATAGCCGCCGGGGTTTCTTAATCTGCCGGCGCCGGCCCGGTCGACTCTCGCACCACCAGTTCCGGCGCCAGCGAAATCAGCTGTGGACAGCGCCCGCTGCCGTTCGCGATCCGCTCCAGCAACTGTTTGGCCGCCGTCTCTCCCATTTGCCGCAGCGGCTGCCGTACGGTGGTCAGCCGTGGAGTCAGATACGCCGCCGCCTGGATGTCATCAAAGCCGACCACCGAGATATCGTCCGGCACCCGCAGCCCGGCATCGCGAAACGCGCGCACCGCTCCGATCGCCGAGATATCGTTGAAGGCGAACAGCGCGGTAAACCGTTCCCCGGTCGCCAGTAATTGCTGCGCGGTCACGTAGCCTTCTTCGGGAACTGAGGGCCCGGGATTTTCCACGCCACGCTGCAATTGAATGGTCAACTCCGGACGCACCTCAATACCCAGTTGTTCTGCCGCGCGCAAAATCCCCTTCCACCGGTACTCGGTATCCGAACTTCCCCGATGCCCTTTGAAAAACGCGATGTGCCGGTGGCCAAGCTTGACCAGATGTTCGAGCGCTGCGAACGTCGCCTGCTTGTTATCCACCGCGATGTTGGTCACGCCCGGCACTCGATGATGCCCCGAGATGGCTACCACCGGCACTCGCAGCGCCTGCACCACCGGAGTGTTCAGCAGAATCATGCCCTCCACCGCACGGTCAATCAGCATCTGCGGATATTCCTGGATCAGGTCCGCCTGCCCGCGATGGCTCGCGACAAAATAAAAGTACCCTTCCCGCAGCAGGTGATCTTCGATGCCCCGCATGATCGACGCCGCATAGCCTTCGCTGATCTCCGGCACCAGCACGCCCACCATGAATCCGCGCTTGAGGCTTAGCGAGCGCGCAAAGAAATTTGGACGGTACTGCAGCTTGCGCGCCGCCTGCAGCACCCGGTCCTTGGTGTGTTTTGGGATCGCCTTGGCGGCGGGCGAATTATTGATCACCACCGAAACCGTCGCCGGCGACAGCTTCAGATACTCGGCCAGCGACCGCAGACTGACCGGCATCGCGGGCAGAGCCGCGCCAGCACCGCTGCCTTTGCGCGCCTTCTTCATTGCGCGTTCCAGAATAGCAGCTTCCAAGTTTTCATAGACTCTGCTCCCGGCCAGAAACTTCTTGAGAGCAGGGCGGCCGTCGTTGCCTAATCGCCAGCGGTTAATACTAAACCGCTTTTGTGTTGAACTAAAGCGGTTATTTTATCGGGAAATGTGATCCATATCACAGACGAATGTTGAGCGTCTCGGAAAGAATCGATCTGCACCGCGCAAACAACCGGAATTCGCATCCCAGGAGGGAACCCATGTTGCGTCCATCCCAGACCCGCGCTGCCACCCTTGTCCGCCGCAGCCTCATGATCACTCTGATCGCTGCCGCCATCGTCTGCCTCACGTGCGCGCCCCTGCTGGCGCAAGTCACCTCCGGCACCATCTTCGGTACCGTGACAGATCCCACCGGCGCCATGATTAAGGACGCCTCTGTCACCATCGCGAACCCCGCCAACGGGCTCACGCGCACGGTCATAACCAGCGGAGACGGCGCCTTCTCCGCTCCCGGCCTTTACCCCGGGACGTACAACATCACCGTCGAGGCCAAGGGCTTCAAGAAACTCGAGACGACCGGAATCGCCCTGAGCGCCGCGGACAAATTAAACGCGGGCGACTTCGTGTTGGCCATCGGCGCAACCTCCGACGAAGTGACTGTCACCGCCGACGCTGGCCAGATCCAGCTGCAGGCGAACTCCGGCGAGCGCTCCGACCTGATCACGACCAAGCAGTTGAACGACGTCGCGATGAACGGCCGCAACGTGCTCGACTACATGAAGCTGATTCCGGGCGTGACCGGTATCCCTGACCTGCACATTTCCAGCAACATCGGCCAACTCGGCAATTTCAGCATCAACGGTACTCGCACGAACGAGCACGAATATACGATCGACGGTGCTTCCAACGTGGACACGGGTAACAATGGCGGCACGCACGTTACCCTCAACACCGATGCCATCGAAGAATTGAAGGTCCTGACCTCGAACTACCAGGCCGAGTTTGGCAAGGCAGCGGGCGGCCAACTCGCCGTCACCACCAAGAGCGGCACCAACCAGTGGCACGGCAACGGCCGCTTCTTCCATCGCCATGAGGGATTGAACGCCAACGAGTATTTCAACAAAACAAATCAGTTGAGCAACAAAGCGCCCAACCAACCCGACCTCTTTCGCTATAACGATATCGGATATCAGGTAGGCGGCCCGGTGATGAAGGACAAAGTCTTCGTCTTCTGGAGCCAGGAATTTTATCGTCAATTCGTTCCCCTCGCCGGAACAGCGCAGTTCTACACACCGACAAAGCTAGAACGGCAGGGAGACTTTTCACAGTCGACCGATGCCAGTTCTCCCACCCCCATTCCTGTCAAGATTTCGGGACCCGGAATTACCAACAACAAAATAGATCCGACACAGCTTCCTGCTGCCATGCAGCCGATCTTCGCTCAGATGCAGAAGATCTTGAACCTGTATCCACCGTCAAACGTCAACGGGTTCGCGGTGAATGGTCAGAGCTACAACTACTCGCAGGCTCTTGCCGCTGACGCGCCTCGCCGCGAGGACATCCTGCGGGTTGACTACCAACTGAACAGCAAGAACCGGCTGTACGGGCGATGGGTCCGCAACTCGGAGAATGATTCCAGCCCCTTCCTACCCTTTCCAGGGCCCAACGGTTCTGGCTTCGCTTGTTCCTCGCCCATCAACTTTCCCGGCGGCTGCCAGATCCACCAGCCCAGTTGGAACGTCTCAGCGAACCTGGTAAGCACAATCACTCCGAATGTCTTGAACGAGTTCTCCGTTGGACCAAGCCATGCTCTTGCATCGGCCGGCGGGGTGAACGGCAACGTTTCTCGCGGGAAAAATGGCATTACGCTTCCCCTGCTCTATCCTTTAACTTCGGATCAGGCGATTCCCGACATCAGCTTCGGTGGCCTGAACAACGTGAACTTCCAGAATCCGTATCTGGGCGCTACTCCGTGGCATCAATCCAACACGACGATTAACGTAAACGACAACGTGAGCTGGGTGCGCCACAATCACACCTTCAAAGCCGGCGTCTTCTATCAACGTAGCCGAAAGGACCAAATCTCCTGGGGCAATATCAATGGCCAGATGGGCTTTGGCGTTGGGACCTACACGTTTAGCGGAAACACTTACACGATCGGCGACCCGATCGCGGCGGCTCTGCTGGGATTCTTCCAAAATTTCGACCAGTCTACCGCTCGTCCGACAGGCCTGTTCCGCTACAACCAGTTTGAGTTCTATGTCCAGGACACCTGGAAGGTGAATTCGCGACTGACGCTTGACTACGGCCTGCGCTTCGCGTGGATTCCGCCGCAGTTCGACGCCAAGAACCAGGTTGCGCTGTTCGATCCTTCGGCATACAAGCCAGCCAACGCCGTCACGATCACGAGCGGCGGCAGCATCGACCCCTCAAAAGGCGGCGATCCCCTGAATGGCACGCTGTATGCCAACAAGGGTCAGATTCCGCAGGGCGGCTGGGATAGCCGCGGCATCATGCCGGAACCTCGCGTCGGGTTTGCCTACGACTTATTCAGCAACCACAAAACGGTTTTTCGCGGCGGCATCGGCATGAGCCACGACCGGGCTCAAGGCAACCTGATCTTCAATACCGTCTTTAACAACCCCGCGGTTGTTCAAACCCCTCAGGTCGCCGCCAACAACCTTGCCAACTTGCCTTCACTGTCCGGCACAAATACTTCCGTGCAGGGTGACAAGAACATTATTGGAGCTGCCCGCGACGGCCATGTTCCCACCATCTACAGCTTCAGCTTCGGCATGCAGCACGAAATTGCCAAAGGCACCACCATCGATGTGGCCTATGTCGGCTCGCTTGGCCGCCACTTGATTACATCGCGCGATATCAACGCGGTTCCTTATGGTTATGCATTCACTGCGGCCGCCCAGGATCCGAGCAATTACGTGGGCGGGGTTGTGCCCGCCGTGGAGCCCAATCTGCCGGCGATCTATTCAGCGGCCGGCGTCAAGTTCAGCGGTGCTTACGCAACCGGTCATCCCTCGTACACGAATGCCGCGCTGGTGCCTTACAAGGGCTATGGGCAGATCGCGTATCTGGATTGGGGCGGCACCTCCAATTACAACTCGCTGCAAGCTTCTTTGCAGCGCCGTTTCACGAAGGGGCTGACAGCGGGCGCGGCTTACACCTGGTCGAAAGTATTGACGACCTCCGCCTCCGATCAGGACTTCCAAAGCCCTATCAACGCCAAAATCGACTACCGCGCCGCCGATTGGGACCGTACCCACGTGTTTGCCGCCAACTACGTGTACGACATTCCAGGCGTAAGCAAGCACTTCGGTGCGGCGAAGTGGCTGTCCTACATTACCGACAACTACCAACTGAGCGGTGTGACCAACGTCATGACCGGAACTCCCGTGACCTTGAGCAATGGATATGGCTTCAACTCGGGAGCTGTTGACGGTTCCAACATGTGGGGGACTTACCCCTACTACTATTCACTCGACAAGGCCGGGAACGTGATTACGCCCACGATCGGACTTCCGACGCGAGCGACCCGGGACATTCTGCGTAGCGGTGGCCTGCAGAACTGGGACATGTCCCTGTTCAAGAATATTCCGCTCGGCACGAGTGAACGCTACTCCATCCAGCTCCGTCTGGAAGCATTCAACGTCTTCAACCACCCGAACTTCAACGACAAGAACTACAACGTGAATAACAACGGGCCGTGGCAGTGGCAGTATCCCTCAACAGCAGGGGCTCTCAACGGACCCAACTCCGGTTGTCCTGGAGTCTATGGGCCTTGCGTTACGCAAGTCAGCGTCTCGAAGGCCAGCAACTGGGGAACACCGGCAGACACGTACAACAGCAATGGCGGTCCGGGCGGTTTCCGCGTGCTGCAGCTTGGCGCCAAGATCTACTTCTAATTTGCTCCCTTCCCAATCGCCCGCGGCTTCGGCCGCGGGCTTTTTTCCGAACTTAGTTACAATGCCTCCCGAGGTCCTTCATGACACGCAAGCTGAAATCTGTCGTCATCCTTCTTCTCGTTTCGTTCCTCGCCTGGGCGCAATCTCCTTCCCCCTCTACGCCCGCCATCGAAGCCCGCGCCGACGCGATGCTCAAGCAACTCTCGCTCGAAGAGAAAATCGATCTCATCGGCGGCGTCAACGATTTCTACATCCGCGAGATCAAGCACATCGGCCTGCCCGCCCTGAAGATGGCCGACGGCCCCTTCGGCGTCCGCAACTACGGGCCTTCGACGACCTTCGGCGGCATGGGCCTGGCCGCCACCTGGGATACGGCGCTTGCCGAGCGCATGGGCGCCGTCATCGGACAAGACGCGCGCGCCCGCGGCGTCCACTTCATGCTCGGCCCCGGCGTCAACATCTCACGCTCACCCTTGGCCGGAAGGAATTTTGAATACTACGGTGAAGACCCCTTCCTCGCCTCCCGCACCGCCGTCGCCTACATCGAGGGCATGCAGAGTCAGGGTGTGAGCGCCACCATCAAGCACTACATGGGCAACAACCAGGAATTCTTGCGCCACGACGCCGACGCCATCATCGACGAGCGCACCATGCGCGAGATCTATCTGCCCACCTTCGAAGCGGCCGTGAAGGAAGCGCACGTGGGCGCCATCATGGATTCCTACAACCTCATCAATGGCCAGCACGCCACCCAGAACAATTTCACAAACAATGAAGTCGCGAAGAAAGAATGGGGCTTCGAAGGCATCATCATGTCCGACTGGGACGCGACCTACGACGGCGTGGCCGCGGCCAATGGCGGCCTCGATCTCGAAATGCCATCCGGAAAATTCATGAATCGCGCCAACCTCCTTCCCGCCGTGAAGTCGGGTAAGGTCAGCGAGGCCACCATTGACGACAAAGTCCGCCGCATCCTGCGCACCGCTATTCGCTTCGGCTGGCTCGATCGCGATCAAACCGATTTGTCCGTGTCGCTCTACAACCCGAAGGGCGGACAGGTAGCACTCGAAGCCGCGCGCTCCGGGATAGTGCTGCTCAAGAACGACGGCCCCCTGCTTCCCCTCGACAAGACAAAAATCAAGTCCATCGCCGTCATCGGTCCGGATGCCTATCCCGCTCCGGTCGTTGGTGGAGGCAGCGCGGGCGTGCGTCCCTTCGGTGCGATCAGTTACTTGGAAGGTCTAGCTGGCTACCTCGGCAGTGGCGCAACCGTCTACTACGATCGTGGACTTCCCTCGCTGGGTGAACTGGCTGATGCCACTGCCTTCTCGACCGATGCAGCCGGCAAAGAGCCGGGCCTCAGCCTGGAAGCGTTCAACAATGTGAATCTGAGCGGCACGCCCGCAGCCCATCGCACCGATCAACACATCAACGCCGACCACTCGCTCGGCGATGGCGTCAATCAAAATGAAGTGTCGGCGCGCTGGTCGGGATATTTCACACCCGGAAATCCCGGCGAGCACCTGGTCTTTGTGCAAGGCCCCGGCGAAGGCGGCGGTTATCGCGTTTACGTGGACGACCAGCTCGTGATCGATAGCTGGGAACTCTCCCGCGCGCAGGTGAGTCAGGCGCGCTTGCCGCTCGCGTCCGGCGCGCACAAGATTCGTTTTGACTACTGGGTACACTGGAGCTGGGGCGGACCGAGCGTAAAGCTCGGCATCGTCCGTCCCGATGCGGTCGTGAACGCCGCTGCAAAAGCGCTGGCCTCCAAGGTCGATGCGGTGGTTCTGGCTGTGGGATTCGACCCGGACAGCGAGAGCGAGGGCGCCGACCGCACCTTCCGGCTCCCACCCGCGCAGGACGAACTCATCAGCCAGATCGGGGCCGCCAACAAGAACACGATCGTCGTCGTAACCTCCGGCGGCGCGGTCGACATGAACGCCTGGCTCGATCACGTTCCCGCCCTCTTCGAATCCTGGTATGCAGGCCAGGCGCAAGGCACAGCCCTCGCTCAGTTGCTGTTTGGCGAGTACAGTCCGTCCGGCAAACTGCCCGTAACGTTCGAGCGCAGATGGGAAGACAATCCCGCGCACGATGTCTACTACCCCAAGGCTGGCGACAAAAAGACTCCGTACACAGAAGGCGTTTTCGTCGGATACCGCCATTTCGATCAGGCGAGCGTGAAGCCACAGTTCCCTTTCGGCTACGGGCTTTCGTACACCACGTTTGCCTACAAGAATCTCTCCGTGACCCCGGTCAGCCTCTCTGGCGATCAGTCCGTGACCGTCAGCTTCGACGTAACAAACATCGGAAACCGCGAAGGTGCGGAAGTCGCGGAAGTGTACGTCGCCGAACCCCACGCGAGCATCCGGCGGCCCGCGAAAGAGCTCAAGGGATTTATGAAGGTTTCCATGAAACCTGGAGAAAACAGACATGTTTCAGTCGATCTAGATCGGCGCGCCTTCGCGTACTACGACGTCAAGAATCATCGCTGGACCGCCGACGCAGCCGACTACGGCGTCTTAGTCGGACGTTCCTCAGCCCAGATTGAACTGACCGGAAAAGTAACGCGGCAATAAGTAGCGCCGCCGCCCTCGGCGGCTGTGGTGGCGGGCGACTCGCCCGCCACTGCTCGCCCTATAGCTGCATCAGATTCAACTGCAGCTTCGCGTACCCGTGATCCTGCGCCCAAAGGTCCAGCGCAATCGCGGCGATCTCATCGGCCACCGGATCCGCCCGCCCATTCTTCGTGAGATCAACCGTCTTGATGTAGCAACGGCAGCTATCGCAACACTCCACTCGCACGTCTTTGGGTTCTTCCGCGGTATACACCGGAAGCTTTGCGTGATTCTCTTCCCCGCACGCCGGACAGACAATCCGTCGAAACTCCCACTCGTACAGGCACAGCGAGCAGATCAGCGATCGCTGGCCGCCATCACCCAGAGGACGCAGCACCCCCGAGCCCGGCTTGCGTCCGCAAAACGGGCATAGACAAGGCGTTGGGCCGCCGCGCGGCAAAGCCACCCGCGAACGAACAGAAACTGCGTACGGCTGTAGAAAAGCACGAGCGAAGAAATCGTCGGGTCCTGGCTGCAGAGTTGCGCCAACATTCCCCTGCCAGAAACTGTTCAGCACCAGGCTCTGCGATGCGACGTTTTCAAGACCCAGTCTTTCTGCCGCCTGGACGACCGCTTCAGGAGCGCGGTCCTTCACTCTCGACAGAAACGATCCGAATCGCGCG
>Ga0209698_10000545_pt1 | contig 42906 bp, 33 predicted proteins | sample LitLauG_LLR_2012_FD_187203 | JGI IMG/M metagenome (GOLD analysis project Ga0209698, IMG submission 187203) | Freshwater sediment microbial communities from Pennsylvania, USA - Little Laurel Run_MetaG_LLR_2012 (SPAdes) (version 2) | ecosystem: Environmental > Aquatic > Freshwater > Creek >... | reverse complement strand
GCATATTCCAGACGCTTGACCGCAGCATCGGCATCGGGCGCAGTGACCTTTCCCAACTGCACGGCTTTGTCGAGATTGGTGCGAATCTCGCTCTCCGCTTTGCGTAAGGCAGCGGGCACGAGGTCTTCGAGGATGGTGCGATAGCCGCCGACTGCTGCAGCGTGGGCGATACCGCGGCCCATGATTCCCGCGCCGATCACGGCAATCGTCTTGACCTGCGCCATCTACTGCGCCGCCTTTTCAAGATCGGTAAGGGCAGCGTCGATGGCAGTATGGACCACGCGCAGATGCTCCGAGAGGCGTTTGCGTTCCTCGGCGGCCATGGCGGGAATGTAGGTGCAAATGCGGCGCAGTGTAACCGCGATGTCGTCCACGTAGTTGATTGAGCGAATGAGTTCACCAGTAGCGGGCATGAAGGCTCCAGTCTATAGTTCGGCCGTGTGTGGCCGAACTTTCTATTTTGGACGCGACAGGACATTTAGTAAAGGCGGCTGGCGGCTTCGTGTCCTAGATGCATTCAACCACTACGGACACGAAGTGACACGAAGGTTTTATCTCCATGGCTCTTTCGCGCTTCCCTGTGTCCTTGGAGGTTAAGTTTTCTTCAAAAAGCCGCGCAACAAAACGCTTCTTCTCGTCGTGCAAGTTATTGTTAACGCGCTGTTAACGCTCAGGCATATAATCCCGATCAATTCTTTTAATGGGCCGTCAGACGCTGTTCCGAATCTAATGTTCATGAGTGAGAATCTCTTGAAACGCTACATTTTTGCCAGTGACTTCGATCAGACGCTGACCTTCAACGACTCCGGCTATGTGCTGGCAGAGTTGGTCGGCATTCCGACCGAGGAATTTGAACGCAAGGCCAAAGGGATGGCAAAGATTAACCTGGTGCAGCAGGGAGCGGAGCTCGCGTACCTTTTGCTGCACGATCCTGAATTCAGGACGAAGGTTCGCAAAGAACATCTTCACGAAGTGGGAAAGCGCATCCGGCTCAAGGAGAATATCCCGCTCCTTTACGAGCTTCTCGAATCAGGAATCGACGGGCATTTCTTTGACTTCTACGTACTCTCGGCCGCGCCGGTGGAAGTGATTCATTCCGCGCTCGAGGGCATTGTCCCGAAAGATCACATTTATGGGACAGAGTTCCGTTACAAGCCTTCGGGGGAAATTGACACAATCATTCGGGCCACAGCCGGATACGGAAAAGTCGCGGTGCTCGATCACTTACTGGTCCAGCATGTGGTTGGGCCGGATCACGTCATCTATACCGGCGACGGAAGCTCGGACATTCACGTCATGCTGCATGTGAACGCTCGCGACGGACTCACCGTGGCGGTCTCGGAGTCGCGCAACGTTTCGCAAATCGCCAAGCGGACGGTGTTGAGCACCAGCGCAGTCGCCGTACTGGCGCCGATTCTGGAAGAAATCGCCGGATGGGAGCGCTCCCGGATACGCAGCTTCTTTGAAGCCAACGGGATGCTGATCCAGGAGTGGGAGCGGGTGAGAACAGACTGGCTGACGGTACGCTCCGCACCGACCGAGAGTACCGAGGCTGGCAGCGGAGCGGCATCGTCGCCTGCGCTGGCGTCCTAGCCATCAAAACAAGAATCTAGATTCCGTGACAGCGGCGGAAGCGTGCCGAGGCCTCGCGACCCATGTAGCGGTCCAGCACTCCGGGTTCGGTCTGCCGGAGATCGACCAGGACAAGACCGTCCAGTACTCCGGAAAACTTGCGGTCCACGTTGAACCCGAGCAGACGGCCGCCCACCTTGGCGTATTGCCGCAACAAAACAGGCAACCCCTTGCCGTCAGGCTCGATCCGGCTGATCGGTTGGGAAAGTTCGTCGAGGTCATTCAGCCCGCCGACCACCGAGCGCGAATCCCACCACCAAATCGGGGCAGGCCGGAACGGACGGCGCGGGCGCACCCAGGCAGCCAACTCATCTTCACCCCGTCGCGACTCGAAGTAGCGATAGATCAGCTCTCGCGACAGTCGGGAGTACGCGCTGCTGATGCTGACCGCGCCGAACAAGACTGGTGTGTCTTGCTGGCGGGCGACCAGCGCAGCAATTCCCTTCCACAACAGCAACAGCGACGAATAGTGCTTTTGATACTCCGGTCGAATGAAGGAACGGCCAAGCTCGATGGCCGGCCCGATCTTCTCGAACAGCCGGGTGTCGTAACGGAACAATGTGCTGGTATAGAGGCCTTCTACGCCACGCGCGGCGAGAATCTCGAGCGTATCGCCAACCCGGTACGCGCCGACGACGGCTTTGCGTGCATCGTCCCAAAGAACTAAATGCCGGTAGTAATCGTCAAAGCGATCCAGATCGAGCCTTTGTCCGGTTCCTTCACCGACCTGGCGAAAGGTAAGTTCGCGCAGGCGTCCGAGTTCATGCAACAGGACGGGAGACTCGCTGCCTTGCAGCAAGAACACCGACATTTCCCCGTTACGAAGAATGCAGCGCGCAGGATCTAGACCAGCGACGGCCTCGGCAAGCAGGTGCGGCAACGCCCCGCCGGCAACGGGTTTGCGCGGCAGATGCGTGTTCCAAGCACGCTGGTACAAATCGAACATTCGATCCAGCGCCATGAACGTGTTTGCGATGTTCGGCAAGCGAGTGGCTGCGCCTGAACGCAGCAAGCCATCAGCCGGCGCGGCATTGGTTCGCAATGAAGGCATGCCCTACGATTAGCGAAATGCCATTGCAGCGTCGTGAATTTGAGATTAAGAGTGAGTAAATTTCCTGGATGGAATCACTGAAGGTAACATCAGCACGGTGACTGAGGTCATTTGGTCTGGTGCGCAAGGAAGCTGCAGGGACTTGATTACTTTCTTACGCTTCCACGCGGTAGCGCGTCTGGGCAATCGTGTAGAGGCGACGCCACACGAGGCGGTTGACGGTGACCACCGTAGCCGCCATGAGAATCGTCGCGGCCAACAGCAGCCGATAATTGCCCGAGTCTGTCGCCTGGCTGATCGTGGCGCCCAAGCCGGTCGTAGTATAGATGTGTCCCTTGAAGTGAAAATACTCGGCCACGATGCTGGCGTTCCATGCCCCACCGGAGGCGGTGACCAAGCCGGTGATAAGGTAGGGAAAGATTCCTGGCAGAATCAATTTCTTCCAGCGTTCCCACCCTTCAAGCCGAAACACCGAGCAGCATTCTTTAAGGTCGGTGGGAATCGCCATCGCGCCGGCGATCACGTTGAACAAGATGTACCACTGCGTGCCGAGCAACAGGACAACCATCGAAGCCAGACCCAGCCCGCCGCCAATGCGGATCAACACCAGCAGGATGACTGGCAACAATGCGGTGGCGGGCACCGATGCAGCGATCTGCGCGATCGGCCCGGCGATCCGCGCAAGGCGCCGGTTAAAGCCAATCGCGACTCCGACTGGGACAGTCCAAAGTGAGCCGAGCAACAGTGTTACATTCACCCTGAGAAACGTCGCCCCCAACCCGTTAATGGCTGCGCGCAGTTCTTCACGCTGCAAGCCCCTCAAGAGGGCGCCGACTCGCCAGACGCCGTAGGCGGTCAGCCCGATGCAAAGCGTCAACAACAGGTAGCCGACCCAGTTTCGCCAACTCGTTGCTTGCGGCGATTCGGGCGAATCATGATTGGTTTCGGCAAATCGCAAGCTGAGGTCCTCCTGCAACGGCCGCAGGAAGCGCTTGCGGACCCAGGCGAGACCGCGCGAATGGCGCACCAGTTCATAGACCCAGGATTGGGGAGCGTCACTCGCTTCCACCTGCTCGATCTTAAATTTCTCCGACCATGCGATGATCGGCCGCCATACCAGTTGGTCGATCAGCACGACCACTGCGACCATGGTTCCCACGCCCCACAAGATCGATGCGGTATCGCCTGCGTTGGCGGCAGTTTGAAGATAGGAGCCCAACCCCGGCAAACGGAAATCGCGTTCACCCAGCACGAACATCTCGCACAGCATCAGCGAAAACCATCCGCCGGCAACCGACATCATCGAGTTCCACACCAGTCCGATGGCGCTGAAAGGCAGTTCCATCTGGGTAAAGCGCTGCCACCAGCTGTAACGGTAGATGCGGGCGGCTTCCCTCATCTCCGTGGGAATATTTTTCAGCGACGCGTAAAAACTGAACGCCATGTTCCACACCTGCCCGGTAAAGATCAGCAGGATCGCACCCAGTTCGACACCCAGCTGCCGGCTGGGGAACAAACCGACCATCGCCAGCATCACGCTCGGGAGAAAACTCAGCACTGGAATAGACTGCAGTACATCCAGCAGGGGAATCATGAACTTTTCCGCGCGTGGATTGTTGGCGGCAATGTAACCATAGACAAAGGTGAACAGCAGGCTGAGGAGATAGGCAGCCGAAATGCGGAGAATCGAATAGCCAGCGTATGCGGGAAGCGCCCACGGGCTGCGCGAAATATGTGCGACCGGCTCAAACGGGCCGAGCCACGACCGCCCAACCGCAATCACTCCATAGAACAAAGCGATCCCGGCGGCGAACATCAGGACATCAGGCAGGTGCGAGAGTTCGACGCGGGGAAAGTACGCCCACGGCGAATAAGCCGCAAATCCTCGCAAACCAGCCGGCTTCTTCAACGGCAAAAACTCCTCCGGATAGATAAGTGATCTGTTGCGGCTGGTCGCTGTTCTACGCCGCCGGTCCCACCTCGGGTTGGACCAACCGGCCGCTCTCCCGGTCGTAGTCGAAAATCTCGGCGTAGCGGCCCCAGTTCATCGCGGTGTCCAACTGACGGCGAACCTCGTCCTGGCTGAAATGTTCATCCACTATGTCGTGGAAGAATTCCTCAGGGATCGAGTGGTCCAGCTTCTGGCGCAGAACAGAATCAATCTGACGGAGAATCGTCACGCGCTCAAGAGCGGCCTCGCGGAAGATTCGCTTTCTGGCCTGGATGTCTGCCTCGGCAAAGGCGCGGCCCGTTGGCGTAATTTCCGCGTCGCCTTCTTTGAGCGTGACAAAACCGAGCAGGTCGCCGGCCTCAACGATCGGCAGCAGGTCCTCGACGTCCATCACAAGGTCGGACGACAGGCGGTAAAGATCGTCTCTGCCTCCGCGATCGATCAGCAACTCCAGCAGTCCGGCGATGCCTCCCACGCGTGCGTGGGGTAGCAGCTGGTATTTCGCACGACCGCCCGGCGCCCCGGCAGTGGCTGCGGGAGCGCTGCCGGGCAACGCCAGCTCGGCATCCGGCTGAGTCATGATCTTGTAGATGTAATCCACCAGTTCCAGAAACCGTGCAGACTTGCGATCTCGCGGATGCTCCATGCCGATTTCAAAATCCGACCTTACGCGTGCCGGATTTCGTCCCAAGACCACAACGCGGTCAGCCAGCATCACCGCCTCTTCGATATTGTGGGTCACGAGAAAGATTGCCTTGGTTGGAATTTTCTTGCTCAGCCACAACTCGAGCAGTTCGCCGCGCAGGTTCTCCGCGGTCAGAACGTCGAGCGCGGAAAAAGGCTCGTCCATAAAAAGAACTTCAGGTTCCACCACCAGTGCGCGTGCGAACCCGACGCGCTGCTTCATGCCACCAGAAAGCTCCTTGGGATATGCGCTCTCGAACCCATCCAGTCCGACAGTATCCAGCGCACGCAATGCGAGTTTGCGGCGCTCGACCGTGCCGATTCCAAGCGCCTCCAGTGGCGCCTCCACGTTATCCAGAACAGTCAGCCAAGGGAACAACGCAAAGCTCTGGAATACGATGGCCGCATTCGGCGTTCGCCCATCGAGTGGCTTGCCGTGCCAGAGTATCTCGCCCGACGAGGGCTTTGACAAGCCGCTGAGAATCCTTAGAAGTGTGGACTTGCCGCAGCCTGAGGGCCCCAGCAGCGCAATGATGCGCCCGTCTTCAACCTTCAGGTCGGTAGGCCCGACCACCTGGATAGAGGTTCCATCCGGCTGGAGGTAGCTTTTCTCCACTCCTCGAGTTTCAATAATTGGCTCAGTCAAGGTCCGGTACCTGGATCGTGCATTGTTTCACAGAAACTTTACAGGACGATAACAACCACGAAAGGAAACTTATGCGTAGAAGTCATTCTGTGACGTGGTCTTAAAGGGTTGCGGAATGCGGTCGGTAACGAAAGCCATTCGCGCCAGTTTTTCAGCGATTTCCGGCTTGAGCGCGTCCTTTTCGTGCCGCCACTTCCAGTTACCCCCGTGCAGGCTCGGAATATTCATGCGGGCCTCACTGCCGAGTCCCAGTACATCCTGGAACGGCACCACACTCAACTTTGCCGGCGATGCCTGCGCGGCCCGAATCATCGCCCAATGAATGCCATCTGCGGACGGTCCCAGGTAGGCGTCTGCGTTGCGCCGTTCTTCGTCCGATGCACCGCTCTTCCACCAACCAACGGACGTGTCGTTGTCGTGGGTCCCGGTGTAGATGACCTTTCCGGAAGCCCGGTGTGGCAGATAGAGGTGTGATCCCGCGTCCCCGAAAGCGAACTGCAGCACCGAAACCCCCGGCAGCCCCAGCCGCTCGCGCAGCGCGTACACTTCGGGCGTGATCATGCCCAGGTCTTCAGCAAAAAAAGGCAGATCGCCCAAAGCGTTCTTGATCGCGGCAAACAAATCATCCTTCGGCCCGTCCACCCATCGGCCACGCGTGGCATCCGGGTCTCCGGCTGGAATTTCCCAGTACTGTTCAAAACCGCGGAAGTGATCCAGGCGAACCCAATCAAAAAGGCTCGAGGCCCAACGCAGACGCTGAATCCACCACCGATATCCGTCCGCCTTCATCACGTCCCAGCGATAAAGCGGACTGCCCCAGCGCTGGCCTGTCTTACTGAAATAATCCGGGGGAACTCCGGCGACGGCTTCCGGCACAAGTTCCGGATTCAGTTGAAACAAGTGTCCATGCGTCCAGACATCGGCGCTGTCGTAGTTCACAAAAATAGCCACATCTCCGACGAACCGGATGGCCCTCTGCGCACAGTATGCGCGCAGAGCCTGCCACTGTTCGTAGAAGGCGAACTGGACGGCGCAGCGTACTTCAACACTGGCTGCCAGTTCCTGCCGTTTTTTTTCGAGAGCCACCGGATCCCTGCGCGCCAACTCTCGGGGCCATTCGTTCCAGGCCTCCAGCTTGCGCAGGGCGCGCAAGGCATCGAACAACGCGAAGTCGTCAAGCCACCAGCCGTTCTCATCGCGAAATTGCCGAAAGTGCTCTCGCGCGGCGCCAGAAGCGGAAGTCAGAAATTGGCGGCCAGCTTCGAACAATAGCGGCATTTTTTGCGCAAAAACGCGGTCATACTCGACTGGACCGGAATCTGGAATGAGGTCAGCCAGTTTCTTGGGGTCGATCCAGCCGCGCTCGGCGAGGCGCTCCAGGCTGATGAGAAGAGGATTGCCGGCGAATGCCGAAACCGAAGAGTAGGGGGAATTACCATAGCCGAGCGGCCCCAGTGGCAGAACCTGCCAGACACCCTGGTGTGCGGCCGCCAGGAAATCTGCAAACCGATAAGCCGCGGGACCAAAATCACCGATGCCCCCGCACGATGGCAACGACGTTGGATGAAGCAGGATACCTGTGGTGCGGGGGAACTCCATGCCGGTCCGGGACTACATCCCTACCCCGTTCCCGGTGCTCGACAGGGCCTTCATCTCTTGCTGATTGATTTTGATCTTGCCCGACTTCTCCATGCGCTCGCGCAGGTTATCAATGTAAAGGCCAAACATCTGCTGCTGCTTTTGCTGCAGCAGTAATTCGCGGATCTGGTCGCGCTTGGCAGCATAGTCGCTGTCGGGCGGCGCTTGCGTTTCCAGCAGTTGCAGGACGGCGCCGTTGGAGCCGGAATTGACCGGGCTGCTGATCTCACCCGGCTTCAGCCCGAACGCAACCGAGGCTTGGCCGCTCATCGAACCAATGTCGGGAACTTGGCCATCGGGCGCAACGAAGTCGCTGGTCTTGACAGTTGCACCCAACTCTTTCGCCGCGCGCTTCAGATCATGCTCGGACTTTGCCCGGTCTGAGAGTTCCTGCGTCTTTTGAGACAGGAGAGTTGCCGAGCGCTCGTTCTTGAATTCATCTTCCACCTTCGTCCGAATTTCATCGAACGAGGGCGTCGACTGCGGCTTCACGCCGTCCAACTGATAGACGACGAATCCCTGGGAAGCCGACGCAACTTCCACCCCAGTTTTGTCGGTCGCCAGAAACAGCGCATCCATAAACTGCGGGGCCGGCCCCAGTCCGGGCAATAAATCGCGCCGCGCCACGAAGTCTGAATTGACGACGGTGAGTCCGTGAGCTGCTGCGGCTGCATCCAGGCCTTTGTTTTTTGCTTCATCCCGCACCTGTGTAGCCAGGGTCTGCGCCATTTGTTGCGCTTTCTGCTGCTTGACCAGAGGTGCGATCTGGTCGCGAACCTCGTCGATTGGTTTCAAGTGCGGGTCCTGCTTGTCGTCCACCCGGATGATGTGGAAGCCAAAACCAGTTTTTACCAGGTCGCTGATCTGGCCTTTCGCCATGGAGAACGCGGCCTTCTCAAACTCGGGCACCATTTTGCCGCGCCCGAACCATCCCAACGAACCGCCTTGCGTCGCGCTGCCGGGGTCCTCTGAGTTCTTTTTGGCCAGCTCCTCAAAATTCGCGCCGCTCTTGACCTGCTTCAGCAGGTCCGCCGCGCGGCTCTGTGCCGCTGCGACGGCTTTTTCGTCGACCTTGCCGTCTGCCCCAGGTGGTGGAGTCTTGATCAAAATGTGGCTCACCTTCACCTGTTCCGGCACACGGTAGGCGTCGCGGTGCGAATCGTAAAATGCCTGCTCGTCGTCGCGGGTGACCTGGACCGCGGACTGCAGTTTGCCAGTATCGACGAGAGCGTATTTCGCCTTGCGCCTTTCTGGAATTGAATTGGTATAAGCCTGCAAGTGGCTCTGGTAGAAAGCCTTCAACTCTTCCTCGGTGGGGTGCAGACCTTTGCGCAAGTCGTCTTGCTTCAGCAGCGCGTACTCGAACTTCACCTTCGTGTTTTGCCTGAGGAAGGCCTGCCGAATGTCGGATTCCGGAACGGAAGCGGTATCGGCGACCATGTCATGCAACTTGTTGAATACCAGCTCCTTGCCGACAATTTCTTCAAACGCAGCTGGAGTGAGGCTGGCGGTTGACAGCATGTCCTCATACTGCTTTTGACCGACGAAGTTGCCGCCCGGGAAAAAAGTGGCGGCGTAGCGTCCGTGCTGCAGGTCGTCCTTGATCTCCTCCGGCGTCGCGCGTAGTCCAATGCGCTCGGCCTCGGCCATCAGTGCCTGGCGGCTGATCAAATTGTCGGCCGCACGCGGGGTCGCCTGCGCCATAAGATAGGGCATCAGCATCGACGCGTTTGGTCCCAATTGCTGCACCTGCTGACGCACCATCTGTTGCGCTTCCCTGCGCACCTGGTCTGCCGTGATGTCGGTGCCGGCAACCCTGGCAACCACCCCTTTTCCGGGCTGTCCGGTAAGCTCAGAACCCAGGCCGCCCGGGATCAGAGTTACGACCATCGAAACGCAGATAAAAACCAGAATGGCCCCAAGAGCAGTCTTCAGGGCAGGACCGGGGGTTTGAAGAAATCGAATCATAAGGCTTGTCTACTCGCTCCAAATAGTCTCGGACAAACTATAGATTATAAACGAAGCTTGACTGGGAGACTGACTGGGGCCGTGATCGGCTGCCGCGCTACCGGTGACTGCGGTCAGGGACGGAAGGGCGGAGTAGGTCCAGGCGGGACATGTGCAACCGATCATTCTTCCGCAGGCAAGTCGAAGTTCACCAGGTCCCCGCGGAATCCGCGTGTCTTCCATGCGCCGAAGGCGATTCCGGCCGCCATCCAGACTGTGCCTGCAATCTTCGCCGGGGTACTGAGGCTGAGCCACAGCGCCAGGCAGATCACGAAGCCCAGAATGGGCGGCGCGACAAACGACGGCGTCCACTTGCCGTCACGCACCACATAGCGCACGAAAGCCGCACCATTCACACCCATGAAAGCGATGAGCGCACCGAAGTTCAGCATCTCCGCGCCAAGACCGTAGCTCATTGAGAATGCGCCAACCAGCGCGACCACGCCTACAAAAAGCACATTGTTCCTCGGCACGCGGTGTTTTGCATCCACCGCGCCAAAAAATGACTTGGGAAGGGCGTTGCTCCGCCCCATGCCATAGAGCAGGCGGGCAGCACCAATCTGCGATCCCATGCCCGACCCGAAGTTGGCAACCAGCAGGGTGAATCCGATAATGCCGAACATCGGCTTCCAGGCACGGCCGGCAACATGAACGAAGGCGGTGTCAACATCCGGGAAAGGCTGCGAGGCGGGCCAGATCAACTGCGCTGCATAGACTTCCACCGCTGACAGGACGCCGATCACCAGGCAGGTCAGCACCGTCGCCAGCAGAATGTTGCGGCGCGGATTTTCGGCTTCCTCCGAAAGCGTCGAGATCCCGTCGAACCCGATATAGGTAAGCACTGCGATCGACGTGCCCCCCAGTACAGCCCTCGTGTTCCACAACGTCGGATCATAGAACGGCCGTGTGTAAAAGCCCGCGGAATCGTGAGGGTTTCCCAGGACAAACCTCGCCGCGACCACGAAGAAAATTGCAATCACTACGCCCATGGCCGCCGCCAGCGCCGAATTCACCCGGGCCGAAGTCTTGACCCCCTGAACATTCAAAAGCGTAAACACCAGCGCAAAAAAGAATGCCCACGCCCAGTAGGGCACGCCAGGCGCGAACACGTGTGCCTGCTGGCTGCACCAGATCGTGCAGATAATGGGATTCAGCATGTAGTCCATCACCATGCTCCAACCGGTAACATACCCAAGCGCGGGGTTAATTTCCTGGCCGACGTAAGTGAACGCGGACCCGGCGCTGGGATAGGCGCGCGCCATACGGCCATAGCTGATGGCCGTAAACAGCATGGCCACCATGGCGATCAGTATCGTCGTTACCACATGCCCGTGGCCGCGGTCGCTCAACACGCCAAACACCGACATCGGCGCCACCGGCTGAATGACGATCACTCCGTAGAGAATCAGGTCCCACAGTGTGAGGGTACGGCGCAGGCGCGGCGTTGATGAAGAGGAAAACGGAGCAGTTTCCATCCGTCCGGCTATTGGATTATGGGAGCTTCACAATGTCAATATTAAAACGATTCCATAAAAACACAGCCGGGCAAGTTCGTCCTGCACGACCGTAACCTCCGCGGCAGGCGGGAAGTGCATCAAAATATAAGCGATGCGGATTCGGTTGAAGACGGTGTCTGCCATTTTGACTTGTGCGATTACTCCGTGTGTCGCGCGAGGCCAGGGGCAGCCTCGACAAACCAACACCGCAAGTGTCCAGCCGCATAGCTCGAAGTCGAATCACACACGTAGGATCGATCGAACGTTGACCCCCGACGATGGATTGTCCGTGATCGCCGCAGCGCTTGATGCCAAAGGGCGGCAAAGTTCTGCGCGCGATTGCTCTCATCTGGTTCACGCGATCTACGAACAAGCCGGCTTCCCTTACGCTTACGCGAGTTCCGCAGACGTCTATGCTGGGATCGAAGGTTTTCAACGGGCCACGCGGCCGCAACCCGGCGACCTGGTGGTATGGCCCGGGCACGTGGGCATTGTGGTCCGGCCGTCGCGGCATGTCTTCTTCAGCTATCTGCGCGAAGGACCGGGAGTGGACGACTACTGGGCCCCTTACTGGCTGAGTCGAGGACCCGCGCGGTTCTATCGGTACGTGAAGAACAATCCCGCGGCGGGAAAGGCGCTACGCTCGCACTTCCGTGATTTGCCCGGGGCGCCCGAGCGCTGACGACCTACTTCTTCTCGCCGTAGTCGAACCAATACCCGCGCTGCTCGTTGCCCGACATCGACCGCGTGTTGTAGTCCAGCAGATAGTTCACGTGCTGGTCGTCAAGCGGGAAGGACTTTTTCGGCGCATAGGGATAATCGCCCATGCTCAGGAACGGCAGCGGCGCGACAAAATCTCCCTGCGCGGCGTAGAAGTCCATGTCTTTCTCGTAGCCATACGCGGCGAAGAAATAATCCCGCACCCAGCCGGAAGGTAGCGGAGGCAGTTGCGAAGCGTCGAAGTCGAGCTGCACTTCGTCACCCGATCCGAAGACGGCGAGTTTGTCGTCGGTGTCAGTCAGTAGTGGCAAAACGTCGCCGTAGCGCGTGTAGTTCCCGGCCGGCCGCGTATAAGGCCCAGTTGCGCTGACCCTCTCATATTCGTACTGCACGTTGCCCGGCGGCTTGCCCTCGGTCTTCAGCGGATAGCCGTGATATGCGAGGTCAGCGCGGACAAGCGGTACCGTAGTCAGGTGGTAGGATCGACGTTCTGGGTCCTGCTGCGGCGTGCGGCTGACCAGAATGTTGTCCCAATAAACCTGCAGGTTGGTCGTGATGCGAATCTTCCGTGTCCCCAACGGCAGCTTGCCAGTCAGATCAGCGGTCATGGTGCGCGGGCCGCCGGCCGGGAAACCCATGTCATCCACCACCCGCATCCATTTGCCTTGAGCATTCAGCGCTTCCAGGTAGGGCGCGATCGCCTGCACGCCCGCCTGCGATGCAGCGTACATGCTGTTGGCGGAAAAATATTCGACTTCTCCATGCATCAGCAACCACAGCGGCCCGCCGTGATACGTCTCGCCCAGGTCAAGCGTCAGGCTGTGCGGTTTGGCGAATCCCTGGAACTGCGTTAGTTCGAAATCGCCGAAATACTTATGCGCCCAAAGCGAAGGCAGCACGTCGTGCCCATGGTCATCCCACGCACCCGCTGGAGATTTGGCATTGCTGCTAACTACAACTTTGAATTCCGGGTAAGGCGGATTCGAGGCGAAATATTCGTTGGGATAAACGTCGAGGCTCGCGGGATGATCTACCGCAAGCAGGAGAACCTGATCGAGGTAGACGGCTTCCTCGAGCGGCTCCATGAAGCGGAAGCTGAGTTTCCCATCTTTTTCGTGGATCGAGTCCCGATCAATCTTGATGTATTCCACCGGCCGCGGAATGTCGCGCTGGTTGGGTCCGACCCAGTGTCCGACCACGCCCGCGCCCAGCATGTCGGCAACGTAGCGGTAGCGCTCGCCGTCCCACCCAAATAAAGTCGGGCACGAACTGCCACGACGGTCGATCTCGGTGAACTCCTGCTGCTTATCGCCGGTGACTTGAATTTCATCCTGCAGCACGCCGGTCGGCCACAGCATGCGCACAATGTCGGCCTCTTTTGCGTCACCGAGACCCACGGTCAGATACGGCGAGTTCTGCCCGAGATAGCCATTCGACCCGTAGATCTCATACTTCTGTCGGTTGCCGCCGGAGAAAATCTCAACCTTCGTTCCGATCGCGCTCTTGTTGTCGGCGAGGCCCTTGAGCGCCAGGCGCAGCCAGTGGTTCTTGTTGCCGCCCACGTTGCGCAGCAGCACGGCAGGCCCGTGATTCTGTGTGATCAGCAAGTCGGTCGCGCCGTCGTTGTCGTAGTCGCCGGTGATGATGGCCCGCGGCTCTTTGAGCTGAATCTTGTCGAGTCCAACGTCGGCGGTGACGTCTTTGAAGCCATCAACGCCGAGATTGCGGAACAACTTAACCTCGCCCTTACCATCTTTCCTCTCGCCGACCGCGACGAGGTCAACCCAGCCATCGTTGTCGTAGTCGAAGGCGGCAACGCCGTACGCGCGCACCCAGTTGGTCTCGGGAAGTTGCACACGCTCGAACGACTCTCCGTGATTGTTGCGCCAAAGAGAAAGGCCAGACGTTCCTCCCCAGAAATGAGTAAACGCAAGGTCCATCCAACCATTGTGGTCGAAATCCAATACGGCAACGCCGAACTCAGGGGTCGCAACACCCTGCAAAGGAGTAGTAGCTTTGAACTTCCCTTCTCGCGGATTTTGGAAGACGGTCGCTGGAGAAAAATAGCTGGTCACGAGCAGATCGACAGCACGGTCGTTATTAACATCAGATCCGATCGCCGAGATCCCTGGCAAGGACTGAGCCAAACCAGTTTCCTTGCTAGTGTCAACAAAAGTTCCATTTCCATTGTTGCGAAGCATCACACTCGGCAGTGACTCGTAGTTAAGCACTCTCGACAATTGCTCACCTTGTTGCGGGATGGGACCTGTGGGCAGTGCGGTCAAGTAGACATCGAGATCGCCGTCGTGATCGTAGTCGACAAGCGTTATGCCGTTCCCATGATTGCCGCTGATTCGTGCGGAGTCGGACGCGTTGCGAAACGTCCCGTCTTTTTCATTGTGCAGGAGTAGAACGTCTCCCGCCCCCACCAACAAGTCCGCCCAGCCGTCATTGTCATAGTCCCCAGCCGTGCATCCGCTTCCATGCAGTGCGGGATCAAGCCCAGCTTTCCTAGTCACGTCTTCGAACTTGCCATTGCCAAGATTGTGGTATAGCGAGAGGCCGCCATGTGAACCGTTGTCGGGCAACAAAATGTCGATTTTGCCGTCATTGTCATAATCAAGGAAGCAAGCTCCGGGGCCAACATAAGCGCTCACATCTTTGCTCGATGAAGACGACCATTGGTAGATCAGTCCCGCCTCCTTCGTCACATCCACGAACTGCACCTTGATCTGCGCGGGAGGCTTGATCACGTCCGCGGGCGATTCGACCGCGCGCGAATACTGACCCTGCTCACCGTAAGCCAGGCTCAAGGGCGCGCCCAGCTTCTTCTCTGTGATGTATTGAAACTTCTTAAGATGAGCGCGCGCGTGGTCGGTGTCGGCGGACTGCTGATAGGCGCGCGCCAGACCAAACTCAGCCGAGGCATGCAACGGATTGAGCTGCAGGGCGTGCTGGAAAGCATCGATGGCCTGAGGAAACTGCCGCGCCTGCGCATAGACCGTGCCGAGGAAATACCAAGTATCGGCATCGGCGGGAGCAAGCTCAGAGACGCGACGAAAGGCGTCAACCGCGGGCTGCGCATTGCCGGTGTTCTTGTAGAGCAGGCCGAGGTTGTACCACGCGTAAGGATTTTTCGGATCACTCTTCACGGCTTCATCCAGCGCAGCCCTGGCCTCAGCCATCTTCTGCAGGTTCAGGTAAGCGACACCTTCGTTCAATCGCGCGGCGGCCAGGCTGGGGTCGGCAGCCAGCGCGTCCTGAAAATTCTTCAGGCCTTTCTCGAACAACTGCTGGTTCATGAAGGCGCAGCCCAGGTTGTTCAGGCGCGCCGCTTGCGCAGGATCAGGCCTGAGCGCGGACTGCACTCCGGTTGCAGCGAGCAGCGCGGCAAAGAGCGAGGCAGCGATTCGGGGAGTCATCTTTAGAGATTTAACCACAGAGCGGAGCGCCAGCATCGATTGATGTCATCCTGAGCGGCGCCCACAGCCGGCGCGAGGGATCTTATGTCGTCGGCCGATACGATGCCGCGGACAGGATTGTTAACGACGCCGGAGTATACCCTCCGACTTCGATCAGGCTGGCCGGCCGTCGTAGGATCCCTCGGCGCGGCTCCGCCCCCCTCAGGATGGCAAACTTCTTGCTAGTGTGCCGTTGGCCTTCCGTACGCCCGGTTTGCGACGACGCCCTTGCCTTCCTGCACTGTGATCGTCTGTCCTGCGTTGATGTTTGAAAGCTTATCCACCTGGCCGCTGGGCCATTCGATTTGCACACTGTCAGCTTTTGACTGCTGACCCAGACCGAAGGTTAGCACCAGCTCGCTTTGCGAAAGGTAGCTTGAACCGGAGCGCAGCATCTTCCATTGTTTGTCGTCACCCGAGGCAACTCGGACAACCGCGCCAATGCCGTCGCGGTTTGATTTTGTCCCTATCAGCTTCAGACGGAGGCTGTGGTTAGTACCGCCTTCGTTGTGGTAAAGATGGGCTGGCCCCGCGTTAGTGGTGATGAGTACGTCGAGGGACCCGTCGTTGTCGATGTCGGCGTAGGCCGCTCCCCGCGCTACCTTTGGAGCGGCAAAGGCCGGTCCCATGTCCGCCGTGACTTCCTGAAATTTCCTTTTGCCCAGATTGCGAAAAAGATGTGGGGGCTCGGCGTAGGTTACGCGCTTCTGCACGCGCTCAATCGCGTCTTCGATATGCCCATCGACCAGAAAGATGTCGGGCCAGCCATCGTTGTCATAGTCGAAGAAGAAGCACCCGAAGCCAAGCGTGACCAGCGTCGCGCGACCGGCTTCCGATTGTGGCGCCTCATCCACGAACAGTCCGTTGCCCTCATTGTGATAGAGCGAAATCATCTGGTTGGCGAAATTCGTGATAAGGACGCTGGCCTGGCCGCTGCGGTCATAATCGGCCGCATCCACGCCCATGCCAGCGCGCGCCACACCGTCTTCGCTGAACGCGACACCGGATACGATACCGCGCTCCTCAAATGTTCCGTTCTTCTGATTGATGTAGAGCTTATTGGGCTGCGTGTCGTTGGCGATCAGAATGTCGGGCCACCCGTCGTTGTTGGCATCGAGGATCGCAATGCCGAGGCTTTTCGAGGTTGGATCCCCGAGACCTGTGTTCCTGGTGGCGTCTTCAAACTTTCCGCTGCCGAGGTTGTGCCACACTCGAACCGATGTACCTTTGTAGGATTCCGGCGTGCAGTAGGATTTTCTTGTTCCATCGAGCGTACAGTAAAGATCTGTTTGAGGTGTCCATTGAACGTAGTTGGCGACGACGAGGTCGAGTTTGCCGTCGCGATCGTAGTCTACCCAGGCTGCGCTGGTGGAAAACTCCTCCGGACCTATCAATCCGGCAGACTTGGTGACATCGGTAAAGGTACCGTTGCCATTGTTGTGAAACAGGTGGCTCTGGCCCAGCGCGCTGACGAAAATGTCGTCAAAGCCGTCGTTGTCGTAGTCGCCCACGGCAACGCCGAGTCCGAACGTAGGCACGGCCAGGCCCGCCTTGCGAGTCACGTCGGTGAACGTGCCATTGCGGTTGTTGTGGTAAAGCTTGAGCGTGGTCGCACCCGCGTGTGCGTGACCGGGAAAATCGGTGCCATTCACCAGCAGAATGTCGGGATAGCCGTCGTTGTCGTAGTCAATGAAAGCGCAACCTGAGCCCATGGTTTCGGGCAGCCACTTCTTCCCGAAGGCACCGTTGTTGTGGATGAAGTGAATGCCAGAGGGCGCGGTGATGTCACGGAATTGGACTTGTGCTTGGGCGGAGAATACCAGCAAAACCAATACCCACGACGGAGACACGGAGGCACAGAGGAATTCGCGAATTACATTCGCTAGACTTTGGCTTGGTCTCCGTGACTCCGCGGGTAAGAGCATTAGCGCATTGCTCCGTATCCGGCAAGGTAAGGGCTCCCGCCGAGCATGCCCAAGGCGGGAAGTTGAATTGAAACATGCTCATGCACTGCCTGCCGCTCGTTATTGTCTTCTGGATGCGCCTGCCGGTAAGGCCCGGTGATGGCCTGCGATGATTCGTCGGCTTTGAAGCGCAAGTAGCGCACCTGGTGTTCGTGAGCCAGTTTCTGATCACCAAGACCGTTGTAGCAGAGCATCAGGTTGTAGTGCGCCTGAAGGTCCTCGGGATCAATGTCCAGCACTTGCTGGAGGGTTCGCACGGCTTCGCGGTAGTTCTTCTGCAGAAAGTAAATGCGGCCAAGATCGTTTAGCGCTACCCGATCACGCGGATACTGCGTGACCACTTTGTGCAGTGACTGGATCGCTCCGGTATAGTCGCCTTCCGAGCGCTGCACGCGCGCGAAGAAATAGTTTGCGCGAGCCAGGTTGGTATTCAGCAACAGTGCTTTTTGCAGCACAGCGCGGCCTTTCTGCATGTCACCCTCTTGCACAGCAACGCGGCCCAGGTTGACCCAGCCATCGGGATTGTCGGGATCGGCTTCGGTCACCTTCTGAAATGCGGCTGCGGCCGCCTTGAGGTCGCCTTGCAAGAAAAGGCCGATACCATAATCGTTCCAGCGCTGCCATTCGTCTTTCTTTGCGATGGTGCGTGGCGTAACGGCGGCGATCTTGCCGCTGACCACGGGAAGGGTCACCGAGTTCTCCGCGACTGTGACGATTGGAACGTCGGGAATCTCTTCCCGTTCGGCAGAAACACCAGTCAACGGCGCAGTGAACACGAACGGACGGTCGTCGTAGTTTGCGCTGACGATCGCATGCGAGAGCGGGTCGGGCTGGCCGGCAAAAGAAAATTGCGTGCTCCACCAAGAGAATTTGCGATAGAGCAATCGCGCTTGCAGATTGATCTTGTCACCGGCACCAGCCGGAATGTGCATGCGGTAGTGGACCGTGTCGGCCGCGCCGGGAGGGATCAGGCGCACGTAAACCACCGCGCGCGTCGCCCAGGCGTTGCGCTTATTGATGGGGTTTCCGTGCGCATCGACCTGCAGCGAGCGATAAAAGTGTGCGCCGGGGTCGACCGGCCCCTTGCCGGCACCCTGCACTGCTCCGCTCCAGAAAATTATTTGGCCATTGTCGTCGATGGCCTTCAACTCAAGCCAGGTGTCGTAAGCATCCACCGTACCCCCAGGGAAAAAATGGCCGATTTTTTTGGTGCGGACCACCACGTCCACGCGTACCGTGTCGCCCCGCCGCAGCGGCGGCTGCACTTCATTCAAGGGCGCGCTCACCGGCGAGACTTCCTGGCTCGTTGTGGTGGTGATCTTGCTCTCCGCTTCTTCGCCAACCGCAAAGGTTGTAGCCAGTTCCTGCTGACCGCCACCGGATGCCAGCATCGGCCTCTGCTCAGGCGATAGCGCGAAGATATCCACCGTCAGGGCGCCGCTGCGCAGAAAGTCTTCCGTCATCTTCAACTGGGCTGCATCCTCATTTGCGGTGGGAACCGCGGTATTGGCTCCCGGGAAGCGATGCGAATGCACCTGTCCGTCGATGTTGCCCTGGTCTTGCGAAGACTCCATCGGCATGTGGCAATCCGCACACTGCTGCGGCTTGGCCGGATAGTAGAACGAGCGCGCGCCCTGACCTGAGACGCCGCTGGCCTGCCAGTTGTCGTATTCGTTGAAACCGCGGAACCAGCGATAGTGGTTCACCGGAACGTCGAGGTGGACTTTGTGACACGACGAGCAGAATTCCGCCGTCTGATCTTTCATGAATGGCTTGAGAAACGTCCTTCGATGAGGCTCGGGATTGAGATTGATGACGAAGTCGTGCAATGCCCGCATCAGCGGATTTTCGGTGGCTGCCAACTCATGGAGGCGGGGATATTCAAGATAGAAATCACCTTGGCCCATAGTGCTCTTCACTTGGGCAATGGAGTGGCACATCATGCAGCCCAGGCCTGCCTGCGCCTCTGGACCATGCACGATCTGTTTGATTGGGGTGTCCATCAGGCCGCTATAGAGCACGGCAGGGTCGTGGCAGCCTCCGCACCATTTCGAAGGTGTGGTCCCGATGGTGTCCTGCATGTACTCGATGGACTTGCGATACCACTGATTGTTGAACGACGAGAAATGATGAGCCGAGCTGAACCACTGGTTGTAGATGTCTTCGTGGCAGCGCTTGCATGCGTCGGACTGCATGAAGAACCTGCTGGGAATCCTGTCTGTGCCGATCACCTGGGCTGAGCTGGGAAAGAAGGCGCCTCGGGGGCCGTCTCCTTCGCCATTCATGGATTCTGGCGGCATCTTGGGGTTTTCAATGCGGACACGAGTGTGCCAGCTCTCGCGGACGTAGCGAGCGCCAAAACCTGTGGCACCCAACATGGCCAAGCAAAGAGCGAGGCGGATAAGCGCGTTCGCCGAATTTGACGTCGCGCTCCGGCTGCTAAACCAGGCGGCGATCAACAGCCCAACGCCGACCATCGAGATCAGCATGTGGAGATACAACTTGTTCCACTCGGCTCGGGGCGTTCCAGTCTTGATCAGAACCAATCCCATGACCGCTCCGCCTGCGATAAACAACCAACCGGCGCGGGAGGTGAGGCTTGCTGTCCGGAGAATGCGGGAAAGGCTCGCAGCAAGAAAACCTGCAAGAAGCACTCCCGTCAGGGCATGGAGGAGCACTGTGGCGGCGTAAAAGACGTTTGCTTGCGGAAAGGTATAGAGGTAGAGAGCCGTAACGGCGAGAAACGCCACAAGCCAGAACCGCGCCCGGCCGGCCAATGTGCCGGTTGTTGGATTTTCATGCATGATTTGGGTTCAATGGCCTCAGCCCTGCTATCAACTCGCCCAGCGTTTCAAGTCGCGCACTGGAATGCTATGGTCGCCAGACGCTGTGCCGAATAGCATGAACTCATTATCTCGCAGAATTCAGTCTCAACGAATTGGCGGCTGCTTCCATCCGCCGCACACGCGCTCAATCCACTCGGCCACGCACAGTACTTGTTCTTCTTCCCACGGGCGGCCGACGATCTGAACTCCGATAGGTAGACCTTCGGGCGACGAGCCCACCGGAACCACGGCTGCAGGGTTGCCCAGCAGGTTGAACCATTCGGTGTAACTCCACGCGTCCAGATACTCGACGGTCCTACCGTTGACCGTCCAGGTACGCTCTCCATGCCGAAAAGCCGGGATAGCGGCAGCCGGACACAACATGATGGGGAAATCGTGCGTACGCTGCAGGAACTCGGCGCGAAGTGAGTCGCGATGAACCCACGCTTGCAATAGCGATTCGCCGGTAAGGATTGGGCTCACGGCGACTTGATCGAGATGCCTCTTTAACAACGGCGACATTTCCCCCTCCCGCCCCGCAAACATTAGGCGCAGCAACATGCCGCCGGCAATACCGAAGAACTGCCACCAGAGCTGGCGGATTTCCTCAAGGCCGTCAGGGCGAAATGGCTCGACCGTGAACCCGGCGGCTCGTAATCCATCGGCGGCAGATCGGACTGCGGCGCTGGTTTCTGGAGTAACCGGAGTTCTTCCGTCATCCTCGAAATAGCCGATGCGCAGTTTGCGTACCGAGTCGGCGGCGGGCCAGCGGATGGAAACGGGCGCGGCAAAGGCATCACCGTCATCGGGGCCTTGAGTGATGTCGAGTAGCATCTTCAAATCAGCTACCGAGCGCGCCATTGGCCCAACTACGCCGATGAAGGAGAATGGCCCGCCAGAAGGCGGATAATGTCCCGTCGAAGGGATGCGGCCGGGAGTGGGCTTCAGTCCACAGATTCCTGAGAAATGTGCCGGCACCCGAATGGAACCACCGCCATCACTGCCGATGCCGCCAGCGGACATGCCTGCTGCGATCGCCGCAGCCTCGCCCCCGCTAGACCCACCTGGCGTGCGTCCAAGGTCCCACGGGCTGTTGGTCCGTCCATAGAGAGCATTGTCTGTTTCCCAGGCCATCAGCATTTCCGGCGTATTGGTCGTGCCCAGTATGATTGCGCCAGCTTTACGCAAGCGGGCCACAAGAGGAGCATCTCGCGTTGCGACATATCCTCCGCGGAGCCGACTGCCCGCTTCGCAGCGAAGCCCTGCGACCTCGACCGATGACTTGATACTGATGGGCACGCCATGGAGCGGGCCGCAGGGTTGTCCGCGTCGCAGTGCCGTGTCGGCGTCGTTGGCTGCGCGCACCGCTCTTTCCGCATCGACTTGGACAAATGCATTGAGTCTTGGATTAAGCCGCTCAATCTGACGCAGGTGAGCCCGCACTAACTGGGCCGAGCTAAGCGAGCCTTCGCGGATCTGCTTCGCCAGCACAACCGCTGTCTGAAAGACTAGATCGCTCATGCGGATTTTGGTCTCGCGGGTTTGGCGGCATTCTCGGGATGCTGCTGCGACGCCCGGTCGATCGATGCCTTCTCTTCTCTACTCAACGGTCGGGTCATGCCTTTTGCAAGGTTGCCCAGCGCGAGGGTTCCAATCGCAACCCTCACCAGACGCAACACTTCGATGCCAAGAGACCCGATTATTCTGCGAATCTGACGGTTGCGGCCTTCATCGAGAACAATCTCGAGCCAGCAATTCTTCGCGCCTGCGCGCAGCAGTCGCACTCGCTTGGCGCGGAGCAATTCGCCATCCTGGCGAACTCCCTGAACCAGGGAGTCGATCTCATCCGCAGTCGCGATTCGATCGATCTGGACGTGATAGGTCTTGTCGAGATGAGACCCCGGAGAAGCCAGCCGAGCTCCCCATTCCGAATCGTTGGTCAGTAACAGCAGGCCTTCGCTCGCCTTGTCAAGCCGGCCGACGGGCGCCAGCCAAGGAGTCCCGGTCTTTTCGATGAGCGAATAAATTGTGTCGCGGCCCTTTTCATCGGAAGCTGTGGTGATCAGGCCGCGCGGTTTGTTCATGGCTAGGTACACCAGTTCGTGGGCCCGGACGACATGACCATCGACTTCGATGCGGTCACGCTCCAAGTGCACGGGTGACTCTGGCGAACACCGCACCGCACCATTCAGGCTCACATGGCCCGCCTGGATCAACTCCGCTGCCCGAGAGCGCGAACAGTAGCCGAGTTTAGACAGAGCGCGCGCCAGTCCTACATGTCGTTGCGCTTGAGGAGGTCCCACCCACCCATGCTAAGCGAGGAACGGGCGCGCTGCCAGCGGGCGGCCAGCGAGCTTGTTATGATGCTGTGCGAAGGAGTCCCTCGCCATGGCCATGCAACATGCGCAGCGCTTTCTTGCGATCGTAAACGACGCGAAGTCCAGAATCCGCGAAACCAATGTAGATGAAGTAAGGGCGCGCATGGACCGGGGCGACCGGTTCGTCTTGATTGATGTGCGCGAGGAGAGCGAGTACACCAAGGACCACCTGCCCGGCGCGCTCCACCTTGGCAAGGGTGTGATCGAGCGCGACATCGAAGCCAAGGTTCCGCAAACTGACGCGCCTTTGGTTCTTTATTGCGGAGGAGGATTCCGCTCGGCTCTTGCGGCCGATAATCTGCAGAAAATGGGCTACACCAACGTACTTTCCATGGACGGCGGCGTCCGAGGCTGGCGAGAGAAGGGATACCCTTTAACACGGGAGTAACAATGCCGGCCTCGCTCCTCCATCCTCAAGCCACTCTCTGACCGCATCGGCGCTTCCTCACCCCACAACACACTTGACACCGGAGGCCCCTGCCTCGACAATAAAGTGTATTCATTTGTATGAATATATATTCATCCTGAATGACGCTCACGAGCCAACTGGTCGAGCCACAGCGACCGCGCGAAACTTCGCGCCCGCGGACAAAGCTAAAGCCTGCAGTGCTGGGCGCCACGGGCTATGCCGGGCAGGAATTGATTCGCCTTCTGTCCCGCCATCCCGGAGTGGCTGCACCGGCTCTACTGAATCGGCCTGGTGACGACGTTCAAGAGGATTTCGCCATATCGAGCCGGGAGATGGACTGGCGCGAAATGGCGGAAAACGGAGTCGGCCTCCTTTTTCTTGCCACTCCTCATGCGGTTTCACGGAAACTCGTGCCGGAAGCCCTGACTCGTGGCCTGCGAGTGATCGATCTCAGTGGTGCTTGGCGACTGAAGCAGCCGGCGCATCGTGCGGTTTATGAATTCAAGGACGACGATCCAGCAGTCGCTGAGGAATGCACTACCCGAGCAATCTACGGCCTGCCGGAGTTGCATCGTGACGCGATTGCGGGCGCCGATCTGGTGGCAAATCCAGGATGTTATGCGACCTCGGTGATTCTTGCTCTGGCTCCGCTTCTGAAAGCCGGGTATGTGGACCTCGCCCGCGGAATCATTTCCGATTCAAAGTCGGGAGTCACAGGAGCGGGCAAAGCCCTGACTGAGCGGACGCAGTTTGTCTCAGTTGCGGATAACTTATCGGCATATTCGTTGTTCACGCACCGGCATGTTGGCGAGATTGCCGAGCAACTGGCAATCGAGTCGCCGGATTTGACTTTCACACCGCACCTTTTGCCCGTTCCGCGGGGGATTTTGTCCACGATTTATCTGCGGCTTCATCGCAGGTCGACTATCGATGCAATGGAGAAGTGCTTCCGCGATTTCTATGCCAGAGAGCCATGGGTACGCATCTACGCGGCCGGCGGGCTGCCCGAGATTCGATTCTCGCTGCAAACGAATTATTGCGACATCGGCTTCCGCCTTGCGGAAGACGGACTACGGCTGATCGTGATCAGTTGCCTGGACAATCTGCTCAAAGGCGCTGCGGGACAAGCAGTGCAGAACATGAACTTAATGTATGGGTGGGACGAGAAGGAAGGGCTGCTGTGAAGATTGTAGTGAAAATTGGCGGAGCCGCTCTAGATGACGACGCAACGCTCGCCAAGTGCGCGCGGAGCATTACCGACCTTGTCCACGACGGCCACAGACTAGCCGTCATTCACGGGGGCGGTAAGGCGCTCACGCGGTTGCTCGAAAGGCTGGGGAAAAAGAGCGAGTTCATAGACGGTCTGCGGGTTACCGACGCCGAAACGCGTGATGCGGCTTTGATGGTGCTGGGCGGCATGGTGAACAAGAAACTGGTGGCGGCGATACAGGCCTGCGGCATCCCGGCTCTGGGGTGTTGTGGCGGGGACGGGATGGCGTTCCGCGCCCGGCGCAAGGAACACAAGGGTCAAGACCTTGGATTCGTGGGAGAAATTTGCCACGTGGATACTTCCTGGATCGAGGCAGCGTGGCAGCAGGGCGGGGTACCAGTGCTGGCCTCGCTCGCGATGGGTAGCGGTGGAGAGTACTACAACGTGAATGCCGACGAAATGGCGGCAGCATGCGCGGCAGCGTGTAAGGCAGACGCTCTGATCTTTCTTACCGATGTGCCCGGCGTGAAGGATGCTTCGGGTAGCGTAATTCCCTGGTTGAGCACGAAAGAGGCGAGCCAACTTGCTGCCGGCGCAATTGTGAGCGGAGGGATGTTGCCCAAGTTGGACGCTTGCCAGCAGGCGCTGCGCCGAGGAGTGGGCCGGGTGAGAATTCTTCCAGCGGCCGAGGCCGAAATGCTGGCGCAGTTCTATTTCGCGAAGCTGGCAGTGGGAACGGAGGTCACTCGCGTATGAAGATGGACACTCAGATGAGCCAAGTCCTTCGTACGCGCAACGCAACTCTGCCGGATGCGGAGCGCGTTCATGCGCTAATTTCCGCATATTCAGGCGATGGCACGCTGCTTCCGCGCACTCTGCCGGAGGTCTGCGAAAACATCCGCGACTTCGTTGTGCTGCTCGACGGTGGAGCGATCATTGGATGCGGCGCGCTGCATCTGTATGGGACGCATCTCGCAGAGATCCGCTCGATCACAGTGTCCCCCGCCGTTCAAGGAAAGGGGGGCGGCGGATTGCTAGTCAAGGCGCTACTGAGCGAGGCAAAGCGTCATCAAGTAAAGTGCATCTGCCTGTTCACCAGGAAGCCTGAATTCTTTGCGCGCCAGGGGTTCGCCGTGGCTCAGCGCGAGGACCTTCCCGACAAACTTTACAAAGATTGTCATGTTTGCCCCAGGCTTCATCGCTGCGACGAAGTTGCGATGGTTCGCGGAGAATTGCCGCAGTTTGCCATTCTGCCTCAACCCGCCAACTGGCTGGTGCGACTGCAGGCGGCGCCGACAGAATCGAACACTCTATAACGTCTCACTGGTTCCGTCATTTCGACGCAGACGCGGCTCTTAACGCCGGGAGTTCGACTTTCCCTATCACTCCCTGCCCTTCGCGAATAGTGTAGATAAAATCGGCCGGCAGGTTTCGTAGCGCTTCGCTCTGACCGTTGGGCCAGCGGACGGTGATCTCGTTCATGATCGCATGCGACGCCAGCCCGAAGTGCAGTCGCAGATCGTTCTGGGAAAGATAGCTGGCACCCCCGCGGACTTCGCTGAATTGCACTAGCGTCCCGGCCTTGACCGTGACACGGGCGCCGATCGCCGCGCGGTTGCTTTTTGTGCCCAGTAATTTGAACAGCGCACGGTGATTCTGGGTTTCAGTTCGATTGATCAAAAGCGAAGGAGGTTCGCCCACATTGAGTACAACGATGTCCACGTTGCCGTCGTTGTTGAGGTCACCAAAAGCCGCGCCGCGTCTCGACTCCGGCGGCAGCATGGCGAGAGCGGAAGAAACGTTCTCGAAGGTGCCGTCGCGCCGGTTGCGTAACAAAACCATCGGCTCGCGATACGGAGTGCCACCGGGAATCGTATCCACTTGGGGATAGACGTGGCCGTTAGCGCAAAACAGGTCGACCCAGCCGTCGTTGTCGAAATCGAAAAACGCAGTCCCCCACCCGACGAGTGGGTAGGTTGGCTTGTTCACGCCGGAGCGAACGCTGACATCAGTGAACTCGTCTTTGCCGAGACTATGGTAGAGGGTCGTCCCCTGCTCGATGAAATTGGTCACCACCATCGAGAGGCGACCCTCGTGCATGTAGTCTCCCCAGTCCACGCCCATCGATCCCTGCTGCAAGCCGTCGCCGCTGAGAGCGACTCCGGCGAGAAGGCCGACGTCTTCGAATGTGCCGTCGTGGCGGTTGCGGTAAAGAAAGTTTGGGCCGGCATCATTCGCGACATAAAGATCGGGCCAGCCGTCGTTATCGTAATCGCCCCAGGTTGCCCCGAGGCCATAGTAGCGGTGGGGATCGCCCACTCCAGCTTTCCGGGAGACTTCCTCGAACGTACCGTCACCTTTGTTGTGAAAAAGAAGATCAGATTCGCCGGGCAGACCCCATGGCCCACACTGCACGACGATGCCCTTGTATTTGCAGAACTGGGCGCTGGAGCCGGGTTCCGGAAGTTTGTCCATATCGACGTGGACATAGCGAGAGACAAACAGGTCGACATTGCCATCCCGGTCATAGTCCGCCCAGGCAGCACCGGTGCTGAATCCGCCTGCCCGCACGCCAGCTTTTTCGGTAACATCTTCAAACTTGCAATTGCCGAGATTGCGATAAAGAACGTTGCCCCCGAAGCCTGTGACGTAAATGTCGTCGTGCCCGTCGTTGTCAAAGTCGGCGACGGTCACGCCCATACCCCAACCCTTACGCGTCAAGCCTGCCTGGGCGGTGATGTCTTCGAACTTAAGTTCTCCCACCTGACGGTACAGGGTAATCATCAGGTCCCCGCCCTTTCGATAGCGGTCCACCGTTGAGCCATTGACGGTGATGATGTCGAGTTTTCCGTCGTTATCGCAGTCGATGAGGCCGACGCCACCGCTCATGGATTCGACAATGTATTTCTTGTCGGGCGTGGAGATATGCGCGACTGTGAGACCGGCGGACTTAGCTATATCCTCAAACTTGGGAGTACTCTGGCCGCTTAGGAGCCGGGACCACGACGGGAGGATAAGGAGCAAATAGAGCAAATACCGGCACTGACGCGGGTAAATCAATCGTCCCCAATTCTACAAGGACTCCGGCTAAGCCGGCTTGGCCGGGGCTGTTTGCTGCGCAGGCAGCGGTGGTGGAGGGCAGCCTGGGAATGCACCTCTGACAAACTTGTTGCCAATGTAGCCCAGGTCCTGGATGCCGATCTTGCTACTGAAAAATGCGTCGACAGTGAGCCGACGAAGGAACGCGAAAAACTCTACACCCGGCAACAGGCTCTTATCTGTATCCGCATTCTTGCGGAAGGCAACGATTTCCAGGATTTCGTTTTGTTGTGGCGGAGTGATCTCGAGGAACGACTGGCTATAGCGATCGTCGCAAGCCCCATCGAGCCACCGCAGACCGCCGATTATTCTTAAAGCATATTCTTCATTTTCACTAGACAGGAGGTCAATGAACTCCGGTGCTCCAGCTTCGATTGCTCCGCCGGAGCGGTCGTCGGGCGGGATGATGAGCTGGGTCAAGGCTTGCAGAGTCCTGTACTGACGGTCTTTGAAGAGCTTTGGCGTATATACCCCAGCTTCGGATGCGGCCCTCGCAGCCGCAACTTCCTGATGCGCATGTTGGGCAGCCGCTTCCGGGATCAATCGCAACACCGATCCTCCCAAGGCTCCCGCGGCGAGTGTTCGAAGCACATCCCGGCGATTCATCGTCATAATGTCAGCCTCCGCCTTATAGATTTCCTTTCTTCGCCTGGTCGAGCAGGTACTCCGACGCGCGCCAAGTGAGCGCCATGATGGTGAGGGTCGGATTCTTGTCGGGATTGGTCACGAACGCTGCGCCATCGGTGACAAATAAATTCTTCACGTCGTGAGCCTGATTGAACGAGTTGAGAACCGACGTTTTCGGATTGCTCCCCATCCGCGCCGTGCCCAGTTCATGAATGATGACGCCGCCATCAGCGATGCCGTAGGGACGGTCGCCGTATGAACTCGTTTTCGTAGTGTATTGCCCACCGGCTGCTTCGACAATCTGGCGAAAAGTATCTTGCATATCCTTCGCCATCTTGATTTCGTTGTCATCCCATTGCCAGTGGAAGCGGAGCACGGGAATTCCCCACTGGTCCACAACAGTGGGATCGGGTTCGCAGTAGCTGCGTTCGTTTGGAATCATTTCGCCACGGCCGGAGAATCCCAGGATCGTTCCGTAGTGGCTTCGGCACTTGTTCTTCAGGGTAACGCCGAAGCCTTCTTCGTCGTGGCACACGTCGGAGAACATTCCGACTCCCGGCATGTCACGACCACCCCAAAGCTCAATGTGGTAACCGCGCAGGAAATCATTTTTGCGGTCATACTTCCACCATGGCACGTACAGATGCGGGCCACCCATGCCATCATGGTTGTGGGCCGGCATCGATTCAAACTGCGGGAAGTAGCCTTCACCATCGCTCCCGACGCTGTCCATCAGATAGCGGCCTGCTGTGCCGGACGAGTTGGCAAGGCCGTCGGGAAATAATGCGGACTTTGAATTCAACAACAGACGTGCGGACTCGCACGAGCTGGCTGCTACGACAAAGGCTCTGGCATAGACTCTTTGATCTACGAGCGTCTGTTTATCCACGTAGGCCACAGCCTCAGCCTTGCCGTCTTTGCCAACGAGAAGCTCGCGCGCCATGGCGCCAGTGATCACCGTCAGGCGCCCAGTCTTCATCGCCGGCGGAATCATGACCTGGCTAGAGCTGAAGTTGGAAGCGCTGATGCAGCCGCGGCCGCACTGTCCGCAGTAGTGGCAGGCCGGGCGTCCGTTGAGCGGCTTGGTCAGGATCGCCAGCCGGCAAGGGATGCAGGCAATCTTCAATTTGTCACACGCGTTCTTGATGAAAACTTCGGTGCAGCGCGGTGGAGGCGACGGCTGGAAGATTCCATCGGGCGCGCTGGGAATATTCTCCTTCGTACCACAGACACCGATGTAGGACTCGACTTTATCGTAGTAGGGAGCCAGATCATCGTAGCTGATCGGCCAATCGTCGCCCAAGCCGTCAGTAGAGCGCGAGCGAAAATCCACCGGGGCAAAACGCAGCGCGATGCGGCCCCAATGATTGGTGCGGCCACCGACGATGCGTGAGCGGAACCAACGGAATCGAGAACCGGGAGCCACGGTGTAGGGCTCACCCTTGATCTCCCAGGCGCCGTTGGGCGCGAGGAACTCGCCAAAGTCTGCCGCCTGCTTGCCACCTACGCCTACCCCACGATGCGGGAGTTCGTAAGGCCAGACGTGTTCCTTGAAATCTTCCTGCGGGTCGACCGGCGGGCCGGCCTCGAGGAGGACAACGCTCAAACCTCCCTGGGTCAGGATCTTGGCGGCGGTACCACCTGAGGCGCCGGAGCCGATGATACATACGTCGTAGGTTTTGCGGGATTTGTCAGTTTGCAGGAACACGATTCATTTTCCTCAGTAAAATACACACTCAGAAACGAAGGTCGCGCAGATATTTGTAGCTGCCGCGCAAGAACTCCATCGATGCTTTCGGGGAATCGTTTTCGACAAAAAAGAACTTGACGCCCGTCTTTTCTGCGAGACGTAACAAACGCTTCCAGTCAATGATGCCGCTGCCGATGGTGGTCATCTCCTGAGCTACGCCGTCTGGGTCCACCTGGCCCGGTCCGGGTGCCGGCGGAATTCTATGGATGTCCTTCACGTGGACTAATTGGAAGCGGCCGGGCCAGCGATCAAAATACTTCTGCGGATCCTGTCCAGCGACGGTGATCCAGCACAAATCCATCTCCATCTTGACCAGGTCGGCATCAGTTTCCGCGAGCAGGAGATCGTAGGCCAGCCGGCCATCCACCGGGACGAATTCGTAGAAATAGTTGTGGTATGCAAACTGAATGCTGGCTTCCTGCGCCGACGCGGCTGCCCGATTGAAAGTCTGAGCAACACGTTTCCAGCCATCGGATTGCATTCGGACCTTCTCGTCGATCCAGGAACAAACGATATATTTGTGACCGATTGTGTGGCAGTCCTCAAGAAGTTCAGACCATTTGTCTCCCAGGACATCGTAGGAAATATGGGCGGACGGCGCTGCTAGACCGTGCCGATCAAGCATCTTGCGAATGTCTCTTGGTGAATGACCGAAGTAGCCGGCGAACTCCACCTCGGTGTACCCGATCTCGGCCACGGTGGCCAGCGTCTCCTCACAATTTTGCTTCAGTCCGTCGCGCACGGTGTACAGCTGGAGGCCAATTTGATCCAGCCTGCCCTCAGGGTGTGCCCAAGCAAACGGCCTTGATGCGGCGAGCGCACCGAGCGCGCAACCTCCGACAAAGCGCCGGCGGTTCATACTGTTACCGCTTTCGCCCACCCGCTGCATCGGTGTTTCATGCCTTTTGGTCGGGCGGATTCAGGAGTTCGTCGCGGACGTTCTTCAACACATAGACGGCTCGTTCCACGCCGGTTTCACCGGGTAGAATGGGGTCTTCGTTCTCAATGCTGAGAATGCCTTCGTAGCCAACGTCCATGTAAGCCTTGACGATCTCTTTCCAGGTTGTCGCCGAGTGTCCGTAGCCGACTGCGCGGAAGATCTCCGAAGCCTGCGGCAGCTCCGAAGTAGCGAAAGAAAAGTTCAGAACGCCATAGCGGGCAACATTCTGCTGAAACATCACGGTGTCCTTCATGTGAGCGTGGAAGAGCATGCCTTGTCCGCCAAGAAAGTGAATCACCTCGACCGGATCGCAACCTTGCCAGAACAGATGGCTGAGATCACAGTTGGCTCCAATTTCTTCGCCCACGGCCTCGCGCAAGCGCACCAGCGTCATCGGGTTATAAACCACAAAATTCGGGTGCATTTCAAACGCCAGCCTGTGGATGCCGTGTTCGCGCGCAAACTTGGCAGCCTGCCGCCAATAAGGAATGACCCGCTCTTTCCATTGCCACTTCAACATCTCGTCGAACTCGCCGGGCCAGCGATAGGCTGTCCAATTCGGCGTCGTATCGGTAGGCGATCCGCCTGGGCAACCGGAGAATCCTACAATCACCTTCACTTCCAGACGCTCGGCGAGCAGGACTGTCTTTCGAAATGCCTCGGCATCAGCAGCGGCATGTTTGAGATCAGGATGAATCGGATTTCCGTGACAGCTAAGAGTCGCGACCCGGATGTTTTTGTCCTCAAACTTCTTCTTCCACGCTCGCAACTGCGCTTGGTCGTTCAGCAGACTATCCACCGGACAGTGGTCGTTGCCGGGATAGCCGCCAGTGCCGATCTCGACCGCTTCAATGCCCCAAGCAGAGATTTTTGCGATCATCTCGTCGAGAGTTGTTTTCTCGAAGACAGGATCGAACACACCGATGGGAATTTTTCGCGCCGGGGCGGAAGACACACTCCGTCCAAGGGTCGGGTTGGCTGCGCCGGCAGGCAGGGGGGAAACAGCGGCTGTCGCCCCGAGTGCGGCCACGCTTCCGGCCGCGGCAAGAAACTCGCGGCGCGTTGGTGAGGAGAAATCATTCGCCATGATTATTTCCTGAAAGCTGGTCTGGATCTGCACACCGCGTAACTGAGTGCAGGCATTATACGCAAGACGGAGTCGCCTGTTGCCGCAGCACTAAGGCACTGCCGGGACTGGTTTGCCATAAGCATAACTCTGCTCCTCTTCGGCATCGATGGCGGCCTGGTCGAACCGGAAATAGGTGCGCGGAGGCAGTATGCCCCAGGTGTTGGAAGAATGCGGGTCGTCTTCAAAATGCCGAGTCTTGTGATCGGCAGGCAGTTGCTCTAGGTCACAGAAAAGCTCGATAAAGACTTCTTCTTCTCGCATGCGGAAGTAGCTGAATAAATTGCGTGCCATGCCGTGACGTCCAGGGCCCCACACGATGTGGCGGCGGCATTTGGCAAGATGGTCGAGAGCAACACGCATTTCGCCCCAGTCCACGAGTTCAAAGGCCAGGTGATGGATGTGGTCGATGTCTTTCTCCAGAAAGGCGAGGACGTGATGGTCCGCGTTGACGTGCAGCCAGACACCCTCGTCGCCAATCCAGTCGGTTACGCCGAATTCGAGGACTTTGGTATACCACTCGACCTGGCGCTTGACGTTGGAAGTAAGAAAGTTGACGTGGCCGAATTTGCGGGGATGGAACCCGGGGATAGCGTCGGAAAAGCGAACTTCGGCCGGCCGTGAATCCTCGGGGCGCACGCGCTCCACCAGGACTACCTCGTTTCCGTCCGGATCGTGAACTGCAATGCCTTTGCCGCGCACCGGAACTTCGATCTCCGAAACTTTCTGGCCGCGGCTGGATAAAATCTGGCGAGCCTCCGTAAGCGAGACTCCCGGCGCGAGTTCATAGCAGACGTAGTTGAGAAATGGCTTGCCGCCGGTCTGCTTAAGGTGGACGGCATAGTCCTCAAAGGTGCAGCGCAGAGTCGCTTCGTTGCCGCCGATTTTTTCGCCGTGCAGGCCGAGCAGGCGAGTCCAGCGATGAAACGCCTCATCCAGGTCAGCCACCGTGACGCTGGCGTGGTGCAGTGCGGAAACCAACTTCGTCGACTTCATCCTCTATTATCTCCGTTCGCCGGACTGGTACTGCGCAACTCTTTCCCGAGCTTCGTCTTCCGGCATGGCGAGTGCGACGTGCAAGGTTTGGTCCGTCACGCGGGGCTGATCACCGACGGGGACAAGGTCTCGGTCAAGCTCAACGACGGTGTTTTCCAGCCGCCCGATGCCATCTACTTCCACGGCGACCACGTCTCCGATCTCCACCGGGCGGCTGTGGGCGGGCGTTCCCGTCAGCAGAACGTCATTCTCCTCAAGTGTGATCAGGCGCGAAATGTCGGAAATCTGATAGGCCGCGCTGAAGATCAGGTCTTTGCCGGTATTGGCTTCCTGCACTTTTTCACCGTTGACGTAAGTTCGCAGCCAGAGGTTTGTAGGGTCGACGTCGGCGGCGTCGACCATGTAGGGGCCGAGTGGACAGAATCCATCTTCACCCTTCACGCGAAACATGGCGCCGCGGTCAGCGTGGCGGAAATCGTGAACGCCAAAATCGTTGGCGATGGTGAACCCCTTCACATAGTCGAGCGCGCGGTCGACGGGCACGTTGCTGCAATGTTTGCCGATCACGACCACGATTTCGCCCTCATAGTTCAGAAACCGGCAGCCGCGGGGGCGGGCCACGGTCGCCCGGTGGTGAGACACTGCGCCCAACGGCTTCATGAAATAAGAAGGATAGGCCGGAGGAAACTTCATCTTGTATTCCTCGCAGCGGCTGCGATAGGTCAAATGGGTGGCGATGATTTGCCGCGGGGCGATGGGCGGAAGAAAGCTCGCCTCAGATGCCGCTACCCGAGCGCCATTTGCAGGAACGATGGTTTCGCCCTCAACCACGCCGTCGGCGGGCTTGCCCTGCCAAAGAATGCGCGCGCGCTTCACCGGTGCGCCTCCTTGTCGTGCTGCAACAGGACCTCTCCGCCCTTCACCGTATAGGCAAAGGTGAACCGATAACCCTTGATAATTTCTTTGGGGGCGGTCGCCTTCAGGTCTTCGATGGTGTGTTCGCCGAGGCGCAGCGTCGCGTCGCCCTCCCAGATTTCGGTTGCGCTGCGGTCGTAGCCGCCGGCCTTCACCAGTTCGAACACGTCGGGAACCAGGCCGTCATAGGCCGGGAAATGACGCGTGTTGTGCATGGGAGGATCGTTGACCGTGGGGCCGGTCTTCGAAAGTTGGCGCAGGGTCACGGTGGCGTGCGCGATCTCATGACTGCCGGATGTACAGGTCGCTCCAAAACGCCCGCCGGGCGCCAGGTGCGGTGTGGCTTTGCCGACGGGATAGGTGCGGGTCATGTGGATGGAGCCCAATTTTTTCGGGAACCCCTGGATCCAGCCCCGGTACATCGCGAAATCCTTGTCGACCCAGATGTAGACGCAGCGGCTGGCAGGCTTGCCCTGAAATTTGCAACCTACTACCAGAAAGAATTCCTTGTATTGCGATTGAATCGGATCGAGCAATTCGTTGCCGTCGTCGGTGCAGGATTGCCAGTCGGCAAAAATCGCGGCCATCGCGCCGGGATCATCGGCGGGTTCGAGCTCCTTGGGCAGCAACGCGATCACCGCTGCTGGATCGGTGCGGTATTCGACGATGAGGAAATCTCCGGAGTAGTGCCAGGGCGGGGGCGGCACGATGCCGTCGCGGCCGCTGGGCGACAGCGGAGCGGTGTAGCCCCTGGGATAAGCTCGCTTCACTCGGCCCTCCTGGCCAGCTTCGGATCACGCGTGTACTCCGCGAAAATCGGGTTGGCGATGGATTGAATGCGGCGATACCAGGGCTCCCGGCCCGAGGCCAGATGCGTGTTGGTGGTGATGGCGATGACGAGGCCGCAGGCGGGATCGCAAATCAGCTCGCAGCCGCTGGCGCCGCCGTGGCCGAACGTCGAGTAGGACGCGAGGTCAGAATAAAGGCAGGGCACGCGATCCGTCTGCAGCGCAAAACCAACCGCCCAGGGTATGCGAGCGTCGGCGGCATAGCCTTTCATCGACGGATGTTCGCCGGGCACGTAGCCGGTCTGATCCGACGTCATGGTATGAACGGCGGCTTCTGACAGAAATCTTGGACCACCCGGCATGAACATCGTGCCGAAGCGGGCGAGGTCGGCGGTCGTGGCCCATACACCGAAGGCCGGGTGCGCTAGATCGCGCGCGTAGCGGGAGTTATACATGGCTCCGTCGGTACCTTCGGCGAGCACGCCTCGGACATACGCGAGGCGGCTGTCGTCCTCATGTCTCGGCGGCATGAAGGTCTGCGACAATGCCGCAGGTTCGAGTACCAGAGTTCTAACAAGTTCCGCCATCGGCTTGCCGGTCACAATTTCCGCGATGTGGCCCGCGATCAGGTAGTTATAGTCGGCATAGCGAAGCTGCGTGCCCGGACGAAAAAGCAACGAGGTCTGCAGCGCTTCCTCGATAAGATCGGGCATCGGGGTCTTTGCCTTGAGCCGGGCGATGACCTGTGGTGACTCGTAGATGAACCCTGCCGTGTGCGTAAGCAGATGCCGGAGCCGCATTTCTTCGCGGCCAGCGCCAACAAAAGAAGGCAGGACGAGATGAACCGGAGTGTTCAAAGTGAGCACGCCGTCCTCAACCAGCCGCATGATAGCGGCGGCCGTGTACACCTTGGAGATGGAAGCCACTCCCCAGAGCACGCGCGACGACGATGCCAGGCCGGGTGCGGCTTCTCCGGCATAGTGCTCGATCACTTTCTCGCCGTCTTTGAGCGCGATAATGCCACCTCCGGCGAAGCCGCCTTCGCGCACGTGGCGCTCCAGGGAGTTGCAGGCGAGACTGAGCGAGGCAGTCGGCATAGTTTTCGATTCGCTAGACCCAGGTGAGCTTCAGCGGCAAATGTTTGATCCCCGAGATAAAGTTCGATCGTAAGCGCTCGATCGGCCCGTTGACCTTCACACTGGCCAGACGGGGCAGCAGTTCGGCGAGCAGCACGCGGATCTCAACCCGCGCCAGGTGCTCCCCGATGCACTTGTGCGGACTCTTCAGCCCGAAGGCCATGTGCTCATTGGGGGATCGCTTGATGTCGAACCGGAATGGGTCGGGAAACTGACGTTCGTCGTAATCGCCCGAGATGAACCAGAGCAGCACTTTGCTGCCGGCCTTGATGCTTTTGCCGGCCAGCTCGGTATTGGCCATGGCGGTGCGGCGGAAATGCATGGTCACCGTGCCCCAACGAAGGATTTCTTCGGTCGCGGAGGGAAGCAGTTCAGGGTGGTCGCGGAGTTCGGCCAGTTGCTCCGGATGTTCAATAAGGGCCAGCATTCCGGCGGCCTTGGTATAGCGCGTGGTGTCATTTCCGGCGGCGACCAGCAGGGTAAAAAAGTTCTGGAACTCGTCGTCCTTGAGAAAATCGCCGTCGCGCTTGGGCTGAAGCAGTCGGGAGATCAAATCGCCGGTCGGATGTTCGTGACGTTCCTTGGCGGCGCGCAGTGCGTACTCGAATAGTTGGCGGCTGGCCGGACTGCGGAACGGCATTAGCCGGTAGGCATCGGTGTCGACTTTATCCACCGGATGCGAGGTAAACTCCGGATCGGTGTTGCCGATGAGAGCGTCGCCCTGTTTGACCAGCCAGGGACCATCTGCATCGGGGATTCCCAGCAATTTGCCCAGCATGCGCATGGGCAGCTGGCGCGCGACGTCCTCGACAAAATCAATATCAGGCCTGCCGTCAACGTTGTCCACGACGGCGCGTGCAAGCTGGCGGATACTGTCTTCGACCGCGGCGACTTCCTTGTTCAGAAATGGCGGCTGCACGATGCGGCGATAGTTGGTGTGCTCGGGCGGGTCCATCTCCATCATGGTGCGGCGGGCCTTTAGTTCGTCCTCCTTCATTTCTTCCAGGCGGATTCCGCGCGAACTGGAAAAGATGCGGTTCTGGCTGACGGAAAGAACGTCGTCGTAGCGGGTGACCGCCCAGAAGCCGGAGCCCTCTTCTTCGTCCCACCAGCTGACCGGATCTTCGTCGCGCAGACGCTTGAAAGTCGCGTGGGGGAAGCCGTTCAGGTAGACATCGGGATCGACGATATTGGCAAACGCGGTCCCGGCTTCAATGGCTGTTGTCGGCATAGTCTTACTTCCTACAAAAACGGCAAATAGTAGTTGAGCTCCCAGTCGGTAACGGCCATGCGAAACTTCTGCCATTCAGCCTGCTTGATGGCCACAAACAAGGCCGACATGTCGCAGCCGACGGCATCATAGAGTTCTTTGTCCGCCTCAAAGGCTTCGAGCGCGCGCCCCAGGTCGTCGGGCGTGTGGCGGGTGGCGGTCTGGTGCTCCAGGCAATCCTGTTCTTCGGGCGGAGGTGATGCGATGCGGTTGACGACGCCAAGCCGTGCCGCCTGCAGGACGGCTGCGGCCGAAAGATAAGGACTGGCCGCCCCGTCGGGCATGCGATGCTCGAGCCGGGTGGCGGCTCCGCGTTCTTTTGGCACGCGCAAAGTGGCGCCGCGATGGTCGTATCCCCAATTCGCCCAGTAGCCGGCAAGTTGCCCGGCACGCAGGCGCTTGTAAGCATTGACCGTGGGCGCGCACAACGCGGACATGCCTTCGTGATGGGCGATGAGTCCGCCGATGCAGTGGTGCGCCAGGTGCGACAGGCCGTCTTTCGCCGAGGCGTCGGCGAACGCGTTCTTTCCTTTCTTGTCGACCAGTGAAAGGTTGACGTGCAGGCCGCTGCCGCCGCGGTCGGCGTAGGGGCGGCCGAGGTAGGTGAGCAGCAGGCCATGTCGCGCCGCGACTTCACGGGCCATGACTTTGAAAAGAAAAATATTGTCGACCGCCGCCAGCGCCTCGCCGAACACTAGTGTCAACTCCCACTGCGGCGTGTCGTACTCGGAATTGATGGACTCAACCGGAAGGCCGCATTCCTCTGCGGTACGCATAATGTCCTGAAACAGGCCGACCGGATCGACCGCGGTGCCAGTTCCGTAGACGTAAGCACCCGGTGTGTCCCAGGGTTTCCATCCGTCATTGCCATCCGGGGCCATGATGTAGGCCTCGAGTTCCATGCCGATGTTCACACGGTATCCGAGAGCATGCCAGTCGGCGATCGCCTTGCGCAGTGTGTGGCGGGGAGAGACGGCCAGGGGCTTGCCTTCCAGTTCGAGATCAGCGACCACAACTCCGGTGTCCGGCTCCCATCCCGGCCGTACGTCGTCGAGCGAGAATGTGGCCTTGCAGTCCGGCAGGCCTTCGAGCATCTTTGATCCAGGGGCCGGGATCATCGTGCGGTCGAAAGTCAGGGCGAAGATTCCGATGCAGTGATTGGCATGAGTGGCGCCGTGGGCGGCGGGCAGATACTTGCCTCGCGCCAAGCCGAGGTGGTCAGGAAACAGAACGCGGATCCGCTTGTAGTCGTGCGGCCGGGATTTGCGCGTATTTGGCATATGGTCTAGACGCTCTTGATCAGTGAACCGAATCCTTCATAGAGCTGCGGGCGGTTCACCCTCAGATAGTATCCCGCAGCCACGCCGAACAATCCTGTACCCATTACAAGATAAGGGAACGCTTGCACAACCCTAGAGTTGGACCCGCTCAGCAGGCCCAGATTGCCCCACACCAGCACGAACGATGCTGACAGCCCGACCACCGAGAGCAGCGGCGCGATGATGGTGTGCCACGGGCGCGTGTCGAGCTTCGTGCGCTGGAAAAATCCGACCACCGACAAGGCAACTAGAATCTGATTGAGAATGATGCCAAGCGTGGCGATGGCGCTGGTCCAGGCGAAGAGCACGGTGTAGGGATCCTGCCGCGCGATGGCGAAGGCTGCCACGACTACGAGCACAATGCTCGTCTGTACCAGACCCGCGACATAGGGTGACTGATGATCGGGATGGGTGATGGCCAGCGATCTCCACAGCAAGCCTTCCCTGCCCATGGCAAAGAAATATCGTGTGATCGTGTTGTGAAAGGACAAGATGCCGGCGAAGATGCTGGTCAGAAGCAGCACCTGCATGGCCCCGGTCGAGATTGCGCCGACGTAGCGCGTGTTGAGCTTGAACCAGAAGTCGCCAGTTTCGTTCATGGCAACCGCCACCACCTGGCTCGGGCCGTAACCGTTGACGGCCGACCACGACGAGAGCGTGTAGAAGGCCATGATCAGCAACACGGCGACGTACGTGGCGATGGGGACGGTGCGCTTGGCGTCCCGTGCCTCCTCGGAAAAAATCGCCGTGGCTTCAAATCCCACGTAGCAGGCCATGGCAAACATCAGGGCGATACCGAGTCCGGGCTGGAAGACAGCGTGAGGAGAAAAGCTGACCAGGCTGATGCCCTCGGCGCCACCCTTGAGCAGCACGGCCAGGTCGAGCAGGACAAGGATCGAGACCTCGCAAATCATGCAAATCCCGAGAACTTTGCCGCTGAACTCGACATGCCGCATGCCGCAGACAAAACAGATGACAGAAACGACGACCACATAACTCCACCAGGGAAGGTCAACGTGGAAGCGCTCGGAAACCTCCAGGCGCATGAAGAAACCGAGCAGGGCGTAGATAGAAATCTGAATCGCGTTGTACGAGAGAATGGCGATGAGCGCGCCGCCGATGCCGGCAGGCCGGCCGAGGCCGTTCGAGATGTAGGCATAGAACGCGCCCGCGTTGCTGATGTGGCGGCTCATAGCACTGTAGCCAACGCTGAACAGAAGCAGAATGATTCCCGCAATAAGCCAAGCCGCCGGCGCGCCGACACCGTTGCCCGCACGCAGCACCAGGGGTACGGTGCCGAGCATTGCCATCAGCGGCGAGGCGGCCGCCACGACAAAGAACACAATGGACCACAGTCCGATGGCGTTCTTGCGCAACTCGCCTGCGGGTGCACCCTTCACTTCTACCTGTGTCGACTGGCTCACGCGAAGGTTCCCTTGCGCTGCACGACGTTCTTCACGTCGCAATAGAAATCGAAACTCCAGTGGCCACCTTCGCGGCCAATACCGGAGTGCCTTGACCCTCCGAAGGGAGCGGCCAGATCGCGCACGAAAAAGCAGTTGGTCCAGACGGTACCGGCCACGAGTTGATCGGCGACGCGTTGGGCTCGCGCAGCGTCGCGAGTAAACAGCGTCGCTGCCAGGCCGTATTCCGTGTCGTTGGCCAGTTGTATCGCTTCGGCTTCGTCGCGGAACGACTGGATGGTGAGGACCGGGCCAAAGACTTCCTGCTTCAGGATTTCAGCGCCGGGTGGGATATCGGCAAAAAGCGTGGGCTCGTAGTAGAGGCCACCAAGTTTTGGCGATACGCGTCCGCCATAGATCAGCCGCGCGCCGTCGCGGACCGCTCGCTGCACAAATCCGTCGACCCGTTGCAGGTGCTCCGGCGTGATCAGCGGGCCAACCTGGGTTTGGGGATCGCGCGAATCGCCCAGGCGAATCTTGGCCGCTTCTTCCTTCATGCGTCCCAAGAGCTTTTCATAAATGGACGACTCGACAAGCAGCCGCGTGCCCGCAAGGCAAACTTGTCCGGCATTGTCGTACTGGCCGATGGCGTTCTGCAGGGCCAGATCGAAGTCAGCGTCAGCAAACACGATGAAGGGAGATTTGCCGCCCAGTTCGAAGCTTACCGGCGTCAGGTTGCGCGCCGCGGAAGCGCCGATCAGGCGCGCGGTGCCGGTCGAACCGGTGAAGGAAATTCGTTTCACGCGCGGATCGGCAACCAGGGCCGCGCCCGCTTCTTCGCCAATTCCCTGCACTACATTGAAGACGCCAGCGGGTAAGCCCGCCTCGAGGGCCAGGTCAGCCAACATGGAAGCGGTCAGCGGAGTCCATTCCGCCGGCTTTAGGACCACCGTGTCGCCCGCGGCTAGCGCGGGACCAACCTTCCACGTGGCGAGCATGAGCGGCGCGTTCCACGGAGTGATAAGCACGGTGACACCGGCTGGATCGTACTTCACCTGGTTGGTGGCGTTGGCGATTTCGGTGTCCCAGCGCGCGCCCTGCAGTTTTTCCGCCATCTCGCAAAAGAAGCGGATGTTGTGGGCAGCGCGCTTCATCACACGCAGGCGGCCTGACTCCAGCAGCGAACCGTTGTTGGTGGTTTCGACCAGCGCCAGCGTTTCGACATTTTTTTCGATCAGGTCGGCGAGACGGCGGAGATAAACCGAACGGCCCTGCGGTCCGAGCGCGACCCAGGCAGGAAAAGCGGCTTCAGCGGCGGACACCGCCTGTTCCGCCTCATTCTTGCCGCCTGCGGCAAACGAGCCGAGCAGTAAGCCATCCAGCGGGCTGTGCACATCGAACGTAAGCGGCGAACTCACCCTCCGGTTGGCGATAAAATGCTCCGTCGAGATACGCGCGCCGCCGATCGTCACTTCCGCCACAATTTGCTCCCTGGTCTCCACCAATGCTCCTATTTCGCCGCTTGCTTCACCATTTCGGCGTCAATGGTGATGTTGACGTCATCGCCGACCACAACACCGCCGCCGTCCATGTTGGCATTCCACTTCACGCCGAAATCCTGACGGTTGATTTTGGTGGTTGCGCTGATGGCCATGCGCTGGTTGCCCCAGGGATCCTTCACGGGCGCGCTTGGCCCGTCCACATCAAGGACAACTTCTTTGGTCACGCCTCGAATGGTCAGGTCGCCGGTGATTTTCAGCTTTCCGGCGCCAGCCTTCTCGACCTTCTTTGACTTGAAGGTCATAGTCGGATAGTTCTTGACGTCGAGGAAGTGGTCGCTGCGCAGGTCGGCGTCGCGGTCGGGCTCGCGCGTATTAACTGTGTTCGTATCAATCGCAACGTTCACAATTGACTTGGTGATGTCCGCCTCATCGAATTGCAAGGTTCCCGTCACCTTGCTGAACTCACCGCGAACCGTTGAGATCATGAGGTGGCGGACAGCGAACGTGGCGGCAGTGTGCGCGGGATCAAGGTCCCAGGTAGAGGTTGCGGCGAGGGCCGGATAGGCCACAAGGGCGACGACAGCCAGGGTCAGGCAGCAAATCACAGAATGCTTCATTTCGAGAGTTCCCTTCTCGTAGTTGGTAAGCGGTGTCACCCACCGCCGATCTAGAAAGAATAACGCAAAGCAAGCTGGATCAACCGCGGCGTACCGGCGGCTGAGTTGATTGGCGCGAAAGTCGTACTCGAAGGCGCCACGGTGTTGATGTCCACCAGATTGTTGGCAGGCGTCGGGTTCGAGAACGACGTTGTGTTAGTCAGGTTAAAAAACTCCGCCGTAAAGCGCAGGGCCTGGCGTTCACTGATGCGAAATGACTTGCCCAGCGAGAAATCCAGGTTCAGCTGTCGCGGCCCATAGAAGCAGTTACGCGGCACGTTGCCGAAGCCGGTGGCGAACGGATCTGGGACGCCCATCGGGTTGTTGATCTGAGCGTCCAGCGGTGCATCATTCTGGAAAGCTTGACGATTGAGGTAGCCGCCGGCGGCGCGGCTGGCCATGCTGCCCGAAGTGAATGAGTTACTGCAGTTGAAGCCGGGTGCGAAGGTCGGTGTGACCAGGATTGGGCCGAAGGGTTGCGGGAAGGCCGCTCCACCAAACGAGTCGGTGACCGAAAATGGCGTACCGGACTGCAGGGTGAAGACGCCGCTCACGTCCCAGTCGCCGAAAACGTCGTGGGCCATGCTCTTTTCTTTGAAGAACGGCAAAGCGTAGTTGAAGGTAGTGATCCAGCGGTGACGGCGGTCGAAGTCTGACGCTGCACGAGACACTCCGGAATGGAGTTGGTCGTTGAAACGAGAAACATAGGCAACCTGCGCGGTGGACGTGTCGTCGATCGACTTGGCGAAGGTGTAAGCACTCTGGAAATACAGGCCGCCAGAGAACCGGTGCGTCACCATGGCCTGCAGGCCGTTGTAGCTGGAACTGCCGGTGGGAGCGAAGTCTTCGACGTTGGCCGGCGCAATGCCCTGATACGGAGCGCGAGCGCTGGCATTGGCGATCGTATTGGTCATAATGCTCACCGAATTGCCGGTGGGAGTGCCGCTCGGGCTAAAGATCTGCACTACAACTGGATTGCTGGGCGAGGCCACCGCGGGCTGATTGGCTTCAAACACAGCACGCAGGCGGCTCCCCTTGGTCCCGACATAGCCCATCTCCAGTGTCCAGCCATGTGCGATGGCACGCTGCACGCTCAGGTTCCACTGCTGCGTGGTCGGCATTACCCAGTGCTGCGGCACAAAATAAGACGCGTAAAACGGAATCGTGCCTGAATAGTTCGGAAAGCAGTTCGCCGCGTCCAGGTTGCAACTGGGTGCAAGAAAGAAGCTGGCCTGCGGCACGAAGTTGTTGTTGGTCTGGCCAACCGCCGGGAGGCCGTTGTTGGGATTGCGGCCAGTGTTGTAGAG
>Ga0209698_10000544_pt1 | contig 42951 bp, 26 predicted proteins | sample LitLauG_LLR_2012_FD_187203 | JGI IMG/M metagenome (GOLD analysis project Ga0209698, IMG submission 187203) | Freshwater sediment microbial communities from Pennsylvania, USA - Little Laurel Run_MetaG_LLR_2012 (SPAdes) (version 2) | ecosystem: Environmental > Aquatic > Freshwater > Creek >... | reverse complement strand
ACTGTTGCCGATCGACTAAACAGGGTTGACTAGGAATGGCCTGTTCACTGGGTTATTCAGACGAGAGCGTGTTTCATAAATAGGTTCGGCCTCATGCCATGGTCGAGTTGACCAAGAGCCACGATGTGCCCCCGATCCCCAATTTGACAGGTGATGGTCCGATCGTCTGCCACGGCCAGGAATGGTCACCCGAGCCTTACATCATCCTGGCCTCAGACTGGCGTGGACACGCTGCGGCGCCAGTGAGCCAGTATTCCGCTCATGGCCCCCAGCACAGCGATCACCGACGCTCGTGCGATGCCCTGATAACAGTGGGCTCCACCGAACGCCAGCGCGGCGCATAAAATACTACCGGGGACTATTTGTGCTCACCAGACGCGACAGGCGTTGGTGCGAACCATCGGTTGCCCCGTCTTGCACCCAAAGGCCTTGCTGAACTCCTCGAAATTGCTCACCGACCCGTTGACCCGAAACTCGGCGGGAGAGTGAGGGTTGGTTTGAACCTGCAAGCGCAAAGCTTGCGGCGTAGCGTTGGAGCACCAGATCTGCCCAAATCCAAGGAAGAACCGCTGCTCCGGAGTGAAGCCATCGATGGACTTCTGCGCATCCGGCGTCTCCTTCGCCAAGGCCTCCATCAGCGCCATGTGCGCAATCCGCAATCCCCCGTTGTCGGCGGTATTCTCGCCCAGAGTGAGATTGCCGTTGACGTGCTCGCCCCCCGCCACCGTGAAGTCACTGTACTCTTGCACCTCGCAGTCGGTTCGATTCTTGAAACCGTTTTCATCTTCTGGCGCCCACCAATCGCGCAGATTGCCCTCCGCGTCGTATTGCCTGCCTTGATCGTCAAAGCCGTGCGTAAGTTCGTGGCCGATCACGACGCCGATGGCTCCGAAGTTCACAGCGTCGTCGAGTTGCTGCTCGTAGAAGGGCGGTTGGAGAATCCCGGCCATGAAGTTAATGTTGTTTTGCGGCGGAAAATAGTAAGCATTGACGGTGGGCGGCGTGTAGAGCCACTCTCCTGGGTCGACAGGCTTGCTGATCTTATCGAGTTGCCGCTTGGCCTCGAACTCATTGCTGCGCAGAGAATTGCCCATTGCGTCACCGCGGATGATCTGGAGCGTGTTGTAATCCCGCCATTTATCGGGGTACCCGATTTTGTTTGTGATTTTATGAAGCTTGATCAGCGCTTGTTGCTTGGTCGTCTCGGTCATCCACGGCAAGTCGTTGATGTCACGTTCTAGCGCACGTTCCACAGCGTTGACCATCCGAAGTGTCCGCTCTTTGCCCTCGACCCCGAACGTACGCTCGACGTACGCCTGTCCTAAAGCTTCGCCGAGATCGTTATCCGTGGCGCTCACGCACCGCCTCCAGCGCGCCTGCTGCTCTTGCTGCCCGGCTAAGACTTGGCCGTAGAAATGAAAGACCTCTCTGTCGATATTGCTCGGGAGATACAGTGGTTGCGAACCCATGACACGCCAGCGCAGATACACCTTGATGTCATCCAAGCTGGTTGAGGTGAGGATGGTTTGAAGTTCGCGGATGTATTCAGGCTCAGAGACGTCAAGACTTGTGAGGTGGGTCAGACCAATCTCAGGAATAAACTTGGTCCATTCGAAAGCAGGGCTGATCGCTTGAAGTTCCTCCACACTCATCTTGTGATACACCTTGTTCGGGTCGCGCCGAGTCACCCTGTTGAGGGAACCTTTCGCCAGCGCGGTCTCAATCCGCATAGCCGTTTGCGAATGCGCGGCGGCTTCCTTTGCCTTCTCTCCGAAAAGTTCAAACATGTTCTCGATGTGCTGAACATATTGTTTGCGGGTTTCGACTGACTTTGGATCATCTCTAAAGTAAAAATCGCGGTCAGGAAGGCCCAAGCCTCCCTGTCCCACGACAGCGATTTGTTGGGTGGAGTCTTTAGCATCTTGCTCGGCGCCGAATCCGAAGAATGCGTTGGTGCCGACCAACGAGAGATGGGCAAGGAGCGAAGGCAACAAATTCTTCCCCTTCAGCGCGTCGATTCGCGCCAGTTCCGGCTGTAGGGCACCAGTTCCCTTTTTCTCGATGGCGGTCTCGTCCATGCAGGACGCGTAATAGTCTCCAATCTTCTGCTCGTTGGCGCTTCGAGTTGCGTTAGGAGCGGAGGATTTCTCCAACACATCCCTAAGTATCTCTCGGTTGCGGTCGGCGAGTTCCGTAAAGCGACCGTACACGGCCTTTTCGGGAGGCACCGGATTTTCTTTTAGCCACGTCCCGCAAGCGTAGCGGTAGAAGTCCACGCAGGGATCAACGCTCTTGTCCATGGCGTTGACATCAAAGCCATCCCTCAACTTCGGCAAGGAGTCGCTCCTTTGTTGAGAAGCGACCGGCACTTGGAGGACTCCTAAGGCGCAGGCAACCATCGCCACGAACAGAAACGTTCTTGAGTGAGGCATCGCTAGAACCTCTCCAATTGAGACTTTGAGCACTCTGCTCGCGTTGTGTCTTGCCTACCAAACCCGGCAAGCGTTGACTCGCGCTTCAGGCTGCCCCTTTTGGCAGCCGAACGCCGCGGCAAACTCCGGCATGTTCGCGACTGTGTTGTTGACCCTGTACTTCGGATAGGAGTGTGGATCGGAGAGGACAGCCAACCGAACCAGTTCGGGGCGATATTCGGTGCACCAGCCAAAAGCGAACGACAGGAAGAACCGCTGCCGCGGAGTGAGTCCGTCAGCTTCTCTGGTATCCATATCTCTGCCTTCCCGGGCCAGAGCATCCTGCAGGGCCATGTAGGCGATGTGGATGCCTCCATTGTCGGCCGTGTCTTCCCCGAGGGTCATGCGTCCATCCTGTTTGACCGCGGGGCCAGCCTCGGGAATCTCCTGCGTGTATTGATCCGTGATGCATTTACCGCGCGATTCATATTCCGTGCCGTCCTTGGCGGTCCACCAATCCCGCAGGTTTCCCTGGGCGTCGAATTTGCGACCTTCGTCATCGAATCCGTGGATAGTTTCATGGCCAATGACAGCCCCAATGGCACCGTAGTTCACGGAGTCGTCCTGGCTCATCTCGAACTCCGGGGGCTGCAGGATTCCGGCCGGAAAGTTGATCGTATTGGTTGGCGGGTCTTCGTAAGCATTTACAGTGGGAGGAGTCATCGTCCATTCCTTGCGATCGACGGGCTGTCCGATCTTCGCCACCCACCGTTCAAATTCAAATTCGATGGCGCGCTGGCGATTCGCCAGGTAGTTATCGCGGACGATCTTCACGCTGGAATAGTCACGCCATCGATCGGGATAGCCGATTTTGTCGAGGGTTGCTTGCCGCTTCTGCTGGGCTTGCTTCTTGGTCTCCGCAGACATCCAATCCAACGAGTCGATGTCCTTAGCCAGCGCGGTGTTCAAGTCCTGCACCAGTCTGAGAACACGCTCTTTACTCTCCGGAGGAAAGGCCCGCGCCACGTAAGCCTGACCCAGGGCCTCGCCCAACGTGAAGTCGGTGCTATCGACGCAGCGGCGCCAACGCGGCTGAATTTCTTTCGCCCCCACGAGCGTGCGGCCGAAGAAATCAAAACTTTCCTGGAAGAAATCGTTGCCCAGCCCCGGCGTCGAGCCCACTAAGACCTGCCAGCGGAGATAAACCTTCCAATCCTCCAGAGGATGATGCTGCAGCATGCTCTCCACTCCCATGAAGAAGTTGGGAGAGGTCACGATGTAGTGTGGACTCGGTGAGGCGCCGACACTCTTCAGGTACGAATCGAAGTCGAACGACGGGGTCAGGGCCTTTACCTGCGTCAGCGACATCTTATTGTTGAGATTCTTGGGATCCCGGCGCGAGATGGCATCCATTGCGACTCGCGCGAAACCGGTTTCTATCTCCAGCACGATGTCCGCATCGGCCTTGGCCTGTTCGGGCTTCTCCCCGATCAGTTTGAACATGTTGGCCAAGTGCTTCAGGTATTTCGCACGGATCTCTTTCGATTTGTCATCCATATCCAGGTAGTAACTGCGAGCCGGTAAGGTCATACCTCCCTGATCGAACTGTGCGACATTGTGGGAGGCGTCGTCGAAATCCGGCGTTCCGGCAAAGCCAAACAACGCGGCGTTGGTCTGGTTGTCCTTTTGCGCCCACGCCAAGGGAATGGTTTGGTGGAGATGTGCAATTTCGGCAGCCAGGTCGGATCTGGTTTTGATTTTGGCAATCAAATCAAGTTCCGGCTGCAGCCATTGCCGGCTGTGCACATCAACGTTCTTTTCGTCCATGCAGGAGTGATAAAAATCGCCGATCTTCTGTTCGTTTGTGGTCCTGCTGGCGCCGTCAGAGGAAAGCTTTTCGAGCGTTTGCCCCAGAATGGCTTGGTTCCATATACCGACTGCGCCTCCGGTTCCCCACGCTACTTCGTCCGACGGGATGGGATTCGCCGTGTGCCACTTGCTGCACGAGTACTTGTAGAAGTCACCACACGGGTCAATCGTCGTGTCTGCGATATCCGGGCTGAAGTGTGCAAGTTTCGGCAGATCAGCCGGCGGACCTTGCTGAACGGACGGCTCAACTTGCGCCCATGTTAAGGATGTAACGTAAATTACCACGCCAAATATCGACAGAGTCCTCACCATTCACCTCGCGCTGAATTAATGTCGGGAGAAAGAGACCATTCTTTTACCGGGTTACCTCTCTGGAATATGGAGGCTTAAAGAAATAACCCGCTGCCATATTGACGGGGACCCGCCACGACTGCCGCGCCACTGGGCCGAATTGTCATGAAACGGGGAGGTGATGTACTGATCGTGGGCTGAAACTTAGTCCGATTTGGTTGGCGGTCAGAAGAGGCTCTAAGATCCGGCATGGGTGGGATGGTCCCATGGAGCCGCCATCTTCTCCAGGAGACCATCGAGTCGATCACGATAGCCGCGGCTCAATGGGAGATTCTTCCCGTTTTTCAGAACCACGAGGTACTCCCCATAACCGCACGGCTGCAGACATCGAATCCGGTCCACGTTCACAATCAGAGAACGATGAATTCTCAAAAAGCTGCAGTGTTGAAGCCGGGTCTCCATTTCACCAATCGTTTGGCGGAGCAGATGAACCTCATTACCGAGATGGAGACCAAGGTAATTGTGCTGCGCTTCGATCCAGTCAATCTCATCAACGCGAAGGAACGCCAACTTTCCCTTGGAGCGGACGACCAGCTTCCGCGGAGCGGCCAGCAACTCCTGGGCCTTATCGAGTTCGGCGGCCAGATGGCTAATCAGTTCTGCCTGATTCGTGCCGTTCGCGAGTTGCATTTTGGCGCGGTCCACGGCTTTGCAGAAGCGTTCTTCATCGAAAGGCTTGAGCAGATAGTCTACGGCGCTGTGCTCAAACGCCCGCACTGCATACTGGTCATAAGCGGTTGTGAAGATGACCGCGGGAATCCTTTCGCGGGGCACGCCCCGCAACACTCCAAATCCGTCGATCCCAGGCATCTGAACGTCCAGGAACAGAACGTCGGGACGATATTTCTGCAGACAGTGAATGGTCTCGGCGCCGTCCTGGCACGCAGCCAAAACATGGATACCGCAAGCGCCGGACATCGCGGCAATGGCTTCCCGCGCTACCTGCTCATCCTCAGCGATGATTGCTCGAAACGTCATCAGCCAATCTCCAATCCTGATGGCAGGGTGGACGAAACAAACGAGGGCTCCGGTCCTGGAAGCGTCGATGCTTCAAGTGGAATCCGGACCGCAACCTCATAGTGGCCGTCTGAGAATTCCCGGATCGTTAGTTGGCTTCTCGAATCGTAGAGAATCCGCAATCGACTTCTAACGTTTTCCAGACCTATACCCGGTCTGTCTTGCGGTGAAACCGGCTCCGAGGTGCTGTTGTCATTCAAAACTGAAATGGCCAGGGTGTCCCCTTCCTTGTTGATGCAGATCTCAATCTTGCTCAAACCCCGGCGCCTGGCCACCCCGTGCTTGATGGCATTTTCGACCAGGGGCTGTAGCAGCAGGTAGGGTACGGTGGCGTCCTGGACCTCGGCAGCAACTTCAATTTCGGTCACGAGCCGGTCTTGAAACCGCACTCGTTGAATGTCGAGGTATATCTGAAGAAACTCCAGTTCGCGTCGAAGAGTGACCTTTGGGGTGTCTTCGGCGACGAGCGTTAGACGAAGCAAGTCGCCAAGCGAACAGATCATTTTCTCGGCACTGTGAGGATCTTTGCGAACCAGAGCGGCCACAGAATGCAGAGTATTGAAGAGAAAGTGGGGCTGCAATTGCGTTTTCAACACCTGCAATTCCGCGCGAATCAAATTCGTCTCCAATTCGGCTGCGTGTTTTTCTTGCCCTCTCAGCTCGCTGTAGTAAGCAACCACATAGCCGAGTACCGCGATCAGAAGATAGATCTGGATATCAGCTTCCGCCTCCGAGAAAAAGTACTTGTGAAACTGCGTAACAAACGGATGCGACTGAGCGCCCGGAAAAACTATCCCGCCCAACACCGTCTTGATGCTCACGTCAATGCAAACTATTCCTGTTATCGACAGGAGGTGGGCTGGGACAAGCTTGAAACATTCCCGTCGGGCTAGCGGCAACTTTGCGCAGAGGAACAGAACCAGCGGCGTCAGAAGCAGTGCCCAAATACCGTACCCAGTCACGTTCATTCGAATGGCTTGGGCCCACGGAATTGGACGACCCCGGAGGAGCAAGGCTTGATAGTTAAACCAGGTGCCGAGGGCTGCGAATATCGTCCACAGGCTCAAAAGTCCCATCCATACTTTTAGCCAGTTCGGGCGGTCGGCCCTCCAGGATGCCAACTCAGCATTCATTGACCACTAAGACTCGCCGAGCGTGAAAAGGTGAGCCTGCGCCCTGGCTCTTCGGCGGAAACCGTTGCGCAACTGGTCGTTCAGCGGTTCGCGGCGTTTGGGCACGTCAACCCGAGCCACCTGTCCCGGACCTAAGGGTAAGCAACCCGACACGAGAAAGTAGGCATTCAGCCCAAGGGTATATTGCAGGCAGCGATTGTGTTGCGATACTATCCGGCGCTCGCCTGGCGATTCCAAATGCGATTCCGAGGCAAATCCCTCCGACTTATCTTGTTCGCGTTCTTGCTTGGGCTGTTGCCGAGGGCCAAGCCAATGGCCGGCCAGTCGGAACGAAAAGTGACCAAGCTGGCCGATGGCGTATTCGAAATCCAGCACAAGACCTTCAGCGGCAACACGATCGTCATCATCGGCGACAGACAGGTATTCGTGGTGGATTCCTGCTACTTGCCCTCCGAGGCTCGAGAAGATATCGCCCAAATCCGTCAGTGGACGGACCGGCCTGTCACCTTTCTGCTCAACACGCACTTTCACAACGATCACAACTTGGGGAACCGGACCTACATGGATGCCTTCCCCACTTTGACCATCATCGCGCGCACGGAAACAAAAAGAGATATGGACCTGTTTGGGGCAGGTTCAGCGGGCCGGGACGAAAAGGATATTGCCGGCCTTCAGCAAATGCTGGCAGCGGGCAAGACCCCAGACGGCCAGACCCTGAGTGAGGATGATAAGACGGCTGTGAAGAACGCCCCGGCGCGGCGAATCCCAGCCCTGGAAGAAATCAAGCCGGTCAAGCTCCAGAGCGCTACTCTCACCTTCGAGCACGGTTTCAGCATTGACATTGGCGGTCGCGAGGTTCAGGTCAAATTCTTGGGACGGGGCAAGGCGGCGGATGGGGATTCATTTGCCGCTTAGCAGATCTGGAAAAATGAGCTCACGAACATCTTCGAGAAGCCGCCAGGCTCCATCTTAAAGATCGTGGGACGGAATCCAATCAGAGCGAGATCGTGTGCAGCAGCCAGTCCCGCCGGCATGCTCTCACGCTCCGATCAATGCACTCGTTCCATTGCAATCGCGCGGGGGAACAGAATGTTGTTCTCAAGGTGAATGTGCTGATGCAGATCAACCTCGAATTCGGCCAGAGCTTTGTACAGCGTCTGGTAACTGATGCACGCCTCGGGCGGAGCAGTGTACCCGCCGCTTGAGGCGCGCAGAGCACGCAACGCGGCACCAGCGGATTCGTGCTCATGCTCCATCATCGAAACCGGGTTTTGCACGCTGCCGAAAGGTGGGGGCAGGACCGGTTCGCGCTGAATGACCGCCTCCTCCATCCTGGTTATGTACGGAAACAAAACCATCTCCTCTTTCATCATGTGCATGGTTAGTTCCTGGCCCAGGCCGGCGAACGTGGTACGCATCTGCAGCAGTTCGGGATGGTTCTTGCCGTGCACGGAGCAGACCTTGTCGAACAAAGGACCGAGCCGGGCAATTTCCTCGCGCGTGTACTTGTGATGGGTGCCGTTGATGTGCCCGACCAGATCGGCCAAAGGCTCGATTTGCCAATCATAGGCCTTTTGAGTGGCCCGCGCTGCTTGTTCGGCCATCTCCAGCGAATCCAGTACCTGGTCGATCGGTAGGTTGGCCGCACGGCAGGCTTGTTCGAGGGACTGGCTCCCCCCGCAGCAGTAGTCGATGCCCAGCTTCTCAAAAACCCGTGTTGCCGCGAGATTTTCCACAGCCACTTCCCGGACAGTTTTCTCAATGGTTACGCTCAAAGCATCCTCCTCGCGGCCAGCTTCATTCCCTGTGACCGCGCTTCGCATTGCTGAAGTTAGTGGAATGGCCTGCGTGTGGCGATGACTTTTGTCACGGAAGGGGAAAAGGCTGAGCTTGCTGAGAGGTCTATTCGGCAGACTGGAGTTCAGCTTCCAAAGCTTTCACATCCTGGATGATCACGCTGCGGCCATCGATTTTCAGCATTCCTTCCGATTGGAAGCGGGACAAATTGCGGGAAACGAGTTCGCGAACCGTGCCGATCTGCGATGCCAATTCCTGGTTGCTAACGGGCAGCGTGATTTCCACGCCGTCGGCAGAACGTTTGCCTTCCTTTTGTGCGAGACGCAAGAGAAGCGAAGCGAGCCGGTGGCGCACTGTCGTAAAAGAGAGTTCCTCGATGATTCCAACCAGCCGCCGCAAGCGAGCACCAACTACACGCAACACTTTGAGCGCAACTTGGGGGTGAGCCTGGCAGAGAGACTGGAAGTCCTGCTTACTGATGAAGAGGAGCGTGGCATCGTCGACTGCGGCCACCGAGGCTGGGTAGTTCCCCCCATCGAAGACTGGGAGCTCTGCCACGGAACTGCCCGGCCCATCGATGCTGAGCACCTGCTCTCGTCCGCCGGCGGAACTCTTGAAGATGCGGACGTGGCCGGACTCAACCACATACATGCCCGAGCAGGGCTCACCCTCGCCGAAAACGGTTTCACCGGCGGAAAACTGCCGTGGCACCGCGCGCTGAGCCAGGAAGTCGAGCTCGGATTCCGTGAGCCCAAAAAAAATGGGGACTTTCGCTAGCGTCTGACTGTGGTTGCCCTTGATTTCTGTCACTGCGGCTATTGTAGCGAACCCGATCCGGGCGAAGATTGTCGCGGCACCCAGGCGGGCCAGCGATTACCGAGCACCCAAAGGAAAGGGCGCAGTCAGCAGTTTTGTGCGGCTCGTTTTCGCCACGTTCATGGTCCGCCACAGTTCGACTCCCCACCAGAGCAGAGCGAAGAACTCGATGAACCCGGTGACCCCGACCAGTGGAAATGCGACGCTGGGGACAAAGTCGGTCAGAACCTGAAACACCACGCGTCCGGTGCAACCAAGGTTTATGAGTAGAAAAGGTGCCCACAGCGAATTCATATGCTTGGAGTCGATACCCGCAAGGATGGGAACAACCCGCGAGGATACTCCCATGATCATCAGGCTGATGAAACCTACAGTGAAAGCATGCCGATGGGAGCCCATGTAGGTATGAGCGAATACTTGGTGTGTCAGAGCGCCGTAGAGGGGGAACAGCGGCATCATCGCGCAAGAGACAATCAGCCAAATGTAGGCCGCTCGAATGAACTTGAACGTCCGGTCCGGCTGCGAAGGTTTTCTGAACACGCCAATCTGCCTCGCCAGCAGTACAGCCCAGACAGGCATCAGCAAATACGCGAGTTCGAGGCCCAAGGCAAAATAGAGGATGTGCGTCGTCAACAGTAGAACGTAGCTGACGATGTTCAGAACTAGGCTGCCATTGATTAGCCAGAAGATCATAGTCTGACTGTCGTGAGCGGAACGGTCCAGACCGTAAACCTGCGGCACAAATCGCTGGCTCACACCCGCGATGATGAGCGCGGCAAACCCGAGCAACTGGATGTCCCGCAGTGGACCGTCAATCAGGGCAATACGCATGATCAGGTCCTGCTCAGCGTGTGCCGTGGCCTTGGCAAAGAAGAACACGACATTCAAGATGGTGCCCAGCAGGAACCACAAAAATGAGCTGGCGATGAATTTCTCGTAGGGATTGTGGGGCTCGATCGATTTTCGCGCGGTGCGGTACAAGACCAGCATAACGAGCACGACTGCAGTAACTTGAGCGGCGCCGGAGACCGCCCCCAGCACAAACGAAGCCGAGTGCGGAAGCAGCATTTCGGCGGCCATGCCCGCCAAAATTCCGGCCCCCAGGAGGTAGAAGCTCAGGTTCGCAAGCTCTGGGCGCCACAATGTCGTGTTCTTAAAACGCGGGAAGGATTGGTATGCAAAGCCCATGACGAACATACCTACCCACCCGAAGATCATGGCGTGGGCATGAGCATGAATCGAGGGAAGCAGACCCAGTTGCAGAAAGTTCTCACCCAACGCGATTTGCAGCAGGTTGATCGCGCCCCAGAGGCAGCCAACCGTCAATACTGTGAACACGCCAGCTTTGAAGAAGCGCCGGTAGATGTAGTCCGGCAAGGTCTCCTTGTAAACGTAAGGCTGGACGGACGGATTTCGCATCTCTTCGTTGATCTCCCGCACCAGTTCATCCAGGTTGACCTGATGTACCGTCGCGAAAAAGGACAATGACTCGCTCGGTCCGAGTTCGCCACCGCAGCCTTTCAGCCCGTGGCGGTCAAAGATGCGTCGCGCGTTCGGGCAGCTCTTTACAACTTCCGCCACACTCGTGTTCTCGTTGATCTTGTTCATCACCGCGTTCCCCTCAGTTGCGGACAAACACAACGATAGATTCGCCACAGAGGCAAGGCGATGACTTATGTCACGGCTCCCGGAATCGACACGGAGGTTCCTGAGTGGATGTTTAAGTGCTCGGATACCAAGAAGTGTTTCTGGGAAGTGCTCCCAGACTGGTAGTGATAAGTCTCTGTAAACCCAAGAAAATGGGTTGTTTGGAGGATGAATGGTCTGGACCGAAAAGCCGCAGGTCCGAAAAGATTGTGGGGGTCCGATTCCCCCTCCCGGGATCAGCCAAGCCTCTCCGACAGGGCTCATCAACTGCTCAGGTAGTTGGGGGGACGGCTGCTAGCGGCATCTCGTGGGCTCGAGTTTGCATCTCCAAACTGTACAATGTTTCTCGTCATGCGGACGGTGTCGGACATCTTCGCGCAGATATTCCGCAACCTTTGGGCGCATAAACTCCGTTCTTTTCTATCCATGTTCGGAATTGCCTGGGGTGTGGGATCTTTGCTGCTACTGGTCGGTGTGGGCGAAGGCTTCCGCTCGGGCAACAAACGCGAGTTGTCTGAGTTCGGGAAGGACATCATGTTTCTGTTTCCCGGGCGCGCGCCCGCGGTTCAGGGCAGCATGAACTCTGCCCGTCCTTATCTGCTCACCTACCAGGACTACGTCGACGTCCGTACCCAAGCTCCACACGTCCGCAAGGCCTGCCCTTTGCTTTCTCGAACCGACCTGAAACAGGTGAGCGAATTCGCCAGCGCAGGGGTCGAGATCCTGGGCGTGGAGCCTCAGTTGAACGAGATCAGTTATCTTCCTCTCAGGGAGGGACGCTGGCTCAATCAAATGGACGAAGAGCAGAAACGCAACGTAATTGTCCTCGGGAATGAACTGGTGAAAACGCTGTTCCCTGGGCGCCCAGCGGTGGGGGCATTCGTCTTGCTGAACGGCATCCGTTTCGAAGTCATTGGCAGCATGCCGCACCTCGGGCGCGGCGACAACACCTGGCTGAATATGCGCGGCTATATTCCTTTCCCGGTCATGGCCATGGACTTCCCGCTCAAGGGTGAAAACCATGAGAACTCCATTTCCTTTATTGAATATCAGCCGAGCGTAACGGCCGAGCATGCTCTGGCGAAGAAGGATGTTCACAAGATTGTTGCCCGCAATCACGGATTCGATGCCAGCGATCAAAATGCCTTCGACGAGTGGGATTCGATCGAAGAATCGAAGATGGTGGGAACGATCTTCGACGTCATGAACATGTTCCTGGGAGCGGTGGGAATGGTTACGCTGGCTCTGGGCGCTATCGGCGTGATCAATATCATGCTGGTCGCAGTCACCGAACGCACCCGGGAGATCGGGTTGCGCAAGGCCCTGGGCGCCACCAACCGCAGCATTCTGTTTCATTTTTTTCTGGAAGGCTTACTGCTTACCCTGGGTAGCGGGCTGATCGGTATGGTGCTGGCGTCAGGCTTGATGGCAATGATGGGAACGGTGCAGGGGCCGGGCGGATTTGATCCTCCTAAATTGGTGCCGATGTCGGCCGTACTCGCGATTGGCAGCCTGACTCTGGCGGGAGTGGTCGCGGGGCTGTATCCGGCGCGCAAAGCGGCTATGCTGCAACCGGTGGAAGCCCTTCGGCAGGAGTGATGCTGGGGTGAAATGATATGTTCCGTGATCTGATCCACGAAGCCTACGCCGCCATGCGTCACAATCGCCGGCGCACGGCGCTGACCGTGCTGGGGATGGCCTGGGGCATCGCCACGGTGGTCATGCTGCTCGCTTATGGCAATGGTTTTGGCCAGGCCTGCACCAACATCTTTGCCAACTTCGGGACGAAGCTCGTCATTGTCGTTCCGGGCCGGACTTCCATGCAGGCGGGCGGTCAGAAGGCGGGTGCCCTGGTCAAGTTCACTCAGGATGATGTAGAGGCGCTTAGCACAAACCTTCCCCAGATTACCCACATCACGCCCGAAGTCAGCAAGCAGGTTAGCGTTCAGTACGACACCCGAGTTTTCACTTTTGGGGTGACCGGCAACGATCCCAACGTGCTGGAGGTCCGCGCGCTCAAGCTTGGGCAGGGGCGCTTTTACAACCTGGAAGACCAGATGCAGCGAGCGCGCGTAGCCGTGATCGGTTCGGAAGCCAAGGAAAAACTGTTCTCCGGACGCAACGCGCTGGGCGAGCACATCCGGCTTAATGGCCTCAGCTTCGAAGTCATCGGTGTCCTCCGCTCCAAAATGCAGGAGGGAAACGACGATATAAACCGAGTGATTTACATACCTTTCAGCACCATGAGCGATTTGAAGTCTACCCATTACCTCGACACCATCTGGTTTACTTACCAGACTCCTGAGTACGAGAGCCTGGAACAAACAGTCCGCGCCATCATGGCGACGCAGCACAAGTTCAACCAGACGGACCACCAGGCCGTGGAAGTGTTCAACCTCATGACTCAGGTTCATCAGTTCGAAATCATCACGATCGGGCTGAAGATCCTGATGGGTTTCATCGGAACGCTGACCCTCGGCATCGGCGGCGTAGGGCTGATGAATATCATGCTGGTTTCGGTGACGCAGCGGACGCGTGAGATCGGGGTGCAGAAGGCGCTGGGAGCGCGACGGAGGTATATCCTCCTGCAGTTCCTCGCCGAGGCGCTCACCATCACCTTCATCGGCGGTGTTCTGGGAGTGGTGCTGGCTTATGCGGTCGCGCTTTCGGTGGGAAGGCTGACTTTGTACAGCGCCTTTGCCAAGAACGCGGAAGCGGGTGACATTCGGCTGATCATCGCTCCGGGGACGTTGATCGCGTCCACGCTCATACTCGGTGCGGTGGGACTGATCAGCGGTATGATCCCGGCTTTTCGCGCCTCGCGCCTGGACCCGATCGAGGCTCTGCGGCACGAATAGCTGTTTACTGCAGCGAAAGATCGGAGACGATGGTGCGCACCATATCGTCCGCGAGTCGCCACCAACCGCGAAAGACCCTGGCGCTGCCATAACGAACCCTCAGGGGACGCCAGCCATCAGGGGCAGGAGCCTTCAGAGATACGGGACACGAATCGTACAGACGCTCTTCGGCTTGAGGCGGATCGGCATCGACGAGGCTGACGTCCATACTCCGCGTGTCAAGGCGAAGGCCCTCGTGCAGGGCTTTGAGGGCGCTCTCTTTCGCGCTCCAGAGCAGGGTTACGAGCAACGGCCGCTCCTCTGCGAATGCTCGCTCGACTAATGCTTGCTCGTTCGCCGTGAAGAAATCGGCGACGAAGGCATCGCTGTGCCGCTCGACCATTTCCAAATCACAGCCAATGCTGGCTTCGGCTAGCGCGACGACGCACATGGCGGCGCCTGCACGGTGGCTGAGTGAAATAGTGACTGGCGCGGGTTGGTTGAGGAGAAAGACCCCTGGGGCGCCGGATGGTGCGGCTCGGATTTCGATGTTTGCCAGGGCCGAGAGATCGGTGGGCAGATTAAGGCGAGCTGCTAGCGCGCACTTCGCTGTCCAGCGACCTAGTCGCCAGTCGGTGTGCCGTTTGGCAAAACGCATGCCTGCGAGGCACAGCAATTCCGGCGCGCTCAGCCATTGATTCTCCCCAGGCACATCGGCTTCGGTTTGCTCCAGCCAGTAGACGTCCATGGGAGATCTTCCGCCGAGAACTAGGCTGCTTCTACAATTTCCAGTTCCGACTTTCCGTTTGCTTTCTCGTCGCCTCTGATACCACGTTCGACCGCGTCGATGAGATAAGGACGAAGATTGGCCGGTGGAATAATGCATTTCAGCGCACCAACGCTCAGTGCACGGTGCACGCTGTGCACGCGGTCAAATTCGCTGGCCATTTCGCCTAGTTTCTCGGAATACACGACCTTGTAAAGTTGGCTCCACTGGGCGCGTAATCGTCCTTTCTCGGAACCCTCTGCCTGAAGCATTGCCTGGTTCAGAGCTTGCAGACGCTCGTCTTTGCGCGTGCGGGCTTCAACCTCACCCGCGAAAACTACTCCTGCTGCCGGAGCGCCGCCAATAACGGAGGCGTAGGTTCCTTCCAACGCCGCTACTTCGAGCTGTTCGTTCAGCGCCCTGGAGAAAACTACGTAAGCGCCCCCGTGATATCGCGAGATCACGCAAAATACGATGGGGCCCTTGAAGTTCACTACCGCTCGGCCAATCTCCGCGCCGTACTCGAGCTGCAACCGGCGCATAGACTCCGGTGAGCCATCGAACCCGGACAGATTGGCAACGACCACGACGGGTCGATTGCCGCTAGCAGCGTTAACAGCCCGCGCCACTTTCTTGGAAGACTGGGGAAAGAGAGTCCCTGCGGACCACTGATCCGGACCATCGGCAGGAACAAATCCCATGCGAGGCATGGAGCGGGATTCGATACCGATGAGGCACACCGGATAGCCGCCAAGATGGGCATCCCAAACTACAGCTGTCTCGGCCGCCCGCATCCCAGCCCAGCGCTCCAACGGTGCATGATCCTGGTCAATCGTGGCCATCATGACTCTGCGAATGTCGAAGGGCTTCTTGCGCCCGGGATTGGTCTCATCTGACAAGATCTCGCCGACCCGCGCGAACCCTTCCTCGCCATTTTCATAGTGCGGGTAGCTCTGCACGTCGCGATCGATAGGATCGGTGGTCACGGCCCGCCGGGGGAAACGCTCGCCTGGCAAAACGTAGGTATGGTCGTAGTAGCGGAAGAGGATATGGCAGGCTTGGTTAATGTCGCGGGCCCAGTATTGTGCCTGGCCGTTGACTCCCATAATGCGATCGTAGCCGCCAATGCCCTGATTATCTTCGGCCGATATGCCCCCCGAGTAATCCAAAGCACGCTTGCCGGTGAGCACCATCGATGCCTTGGGCGTCATGACCAGAATGCCTCGGGTATGCATGAGCATGGTAGCCTCAGCGTTCCAGTATGGTTGCGCCCCTACGTTGATGCCGTTGATGAGGAGGTTCACTTCGCCGCCAGCCTGGGTGAACTGCACCAGGCGGCGCAGGACGCGGGCGATCCAGTCCATGTTCTCCACGCCGCTGTCCATCGAGATCTTTGCGCCGGCGGAGATGGGGAACCATTCCACGGGCACACCCTTTTCCTCAGCCAGATCGAGAGCGGCGATGATGAGCCGGCACTCCGTCTCGGCCAAAGCTCCGAGGTCTCTGCTTGGATCTCCCAGCAGCAGAACCCGCGTCATGCCCTCAGGGTATCGAGTGGTAAAGTTGCGGATTACCCCCACAATAATGTTGGCCTTGTTCTGACCGTAGGGCCGATCGACGGGAACCAGCCGGCCTGCAGCATCAAGATCATGCTCTACAAAATCGCCGTGAGGGAATTCGGCCCGCGTGTCTTCCCGAGCTGGAGCGAGCATCTTGATGATCTCGTACGGGTACACCATTCCCCGCTGACGGACACGGATGATTTTTTGATCGTATGCGGTCAACGGTTTGAGGGGAAGAAGTTTGTCGGCGGGACGGAATGTGATGAGCAGGCCGCTGCCGACGGGACTCGAAATGCGAACCACCAGGTCGCGCATTTCTCCCGTGGCAGGATTGGGGATGCGGGCGCGCACTACAACCTGCTCCAGTCCCAGGCCTTCGGTCGCCGGCGCCAGCCTGCGAATAATATCCTGCAGTTCATTTGGCTTCAGATTGAGTGGCGGCCAGACGTACAGAAAGACCCGGTTCCAATACAGGCGTTCCTGTGGACGCCGTCGCGACTGAAATAATCGAATCGCGGCCAACGCTTCCATCAACATGCGTTCCAGATGCGGCAATTGAACGATGCGCCCCGCATCATCGCGTACTGGGGTTACATCGCGGACTTCCGCGGCCGCAAATAAGCGCTCATCCTTGGGGTTGTCGCGGGCAATGGCATGAATTAAGTAAACGTCTTCGACGGACGGCAGGCGCTCGATCTGGAAGTTGCTGAGCCGCCAGAGATACAGGCGCTTCCCCATCATGGGATGCAATCCGCGATAGAACTTTTCCTCTTGATACCCATCGTTGCTGGGACGGTACGTAAAGTGCTGGACGCGGCTCACGCGTTGGCCTTGGAGAATGCCGGCAACTGATACCACGATGCGACGGATCGGACGAGGAAAGGGAACCACGTTTACCATCGAATGCACTTCGCGCTGGGCAACGTCTGGATCACTCAGATTGCTGGAGTGGCAGACGTGGAAGTCGATCACGATATCGTGATCAGCAGGCACTTGCGCAATCGCCGGAAGCATGGCATCGGCCGCCGCAGACAGGCCGTTGTATTCCGCGTAGGTGGCGAAGACGTGAATACGCTTGCCCTCATAGTCATATTCAGCCGTGACATAGCCTTGTCCGTCCGCCACCGGAGAACTGGCGTTTAGGAGGGTGCGGATCTTGTAGTACCTCCAGGTCAGAACCTCCAGCATTGTGCTGCGCAAAGCGGGATCGGCAGCTGGGAACCAGCCCGCCAAAAGGCCCGCCAGCAACTGGGGGCACTCGATCAGCGCATGGATCCGGGAGCGGCGGTCCGGTGCATCGGGATGCGCCGCGAGATTAGCGAGGTGGATTTCCGCTTCGTCATAGACCTGTGTTCGTGCTCGTTCAAACGAAGGTTGGTCGAAATAGCGGTAGCGTACTTCGCGAGCAAGATCGCTGACGGAAGGATAGGGCTCGTGAGTGATCGAAATCATTCGATCAAGGAGCGTCCGGAAGTATCCATCGGCGCACGGCTCTGAAGCTTTGGCATGGCGCAAACGCCTTGCGAGGATATCCAGAATGCATTTTGTTTGCGGCTCCATGCGCTGGTGTGACTTACAGATCCACAGCAAGCTCTCCTTCAGCTTGGGCGAGCCATCCAGGTTCGACACGCCATAGTGAGCCAAAGTACGCCGCAGCGCATCGACAAAGGCTGGGGGGAGCCCTTCCCCGGCGGTTTCGACCATGCGCAAGTAGGCGAAGAGGTGAGCCTCTGCGCTGGGCTCTTCCCCACCTATGCAGTGATCCGCCTCTGGCTCGCGTTGGAACAGCGAGCAGATGTCCACAAAGATGTTGAGGATCTCATTCTCTGCTTGCCTGACCTCGTTGCTGTTGGCGGGGCAGTTCTCGCTCCACGTCGCGAGCTGGCGGGCGCTCAGAGCCGCGTCCAGATCAAAACCCAGTATGAGTTGGCGGAGTTCTCTAAGGCTCTCGCGGCACCGGGATTGAGCACCGGCTGTGCTTTCCGGAGATATTCGGGACGTACCAAAGATCACTCGATTCTGAGGCGTGATTGCTTCCTCACAACCTACGGCTTCGATTTGAAGCAGAGCGGCGCCGGTATCCACCTGCACATTGGGCATGGTCATCACTTGGCGGACTCTGCCGGAAAACGGCGCAACCAACTGGGTCTCCATTTTCATGGCTTCGAGCACAGCCAAGCGGTCCCCAACTGCAACTGTGTCGCCCGGTTTCACTGCAATCGAAACGACCACTGCCGGGGCCGGTGCGTGCACGATACCCCCGTCGTCTCGATCCACCTGGTGCGAAACGCCATTCACTTCAATCCTGGATTTCACGCCCTGAACGATCGAGACGACGTGGAACCGCGATCCAAAAGTGGTGAGCCAACACTCGAAACGATCCATGCGGTCAACGTGGGACTCAATGCGTGTTCCGTCTACTTCGAGCTGGTAGTCCTGGGGACCGATGCGGTGGGTCTTCAACGAGTAAAGCTGGCCACGATGGCGAAGCGCCACGGTGCGGCCAATTTCACTCGGCACATGGGGGCGTCCGCGCGCGGCCGAAGCGTAGAACTGCGCTTGCTCCACGGCCAACTCTGCTTCGTAGGTATCAATCGCGGCCTGCACCAAAGCAACGTCGGCATATTTGCTGGCGAGATGGTCGCCGGCCGCCGCCATGCGGTCCAGCCATCCGATGTCCACTTGCCCGTTCTGTACCTCGCTACGCTGCAGCAAGTCCAATAGAAACGCTTTGTTGCTTGCACCACCTTTGATGACGATGACGCTGCCCTGTAGCGCGCGCCGAAGCCGGGCCAGCGCTTCGCTGCGGTTTTGCCCATAACCAATGATCTTGGCGACCATGGAGTCGAACTCCGCCGGAACACGTTCGCCCTGGGCCACCCCGGTATCCACGCGCACACCCGGGCCGCTTACCATCCGGAAGCGTTCGATGAGGCCGGGCGCGGCAGCAAAACCGTTGTCGGGGTCTTCCGCGTTCAGCCGCACTTCAATCGCATGGCCAACGCTGCGCGGGGGCTCACCATATAGCCGGCCACCCCGAGCCACTTGTATTTGAAGCTTCACCAAGTCGAGCCCGGTGGTGCACTCCGTCACCGGATGCTCAACCTGCAACCGGGTATTCACCTCCATGAACCAGAAACGACGGCTGTCGGGTTCGTAGAGAAACTCCACTGTACCGGCATTGCAGTAACCAGCCGTCTTGCCGAGGCGAACGGCGGCCTCGCGAAGCGCCTCATCTTCCTGCGGAGAAAGCGCCGGAGACGGCGCCTCTTCGAGGACCTTCTGATGCCGACGTTGAATCGAGCAATCACGTACGCCCACCGCCCACGTTGTCCCGTAGCGATCGGCAATGATCTGAACCTCGACGTGGCGGGCACGCTGTACCAACCGCTCAAGGAAAACCGTAGGGTCTCCGAAGGCCTTGAACGCCTCGGCACGGGCGCTTTCAAAGGCCTGGGCCAGTTGGTCTGCCGAATGCACTAGCCGAATCCCGCGGCCACCGCCGCCCGCGGTGGCTTTGATGAGCAGTGGAAAGCCCACGCGCTCAGCGTGAGCGCAGGCATCCTCGATCGACTCTACAGGTCCGCCGCTCCAGGGCGCGACAGGGATTTGCGACTGCTCTGCAAGATGTTTGGCGGCAATCTTGTCGCCAAGGCGGCGCATTACGTCTCCGTCTGGCCCGATGAACACAATGCCCATCTGGTGACAAAGGTCGGCGAAGGCCGCATGCTCCGCCACAAAACCCCACCCCACCCAGACGGCATCGGCATGCGTAGCCGTGAGCGCTTTTTCGAGGCGTCCATAGTCGAGGTAGCTGCTTTTGGGCCGATGGGTATCCGGGTCAGTGAAATGGGCAGCACCGAGCGAGAATGCCTCGTCTGCTTCGCGGACGAACATAGCCTGGCGGTCAGGCTCAGTGAACAGCGCGATTGTGCCCAGTGGGATTCCGTGCTCTTGACGGAACTCGCGCGCCGCGTGGATGAAGCGCATGGCGCCTTCGCCGCGGTTGACAATGGCAACGCGTTGGAATTCGTTCTCCATAGGGGGCTCTTTGTGAACGATCATGGTCAAGTTGAACGTGCAGTTATGCCGCCAGAACGGCTTCGCCCGACATGACGGCTTGCAGGTTCTTCAGACGCTGCGAGTCAACGGCGTCGGGGAGCGCCACGGTCTGGTAGCCGGCCAGACGCAAGTAGCAGTTTCCTTTTGTGTCGAGAACTTCCGCATCGAAGGTCCCTTGAACCGTGTCGGGCGTGACCACGGCATACAAGCGGTCCTCGGCAAGATCCGGCGCTCTCAGCAAAGAGACGCTTCGAATGCGCTGGGGCAAGCCCATGCGGCTCCGCGCGCCTAGTTCCCAGACTCCGGCAGTCTGGAAACAAAGCTCGAGCAACCGCGGCGCCATGACCGTGGGCAGTTCCAATGGATGATGGTTGGGGGGCAGGCCCTTTGCCAACAGGCCGACGACCTGCTTTCCATCCCACCACGCCTTCTCCACTACCTGATAGGCCGGTCCGTGGAAGTAGAGCCGATAGATGTCGGCAGCTTCGATGCTGCTGCCGGTTGGCGCTACGAATACCCTTGCTGGCGGCGTCTGCACAGGCTGTTTCGTGAGTTGCACGCGAGCCGCGAAGTGTGTCGTCGGTTGAGGCTCCGCCTGGTTGGGCAGGGAGCGATAACCGATGAGCCGGCAATCTGCCAGCAATCGGTCACCATGCGGGTAAATTTGCGCCTCGATCCGTACCGCGCGTGGTTCGCCTCGATAGAACTTGAACGGCGCGAGGAAGCCTGCGTCTTCGATCGCTGCGACGTGCCACCCGGGAAGCAGGCACAAGGCAGCTTCGGCGAATGCCTCGAGGCCCATCACGCCAGGCAGCACTGGAGTACCGTCAATCTGGTGATCATGCAGGAATGGCTGAATCGGAGGTGCCAGGGTTGTCTCGATCGAGTAGCCGCTGTAGAGGCTCATGGAGGCGACTCTGCCTACCATGGGTCCTTTCAGGGGCGAGGACTTCCATGTGACCTCCGCTGCTGCAACATCAAGCCCACCGGTGGCGTCCCATTCATTCAGCAAAACGCCGAGGCGCTGGCCGACCACGATTTCGCCGCGTGTCGCTCCAGCGGTGAGTTCGCGTCGGATCAGCGGAATGCCTGCCTCCGGGGGCAGCATGTCGATTCCCGCGAGCTCCATGATCTTTGGGATGGAGCCGCGAGTGGCCATGCCGATCCCGCCCCATGCCGTCCAATCGATCGCGATGCCGCGGGTTGCCGGGCGGGCCGTGCGGAAGCTCGACGTGATCTTGCAAAGGAGATCGTTGGCTGCGCTGTAGTCGGTCTGGCCAACGTTGCCGAAGCGGCCTGCGATTGAGCTGAAGGCCACTGTCGCACCGAGCGGCATGTCGCCGATAGCATGTAGCAGATTGAAGAATCCGTCGCTCTTGACATCGAAGACCAGGTCGAACTCTTTCTGATCTTTATCCGGCAGAGAGTGGCTTCGTTCAATTCCTGCGGCATGCAAGAGAACGTCAAGGCGGCCGCTACGCTGGCGGACTTGATCGATCACCTTGCTCACTGCGCTCGCATCCGCCATGTTCACGCTGAAATAATGAGGCGTGCCGGCAGCCGCCCGCACGGCGTCGATGGCGCTTTGGGCGGCCTGCGCACGCTCCAGGCTGGCGAGTTCCTTCTCAACCAGAGCCGGCGTGGCCCGTTCGCCGCGAGCTTGGATGCGCGCGAACAATTCGCGTTTCAGGCCTTCCTTGTCGGTTGCGAAACGCTTCAGGTCGGGATTCTCCGGATTTGGTTCCGGCACTAGATCGAGCAGGTAGAACGTGCCTCCGGATGCGGCGGCCAAATCAGCGGTGATCGCCGAGACGATACTTCCGGCGGCGCCAGTGATCAAGAAGACGCTGCTCTGGTCCAATACCATGCCGGCCTGGCCATCGGCCGCAGGTTGTTCTTGAAGGCCAACGCTCCAACGCTGGTCGGCCGTGTATCCGATTTCGACGGCTGCCGGGTCGCGTAGCGTCTCTTCGATCAGCAGGTCGGCGATTGCGGTCGCATTACGGTTCGTTTCGAAGTCGACCGCTTTAACCAGGGATTCTGGCCGTTCTCGCTTAAACGTCTTGGCGAAGCCAACCACCGCGCCCCCGAGGGGAGCGACTGCTCCCGCCTCGTTGTAGCCATGCTGGCCGCCCAGTCGTGTCGCCGACACCAGGAACGTGCCTGGGCGTCCTACGGTCTCGTACAGGGCACGCATCGTGGCGTAGAGCGATTTCACACGCACGCGCAAAGCGTCGTGCCATACGGCAAGGTCGAGTTCGGTTAGGCTTCCTTCGTTGTCGAGCGCGGGCAGCCAGTAGACTCCATTCACGGCACCAGTTGCGATCCAATTCTTGAGAAGAGCAGTTAGCGTGTCGGCATCTGATGTCGGGTCGATGCAGAGCACTTCTACTCCCATCGTCTGGAGTCGCTTCGTCAAGGCTTCTCCCACACCGCCTTGATCCGGCATGAGTACGACGCGGCTGTTTTGTCCGAGGTTCACGCCGGTGGTTTTGCAGAAAGTGAGCGGAGGACGCAGGGTCGGAACTGGTACGCGTCGTGGAATGCGATTGGCAGCATCCAGACTGGCGAGCACTGGGCGCGCGGGCTGGATCGACTGCGGTGATGCGGCCGGTGCCGTTCGTTCTTCGTTCTTCGCCGACGCTGGAGCGGGCGCCAATCGTGCCGCTCTGTCTCGGGCGAACTTGATCACGTGAGTTAGAGTGGGGAAATCGCGCAGCTTGAGAGTCTCATCGCGCGGAATGTTGTAAGCGGCTCGCACTGCCGCGAACATTTCCGCTTGCTTGACGGTGTCGACGCCGAGGTCCGCTTCGAGGTCGAGATCCAGATCCAACATGTCTTCCGGATAGCCGGTCTTCTCAGCCACAATCTGCAGCACCTTCTGCTTGATCAGGTCGTCGGAACTCCCTGGCGTTACGGTTGGTGGAGGAGGGAATGCGAGCGGTTCGGGCGCAGTCGTAGAGGACGGCGCGGTTGTGGCGACGGAGGACGAGTCCGGCGCAGCCGACGCGGCCAAGTCCGGGCGTTTCTCGTACACAAATCGGATCACATGCGCCAGCGTAGGATAGTCGCGAAGCTTGCGGTTCTCGTCACGCGGAATGCTGTAGATTTCGCGGATGGCGGCGAACATCTCCGCCTGCTTGACCGTGTCGACGCCAAGGTCCGCTTCCAGGTCGAGGTCCAGGTCTAGCATGTCCTGCGGGTACCCGGTCTTTTCGACCATCAGGGCCAGGATGCGTTCCTTCACAAGATCGCGGTTTTCATCTTTGGCTGAGATCGCAGCGGTCTTCGGCGGGACGGCTTTGCTTTCTTGCTCTTCCTTAACCGCTGGTGGCGGCGCTGCCGCGGCCGGTGGTGCAGTGGGTTGCGCAATGCGCAGTTCGGGTTTCCGCTCGTACACAAATCGGATTACGTGCGCTAGCGTGGGGTAATCTCGCAGCTTGCGGTTCTCGTCGCGCGGAATGCTGTAGATTTCGCGGATGGCGGCGAACATCTCGGCCTGTTTGACCGTGTCGACGCCGAGGTCGGCTTCCAGGTCGAGATCCAGGTCCAGCATGTCTTGCGGGTAGCCGGTTTTTTCAACCATGAGCGCGAGGATGCGTTCCTTCACGGGATCACTGCTTCCAGTCTTGGCTGAGATCGCGACTGGTTGCGGCGAGATTACTTTGCCTTTCTGCTCTTCCTTAACTGCTGGTGCTGGCGCGGCGGCGGGAGGTGGAGGCGTGGGTTGCGCGCTGCGAAGTTCAGGTTTCCGCTCGTGCACGAACCGGATCACATGGGCGAGTGTGGGGAAGTCGCGCAGTTTGATTTTGTCGTCTCGGGCAATACCGTAGGCCTCGCGGATCGTGGCCATCACCTCGGCCTGCTTCACCGTGTCCACACCCAGATCGGCCTCGAGATCGAGGTCCAGATCAAGCATGTCGACCGGATAGCCCGTCTTCTCGGCTACTAGGGACAGTACCCGCTCCTTTACCGGATCGCCATCTGCAGAGGGTTTCGGTGGTGTGAGCGGCGCAGGTTTGGGCGTAGGCGTTTCGACTCTCGATTCAACGACTGCGCTCGGCATAACCACCGGCGTCGTCTCGATCACTGGAACTGGCGGCTTGGGTATCTCGGGCGTCCAGGCTGGTTCGGACTTATGCGTTACCTCGGCGACCACCCGAGAGGCTGACCCTTGATCGCGCACCCGCAAAGTGCGGTGTACCACTTCCAAATCTGTCGTTGGATAACCTGCGACTTGGCTCAGCCAGGTTTTCCAGCACTCTTCGTCGACGATGCGATAGGCATATCCCAAGGCATTCGGACGACGGTGCACGCCGTCTTTCGTCGCGACCCAACGCAACAGGGACATACTGATTTGCGAACCGAATCCTGCGCCGAGGCGCAATGCATACTCGACGGGATAGGCGCCGCCCTTGGACAAGTTCAACGTGCCCAACTCGGGATCAACTTCTTTGAAGTTGGCCACCGGCGGCACGACGGCTGTTTCCAGCGCCTTTACCGCGAGGACGTCTTCGATTCCGGTTCCCATGGCATGACCGGTGAATCCCTTCGTGTTGGCGATTACAACCTGATCGGCAGCGTTGCCGAATACGTGGCGCAACGCGTTGATCTCAGCGGAAGCACTGCCTCCACGCGCGGGCGTGTAGGTTTCGTGGGAAACGAAAACCGTGTGTGGCGCAATCTGATGGCGGGAAATGCCCCTATGCGTTTCGGCTTGGGACATCAGGTCTTCCATCAACTTGCCGATGTGCTGCACGTCGAGGCGAGTGCCATGGAAAGCGCTGTTGGCGGTGATCGTGCTCAGGACTTCGCAAATGGGTTGAATTCCTCGTTCGCGAGCAGCCTCCGCGCTTTCCACCACCAGGGCTGCAGCGCCCATTCCCACGATCAAGCCGTGCCGGCGACGGTCGAAGGGGGTTGCGGCTTCTTCCACTACCTCGTCGGTGGCCGCGGCACCGCTGGCCAGGAATCCTGAGCCAAACCATTCGATCGAGTGGTCGGAGGTGACGTCGTCGGACGAGACGATGATCGCGCGGCGGCAGCGGCCGGCATGAATCCAGTCTTCCGCCAGGGCTACGGCCTGCGTGGTGCTCGCGCAAGCCGAGTTGATTTGTGTGTTGGGGCCGCGGGCGCCAATAAACTCGGCGAACTGCGAGTGCCCCATGGAAAGAACTCTGAGCAGGAAGCGCCGGTCGAAGACATACGGTTCTTTCTCGATGGCGTCGCGCAAGTCTTCTGCGCGCCGCTCAATTTCCTGTTCGAGGACGGAATCGCCATTTGTCTTTGCCGACCGCGCGAGCAGTCCCTCCAGCATGCCCAACTGTTCGCGGCGCGCGTGATCCGCATAATAACGCGCCGTTTCGTCGGCGAATGAGTCGCAGCCGGGGAAGGCGGAAGCGAAGATCACACCTGTGTCGTCCCGCAACGCAACGGGGAGGGCCCACCGATCGGGCAACTGCGTACCTTTGCTGGTGGTCTTGTAGCGCATGACCAGCGGGATGCCGGCGTCTCGCAAGGCATCGAGACCTACCGCAATCGCCAGTTGTGTCGTGCGGTCGAGGGCGGCCAAGCGATCGGCAGACACGCCGAATTCTTTTTCCAGATCGAATGCGCCGCCACGGCCCGCCAGCTTGATGACATCCGCGACATTGTTTATGGTCTCGAATGTCGGGCCGCCGTTGTCGCTTTTGACGAGGCGCGTGATGTGCTTGTCGAGCATGGCGCGGCGCAAGCGCGTGGGGACGAGATCGATGAACTGATCTCCGTGCAGGATGCGGGCGAGGTTGCCATCGTCGAAGATGTGTTCGGTTCCGGGCAGGCCCAGAGCTGCTCCCGTGATGACGACGGGCAGGCTAGGCGAAGTACGTCCTTTATCGCCATAAATCTGCCAGCCGCGCTCGAGAACATCGGCGAAGAAGTGGCCGAGTTCGGCGAAGTGATCGCCGTTGGGCCGCGGGGACGGCGGAATGGGGATGCTCGCCGCAGAGGGCGCCGCAGCAATGGGCTTAGGTTTCTCCGCCGGAGCAAGTGCCGCAGAAACGGACGCCGCCGGCTTCTCGGATGAGACTGCAGCGGTCCCGCGGCCCAGTCCCGCCGCATAAAGGCCGCACAGCGCCTGGTTGAAGGATGCGGTATCGCCGAACTTTGGATGATTGGTGAAGAGCGAGACCACGTCGCCACGATCGCCGAGGACATCCTCGGCAAACCCCTGCAGAGCCTTCTTCGGCCCAACTTCCACAAAGATGCGAGCGCCCGCTTCGTAGAGCGTGTGCAAACCTTTGACGAATTGCACGGGAGATGCGACTTGCTTGGAAAGCAGATCCAGCATTTTTGGCACGACGCCGGGGCCAGTGGGATAGAACTCGCCGTCTACGTTCGCAACGATGGGCAGGCGCGGCGATTCCAGGTGCAGGCGCTGGAGTTCTTTCCGCAGCGGTTCGCTGGCTGGCGCTACGATCGAAGTATGGAACGCGTGGCTGACCGGCAGCTCCGAAACTTCGTAACCAGCAGTCTTGAGTACGTCCATGGCTCGAGTGACCGCATCGCTGGCTCCGCCGATCACCGCCTGGTGGTTGCTGTTGATGTTGGCGATTACCACGTAGCCGTCGAGCGTTTTCAGTGTCCGCTCGATGTCGTTCAGCGGAGCGAACACAGCCGCCATCTTGCCTGTGTCCGCGACCGCCACGCGGGTCATGCCACGTCCGCGGGCACTGACCGCTTCTAGCGCGTCGTTAAAGGGAAGAGCGCCGGAGGCAACCAACGCGCCGTATTCGCCGAGGCTGTGTCCCATTGTCATGTCGGGCTCGACACCATACGCCGCCAGCAGCCGGGTCAGCGCGAGATCGATGGCTAGCACGGCCGGCTGAGTGATGGCGGTCTGGCGCAAATCTTCATCGGCCTTAACGACGGCCTTGGGGTCGGATTCGTCGACGAAAACAAACTCGGTAAGGGGCTTGCCAAGCAAGGGAGTCATCACCCTGTTAGCCTCGGCAAAAGTTTCGGCGACAATCGGCTCCGCGGTATAGAGCGGTCGCAGCATATTCACATATTGCGAACCTTGGCCGGTGTAAAGGAAAGCCACCTTGGGAGCAGGACCATTACCGCGAAAGATGCCTTGCGCGCGGACAGCTTTCCACACGACTGGCTGGTTCGCCGCAAGAGCCTTCAACGCCTTGGCTGATTTGTCCGCCAGGTCAGCGGCGTCGGCGTAGTCAATCGCCAAGCGTTCGGGGGCGCGCAGGTCTGTCTCGGCGGGCGCTGCTGGCGTGGGGGCGCGGCCAGCTTCAACATCCCTTATTACAACGCGTAGTCGGTCTGCGAGCGCTGTCTCTGAGGAAGCGCCAATTACAAGCGCGCCGCGCAGCGGTACCTTGCAAACGGAGGGGGAGAAAGAAGAAGCAGAAGGGGAGGGAACTTCTTTTGCGTTCATCACAACCTCATTCATCGCATTTTGGGCGAGAGCGCCGACGGCGACGGAGCGTTTTCCATTTCCGGTCGGCCTGTGGGGAATGTGCTCTTCGAGCACGATGTGGAAGTTGGTGCCTCCAAAACCGAAGGCACTCACTCCGGCGCGCCGCGGAAGTTCTGCCGGAACCGTCCAAGGCTTGAGTTCGGTATTGATGTAGAGTGGGGAGTGGGCAAAGTCGATGTCCGGGCTGGGATGTTCGCAGTGCACGCTGGGTGGCAGAACCTTATCCCGAAGAGCCAGAGCAGTCTTCAGCACCCCGGCCGCGCCCGCCGCACCTTTGAGGTGACCGATGTTCGACTTGACTGAGCCCAGCGCGACTGAGTGCACTGGAAGATGATGAGTGCTGAGCATGTCAGCCAGGCTCTGTGCCTCGACCACGTCGCCTACGCGAGTGGATGTGCCGTGTCCTTCGATCAGGGTCGCAGTTGCAGGAGACAGGCCGGCATTTTTCCAGGCGCGCTCGAGACAGAACTTCTGGCCGACCGGGTTGGGTGCGGTGATCCCTTTCCCTTTGCCGTCGCTCGAGGCGCCGATGCCACGAATCACGGCGTAGATCTTGTCGCCGTCGCGCTCGGCATCTGCCAGGCGCTTCAATAGGAAGATCGCCGTGCCTTCGCCCATAACGAAGCCGTCGGCTCCTTCAGCAAATGGACGGGTGCCCGTGGCAGAGAGTGCGCCGATCTTGCAGAACTTGACGAAAGTCTGCGCTCCCATGTTGCGGTCAATGCCGCCGGTGATCACCGCGTCGTAGTCGTTCTGAACAAGTCCTTCCACCGCGGAAGTCATGGCCGCCATCGCAGACGCGCACGCCGCGTCACAAACGTAGTTCGGACCATGGAAGTTGTGGAGGTTGGCGATTCGTCCGGCGATGCAGTTGGCCAACTCGCCGGGCATGCTGTCTTCCGTAATTTGGGGCAAGTGTTTGCCGATCCGGTCGTGCAACTCGCGCGTGATGTCGTCGCGGATCGCTTCTGGCAGCGCAGCGAAGCCGGCAGTTTCAGCCAGTTCGTGTGTGTATTCCGGGAAGTACACCCGCAGCGCGGTCAGATAGTGCTTTTCCCCCGCCATGGCATTACCCAGGATTACGGCGACTCGATCCGGATCGAGTGGACGTTTTGGATAGCCGTAGTCTTTCAGAGCCTCGCGGGTGGCCGCGATCGCCCACTTTTGCGCCTGGTCCATGGCATCGGTGACGCGCGGTGGGATCGGCAGATGCCATTTCACCGGATCCCATACCTGATCGCGTACCCAGCCGCCAATCTTCGAGTAGGTTTTATCCGGGACGGTGGGATCGGGGTCATAGTAAAACGCGGGGTCCCAACGATCCGGCGTGACCTCGGTGATGCTGTAACGGCCGTTCTTTATGTTTTCCCAAAAGGCTGCTACGTTGGGGGCATCGGGCAGAACGGCTCCCGTTCCTACAATCGCAATCGCACGATTGGCCTTGTCTTCCATGATGACGCTCCTGTGCAACCCGTTGCAGGTTGCGTGTGGCAGAGAGTTTGGCGTCTCGGCGAACCTTACGCCGCGAGTGCAGGCTTGGCTGCACGGGCGTAGAGGACGTCGGCTATAAAATCCATGTCAGAAATCAGGCCCGCCTGTGCACGGTGAACGGCGGGCAACTGCAAATTTGTTTCAAAGGCGGCCAGGTCGGCATCGCTCACGCCGCCGGCTCCGCAAACCCAGCGCAAGCCTTCTTCCGCGACTTTGAGCGCCGCTTCGCGCGCGAAGACCCGGCTCAACGCCGCCAATGCCGTCGCGTCAAAACGCCGGTTCGCCTTCTCGTTCAGCTTGCCCTCCGCGAGAAGCGCGGCCCGACGAGCCAAGCTGCCAGCACTCTCTGCGTAAGCAATCCACTCTCCCAGGCGCAGGAGGATGTGCTGATAGCGGGTGAGGCGCGCGACGCGCGCTTTCTCCATGACTTCGGCGAGCGCGTGATGAGCCAGCGCGGCGACATTCGCGCCTACGTCCGGATTGCGTGCGTGCAGCGCTTCCAACTCGCGGGCCCGCTCGTGATAATGCTGGCCGCGCGTCTTCAGGTGAAGCTGCCAGCGATCGCGGCTGATGGTCATCTCCATAATTTCGGACGTGCCTTCGTAAATCGTTGTGATGCGGACGTCGCGACTAATTTTCTCGACCATGTATTCGTGGGTGTAGCCGTAGCCGCCAAGCGCCTGGATGCTGGCCTCGGCAGCTTGATTGCCAGCTTCGGTCGCCATGTACTTCGCGATGGCGCCTTCCGTATTCAGGCTTCCTTCACCGGCATCAATACGCTCTGCGGTCTGCTCAATGTAGGAGCGGGCGGCTTCTAACTTCGCCACATGGGGAACGATTAGTTTGTGCGTGTACCCTTGTTTCTCCGACAGTGGCGCTCCGGCTTGAATGCGCTTGGTGGAGTAGGGAATGGCACGATCGAGCGCGGCCCATCCCGCACCGAGGCCGAATGCTGCCACCATCAGTCGCGTATAACCGAATACGGCTTGCGCTTGATTCAGTCCCTGACCTTCGACGCCGCCAATGAGCCGGTCCGCGTCCACGTAGACATCATTTAAGGCGAGTGCGGCAGTGTTGCTGAGGCGGATGCCATGCTTGTCTTCGGGTTCGTCATGGGTGAACCCTTTCGCGCCTTTTTCTACGATGAACCAGCTCGGACCGCTGGGCGTGCTAGCCAAGATTGTGTAGGCGCCGGCGATTCCGCCATTGCTGATCCATTGCTTGTTGCCGTTGATCTTGTAACCCACGACGCGGCCATCCTGCGTAACCGGTTCGGCAGTGGTGCGAAGGGCTCCGAGATCGCTGCCGGCTTCCGGTTCCGTGGCGCCATAAGCGAAGAGCAAACCTTCATCGGCGATGCGGCTCAGCCAGAGCTTCTTTTGCTCGGGAGTCGCACCAACCGTGATGGGATCGCTGCCGAGAAAAGTAGCCAGCACGGAGGTGGCGACTCCCAGATCGATACGCGCCATCTCCTCGCAAATGCAGTACACGTCGAACGTGCCTCCGCCCATACCGCCGAACTCTTCGGGAACAAACAAGAGTTGAATGCCCAGCTTATCGGGGCTGCACATGTCGCGGACGACTTCGATCGGACATTCGTCGCGTTCATCAAGTTCGATCAGCGTCTCGTCGGGCAGACGCTTTTTTGCAAACTCTTTGAGAGACTTCACGCTCAGTTTAAGGGTCTTTTGAGCAAGCATCGATGGCACCTCACTTTGCGGCGGCGCCGCGAATTTCACGAACTTTGTTGGTCAGTTCCGGCAGAAACTCCAGAACGTCGTCGACAATTCCGATATCAGCCACCTGGAAGATGGGGGCTTTGGGATTCTTGTTGATGGCGATGAGAAACGGATTACCTTTGATTCCAGCCAAATGCTGGAATGCACCACTGATGCCGCAAGCCAGGTAGACCTTGGGCTTCACCGTCTTGCCGGACGAACCAACCTGGCGGGACTTTTGCATCCACTTCGCATCGACCACCGGGCGCGAGCAACTCACCGCCGCACCCAGAGCTTCGGCGAGCTCTTCAGCAATGGCTACGTTGTCTTTCTCCTGAATGCCCCGGCCGATGGAGACCAGGACGTTGTGCTTCGTGATATCGACATCACCCGCCTCGGCAACGATGGTCTCGAGATATCGGCGTCGCGGCGTTAGGAGGCTAAGGCTGGATGATTTGTCGACAACCGCGCCCACCATGGGGGCGGCCGGCTCCGCTTTGAATGCGCCCGGACGGATGTTGATCACCGCACCCGTAGAAATATCGCAGCGCACGTGAGAGCTGACCTGTCCGCCGAATTCCTGGCGCACTAATTTAAGGGACTTCCCGTCGACGCCATCAATGGCGCACACATCCGAAACAAAAGCGGAGTTGAGCTTGATCGAAAGGCCCGGAGACAGATCAATTCCGAAGTGGTCGTGCGCCACCAGCAAGATGCTGTTAGGTGGCACAACCGCCAGTAACGCGTGCCGGACGATCTCGGCATTGGGATAGGCGAGGGCTTCACTGGCAATCTTCCAAGTCTCACCAAAAGACGAGCGGACCGAACTGCAGGCGGAATCAAGGTCTGCTCCCCAGCCGCTAAGGATCGCGGTTGGCGACGCGCTCGCGTCGATCTTTCTCGCGGCAGCTAACAGTTCGGAGGCGGAATCGTCGGGAGATCCTCCTCGGTGTTCAATGCAGACAAAAATGCGAGCCATTATTTCAGCCCTCCCTTCGCTGCTACCAATTCAAGGACCTTGCTGGCGTTCTCTTCCCGGCTGCCGTGGAGCATCTCCGCTCCTTTGCTCAATGCGGGAACAAAGTAGTCCACCCGCTGCACTTTGGCCGCAGCCTTCCCGACCGCGGTTTTGTCCACACCAAGCTCCGCAATTCCCAACGTGGGGATGGGCACGGAAGCGACTTGGCGGATGCCTCGCATCCCGACATAACGCGGCTCGTTAATGCCGGTCTGAATGGAGAGGACGCAGGGAAGATCGATCTCATTCATCTCGCGGTTACCGCCTTCGATTTCCCGACTGACTTTCAGCTTCCCGTCTTCCACCGTGATGGAGTTCACGAGCGACGCGAACGGATAGTCGAGCATTGCCGCCAGCATTCCACCGACCTGGGCAGCGCCGTCGTCGGCCTGGACTCCGGTCAGGATCAAGTCGTAGTGACCTTTCTTGACGAAATCTTTGAGAATCGTTGCGACGCCTCGGCCATCCGAGCCACGGAAAGCTTCGTCCCAGAGCAGCACCGCTGTGTTTGCGCCCATGGCCAATTCGCGGCGCAGAATCTCTTCGTCATCTTCGCTGCCGATCGTAACCACGGTGACATTACCCCCGATCCGGTCACGGATCTGCAGGGCTTCTTCGACCGCATAGTTGTCAGGTTCATTCACCGAATACACGAGTTCGTCGCGCTCAATGTCGTTGCCAGCGGCATTCAGTCCGATCTCGTTTTCAGAGGTATCCGGCACTCTTCGCACGCAAACGAGAATTTCCACGTTCAACCTCCGCAATTTGCTGTTTCACATGCTTGTGCGTGGCTTTCCCGCACGATGTTTTGGTCCACCAGTTCCGTCAGGTCGACTGAAGTCATTTTGCCTTCCATGCCCGCGACCTTGATTGCATCCTCGATGTTCACCATGCAGAAGGGGCACGCGGTCACGATCACGTTCGCCCCGGCTTCCGCCGCCATCCTGACTCGGAGCACTCCCATCCTTTGCTCTTCTTTGGGTTCGTAAAAGAGCATGAGTCCGCCGCCACCGCAGCAGAAGGACCGATCCCGCGAGCGCTGCATTTCGACTCTCTTTAATCCCGGAATGGCATCGAGGACACTGCGCGGGTCGTCGTAAACCTGGTTGTGGCGTCCTAGATAGCACGGGTCGTGGTAGGCATATACCTTGTCTTGGTCTTCGACCCGATTGAACTGGATATTTCCGGCCTTCACTTCCCGGGCGATGACCTGGCTGATGTGCTCGACTGGGGGCACATCCTTGTAGTCATGCTTCAGCGCGTTATAAGCATGCGGGTCGGCGGTAACGATTCTCTCTACTCCCGCAGTCTTGATGGCATCGGTGTTGTGATCGCGCAGGGCCATGAAGAGCATCTCTTCGCCGAAGCGGCGAACTTCGTGGCCGCTATCTTTTTCCGCGGCGCCCAGGATGCCGAAGTCCTCTCCCATGTCTGCGAGGATTCTGGCGGTGGCTCGTCCGATCGACTGCATGCGGTCGTCGTAGGAGGTAATGCTGTCGACGAAATACAGCGTTTCGGCACCGTTCTTGCCGTCGAGAATCTTGACGCGGCAGGTTTTCTGGAAACCGGGCGCCTTCGTCCAATCGGCCTTTTTCTTCTCCATCTTTCCGTAAGGATTGCCGCGACTCTCCAGAGCCTTCAGCGGCTTCTGCAGAGATTGGGGCACATTTCCGTCATCGATCATGCCGCGGCGCAAATCGACGATCTTGTCGATGTACTCGATCAGCAGCGGGCACTCTTCTTCGCACGCGCCGCAGGTGGTGCAGGACCAGATTTCATCGTCCGAATAAATACTGCCGATCAGCGGCTTGCTGTTGTTGGCTTTGCCAATAACGGGATAGTGCTGGAACGCATAGTCCCTGGCTTTGATAGTGAGAAATCGCGGCGCCAACGGACGCCCCGCCGCATTGGCCGGGCAATTGTCGGCACAGCGCCCGCAATCCGCACAGCTATAGAAGTCGAGCATGTGCTTCCAGGTAAAGTCTTCGAACGTCTTCACGCCGAAAGATTTCACCTGATCCAGATGGTCGTCAGGAATGCCCCATCGCACCGGTTTCAGCGTTCCCCGGTCCAACTTTGCGAAATAAATGCTGAACAGCGACGTTTCCACGTGGAACTGGATTCCGAACGGTCGATAGCAGAGCAGGAAGTAGAAGGCCAGTTCGTGAACGAGATAAGCGCTTACGTTAACGACCCAGAGCGTAGCCAACGACGATGAACCGACGAGAATTTGGAGCATCCACGGCAGAGAGAGGACAGCCAAAGCTTCAACTGGTTGGCCTTGCAGAGCGTGACCAGCGGCCTTGCTGGCGGCAAAGAGACTGTCGGCCACCATCAGAATTGCAATGAGCGCCAGAAGAAAAACAGCGTCGGCGGTGTGGGCTTTGCCATACCTGGCCGGAACCGCGTACCGCGCGGGCTTGAACACCAACCGGCGAATCACGGCGACCACCATGCAGAGAAAAACAACCGTCGCGGCATAGTCCGTAACTATGTCGTAGATATGACCGGCTCTCCCGGAGAGACCAGGCAGCGCGAAATGCTCAGTGCCAATAGTGAGCACAGAGAAGGCGCGCAAGGCCAGCAGAATGAACCCAGCGAAAATAAGGATGTGGATGGTTCCGGCGAACTTGTAGCGCGGGTGTTTCCACTGTCCCAGCCAGAACTTCAGAACTCTTCCCATGCGGGTCAGGGGCTGATCAAAACGAAAATCGCGCTGGGCTCGAACGAGCGGCACCAGCCGCTTGGCCACGATGTACGCAAAACATGCGACACCGAGGACGTGGATGGTCAGGAACAGGTTGCGTCCTGGGACCAACCAGTCTGTAATCAACGAGGGTGAATAGGTCCCTACCACGGTCTACTCCCCTAAACTCGCGTTACCTACGCGACGCTGAACTGTGCCAGAGCGTTCTCGGGTTCAATCGTTGACGCGGGTTCTGGTACTTGTTTCGGTGCAAGCGACGAAATGCTGGCAGCCATTGCAACTGGTGCGGGTGAGGGTACGGGCACGGTCCTTGCCGGCGCGGCGGCGGTTGATGCCGCATGCGATTTCTTGCGCACTCTCATCTTTTGTTTTTGCGGCGGTGTGATTCCAACCGCGTTGCGCAATTCCGTGAAGCTCTCCTGCAGCAATTTCTCCAGGCGTCTTAGGTCGGGCGCTGCGTGTACATCTCCGCTGAAGCCGAAGTACGCAGTGCCGTTGTAGCTCAGAATGGCGCAGTTGACCGCCATCTCCCCTCCGACCGGGACATAGGGATAGCAATGCAGCATCTTGTGGCCGAGCAGATAAAGCGGGAGTTGCGGCCCGGGCACATTGGTGCAGACCATGTTGAAGGGAGTGATGGGCAACTGGCTCGCGAGCGGTCCAGCCATGCCCTGGATGGACGTCGGGAACATGCCGATCAACCCTCCGGCCAAACTCACCAACTCGGCGGCGTGCATGCGCTTAAGAAACTCGGTTCGCTTGTTTACGGCGGCGAGCAACCGGCGCGGCTTCCGGATATCCAGTGGAATAGTGACGGGAACCAGGGAAATTCGGTTGCCCAACTCTGAAACACTGCTGTTGCCGCGCAGGTTGACGGGTACCATGATCCGCAGCAGCTTCCCCTTCACCGGGTCGCCATGCAGTTCACAGTAGCGACGAATGGTCGCAGTCACCAGGGCGAGAATGACGTCATTGACGCTGGCATGGCATTTGAGCCGGATGGCTTTGACGTCGGCCAAGGGAATCTCGGTGCAGGCGAATTTCTGGGGGCCTTTGTAAATGACGTTGAAGCGGAGCCGCTCGGTGAAGGCCGTGATCTCGGGAAACAGAGTGGCAAACTCGTCGCCGGCTACAGGCCCGCCGTTGGCCGCGACGCGCTCGGCCATGCTCAGCAGATCGGTCATGGCGGAAAGAATTCGTTTAACGAAATCAGAATAAGAATCTACGAACTCGGAGGTGAGCGAAGTCAATGGGTCGCGCGGGCGAGGGACATGGAACTTAACTGTTTGCTGTTTAGCGGGCAGCACCGGTGCTTCCGGGCTCGCATCCAGGAGCGCGTTCATGATGCCCACTCCGGCAATACCATCGGCCAGGCAGTGGTGCAAACGAAGAATAATCGCTGTGCGATTGCCTTTCAGTCCCCGCACCACGGTTATGTCCCACAACGGGTGCCGCCGGTCCATCACCGTGCCGAAGAGCTTCGCGGCAAGAGCCCTAAGCTCGATGTCGGTGCCGTGCTTGAGCGTTACTTCGCGGACATGCCGGCTGAGGTCGAACTCCGGATCGTATTGCCAACTGGGAAGGCCAAGACCGAAGGGCGCGGGCACCACCCGCTTGAAATAGCGAGGAAGCATTGGCAACTTCGATTCGATGAATTGAAGGCAGCGTTCAAATGAGATTTCGCCCTCGAAGACGCAGATGCTGGCGACATTGAGCGGCATGCCTTCCCGCTCCAGATGCAGGAAAACTGTATCGCCCCAGGAAAGGCGGTCACCTTGTTGATGCTTGTGCACGACAGTTCTCCTATTCAGTTTCAGTCGCCCGTGAAGGCGAGGTTTCAGTTCATGAAAGAAAACTGCCCCGTCAGCTTAACCAGCTTGAGCACTTTGTAGACGTCGACGTTGACGCCGCGGAGCACCACCTTAACGGTTTTCTCGTCGGCGAGGCGGGCAAACTCCTCCAGTGCTCGTAGCGCGCTTGAATTGATCCGCCGCACGGAGGAGAAATCCAAAACCGCTTCGCCCTGAGCGCCATCCAGGTTTCTTCCAGCCTCTTGCAGGGCAGGAACGATGCGCTCTTCATTAATGTTCAGGAACACTGCAATTGTCGCCATGTGTACCACCATCCTCTACACCGTTTGGTGCTGAGACGCACCAGCCTCTTTGGCCACAGCTCGTCCCTCATACGCCTTCCAGAACAGTTCGACCATTTCACTCATCAAGGGCATCCGGGGGTTCGACCGCCAGGACGGATCATCAAACGCAGTCTTGACGAGTTCGGGCAGGGCGCGCTCAAATTCGTCCTTCGAGATTCCCAGTTCCGCGATCGAGCGTGGAAATGCCAGTTGGTCCAGCAACCGCTCAATCGCCGTGATCAGGTTTTTGACCTTTTCTTCTGTCGTGTGACCACCCAGACCCAACAAGTCGGCGACCGTGGCGTACTTTTTATGCGCGACATACCCCTGCGTGTAGGGCGAGGGCATGAACTTGGTCGGCACAGAAGCGTTATACGCAATGACGTGCGGCAGCATGAGCGCATTGGCCCGGCCGTGTGCGACGCCGAAACGCGCTCCGAACGCATGCGCCAGCGCATGATTCACGCCCACCGACGCGTTGGAAAACGCCATCGCGGCAATGCAGGCAGCGTTGTGCATCATGCAGCGCGCTTCTTCATCGCGGGGATGCTCATACGCGATCGGCAAGTATCTGAACACCATCCGAATCGCTTGAAAGGCGTTGGAGTCGGTGTAGGGGGATGCGTAGTTCGAAACACCCGCTTCCAGCGCGTGGGTCAGGCAGTCGATGCCGGTGTCCGCCGTCAGGCCCTTGGGCATGGACATGACAAACTGAGGATCGACAATTGCCACATCCGGAGTCAGAGAGTAGTCAGCCAGTGTGACCTTACGCCCACGCTCCTTGTCGATCAGGACGGCAAATGGAGTGACTTCGCTGCCGGTACCGCTGGTGGTGGAGATCGCAATCAATCGCGCCCGGTTGGTCTTCTCCGTCGGATACTGGACTACGCGCTTGCGCAGATCCAGAAAAGGAGCGGCCAGATATTCCAGGTCCGCCTCCGGCGACTCGTACTTGAGCTTCATGATCTTGGCCGCGTCAATTACGGACCCGCCACCCAGCGCGATGATCTGGTCGGCCTTGTAGAAATTGAGCGCCTCAACTCCCTGCGTGATGACCTTGACCTCAGGCTCAGCGTCGGGAATGACCAGGACATGAACGTGGGTCTTCGGGCAAATGTGGCGCCTCACAATATCAACGTGGCCGATGTGCTCGAGGGGCGGATTGGTGACGACGATGGTGCACCGCGACGGGAACTGGCCCAGATTCTCCACCGCGTTCATGTTGAAGTAAATCTGATTGGGAACTCGGAACCACATATGGTTTTGTGTCCTGCGAGCAAGGCGCTTAATGTTGAGGTAGTGAAAGATGTTCACGTTGTCGGTGGTACTGTTGCCGCCGCCGGTTCCACATCCAAAAGAAAATGTGGGAACCAGGTCGTTGTAAACGGCGCCCAGCGCACCGATTGACCCTGGGGAGTTCACGATGATCCGCCCCGCATTGATCACCTCACCGAACTTGCGGATGATGTCTTCGTTGCGCGAGAACACGACGGCGGTGTGTCCGAGACCGCCGGCATGGTTCACATCCACACACACCTTGAGCGCCTCAGCGACGGATTTCGCGCGATAGACCGCGAGCACGGGGAACAGCTTTTCGACTGAGAGGGGATGTTCGCGGCCTACGCCTTGAATTGGCGCAATCAGAAGCTTGGTGTTCGGCTTCACGGAGAGGCCGACGAAACGAGCGATATCGCTGGCCTTCTGGCCGACCGCCATGGGCTGCATGAATCCGGTTTGCGGATCGATCACCGTGCGCTCCAGCAGTCTGGCCTCTTTCTCATTGCAGACATGGGCGCCAAGGTCGGCGAACTTCTTCAGCACCTGGTCATAAATCTCGTCATCAATCACCACCGTCTGCTCGGAGGCGCAGATGGTTCCGTTGTCGAAGGTTTTAGAGATGATGATGTCGACCACCGCGGTATTCAGGTCTGCCGTCTTTTCCAGATAGACCGGCGTATTACCTGGGCCCACACCCAACGCGGGTTTGCCGGAACTGTAAGCAGCTTTAACCATGCCCGGCCCACCAGTGGCGTCAATCAGACCGACGTCTTTGTGTTTCATCAGGTAAGCGTTGTCGGGAAGGGTGGGCGATTCCAGGCAGGTGAAAACGCCTTCAGGAGCGCCGTGCTTCACTGCGGTTTCATACATTATCTTTACGGCCTCAGAGCAGCAGTGCCATGCCTTAGGATGCGGACTGAAAATGACGGCATTCCGCGTCTTGATGGCCATGATGCATTTAAAGAGGACCGTGGACGTGGGGTTCGTAATCGGCGTGAGCGAAAACAGGACCCCGATTGGTTCGGCGATCTCCAGTAGATTGCGCTCGGGAATCTCGCGGATGACGCCGACCGTGCGCTTGTCCTTGATGTAGTTGTAGACAAACTCGCTGGCCACCATGTTCTTGATGACCTTGTCTTCCATCACGCCGAGCCTGGTTTCCTCAACCGCCATGCGGGCGAGATGTTGAGCCTGTTCCAGTCCGGCCATCACCATCGGTTTAACAATGCGATCGACGTCTTCCTGGGTGAATTGGGTGAAGACAGCGGCAGCGGTCCGGGCTTGACCGACTAGTCCTTCCAGGTAAGCGGTTCGTTCCGCACTGAGAGTTTCCGTGGCGAGAGGGATCTGGACCCGCTCTTTGACTGCTTCACTTGTGATCATCGCTTGCCTCCCTTGCGTCTTCGTCGTGCGGTAGACCCGTCGCTTGCGGGGGCCTGTCGGTTAAAAACTGTCGGCGCTTACTACGCGTAGTCGATGGGATTTTTCTCGAACCAGTGTTCATCGCGCGTTTTGTTGATGTTTTTCCACGCCCCGGAAGCAACGCTCGCGGTGAGTTGCCGGTTCTCCCAAAGAAGGCCTGCGCCAAGACCGACGACGACGCCGAGCAAACCGCCGGCGAGAGCTCTGGTTCTCGAGCGGCGCCCGTTTCCCAGGTAGCCACCCACCGCGCCCACACACGCTCCAACGACGGCCGGCGCCAGCGCCAGTCGAACTGACTCGCCGAGATAGGGAACAAGACTTTCCTCTTTGAGGAATTCATCTTCCCCGGTGCGAGCTCCCTCGACGGCGGAATCCACGAGCCTGCGGCCGTAGTCGACGTTGGATTTTGACCATTCCAGAAAACTCATAAGTCCCTCACAACACCCTGGGTCTCTACCGCGGCTTGCTCTGGCAGGCGACTACGCTGCCTTCTGCAAACACTCCATCTTCGATTCGATGAGTTCGAGCATTTCCTCGAAGGTCATGCCTCGATCGAGCATTCGGAGGAGTGCGTGCGCCTCGAACCCTACTGCTTCACCCGCCTGCACCAGCCTCTCGATGGCCTCGTAAACCGAAACTTCATGAGATTCGCGCAGGCGTGTCAGGAAATCTTCGAAGGTGTTGACCGACTGGGTTCCGGCGGGCACGACTGCAACCTTCCTGTCGTTCCCAAAGTAGAACTCTTGGGACTCTGGGTCAGCGTCGCCTGTCACGTCGCGATGTGACCAACGTCACAGGTTGCGTCGCGACTCCGGTGGGCGGCCATCTGTGGGCGACAGAGGTGGGTTCGCCAGGGTACTGAAGGCGTTGGGCCATTAGGGAAAACAATCCGGAATAAAGCGAGCGCCGATAGAAAATGATAGAAAATGTCGGAGAACCGTGGCAAAAATGCGCCCCGGGTCTGAATGATTTCAGGCCCGGGGCGTCCGTGGAGTGAAACTCGTTTTCGTCGGCTGGTCGGCTTAGTCTCCCGAGGGCAAGAGCGACTCTTCCATCGGCATAACCTCCGAAACCATGGAGGGGCATTCGCCCAAAATCGGCTGGCAGGCCGCATCCGGACCGTGTTTCGGATGCACTTGACGCTTGGTTCCCGAGAACTGTTCCTGCTCGGTAGACCCTTCCAGCGCCGTCGTCGAGGACGTACCAGCGGCGATCACCTGCGTGAGGGCATCGAAGTATCCGGTGCCCACGAAGCGCTGGTGCTTCACGGCCTGGTATCCATACTGCGTTTCCCGGGCGAATTCTTTTTCCTGCAGGCGGGAGTAAGCCGTCATGCCGCTGTCTTTGTAGCCGCGGGCCAGTTCGAACATGCTCAGGTTCAAGGCATGGAATCCGGCCAGCGTAACGAACTGGAACTTGTAACCCATCTTCGCGAGTTCGCGCTGGAAGCTGGCAATGGTTCGATCGTCGAGGTTCTTCTTCCAGTTGAACGACGGCGAGCAGTTGTACGCCAGAATCTTTCCCGGATACTTGGCGTGGATCGCGTCTGCAAAGCGGCGAGCTTCTTCCACATCGGGATGAGAAGTCTCGCACCAGAGCATGTCGACATAGGGAGCGTAGGAGAGGCCGCGTGCAATGGCGGAGTCCAGGCCTCCACGGATGCGGAAGAAGCCCTCCGAGGTGCGTTCTCCGGTGATGAATTCGCGGTCGTGCGGGTCGATGTCGCTGGTCAGCAGGTGTGCGCTATCGGCATCGGTACGCGCCATGATCAGGGTTGGCACGCCGAGCACATCGGCCGCCAGACGAGCCGCTACCAGCTTTTGGATTGCTTCCGAGGTCGGGACGAGAACCTTTCCTCCAAGGTGTCCGCATTTCTTGGCCGAGGACAACTGGTCCTCGAAATGGACGCAAGCCGCACCGGCCTCGATCATCGCCTTCATCAGTTCGAAAGCATTCAAGGTGCCGCCGAATCCGGCTTCGGCATCGGCCACAATGGGAGCCATCCAGTAGATGCCGTTCTTTCCGTCGAGGTGATGAATCTGGTCGGCACGCATCAGGGCATTGTTGATGCGGCGAGCCACATTGGGAACGCTGTCGGCCGGGTACAAGCTCTGATCTGGGTACATCTGGCCGGCGTCATTGGCGTCGGCTGCTACTTGCCAGCCACTCAGGTAAATGGCTTTTAAACCGGCTTGCACCTGCTGCACGGCCTGGTTACCGGTGAGCGCTCCGAGAGCGGGTACATAGGATTCGTTATGCAGCAGCCACCAGAGCCGCTCGGCGCCCAGACGAGCCAAGGTGTACTCGACCTGGATCGATCCACGCAATTTGGCGACGTCTTGGGTGCTGTAGGGGCGTTTGACGCCTTTCCAGCGAGGGTCTGTGTTCCACTGTTGCTCTAGGTTGTCTTGCGTGCGCATGTCAGAAATCTCCTGGGCCGTTTGTGCCGGTCAGGTAACAGTAGACCGCATCTCAAAAAGGACCACAAACCGGGTCGCCCGATTTGGCCAGATGGTCCGTTTTGTCCCAGTGGCCGTATGCGGGTTCCCGGAAAGAGAGGTACGATACGCACATGGCTACCATAGCGACCCGCAATGACATCGAGACCCAGATTCTGACCCCGGAAGCAACCCGATTCCTGACCCAACTGGCACGCCGGTTCGAATCGCGCAGGCGCGAACTTTTGGAGCGCCGCCAGATTCGCCAGCGAGAGATCGACGGCGGCACCTTGCCCGGATTTCTGCCGGAGACTGCTCACATCCGCGAAGCGGAATGGACCGTCGCGCCCATACCAAAGGACTTGCTCGATCGGCGGGTGGAGATCACTGGCCCGGTCGATCGCAAGATGATCATCAACGCGCTGAACTCTGGTGCCAGCGTGTTCATGGCGGACTTTGAAGATTCGAATTCGCCCACATGGGCGAACAATCTTGAGGGACAGGCGAATCTCCGCGATGCGATCGAGGGCACCATCAGCTTCGTGAGCCCGGAAGGGAAGCGCTATCAACTCAACGACCGTGTCGCAACGTTGGTGGTGCGTCCCCGGGGCTGGCACCTGATCGAACGACATTTTCTGGTGGATGGGAAGCCGATCTCTGGGGCCTTGTTCGACTTCGGACTTTATTTCTTCCACAATGCGCAACGGCTGATTCAGAAAGGGACCGGGCCGTACTTCTATTTGCCGAAGATGGAGAGTCACCTGGAAGCGCGGCTGTGGAACGATGTCTTCTGTTTTGCGCAGGATGAGCTCGGCATCCCCCGAGGCACGATTCGCGCCACCGTGCTGATCGAAACAATCCTGGCCGCCTTCGAGATGGACGAGATTCTTTATGAACTGCGCGATCACTCGTCGGGGCTGAATTGTGGCCGCTGGGACTACATCTTCAGCTACATCAAGAAATTCCGGAACCGGCCGGACTTCGTGCTGCCCGACCGGTCCAC
>Ga0209698_10000543_pt1 | contig 42992 bp, 18 predicted proteins | sample LitLauG_LLR_2012_FD_187203 | JGI IMG/M metagenome (GOLD analysis project Ga0209698, IMG submission 187203) | Freshwater sediment microbial communities from Pennsylvania, USA - Little Laurel Run_MetaG_LLR_2012 (SPAdes) (version 2) | ecosystem: Environmental > Aquatic > Freshwater > Creek >... | reverse complement strand
TGTCCCCAAACTGGTCCAGCGGCTGGAGCGCAACCGCGACCAATCTGCTCCAGTACTTCCCGGTGGATCAGACGGCGCCGCAAGTCTACTACCGCGCCCATTAGCCAAGCCGGCTGTTTTGGCAGTGCGCTGCCCAGGTCTGGCCGGGCCCGTCAGCAACGGCACTCGCAATTTTGCTTTGCCAATGGCTGACCAACCCGTTAACACAATCGCTTGAGCGATGATCTTGTTCCGGCGCCTGAGAACAAGGTGATCCACATCCCGACCTGAAGCGGCCAGCACCAAGACCAGGGCTTGCGCGGGCAGCCAGACCTGTGCTTTACTCGGCACCTATGAATGCAATTACTCAGCTAACCGTAAAACAGTTGCGCCAAGCTGCCGACCTTAAAGAAAAGCTTGCGGCTTTGGAAGAAGAGTTGAGCCAGCTGCTCGGTTCAACGACACCGCCTGCCGCTGCCCGCCCCGCACCCAAGAAAAAGGGCGGGATGAGTGCCGCCGGCAAGGCCCGGATCGCGGCGGCTCAAAAAGCGCGCTGGGCCAAGATCAAGGCGGCGAAGAAATAATTGTTGGTGGCTTGAAAAGCTGGATTCCCGACCAATAGTTAGGGTTAATCCAAAAGGAATTGGCCTTGAGCAACCGCCCAACAGTTTCACCATCGAGTCGCCAGGGTATGGGGACCATTCTTTACCCCGGCGGTGCCGCGTTCCGGGTCTGGGCATCTGACCTCAAGGCCGAGAACCCGAAATACCCCAATCTGGGCTGGCGGGCGACGCTGGAATACTTGACGCCGTCAGATACTACTAGGACAATCGCCCCCGAAAATCGCGAGAGATCACCGTGCGGCAGGTCGTGGGTGAACACTTGGACTTGAAGCATCGCGAAGGCGCGGTCGGCCGTTACTGTGCCAGTATTGTTGGAGACGCGTTACCTTAGGTTGAACGCATGGAGGACTCGAACCGATAAGTTCCCGAACCGACGGCATAAACGGCAGCGCCGCTCTCCATCCGTATGAACTTCACGCCCACAGCTATGGCGGCCGGCTTTCCGGATTCGGACACCGAGTCCGCATCACTGGCGGGGACATATACCATGGCAGAAGTGTTTGCGGGAATTGTGACTTCCATCATCAGTCTCCGGCTTTCGCGCTTCCAGTTGCTGACGATACGGCCGTAGAAGGAGTCGTGGTAACATTTCACCCAGGTCAGGTCGCCCACCACGGCGGGTTTGATGATGATCTTCTTGAATCCGGGTTCCGATTTGTCAGGACGAATGCCAGCCAACCCTTGATAAAACCAACTGTCCAGGGAGGTGAAGCACGAATGAATTTGCGACCAGTAGCCGTTCCACTGTTCCCACCAGGTCGTAGCCCCCTGCTCGATCATGAAACCCCAGCCGGGATAGTCCTTCTGGGTTACGACTAGCCACAAAAGATCATTGCGGCCAATTTCCATGAGGTAATTCATTAGAAAGTAGGTTCCGAGCATTCCAGTGTCGAGGTGGCCCTTGCGCGTGCCCCGAATGCACTCTTCCAGTTTTTTCAGGATGACCGGACGCAGTTCCTCCGGCACAACGCCAGTCATGAGCGGCATCAGATAATAGGATTGTTCGTCAAGCGCATAGCGCTGCTTGTCTTTATCATAGAAGGCGGCGTGGATCAGCGGCCGCAGCCGCTCCGTTTCTGCACGGCAGGCCTTCGCTTCGTCGTGCCGCCCGAGGACATCGGCCATTTGCGCCCATTGCTCGCGCAGATAGATCAGGTAGCAGTTGTTAAACAACGCCACCGCATTTGGTGGCGGCCGGTTGTTGGTATCCATGCCGCGCCCCGGCGCCACCCAGTCGCCGATGAAACCCCATGGTCCGCCTAAGTCACGGACGATGCCATTCTTCGCGTGGGCTTCAATGGCCACGATGTGACGGCGACAGGCTTCGAGGTTCCGCGTCAGAATCGACGTGTCCTGATAATAGATGTAGTTCCGCCAAGTCAGGGCTTGCGCCGCGCCGCCCCACGCCGGGCCACCACCGCCAATTCCTTGCGGTGCGGTGTGAGGAACATAGCCTGTATCTGGATCCGCCCCGTCGCACCAGTCGGTGGACCATTTGTCGTAAAATGGCTGCATCATGAAATTCATCATGCAACTCTCGATGGACACCTGACCGTCACCGTAACCCAGGCGTTCCCGATGCGGACAGTCCGAGAGGTAGCCGCCTTGGCTCAGACAACGGATGGTCCAGAGATTCACCTTGTGCATGTGGTTAAGAAGTTCGCTGGAACATTCGTAGCCACCCCGCGTTTCAAAATCCGCGCCGATTGACTGCGCCTCGGCATCCGCAAGTTCCGGTGCCCCCGCAAGTCCTTCGATTATCGCCCAACGGAATCCATGGTAGTTGAACTTCGAACAAAATTCCTCCGCTGGCTTGCCCGCGCAAATGAAACGGTCCATCTGACTGTAGGTCTGCAGGCGTTCAAGTTTGTCGGCGTATTGAATGGTGATGGTGTCGCCGGCCGCCTGCCCGCGCACGCGCAGTTTGAGCCAACCAGTAAGCTCGGTTCCGAAGTCCAGCTGATATTTTCGGTCAGCAAGTTTGGTGCAGGAAATCGCCGGTATAGTTTTCAATACTCGCATGGGCGGACACTTCTGGGCATCGGCCGGAATCGCCGGGGCGGCAATCTCTTTGACCGGATACCAATCGCCGTTAGTGGGTTCCGGATCGGACCATCGGGGATCGTCCTGGCGTGCATCCACCAGTTCGCCGCCCATTTTGTTCCAAAGCCAAGGGCCAAGCAGGCTGCGGCCGCTGGCTTTGCAGCGCCATTCGCCGTCCGTGGCAATCCGGAGCGGGTGCCCGGCCACCATCATATCGAGTTGCAGCCGGGCAATCGCCGTGTTGTGTTGCACCGATGGGTTGGCCTTGCGGTCGATCTTGTATTTCAAATACCAACCGCGGCTGAGCCACAGACCGATGCAGTTGCGGCCCTTCCGCAGATAGGGCGCAAGGTCGTAGGTTTCGTAAAGCGAGCGCTTTTGGTAGTCTGAAAGTGCCGGTCCCATCACATTTGGCCCCACCTTTTTTCCATTCACATACAGCTCGTAAAATCCCATCACATTAACCGTCGCCAAGGCGGATGTGGGGACGGCTGCAAGATCAAATTCCCGTCTGACATAAGGTTCGTCGAGGGGTTTCGGTTGTGACGCGGAGGGCGGAGGAATGACCATCTGTTCGGATTCCAATGCACTGGCGGTGCCACGATTCCCATTGAGTTCATACTCGACCTCAAGATTCTTCAAACAATCCATCGCCGCATCCACGCCGAGAATCCCGGATTCAACCTTGAAGTTCAAAACGCCCTCTTTTACCAGCGATGAAACCTTCTCGGTCACGTTGAACGATCCCGCCCCATCGCGAGCCACATAGGTCGCCTTGAGAATTTTCAAATCCCCACCCGCTTTCGGGGGAACCACCGGCTCCTCCATCTCCGTGCTGATCCAGCGTGCCGTCCAGTCTTCCGGCTTCAGCAGTCCCATGGTCCAACTTGCCGGTTCACTCCATTCCGAAATTTTCCCCAAATTATCCCACACACGAACTTTCCATTCATAGCCCGTGCCGGAAATCAGCGGTTTGCCGCCATACTCAACGTTCTGCGATTGACCGGATGCTACTTTTCCTGAATCCCACGCTCCATTGACGACAATCTGATAGGCCGTCTGGACTATCCCCTTGGCTTTCGACTCGATCACCCAACTAAGCCGGGGCCGGGATGCGTCGATGCCGATCGGATTCACCCGAAACTCACAGCGCAGGTCGACTACGTTGGGGAGAAATGACGTTCGGGTTCCGCCTAACTCCGCAGAGTTAACAGAACCAACCAGAACCGCCCCCATGCACAGTAGTGATTTAAAATATTTCATAGACTGCTAACCTGCCGGGTCATATTAGCATCTCAAAGCCCTTCGGCGTGGCTGTCAGCAAAAATCATCACCCCAAAGCCATCAATTTTTTCCGGCGCAGCACCGGGCAACTGAAACTGCGCAGCTTTGGCCCGCGTATTCACGATGATGCACCCTGCCGGTTTTCCATCGCTGGTCACACGTGGTGTGATGACAACACCTTCATCCGCCTTCAGGGGGTTTTCAGGCGATAAACTTTTCAGGAAGCCGCGCAGCCATGCATCTTCCGGCTGTGTGCCGAGCAGAATCACTCGGCCTTTGCCAATGGGACATTCCACGATTGCCGCGTAACCATCCAAGGGACCACCGGCATACTTGGCGAGAATGCGCTGCGCCGCTTTCGTTTCGTAGGCATCGCACCACCATTGACAGGTTACGGTTTCGTTTCCCGTCGCCAACCGGGTCACGCCACTTGACGGCAAGCGATGGCGCACATGAATGCCCAGCCACTGCTCAAACTCAGCTCCGTAGCAAGCATCGCGATGTCCCGTCGCCTCGGTCGTGCGGCAGGCGGAAAGCGGCCCCAAAACCCAGGTGCCGCCTCGTTCGACATAACTTTTCATCGCCGTCAGCGTTGCTGGGTCAAGGGCCGGAAAATACGGCGAAAAAACCGTTTGATAACCGCCCATCGACGCGCCGGGCATGATGACGTCGAGGGCGACACCTGAACCTGCCAGCATCCGGAAGAACGCGGTGATGGCCCCATAGTAATTGAAGTCGGCGGCGATGGAACTCACGTTAAACTGCCATTGCGAGGGGATGCCATAGGTCAGCGCCACCTTGGCCGGTGCGGGTTGGGTGGCGCGTAGCCAGACGGCATTGGTTTTCAACTCGGCGGCCACGTGGCGAATTTCCGGCGTATTGGCACATTCATCGCCCCAGGAATAAATCAGGCTGCCATGCTCCAGTTCCTGCCCGGCCCACTGCGCGCGCCAGAGCCAGAAACTCACCGCGTCACCACCGAGCGCATAGGTAAGCCACATTTTGGCCCGCAGCGCACCAGGGTAATTGGCGTAATCGTTTCCGCCGCTGGCCGACGTGCCCCCGCTATGCGTCACGGCGGTTTCCGCCAGCCAGAATGGTTTTTTCAGCGGACGCATCCAGTCTGCCTCAAAGGCGTAGCGCAACAGATCATTTGGCCCGGCATACAAGTCGGTGCCCACGAGATCCAGATCCCGGAACAAATCCACCAGATTGATTTGTTGAACCGTCGGATTGTGGGCGTTCGTGGTCAAGCCCTTTTTCGTGTGCCGCCGCAACGCTTTGGCCTGGGCGTCACAGAAAACCGCATAGCTGTCGCTCAAGAAATGCCGGTAGGCGGCGACGAGGGCAGGATGGTGGCTGGCGCGTTGCGGATTGGGCAGCGGCACCTGATCGAACGACTGGTATTCCTGGCTCCAGACCACGGTGAGCCAGGCGGCGTTGAGGTTTTCAATCGTGCCAAAATGATTCTTCAACCAGACGTGAAAAGCCTTTTCACAGTTCGTGCAATAGCAATCACCCCAGAATTCATTGTCAATCTGCCACGCGACCAGGGCGGATTCATTGCCAAACTCCTCACCCATTTTTTCCGCAATCCGCACCGCATAAGCCTGATAAGCCGGTGAATTCGGGCAATACTGGCGTCGTCCGCCGTGTTCCAGGGGCAGACCGGAAGCGTTCACGCGGAGAATGTCCGGATGCGCCGTGCTCAACCAAGCCGGCGGCGCGGCGGTGGGTGTGCATAGCTCAATCGCAATACCCGCGTCGGAAAATTGTTTTACCGCCGCCTGCAGCCATGCAAAGTTGAACTCGCCGTCATTGGTCTCCATGCGCGACCAGGCGAACTCGCCAAAGCGCACGAGGTTCACCCCCAAATTACGCATCAGGGCAATATCATTGGTGATCTGACCGGCCGCCACTTCGGGATAATACGACACCCCCACATAAGGTGGTGCCGGTTGGCCAGACGCAACGCCAACCATGGTCGATGCGATTAAGAAAGTAATAACAGCGTTTGCCAGTTTCATGGGATTAAGCGCCACATATTTTTGTTGGAGTTGTTCGAATGTGACAATTTTTCTTACTTCTGTCGTGACGGGGATGGGGAACGAGGCCGAATCCGTCAGGCTGTCTCTAATAATTCCCTTGATGATCCCCGGAACGGAGCGGGATTTCCAAACGGTTTCCTTGATGGTTTCCCGTTACATCCTGGCCATTCAGCCGGATACCCTCGTGACCGTCACGATACGGTAGGGATAGCGTGGTTTTTATTCCGGGCGGAATCGTAAGGGTAAACTTCAGTTCCTCCCCGGTTTTTGTCCAGGCAACCTGCACCGGCCCGTATTCGGTGATGACTGTTCCCTGCGCCCGGATCAAGTCGGCCAGATGAGGTTCAATGCGCAATTCTTTGGAGGAAATGGGGTCATCACGGCGGACCCCCAACACATAGGCGCTAAGAAAATACCCGGGATACATCCCGTAGATATGCGCCTTGGAACTTCCGCCGCCAAAAACCTCCCAGGAACACTGGCACGGCGAAGCCACCATCTTCGTCCAATTATTACGGAAGATATCGAGCACCTGCTGGTCATAAACCGGCTGATCCATTCCATAGAGTTGTTTGGCTAAATAGTAATAAATCATCACGTGTCTGTTTTCTGCGGTTCCCTGTTTCAACATGGCCTGCAAGACGCGCTTTCGTCGCTCAGGTGGAACCACGCCGCGATCCAAAGCAAAGACGCTGGCATGAAGCGTTGGTGCAGCAAGGTTGTTCTTGCGGGGTAGAGATAGCTTCCGTTTTGATTCTGCAAGGTCCGCATCGGTGAAGTATCCGGCATAATAAGTTCCCGCCGCCTCGTTCCAGAGCACTTTATTGATGGCCTGTTTCATATCGGTGGCCGCTGTGGAAAAACGACGGCTGTCGGCCTCCTCGCCAATGAGTGTCGCCAGCCTGGCCGCATCCTCCAAAGCGCGGCACACAAAGACATTCAGCGTCGTCCCATCACCGGTAAAATAACCGACCGGATTGCCCCAGACCACCCAATCGCGGGCGCGCACCAAACCTCGCTCGGTGCGGCGATTCAGAAAGTAATCCATCTGGGCGACCAATGCCGGCCAGATTTCCCGCACCGCAGCCTTGTCGCCGGTCGCTTCTTCGTAAAGGCGGACTCCCTCGACCCAGTCGCAGGCCCGATCCTCCATCTTGGCATGAATATCGTAGCGGTCGGAACAGGTATGAGCCTTAACCCACCCTTCAGGCTGGAGCGTGAGTGCCGTGCGGCGGATGAGTTCACCCAGCAGCCTCGGGTCTCCATAGTTGGTGTGACCGTCACTGCCGGTCACGGCCATCGCCGTGCGCGTGATGTCGTAGCCTGGCGGAGTGTCGTCCATCCACTCCACGCGTTCGCGATCCGCACAGTCCACATAGGAATCCTCACTGAGCACCTGACAGGAGCGCGTGCACAATGCCCAAAGCTGGTCCAGAAACGGATCAGAGCTGGTGAAGGCAGCCGAACAATCAAACGGATAGAGACGTTCCACGAGCTTGAATCCCGTAATCTTCGCCCGTCCTTTGCTGACCATGACCGCGCCATTGGCAAACCCGCGCGTGTCGATGGTAAAGTAACTCTGGGGGCCGGCCTTGGCCACATAGGTGACACCATGGGGCTCAATCCGCAACACCGTTCCGGCATCCGCTTCCAATGTAATCAGCGGATACGCCTGCACAATTCGGCCCGCCGAGAATTCCATTTTCTCACCGGCTTTGAGCGTTACTGGCAGGGTTACACCATTCAAAAGATTCACGGGCACGACGGTTTCCCTGAGGCGGGGAATCCGCCGCGCAGTAAGCAGCCCCCAAGCGGTTCCGGAAATCATGGTCGCGGTTTTCCAATGGGAATCATCATAACCGGGCTGCGTCCAGTCGCCGTCTTCCACCGTGGCGTCCACCAAGGATTCCCCCAGGTCTGCCCAACTGGCACTCACGGTTCGGAAACGGGTGTCGTCCGTCCACTTCCATGATTCGTCCGTGGAATAGAGGGTCTGTTTGTCAATTTGAAGCACCGCAGTCAAACCCGGCGGATGCCGCATCACCTTGCCGCCGGAGAGATTTCCGATGCAAAGCAACGCAACGCAGTTTTTTCCCGCCTGCAAAAAAGGAGCAATCTCCACCGAGTCGTATTCAGGCCCATTGGGCTGGAATCGTGCCGGCCCGCGCTCCACATACGATCCGTTCACCCACAGGATATAACGGGCATCAGCGAAAATATGCAGGCAGGCGCTGGCAGGCTTCCACTCCAAACTAAAACTTTTGCGGAATCCAACCGCAACGCCCGGTTTGTTTTCACTTGCCTTCGCGTCCGTCCAGATGAAGGCCGACTGAAGCTGCTGGCCAGTCAGATCCTGCACAATCCGGAGAACATCGGTCAGCGGCGGCACGAACTTTTGCTGCAAGCTCGCCATTTCAGGAACCTTTGCGGGACTATTGGTGATCGGTTCGGCTTGAGTCCTACAGACAGCGCAACCGAACAGGATTGCCAGCATGAAACCAACTGTCCCTCTCACTACGCATAAGATTGGGTAGCGTCGTGTGAAGTTGACGGAAGTTTTTATGGGGTTGTTCATTTAATTCTATTCAGCGCCATACAACTGAAGTTCCGCCACGCCGGGAGCACCCTTGTCGCACTCCATCGTCAGACGGAATTTCTGCGCGATGACTGGCGCGATTGACTGTTTCGTGCCGTGGCCGTTGGTTTTGCCGCCGGCAAGATTCTTCCACTCGCCGCCGACCCATGCTTCCAGCGTAAATTTCTGGCTCATACGCGGCCAGACATCCGGCTCGTCAAGACCGAAAGCGCCAATCGTCGTCGGCTTTTTCAACTCCACTTCAAGCCATGCGGATTTTACATCCTGCGGCGCGCGCCAGCGTTTTTCGCCAGTGCCATCAATGGCATTCGCCGCTTCGCTGCCCTTCATTTCCGCGGACGCCTTGACCTTCGCACCAGCGGTCGGCAGTGGCGACGTGACCGGTTTGCCCGTGATTTCCAGTGAGATGACCGAATCCGCCGCGTCTGGGGCAGTTGCGGGAACTTTGATGACCATCTTGCCAGCTGCGCTCGTCACGGGAAGTTTTTCACCGGTTGCGAGCAGTGTTGCGGACTTCGCCTTATTGCCCAACGGCACAATCAGTTTTCCATCTTTTGGCCAGTCAAAGACGTGGAGATACAGCGTGCCACCCTTGCTCGTCGCCACGCCCCACGCAAGATACGGAAACGGACTGCGGCTCGTGCCGTAAATCGCCTCGCCATTCACGCGCAGCCATTGGCCGACTTCGTGCAAGCGCTCGACACACGCCGGCGGAAATTCACCTTCGCTTGTCGGGCCGACGTTGAGCAGGAAGTTGCCGCCTTTCGCGCAGATGTCCGCAAGTTTCTGGATGAGTTCCGTGGAAGATTTCCAATTCTGGTCGTAAGCGTTGTAGCCCCAATGACCGTTGAGTGTCATGCACGTTTCCCAATCGCCCGGATAACCCGTGACCGGCACAAATTGTTCCGGGGTCGCGGTGTCACCTTTGAACCCGCCACCGAGCCGGTTGTTCATGATGAGACCGGGACGCAGCTTGGTCAGTGCGGCGAGCGGCGCGACCCGTTGCGCCGTCATAAACATCGGCGTGTCCCACCAGAGAATGTCAATCGGGTAACGCGTCAGGATTTCCTTCACCTGTGGCACGGCGACATTCTGCAAATACTCGTCGTAGCTGCCTTTGTGCGCATCGTCCCAGCCATCACCTTCCTTAAAACCGCTCTTCGCGCCGCCGGGATTGTTCCAGTCCTGCGATTGTGAATAATAGAAACCGATCTTCAATTTCTCCGCGTGCGCCGCTTGCACAAGCGGGCCGAGCAAATCTTTCTTGTAAGGCGTGGCATCGGCGATGTTCCACTTGCTTGCGTCGGAAGGATATAGCGTAAAACCATCATGGTGCTTTGAGGTGATGACGATGTATTTCATGCCCGCATCTTTCGCGGTCTTCACCCAACGCTGGGGGTCATACTTCACCGGATTGAATTGGTTGGCGAACTCGCGATATTCCGCCACGGGAATCTTCGCCGAGTTCATGATCCACTCGCCGTAGGTGGTGTTGTCGCCGTATTTGCCGGCCGGCACGGAATACACGCCCCAGTGGATAAACAATCCAAACTTCGCCTCCCGCCACCACGCCATGCGCGCATCACGCTGGGCGGGTGTTTCCTTCAACGTCTCTGGACTTGCGCCGCTCGTCTCGACCGTCACGCCTTCGGCAGGCGTAGGTTTGGTTGAAGTTGCGGCATATGCCGGGATCAGGTTTGCCGCCAGCAAGGCGACCAGTATTCTTGTCTTCATAAATTTAAGAGAGAGACTTCAATTTTCGTTCACGATTTTGCAGGCCATATCTCATGCCGTCAATGTCCGTCCGTACTGCCGGGATAACTGTATAGTTCGTTGGGCACAGCCCGCGCCAATCACTTCGATGGTAACTATATTCATTTCGGTTTGAATTTACTTTATGCCACCGAAAACGGCTTTGACCGCTTCGAGATAGCCCATTCCGTGAATGGTTTCTGGTTCGAGGCAACTGCCTTCGGGCCACTCGTTCCAGGCATTGATTGTGATGATTTTGGGCTGCGTCGGCGCGGCCAGCAACCGCTGCTTGATGATCTCCAGCGATTGCTGGAATGCGGCGGGTGTGTTGCCGGTGACAACCGGGTTCACGACATACGCGGCGAGATGGCTCCAGTCAGCGTTGGCCGCCGCGCGCGGACTGTTGTCCCAATTGATCATGGCGTTCGGAAAATATGGTATGGAATAATTCGTCACGGCCCGCGCCCAGAAGGACAAATATTTCTGGCGGCCCCAGACGTAGTCGGACACGGGAAAGGTCTGGCCGTTCAGCGCGCCGTGATGCACCCAGGTGTAGCTCGTGAGGCTGTCGAGCGCGAGGTCGCGGCAAAGTTTCGGCCAGCCGGGCGGGGTTTTTCCACCGGGCAAATTTGGCTGTCCCCAGACGATGGCATTAACGTGCAGTCCGGGAAATCCGGCGGCGCGAACTTTGTCGCGGAATTTATCCAGCGCGGCGCGGGCGTTTTCAATCGAGCCAAAGCTGTCAAGGAACCGGCTCATTTCATAAATGGAAAAATACGGTTTGCCATCCACCAACCAGTAACTCGGATGCTTGAAATATTTGGTGATGACCAAGTCGCAAATTTTGTCCCACGTGGCGGGCGTGACCTTGCCGGGATACAGGAGTTTGATGTGGTTGGTGGGATTGTAGCCTTGGATGTCATACCAATCGTGATTCGCCCACATGAGGGCAAACTTCACGCGGGCATTATTGGTCGCGTGGAGAAAACCTTCGTCCAGCGCCGCTTCGAGAAACGGCCCGTCGTTGTAATAATACCAATCAAAGATGAAAGCGTTCACGCCGTAGTCCGCGGCGGCATTGATCTTTTGCGCCATAACTTCGGGCAACGCTTCATTTTGATAACCCCACAGCGGCGGCTTGGGCTGAACGTGTCCGGGAAAACGCGGCTTGGCGGCTTTGATCTCGTCCCACTCCGTGTAGCCGGGATATTTATTTTTGTCCCAACGCGGATCGGGATGCGTGCAGGCATAATAGTAGGCGGCAACGGTGATGGGCGCGTCCGCAGCCGGTGTATGGTGAAAATCTTTTTCCAATTCATCAGCGGCGAAAACGGCTCTGGCGCTCAAGCATACGAGCAGGGCAACTGTTTTTTGGTTCATATTTGGTTTGGTTTTATGTGGAATCACCATGGCTCATTTAGCACTGACCCTGGCAGCCTCCCCATCCGTCAACGCGCGGTTGTAGATCTGGACGTTTGCCATCGTGCCGGCGAAGTTCTGAAGCTGAGCTTTTTTGGTTGAGGCGATTATTTTTGTCCCAGTGGCCGGCATGATCACTTCGCCAATAGCATCATACCGATTGTCATTCGCTCCAACCCGTCCGGGCGCGGACCTGTCCTGGGTATCAAACGGAACGTCTTTTACCGTTTTGAGCAAAATTCCATTCGCAAAAATCTTGACCACTCCACGGTCGAACAGGCAGGCGATGTGACAATCTATACCTGGCAGATAATGGGCCTCGGCCACCACATTTTGGTGATGTTCAATGCTGCCGAGACTGAAGACAACCTGACCTTTTTCTGTCAGCTGGACAGCCCAGCCAGAGTTCCCGGTTTTCGGCATCCTGGCTATGGGAGTGGCCTTGGTCAATCGGTCGGCGTTGATGGTGAACACCACGGAAATGGCGTCCCCTAATCCGACGATGCGGTCAAAGAAATAGAATTTGCCATCGCCAACAAACCGAATTGGCTCGCGCTTGGCCAAAGTCCAAACCGGATCGCCCACCGGCTTGAACTCCGGCGTCGGCATGGGCGCTTCCCCGGCGCGCGGCGATTTTTGGAAACGCACGTCATCAACCTCCACCCACTGACCGGCATTGCCCTTCGCGGTGATGGAAATGGTGGCGCTCAGATTACTGACGGCGATTTTCGGGATGCGGATCATTTGCCAGTCTGCCGACTTTGGAATCTCAACTGATTGCTCGCTGCTGCCACAGTCAGAAATGATTATCCGTGCAGCGCTCAAACCGCCGGAACTGCGGATCATCGCCGTCAGTTCATAACTGCCGTTGCGGATGAATTCGAGCTTCTGGCTCGTCGTCACGTCGAAAGCCGCCTGGTCTGAACCAAGCCGCAGAAAATATTTTCCGTTTGCCGCCCCGCCTGATTTGACGAGCACAGCGAGGGGATTTTCTCCACTCACCTGCCACGCGACCGGTGTGTGCGGATTTATCTTGTCGAGGTTGTATTCGAAACTCCCGTTTGGCAGCAAATTCACGCCCGGATAATCCTTGGCGTAAAACCGGAAGTATCGGAATGTGGTCTCACCGGGCACAGCGTCAACTTTTCCAACGCCGTTGAGCGCGGTGAACCAGACGACCTGCTGGGCGGTGAGTTGCGGCCAGTCGGCGGTTGCCGTCAGCAGGCCGTCTTCGTAAATCTTGACACCCTCGGGAGTAAATTCGTAACCACACAAATAAGAACCTTTGTGATCGAGTTGCAACGGCTTGTTGCACCGCATCGGCCAAGGCGTTTCTTCATAAGCCGCCGGGCTCAAATGCACATATAAATTATGGCAGGCCATGGCGGACTTGGAATCAATTTCATAACCGTCAATTTCAAAAATGCTGTTGTTTGGGACGGCGCCGCCGGCCTGCCACATGGACGAATGCACGCCGCGACCCGCCATGAACGGGGTGGAAAGCGTCTCGTAATAGCCGTAACCGAATTGGCATCGGCTGATCACGCCGCCGCCGGTATTCCAAGTTTTGCCATTGAATTCTTCCTGCCGGACCGCGATATGCAGGCCGTTGGAAACGGAAACATTCTCGGCGCGATTCAGACAATTAAACATGCCCGCGCCGGACCGCTCACCCAAACGGTAAGTCCAAACGTTCGTGTTAATCTTTGCGCCCTGAAAGTTGTCCTCATAGATCAACTGATAATCGTCCGACGGCGGCGCGGCTTGAAGACTATTAAGGCCAAATGCCGTGAGCGGCAAAAGGCCCGCGGTGGCAAGACTATAATGATTCCTTCGTATTTTTAATAACGGGCCTGTGGTTTTGAACACCAGTGCTGAGGGCAAATACTCCATGTTATCAGGGCTTTGCGTTTAACGGAATTTGCACATTGAAACTGCCGTCACGCGATTTGTTGCTGGCCGCCGCGCAGCAGAGTGCGATGGGCTCGCCGTTTTCAAAAAGCACTTGCGGACGTTCCAGCGCCGTGAGTTTGTCCTGGTGCCCGTCCGACCAGCGGATCGTTCCCGGATTCGCGACGAACGGATGCTTCGCCAATTTCCAGTCAATCCCATCCGCCGATTCCCAGAGCGCCAGCGAATAGCCGCGATGGGTGAAGTTGCCGTCGTTGTCTTTCACCACCGCCCAATACCGATCCGCGCCGCGCCAAATGAACGGATCTTCCGCCGCGAACATCACGCCTTTCGCGCCGAACACTTCGCCGGGATGTTTCGTGAACGGTCCGGTCGGGCTGTCCGCCGTCGCAACGAGGTGCGACACCGGCCCGCCGAAGGGCGGCTTGCCTTTCATCGCCACGGCTTTATAAACCATCAACACGCCGCCCTCCGGGCGCTGCGCGACGGAGGGATTGGAAGTGAGCAACGCATCCGGCGTATTTGTGTCGGAACTGATGTCCACCACCGGCTTGTCGAACCGCTGCCACGGGCCGTCCGGCGAATCCGCCACCGCCACGCCGATGCGCTGATGGTTGCGATGCGTCCAGTTCAGCGAACCCGTCACCACGCCGTCGCCGTAGTTGCCCATGTAGTAAAGATAAAATTTTTTGCCAATGCGGAGAATGGTCGGGTTGTGCGTGCAAGAGCCGTCCCAGTAGTTCGTGCCGCGCGCGGATAACGCGACATTGTGATGCTTCCACGGGCCAAACGGCGTGTCGCCAACAGCGTGCGCGATTTCGGAATAGGAAGCCCAAGCCTGATGTCCCAGCGTGCGCGGCCAGCGCGAGTAAAAAAGATGGTATTTGCCGTCGTCGCCCTTGATTTCCGAGCCGCACCAGATGTTGTAATTGGTATCCGCCCACTTCGCCGTCGCCGGCACAGGCTGGAGCATCGCGCTGAAGTCATATTCAACGGCATGGGTCGCTGCGCCACCAGTCAGGCAAAACCCAAGCAAGGCGGCAAACGCCAACAGCGTATGGACGGGGGCAGGCAATGGAACGAATTTCATGGTTCGGCTACTGTACCATGTAGCGATAGAACAGTTTCGGCGTGCTGCGGGAAATGGGAATCGTATTCGTCACCGTCATATCTGATCCGATGTTCGTGAACTGCGAAACCCAGACGACCGGCGGCGTGAGGTTGGTGGTGTTTTGCAAAACATAATTGTAGCCGGACTGCGTGTCGATTTGCAGCAGGATGTTCGTGCCCGTGCTGTCGAAGACCACGGGCTGGATGACGGGATTCGTCGGACCGGTCACAGCGATGCTGCCATCGACGAAAAGATTTGAAGTATCCCACGTGAGCGGCGCGGCGAGCGCGGGCAACGTGACGGCCGAAAAGCCGCCGCCGTAGCCGCCCGCGGAAAACAGTTGGAAGGTATCGCCCATCGCGAGCGCGGTGCTGCCGATGTTGGTCACGATGAGCGAGCCGGCGAAGTCAACCGAAGTCAGACCGGAGATTTTGTCCGACTTCAGGCCGCCGTCCTTGCTCAAGCGGAATATAGTTTTGGTGCTCGGGCCACCGAGGATCAGCGAGTTGTTGATAGTGAGCGTGCCGATGGAATTCCATCCGCCCGGCGCGAGCGTCTTGCCATCGGCGATGGCCGTTGGCCCGTCCAACGTGCCGGTGCCGGCGAGGATGGCGCATTGGATGTTGCAGGAGCCGGAGGCGAAAGCACAATTCCCTTCTAGGCTGATCGTGCCGGCGCCTTGCAACAACAGGGAGTTTCCATTCACAGCAATCGGACCGGTCAATCGCAACACACCGCCAACGGGAAGCTTGCTGCCGATTCCAGATGCAGCCGTCTCGCAGGAAATCGCGCCGGCGAAGGTGACGTTGGTGGAGTTCAACACATCCAGCGGGCTGTAGCCGCCGTATCCGGAAGACAAAAGGTGCAGGGTGTGCGACGCGGTATAATTGACATTGCTCGTGAGCACAACTGATCCGCTCACCATAGAATTATTGTTGTTACCGAGCGCACTGTTCGCGCCCACAAACAGCGTGCTTTGGTTAATGTAAATCGTGCCGCTAAGAGCGTTCGACGCGTTCAACCAAAGCGAGCCATAGTCTAGCGTCAGATTGTGCATGCTGGCATCCAACTGACCGTTCACGTAGATGGCCGGGCTGAAGCTTCGGCCCAGGAAAAAGACATTCGACGAACCGGGACTGCCAGAAATTTTGCCATTGAGATACAATGCTATGCCACTTGAGCTGTAGTTTCCGAACTCCAATTCAGTTTCCGCCTTGAGGTTCACGTTGATGGTCTGGGGCGTGGTCAAATTGTCGCCGAGGATAATGCCGCCCCGCCCGGTGGAATTCGTGCAACCGAGATGCAGCGTATTCCCGGCCGCCAAAGTGAGTGCCGGGGTGCTGGGCATATCGAAGTAAAGCGACTGGCACCATTTGTCTGACGGCAGGGTGATGGTGGTGTTGGTCGTAGCTTGATTGAAGACAGCCGCGACGTTCGTTGAAGGCACGCCGTCTGGTCCCCAGTTGGCGGCGTTCGTCCAGCTGCCGTTCGTCGATCCACCCCACCCGGGTTTTTGGTATAGCCGGACGTAATCCACGTCCATGCTGGTATTGGTCAGGCCGGTGCCCGGACCATGACTAGTTCCATACATCGTGCTGAAGATGAGTTTCTGCGGCGCCATGACGCCGGCGTTGTTCAGTCCTTGGGCGGAACTCGTGTATTCGGTGCCATCCAGAAAGAAGTGGAGCGAGTTGTCCGTGCGCCATTCGAGCACGTTGGTGTGGTATTGTGTCCAGTCGTACGCGGGCTGGGTGCCGTAAGCCAGCGTGGCCACATTAGGAGTGGCGCAGTGATTCCAGATGTGCGAGGTCAATGTGTTGTCTGTGCTGTAGGGCCAGTGGCCTTCGTTGATGTCAATTTCGATGTCGTCAAACGATTTATTGGCGGCGGCGGTCGCGGTCCAGAAGGCGTTATTCAATCCATTTGCCTGCGCAATGCGGTAGCGGCTGACCCAAGTGCCATATTTGTGGACGGTATAAATAGTGCTGATCCAACCGGTCAACCAGTTAACACCGTCGTAGCCGGTGTTGAAATCGGCGCTGCCGCCGGAGACGCTGACATTGGTGCGACCGCCGGGAACGGTATAACCGTCGCCCAATTGCCAGATGCTCCGGTCAATATTCGAACCCTCGAACTCATCAATAAACTTGAGTATCGAATACACGTTTGTCGTCAAGAGCGCGGCGCTGACCTCGCTACTCTTATAGCTTTCGCCAATCGCATTCAGCGTGGTGACAGTGTAGAACTTCTGGCCGATGATGTTATTCCCGTCGAGACAGTTGGTTCCCACCAGGTTGGTAATAACCAAATATGGCCCGCCGCTCTTCCAACTGCGATAGACATTGTAGCTCGTCGCACCGGCTACCGAGTTCCATTTCAGCGCGATGGAATTGCTTCCGGAAGTGGCGCTCAAGCCCGTCGGCGGGTTCGGTAGAAGCAGGATGGGATTTAAATTCGTGCTGCCGGTCACGGCGGCATAGGCGTTGGTTTCATTGCCATTTCCGTCACTAAAGCGAATGGCATCCACGTAGCCACCATTAAGCCCGCCCACGGTGACGTTGAAAAGATTCGTTCCAATATCCAGCGCAACTTCCTGCCATTGCGGATTATCGAGGTGGGTAACGTCGGCCGGGTCGGCCCAGATTTGCAGGGCCTCGTAGGGAGAACCGTAGGCCTGAAAAGTAAGGCGACCCAGAATCAAATGCGTGGATCCAATCGTCAACCCGTTGTTTGTCGTGGTGATGAGGGTTTGCGAGACAGTTTTCGTCACGACCAGGGTGCTGTCGTAAATACCGACGTTGTAGGCGCTCGATGGATTACCCGCATAAGTGTTAACGCCATTGGTGGAGGTATTGTTGAAACCCAGAAACGCCTTGTCACCGGTGCCGTTCACCGCCATCAGCGCCGAAAACCAGATGACGTTCGTCAACGGCAAACAAGAGCGCGTGCCGCCGCGATAGCCGCCGGAGTAGGTGCCGCAAAACGACCCGTTCCCATTGGAACCAGACTGCACCACGGCATAACCGCCGCCGCTGTAGGCCAGACTATTCGCGTTGATCGTAGCGTAGCTAGTGCCAGCCGCCCACCAGACGTCGGAAAAACCACTGCCACCATTCCGACCATTCAAGGCATTTCCATAACCGCCCCCGACGGGGTAATCAAAATCTTCCATCAGCGTGGTGCCGCGGGAAACATCCGATATTAATACCGAAGCCGCCAAGAGGGGGAAAGCCCAGGCGGCGAATTTAGATTTCAGGTTTGTAAACAGCCGGTTTTTTTTCAGGTTGGTCGTCATATAATTTGGATTTAGATTCATATTTTCAAATGTCAGAATAACACCGCACTTCAAATAGCGCCGCCGGAACATTGGCGCCGGGGGCGACGAGGCGAAGCTCCAGCGCGTCGGTGGTCACGGGAGTTGCCAGCCGGATGATTTGTCGCGATTGATGGTTCTCGGCGATTTGAAAGATCAAACGCTCCGTGTCCGAACTTTTTGATCCGTTGCCGTTGTGATACCCGGCCAGCACGGGAATTTTCGCGGGAATGGCCACCATTACCTCGCGCACGCAGAACGGCATCACGCGCTCGGGATGGCCCATCAAAACAGATTCCATTGGATGATCAAAATCGCTGTCGAACGAAAGCTCAATGCGAGCAATCGTTTGCGGCTTGTCCCACGCAAGCGAAATCACCGGCTGCTCGTGCGAAAAATCGGCCACCCACGCATTCGGCTGGTTTGTCGGGCGCGCGAAACCATTCGTCAAATTTTGCACACTGAACACTGCCAATGGCGGATCAATTTTCAGCGCCAGATTTTTTCCGGCGGGACGGCGCTGTGGAATCCAAAATTCAAAACTATCAATCCCACAGCCAGCGGGCGGCTCCTGGCGCGGCGACTTGGCGACGGCACGGTTGAATTTCTGCTTGACCGCCAGCACGCCCGTCACGCGCTGGTCACTCAAGTGAACAGCCACGTCGGGATTCGTCATGAGACAAACGAACGCGTAGCACGACGCGTCAATCACGACGTCGAACTTCAACGGCAGCTTGATGAGTGCGCCGGTTCTCAATTTGATTTCCTGCGTCACCAGCGTTACCTCTGGCGTGTGGTTGTCCGGCTTGCTGCTCAAGCGCAATTCGGTACGCAGCGTCGTCGGCGCACTCACGTCGAGAAGAAATTCCACCGACGGCATCGCGCCGGGTTGCACCGGCAGCATCATCGCCCAAGAAGCGTCCAGCGGCATCGTCTCGCCGCTCGGCGCAAATTGCGACAGCTTCAATTCGCTGGTCGCCGTAATTTCCGCGGTGCGCGCCAAGTCTTTCTCATCCACTAGCGCCACGCCGGGAATGTATTGGCCGATGCGCAGCAATTCGCGCTGCAATTCCTGCATGCTCGGCGCGGCAAGCAGGTCGCGCGGCTGGAGTTCGTTCTTCGCACAGATTGCCGCCGCCACGCCAACGGCCTGGCCGTTGTGCGCGCACGTCGCCATCACGCGCGTCGAGCCGAACGCGATGTGCGACGCGCTGATGATTCGTCCAGCGAGAAAAAGATTTTTGATGTTCCGCGAATACATCGCGCGATACGGAATTTGAAACACGCCCTTCGAGTGCCATTGCTGGCAGCCGGGCTGCGCGCTGAACACGCCATCGCTCGGATGCAGATCAATCGCCCAGCCGCCGAAGGAAACGGTGTCCGCGTGCTGACGTTGCTCCACCAAATCCTGCTGCTTGATCATCACGTCGCCTTCGAACCGGCGGCTCTCGCGCTTGCCGGGAATCGTGCCGACCCATTCCAGCGTCAGCGTCGCCGCGTCGGGAAACTGACCGGAATTCTTGATGTGATTCCACACCCCGTAGGCGACCTTCCACAACTCCCATTTGATTTTTTCACTGTCGTGAATCGTGTCGAGTGTGCCACCCCACTCCAGCCACCAAAGGCGGCAGCCGGTGTCATTGATCTTGATGTCGCGCCAGCGTGGAATTTTGGTGATGTCGCGCAACGCGAAACTCGGTGGGATGAATTTCACCGGCCGCCCCGTGTCCTTGGAGTAGAAATAGATGGTGTGGCCGAGCAGTTCGCTGCTGGCCTTCTCCGGTGCAAACTTTTCACCGAATTCCGAACTCGCCTCCGTGCCGATGCGGAACGCCGCACCGGCCAGAAAACCGACGATACCATCGCCGCTGGCGTCCACAAAGACCGGCGCGGTTATTTGATAAGTCGTGGAATTTTGCGAACAGAAAGCACGGACAGATTTGATGGTATCCGCATCGGACTTTTCCAAGTCATGAACCGCCGTGTTGAGCAGCAAGGTGATGTTCGACTCGTTGACGACCATCTCCAAAATGATGGTGTCGAGGATGAGCGGATTACCCTCGGGATTACGATACATATTCTCCACGAGGATCTCGTCTATTACGCCGCCCTCACGCGCCCAGCGGTTGTTGTTGCCCATGTGCGAGGTCGCGCCGAGAATCCACAGGCGCACTTCACTGGAAGCATTGCCGCCCAGGACGGGACGATCTTGCACGAGCACCACCTGGCTGCCCGCGCGTGCCGCCGTGATGGCCGCGCAGACTCCGGCAAGGCCGCCACCGATCACGGCGATGTCGCACCCCAAGCGATTGGTTTTGAGTTCACGAGAATTACTGGGAGAGGACTGCATCATAAATTGCCTTTCATGGGTGAATTGCTCAGCACCCCGCACGTTGCGGTGATGACGGCAACGGTCTGCAGCATTTGGCATGGCGTTTTCATGTTTTGAGTGGTGGGTCTCAACCTTTGGCGGCGGCGGTTTTCCTTCGCAGCAAAGGCGAGAGGCACAGCCAGGCACCGATGTGCAGAAACGCCGCGATGACGAACCATTGATTGTAGGAACCTTGTTTCAAAATATTTGCCACCAGTCCGTTCATCACAATCGCGCCCGCCGAACTGCCAGCCGCAACTAGGCCAAATACTTTTCCAAGAGACGGCGCGGGGACCACGTCCACCACCAGGGCGCTGATGTTCGCGAGCCAGGCGAGATGCGCGAACACGATTACTGAGGCCAGCGTCAGCGCCATTGCCATCGTCGGCACGCCGGTAACGAACAGCGACAGCGGCATGACTGCCACACACCCCAGCATGGTGAAAAGTCGCGCGCGTTCTGCACCAAAACCGCGCCGGATTAACCGGCCCGCAAACCAGCCGCCGACGAGGCTGCCGATGCCCGCCGCGAGAAACATCACCCAGGTGATCTTCACCTGCGCCTGCGTTAACCCGCGCTGGCTCACGAGGTATTTGGGAAACCCAATTTAGATAGAAAAACCAGACCGGGTCGGAAAACATCCGGCCCAATAACAAAAACCAAACTTCTTTACGACCGAGCGCTTCCAGCCAGGTCCACGCGGCAGTTTTGGTCGGGATTGAAGTTGCGCCCGTCGCGTCGGATTGAATCCAATTCCGCTCTGATTCGCCCAGCAGCGGGTGCGTTTTAATGGGGCGATAGAGCCACGACCACGGTATCACCCACAAGATGCCGAGAATTCCCATCGTCCAGAAAACTGTGGGCCAGCCGGAAGCCCCGGCGAGTCCAACCACCAAAATCGGTGCCAGCGTCATGCCCAGCGGTGTGCCGGCGGTGTAGATGCCCATCGCCAAACCGCGTTCGCGAGCGGGAAACCATTCCTGCGCAGCCTTGGGTGAGGCGGTCCAGTTGCCCGCTTCGCCGAGACCTAGCATGAACCAGCACGCCCCCAGCATGAAAACTGAGTTAGCAAATCCGGTCAAAAAGCTGGCGAGCGACCACCAAGCGACAAACAGCGCCAGGCTGAACCGCGCGCCGAATCTATCCACCATGAAGCCCGAAGCCAGCAGCGCGACGGTGTAGGCAATCTGAAAGGCATTCTGGATTCGGGCATACGCCTGATCATCAAAGCCGAGCTGTTGTTGAATGGTCGGCGCGAGGAGCGACAGCGAGTTGCGATCCACATAGTTGAGCACCGACGCGCCGAAAAGGAGCGCGACAATCCACCAGCGCAGGCCGCGCAATTTCACGCGACCTCCCAGCAAGGTGCAGACGTTTTGTTATTCCTCCGGTTCATTATTTTCCATGTTCTGTCGGGTCTCCAATCAATGCAATCAGCACGCAGATAGCCCGTTTCACTGTATTAAACCATGACCAATGAACCATGCTGACTAATCCTTCAACCTTGGGTCAGCCGAAAAAAGTCAAAAAATTCATGGCTGTAAAAACCGGCTGTCGCGGCAAAAACCCAGATGCGCGCGACAGCCGGCCACCCCAAAACTTCCACGGACTTATTGCTTCACCCGGTAGAACACGCTGCCGTTGGCCGGATTAATTGTGATGGTGACCGGGCTGGAGCCGGGATAATCAAACCAGTTTGTCCTCAGACCGGTGCTAAGACTGTTGGTCTGCGCCTGGAGGTTGCCGCCACCGGTCCAGGAGAATTGGAATTGACCGCCGCCAAGGTTGGCGACATTCAAGATTGGTGGCGCGGAGGATACTACCTGCAAGCTGCCCGAGCCGGTGATGTAGGGCGCACCGGTGGTGCTGTCATAAACTCCGGCCGGTTTTGTCACGCCGCCGAGGATCAGGCTCCTCACCGTATTCGCGACGCCGAAGTCCAGTTCCAGAATAGCGCCGCTGGCCACCGTGACGGTGGAGGTGGTCGCCAGATTGGCCAGTCCCAGCTTGAGTTTGCCACCGCTGACCGTGGTGTTGCCGGAATAATTGTTGTTCGCGAGGGTATAAACCGAGGTGCTATCCCCCACGGCGGAGACTGAAGCCGGACCGGACACCACTCCATTGATGGTAATGATTTGGCCGTTCGTGGAGGGTCCGGTGGTGCCATTGTTGCCAATCGCGACACCGCCCAAGACCAGGCTGGAACTGGCGGTGTTGGTAAGGTCGCCATTGATGTCGAGTTCGGCATAAGCGCCGCTGGTCTGGGAGAAGATGCTCAATGTGCCGTTGTTTGTCATGGGCCCGGTCAAGGTATTGACCTGCGCCACCGTTGCGGACTGGTCGTAGTTGCGAATATAGCTGTTGCCCAAGAACACCAGCGGCTCCGCGTTGAACGTCACTCCGAACGCTTGACCGAAAGGGTCAATGTAGAGCGTGGCGTTGCTGACGGTGGTGATGCCGGCCACATCGCCCAGTGAGTCAGGGTTGCGAATGTCCATCTGGCCGCCCGTCACCAGGATGTTTCCGGTGAAAGTATTACCCAAAATCGTGATGACGTTCTTCCCGAAGCACAATGTCCCCAGACCGGTCTTGACCAAATTACCCGACCCGGTTACCGCCCCGCCCCCCCGCAGCGTCTGCGCGTCACCGCTGATGTCAATCGTGCTGGTGCCGTTCAGCAAGTTGAACGTCAGCGTATCCGAAGCCAGCGTCCCGCCGCCATAGCTGAACGTGCCGCCGTTCAAGCTGATGCTGTTCGAACTCGCATTCCCGCCACCAGCGCAGCCAACGGAATTCATATTAGAGATGACCAGTGAGCCGCCATTATTCGTGACGCCGCCCGTGAAGGTGTTGGCCAGTGAGGCTGGAAAGATCAGTGTTCCGTTATTTACCGTCAAACCACCGGTATAGCTGTTCACGCCGCCAAGTATGAGCGTTCCCGTCCCGTTCTTCCTCAAGCCGGCCGTGCCCGTGAGGAGGGAGTTAATGGTCGCCGTCGCACCCGAGCCGAGCGGGTTCACGGTGATGGTCGGGGCCGTGCCCGCGAGTGTGATGGTGTTGCTGATCACCACCCAACTGGCGGCGCTACTGGTGTCAGTGTCGCCGAAGATGAGGTTGCCAATCGTTCGCGCAGTATCGTTCGTGACCGTGGTGTCCGCCGTCAGATTAATTGAGTTGAAGTCTGCCGTCACGTTGGTGCCGGTGCCGACCGCGCTGTTCGCCCAATTTCCCGCCTTGGACCACGTCCCGCCAGGTGTGTTGGTCCAGATTGCCGCTGCAAAGATGTTCGCCGTGAGCGCGGGCGGCGGTGACAGACTGTAGCTCGAGGCTTTGGTGCCGCCCAAAACCACGGTGACGCCGATTCCCGTTCCGGGGCCGGCATTGGCAAAGGTGCCACCGTTAATGTTGATCTCGGTGGCAGTATCCCCTGCCACCGGTGTGACCACCGTGCCACCGGTGACGGTGGCCGTGGTGGTGCCGTCAAAAACCTTATTCCCGGCGGAAGCCCCCGTGACCGTCACTGGTAAGGCCACCACCGTTTGCGTCAGTGTGTTGTATCCGTATGGGTAGGTGTTATCACCCGAATAGACCCCATAAAGAATGTGCGCGCCAGCAGTCATGGCATTGAGAGCCGGAGCGATGATCGCCGTGCCGCCCGCGAGCAAGCCACTGCCCAAGAGCGTCCCGGCTGGGCTGCCATCGCGCAATTCCACCGTGCCGGTGGGCGTCGGTCCGGAACCGGTGACAGTCACATCGAACCGCAACGCGGCGCCATAGGTGCTGTTATCCACCGTGCCGCTGTGGCGCGTCAAAGCGGTATTCGTGCCGAGGGTTGGCGGGGTTGAAATCACGCTCAGCATGCCGTCGGCAAAGCTGAAGGAAAGGCCTGCACCCGGACTACCTTGAATGCGGCCGAAATTACTCGGGTCGGTCGCGCCCGCGCCGCTGAACAGGGTAAAGGTCTGGTTGGTGGTGAATGTGCCACTCGGAACAATGTTCAACATGCCGCCGTAGGTCACGCTGGCGCCCAAAGTCACCGAATTGCTCGCCGTCAAAGTGGTGCCGTTCACCACGAAGGTGTTCGTCGAGCCGGCATTCAGCACCAGATTGCCATTCATGGTCAGCGTGCCGACGCCGTTCGCGCCTGCGAACAACGTGCCGCCCGCATTATTGGTAACCAGACCATCAATCGATCCGGTGCCGCCCAAGGTGCCGTTGGTGTAAACGGTTACCGCCCCCGTGCCGGTGCCGCTGCCTGACGTATTGTTCACCAGCAACGTGCCGGAGTTGATGGTGGTGTTGCCGGTGTAGGTGCTCGCGCCGCTTAAGATCAGCGTGTTTCCGCCCTGAACGGTGAGATTTCCCGTGCCGGTGCCAGCCAGGAATGGACCGTTCGCCGTGATGTTGCCTCCGGTCGTATCCACCACGGCGGCGGAATTGATCTGGATGGGGATTCTGCTGTCAATGGCGAAGGCGGCCGAGGATTTGAGCGTTCCACCACCGAAATTAAATCCATACCCGCCGGCACCAGCCGCTCCATTGGCACTAATTCCCGATGATCCGACTGTGAGGGTTCCGGCATTCAGATTGACAATTTCGGCCTGTGAATGGCCACTAGCGTAGCTAACTTGACTGGCCTTAACCTCGCCGGAGGTATTCAGCGTCAATGACACACCAGCACCACCAGAAAAGGCAAGGGATATAACCCCGCCGCCGGAGCTCCCACCTGATCCTATGTATTGGAGACCTCCCGAGTTGATTGTCGTTGTGCCGGTGTAAGTATTCGGACCGGAGAGGGCCAGGGTGCCGTTACCACCCTTGGTTAAAGCCACGCCGCTGCCGGCCAGAATGGCCGAAATGGTGGCGGTGCCAGTCGTCAGACTGGTGGCATAGGAAGTTCCCGTCAGCGTCCCGTTTTGAATTGTGTCGCCGCTGCCAGCAGCCGCCGTGATGCTGACCGCGCCGACCGTCGGGGTCAAAGCGCCCAAATCCAGCGTGCCGCCGGAGAGCGTGAGGGCGCCGGAGGTGACGCCCAGCGTGCCACTCCCGCTCAAGGCCAGCGTGCCGGCGCTGACAGTGGTGCCGCCGGTGTAGCTGTTCGTGCCGGCAAGAGCGAGCGTGCCAACACCCACCTTGGTCAAACCTTGCGTGCCAGCCACCACCGCCGAGATCGTGGCGCTCTTGCCCGTGCCGAGATTGTTGACGGCGACCGTGGGCGTGACGCCCGCCAGCGTCAGTGTGTTGGCCGGAGTTGAGTTGTTGTCCAGCACCCAATTCTCGGTGGGAGTTCCATTCAAATTGCCGAATATCAAACTGTTCATCTGGATTCCGGTCGTGTCCAAGTGCACCGTGGCATCGCTGGTGAGGTTCACCTGGCTGAAATCATTGGTGGTGGTGCTGGTGTTGGCGGTGAAGCTGTCATACCAGTTGGTCGCCGTGCTCCAAGCACCGCCAGCCGGATTCGCCCAAGTCGGCGAGCCAAGGATGTCCGCCGTAAATGTTTGGGGATTGTAGTTGCCCGCGGCGCTGCCACTCAACGTCGGCGTGACGGTTTTTCCGATGCCCACTGCGGCGGTGTCAAACGTGGCCGCCGTCCCCACCGTCACCAGCCCTGCATCGCCCGTGACCAAATCACTTGTGTTCAGCGACGCGCCGGAAATGGTGGCGGCGGTGGTGCCGTCATATAACTTGTAATTTGCGGTTGCGCCATTGATGCCCAAAAACTTTTTCGTCACCGTCTGAGCCAGCGAGGCATTTCCGGATCCATAGAGGCTATCACCCAAATACGCGGCATAAAGCGTGTGCGCGCCTGCGGTGATGGCATTGAGGGCCGGAGCGAGGGTAATGACCCCGCCTGAAAGCGTGCCACTGGCCAGGAGCGTCCCGGTCGGGCTGCCATCGCGCAGTTGCACCGTGCCGGTGGGGGTTGCTCCCGAACCGGAGACACTCGCATCGAACTGCAGCGCGGTGCCATAGGTGCTGTTATCCACCGTGCCGGTATGGCGCGTCAAAACGACGGTGGGGGTCAGAGCGTCCTGCACCAGCAATTCAATGTTACCGGTGGTGCCATTGCGCTGAATCAAGGCGCTCTTGCCGGATGCGAGACCGCCGGATCCGCCCACAATGCCACTCAACGTCGGCGTGCCGGTGGTGCTGGCATTGGCGGCTTGGATTAGCACGTAGGTGCCGTTGCCCAGCGGCGACGAGCCATTGTTGTTCACGGTAATGGGGCCGCTGATGTTTAACACGCCGCTGGAAACATAGAGTGCTGGATTGGCTGAGTCGCCAGTGAAGGTGGTCGGCGTGAAATTCAGCGTGACCGGCCGCGAACCAAGATTAATCCCGGTTGCGCCGCCACCCGCTATGATTTGTGCCGCCGTTCCGCCCGTGCCGATGCCGCTGGCTGTCAGGGATGCGCTGGAACCCAAGGTGAAAGTTGAACTGGCCGAGACATCCAAGGTGGCGCCGGCGGCAATACTGACACTCGACGCCAAGGTGATGCCGTTGTTCAAGGCGAGCGTGCCCGCGCTGATGGTGGTCAGGCCGTCGTAAGTCGGGGAGGTCGCCAGTGTCAGCTTGTTCGCGCCCACCTTGGTCAGATTGCCGCCGGTGCCGCTGATGATGGCGCTGAACGTGGTGTCCACCAGGTTAGCTCCAACGCTGATGGTGTTTGCTCCGATGGCGAGGTTTTGCGATCCCATGAGCGCGCCGATATTGTAAGTGTTGTTGCCAGCAACGGTGAAGGTGACCGACTGCGAGCCAGCGGTCCCGGTGTCGAGCATGGAGTTCTGAAGCGCATTGGTATTGCCGAGCGCCAAGGTGCCGGCGCTGATTGTGGTGTTACCGCTGTAGGTGTTCGCGCCCGACAGAGCGAGCGTGCCCGCGCCGGACTTGGTCAAAGCCACGCCGCTACCGGCCAGGGTGGCCGTAACAGTGGCGGTGCCGCTCGCCAGGCTCGCCGCATAGGAAGTTCCCGTCAGCGTCCCGTTTTGAATCGTGCCAGCCCCGGTAATACTGACCGCACCGACTGTTGGGGTGGTCAAAGCGCCCAGGTCCAGCGTGCCGCCGGTGAGTGTGAGGTTGCCAGTGGTGGCGCCCAGCGTGCCACTCCCGCTCAAGGCCAGCGTGCCAGCGCTGTTCGTCGTGCCCCCGGTGTAGGAGTTCGCACCAGAAAGCGTGAGCTTGCCGAGGCCGGACTTGGTCAGCGTGCCAGCCTGGCTCGTGGCGTCTTCCAGGATTTGCGGCACCGTGATATCAAAGCCACCACTGGGCACGTTAAAGTTGGCACCGTTGGTCGTGAGATAGGCATGGGTCAATCCGCTTATATAAGTCGCACTGGCGGCTTTGGGAGACAGGTAGCCGGTGGTGGAGTCCAAGGTCAACGTGGCGGTTGCGCCACTGCCGCGTGTGGTGGGGAATGCTGGCAGGGTGACCTGGGCCGAGCCGCCGACCGTGATCGAACAATTGTCACTGCTGCCGAGGGCCAGCTTGTTGAAAGCGGTTGCCGTAAAAGTGCCGCCGGTGAGATTTAATTTGCAGGCGGTGCCGGCGCCGGCAGTTCCCGTGGAATATTGACCCATGTTAAAGATGTTGACGGTTGCCGAACCACCGGTTTGAGTGAAATTTCCCGAGGTGGTGGGAACACCGCCCGCATCCGACCGCCCGATTGAGAGAGTATTGTTCACGGTCAGCGTGCCCGTGCCGCTCAAGGTGAAATTGCCAGTGCTATTAATATTGACGCCGAGGGTAACGCCCAGAGTAAGGCCGTTGCCGGAGGACCCGGAAGTGGTGAGGCTGCCCCCGCTGAGATTGTAATTGCCCGTGGCAGCGCCGTTGCCAATCAGCACGCCGTTATTGGCGCCGGTGAACCCCCCCACCGACCCACTGACTTGGTTCACGATGCCGACATTGCCGGCGGTGTTGCCCACGGCGAAGGAATTGGCGCCCAGACCGAGAGTGGCGCTCGAGATGCCCAGGGTGCCTTTGGTCACCGTGATGGAACCCAGCGTCCCAGCACCCCAGTTGGAGATATCCAACTCCCCGGCGCTGACGGTCGTGGCACCGGTGTAGGTGTTCGCACCGGAAAGTGTCCAGGTGCCGGTGCCGCTCTTGGTGACGGCCGTGGTGCTAGAGCTATTCACAATCGCAGCACCGATTTCGCCGGTGCCCGCCGTGGAACCCTGCAAGGTAAGCGTCTTGGCTCCCGCGCCGGTGGCGGTCAATGGGCTGGTAAATTTCAGCAGGCCCGTGCCGGATTGATCAATGGTGGCACCCCCGGTAGTGCCGGCGAGATTGATCACGCGATCGCTGGTTTCACCTGTGCCGGTGTAGAGCAACGTGCCGGCGGTAGTGGTCGAACCAATGCTAATCGTGCCATTGGCGGAGGTCGTGGGAACACCCAAGCTGCTGCTGGTGTTGGGGCTCAACGTGCCGCTGCTGATATAATTAAGCGAAGCGACGCTCAACGAACCACCACTGATGGTCGTCGCACCGCTGAAGGTGTTCGCGCCGGAAAGGGTCAGCGCGCCGGTGCCAGCCTTGGTCAAGCTAGTGCCCGCACCCACCAGGATTGAGCTAATGGAATCAGCTGCATTGTTGAGAGTGATGGTCGCGGCAGCAGGCAGGGTGATCGTGCCGCCGGAAAGCGCGATGGCACCCGATTGCGAGCCAAAGATAATCGGACCGGAACTCACCGTGCCGGACACGGTGATGGTGCCGGCACCAAGACCGAAAGTGGCCGTGGCCGTGCCGAAGTTCTCGCTGGTATCGGTGGTGGCCGTGGTTACAGCCGCGAAGGCGTTGGCTCCTGTGGCACTGGTGGACCAGCCGGCGGTTGGTCCCGCAGTCGGTGCCGCCCAAGTGCCGGTGGACGCGCCGGCCGTGCCAAAACCGGTGCCGGCGGCGTTATCATCCCAGTAAAAAGGCCCCGCCGCGAACGCGGAGGGCGCGGCGAACTGGGTGAGCAATGCCGCCAGCACGGCCAGCGTGGCAGCGACGGAGGATGGGGTTGGGAACAATTTGCGTGCTTTCATGGTTGTTTTTTGTTTTGGTTGTTGTGCTTGCCTGCGGTTTGTTAGATATGATTTGATTGGGAACTGAAATTGTATGCCAGATGTGTTTTGATTTAAGGTTGAAGCGCATTACCAAGGCCCGACATCCAGATCACTCGGCTTGAAATAACCCACCCAGGCACCCACGGTTGCACCCGGTTGAATTTGTGAGGCAGGCGACGGTGCCCCGTTTCCCGCCTTGAAATTCCGCCAGTCCACATGCGCATCTTCATAAAGAAAGTTCCCGCCGCTGGGAATGTTGCCGGTGCCGCCATGGTTGCTGGTGGGCGCGGTTTGTGCGCCGACGGTTACCAACCAACTCCCGGAACTTGTTTGGATCTTATCAATCATGACTGGAGCCTTGCGATAAGCGCCGCCAAATTTCGTGCGATTAAGCACCCAGTTCCCCAAGCCGAAGGCGTTGTAATTATCAGCCCCCGCCTGCCGGTTGCCGGGCAGGAACGCGTAACCAATCAAGTTCGTCGTTCCGGACACAACAGTTTCATATGCCCGGTGAAAAAGATCCGTCGGACAATAAATGACGTCGTTTTGATTGCGGGTGCCGGTCGTGGCCGTCCCCGCTTTATTCTGATACAAGTAACCCGGATAAAAATTGATGTTCCAGTCCCCGGAAACCCACTCCCAGTCTCTGGCCCCCCCGCCACTGTTATCCGGAAACTTTTCCTGATTGTCGCCGGCATACATCACCAGTGCCGTGCCCCATTGTTTGAGATTGCTCACACACTGGATCTTAGTGGCCTTCGATTTTGCCGCCGCCAACGCCGGCAGCAGCATCGCTGCCAGGATGGCGATAATGGCAATGACGACCAAAAGCTCGATGAGGGTGAACCCTTGTGTGCGCCGCGCGACTCGAGTCGTGGTTGAAAGGGTGACTCGAAATGATTTCATGATTTTCAGTTTGTTTGCGATTTAAAACCAAGCGGCTTTAATATGCATCTGGGTGCGCATAATGCGTCTGGGTTGAGAAAACAATCTCATCTTGACGGAAAATAAGATACACACAATTGCGTCATATTTTTTTTACTTTTGCGCCAGTCCCCCACCGGGGACTACGCCCGGCCGGGGTGGAGAAGTTTTCTTTGCGAAATTGCAGCGGGCTCTTGCCAAACCGATGGCGGAAGCTGGAGGCAAGATAGGCTTGGGAACTGAACCCGGCGGACTCGGCAACCTGCGGCATCGGCAAGCGGGTCTCGGCCAAAAGCCGTTTCGCCTGCTCCAGACGAATGCGGCGGATTTCCTCGGCGGGCGGACGTTGCAACACCTCCATGAATTTCCTTTCCAAGCCGCGACGCGAAGCCCCGGCATGGCGCGCGACATCGGGAACGCCAAACCAGGGCTGCGTGGCGTTTTGCCGGATGAAGCTCAAGGCTTTTACCAAAACCGGATCGCTCAAGGCGATGGTTTGCGTGGATTGCCGGGTGACAATGCTTAACGGCGAGATCAGCAGATTGCGCCGGGTTGGTTGGCGGCGGCGCATGAGCTGATCCAGCATGCCCGCGGCTTGATAGCCAATCCGGTCGGCCGCCACGGCTACGGCGGAAAGCGGAACGATGGAGGTTTCACAGAGGATTTCGTCATCAGCCTGGCAGAGCACCGCCACCTCCTCTGGCACATGAATGCGCGCCTCGTGACAGGCGAAAATCAATTCGCGCCCGCTGCTCGCGTTCCAGCACAAAATTGCCACCGGCTTGGGCAAGTGGCGAATCCATTCGGCCAATTTCGCCAGATCCATCCTCCAGTCCGGCTCAGCTCCGGCACGCGGCTTGACCGTCAAGGACGCCAGCCCGCCGCCGGCTTGCTGCACGGCATGGGCAAATGCCTGCTGGTGTGTGGAGACGTAAGGCAAACCTTTCAGGCTGAAATAAGCAAAATTCCGAAAACCGCGCTCCAGGAAATGTTTGGCCGCCATCTCCCCCGAAGCCACCAAGTCCGTCGTCACGCGCGGAAACCGAGCAGATTCCGCCAGCAAGATGGACGAAACATTCACGACCGGCTGGCCCGAAGCCGAAAGCTCATCCGCCAACTGCGGCTCGCTCACGCGGGCAATGACGCCATCGCCCTGCCAGCCCTTCGGTAGTCCCATCTGCTCCTCCTGGCCGCGCGGCTCAACGAAGATTTCCCAGCGCTGGTGTTCCCGGCAGTAGTCCACAATCCCGGCCACAATGCCACGCCCCCAGGTCGTGCTCGTATCCACCAGCAACGCCACCCGGAGCGGCGAGCGATAAGCCGCCTGCTGCCCTCTGATCCGCTGGCGACCCGGCCGCGCTGGCAGCTTGGAGAGAATTGCGTTGGCGGAAATACTTTTCAAATTTACGGCAGATGAATTGGGTTCGGCAAAATACATCGGGCGGTTGCGGAAATAATCCCATAGCCATGAAGACTTGAACACCTGCATACGGATGCAGGGGGGGGGCAACCAGCGGGTATTCGACGGGGCAATGGAGCCGGATGCCAGTCAGCGCTGGAGAAATTTCACAACCGCATCGCCACGGGAATGGACATGCAGTTTCTCGTAGATTTTCCGGACATGAAAGCGCACGCCATCCAGACTGATGTCCAGCGCGTCGGCGATTTGTTTGAACTGGTTGCCGCGCACCAGATGTTCCAGCACCTCTTTTTCGCGCGGCGTAAGATTCTCGATCTCCGGACGGGGCGTGGACTCCTGGCGGAAATGCTGAAAAACGCGGCGGGCAATCTGCGGTGTCATTGGTGAACCGCCGGCTTTGACTTCGCGGATGGCTTCCACGAGCTGGCCCGGCACGGTGCGCTTGAGCAAATAGCCATCGGCGCCGGCGAGAATGGAATTGAACAGCCGCTCGTTGTCCTCATACATCGTGAGCATGAGCACCTGCACTTTCGGCAGCAACGCCTTCAATCGCCGCACACATTCCACGCCATCCATCTTGGGAAGATTGATATCCATCAACACCACGTCCGGTTCTTGGGCGGCGATGTCGGCCAGCGCTGCTTCGGCGCTGGCGTAGCTGGCCACAACCTTCAGACCGGACGCGCGTCCGACCAGTTTGGCCACGCTGTCGCGCAGCTCCTGATCGTCTTCCACGAAGGCAACGCGGATCGCCATTTGTTCTTCAAGCACGGCTTCCATCCCGGCTATTTTGCCGGATGGATCGGGACGCGCCACCTGCATACAGATGCAGTTTGACACCGACGGCAGTGCCGCGCCCGGGTTGACTTTCAATATGCAGCGCGCCACCAATCGCGTCCACCCGCTGCCTCATGTTGCCCAAGCCGTTGCGCTTGGCACCGTCGTTCGACGCCGGAATGACAAAACCAGAGCCATTGTCGGCGATCTGGATTTCCAATTCACTGTCCCGCAGCGTCACGCGCAGCGAAACCTCCGTGCCGCCCGAATGTTTCAGCGCGTTGTTCAGCGCCTCCTTCACGACCATGAACAAATTATGCCGCACTTCCGCCGTGAGTGAAATCGGCGGGACCTCGGCGGGCAGGTCCAACTGGCAGGTCATGGCGGTTGGCTGGAAAAAGTCGTAAGCGAAGTGGCTCAAGTATTGGAGCAGGCTGTCGAGCGTGTCGTTGCGCGGATTCACGGCCCAGACAATCGCATCGAGCGACTTGACCGCCTCATCGGCGGACACGCCAATCCGGTGCGCATGGCCTTCGACTTCTGCGGGCAATTGCTTGTCCGCCTTCACCAATTCGCTCAACACCGTCATGCGCGTCAAGCTCGCGCCAAGGTCGTCATGGATGTCCTTGGCAATGCGGGCGCGCTCTTTTTCGACGGACTGTTCATGTTGCAGCCGTTCGAGTTTGCGCCGGGCTTTTTGTTTTTCGATCCGCCGCACGGTGAAGGCGATGGCGGCCGCCCCACTGCCCAGCAACGCAACGATGAACCACCGCGTCTCCCAAAAATGCGGCAGGATTTTCACCGCCAGGGTCGCGCCTTCGTGATTCCAAACGCCGTCATTGTTGCAAGCCTGCACCTGGAAGGTGTAAGCGCCCGGCCGCAAATAGGAATAGTTCACGCTACGGCGCTGCCCCACGTCCACCCAGTTTTTTTCCAGCCCTTGCAGCCGGCATTTGCAACGAACATTTTTGGGATCGGAGAAACTCAACGCGGTGAAGTGGATTTCCAGCCGCCCTTTTCCGGGCGGCACAGTCAGCGTGCTGCCGGATGAATTCAGCATGCTTTCCCCGCCGTCCACCACCACTTCTTCGATGAGCACCGGCGGTGGCAGCAGATTTATCGTCACCGCCTCCGGGTCCACCACCGCCACGCCCTTGAGCGTCGGGAATAACAAACGCCCGTCGCGCGCCGTGCCGCCGGCGGGTTGAAATCCGCCCTGACAATCCGCTGAGGGCATGCCATCGGCCTGTCCGTAACCGACACAGGGAATTTCTTCGATTCGGCCTTCCGCGAAGGCTTCCAAGTCACGTTTGGCCACGCGGAAGGCTCCACGTTGGGATCCCAGCCAGAGTTGCCCGCGCGCATCCTCGGCAATGTGCGTAATGGTATCGTCCCAAAGCCCGTCGTTTTTTGAGAAAGTCGCAAGCTGGCCGTCATGCAGCCGCCCCAGCCCGCCGCCTTGAGTGCCGATCCATAACGCGTTGTCGGCATCCACGTAAAGAGACCAGATTGGACTTTTTGCCAAACCGTTTGTCAGCACCGGGATAATCCGGTTGCCCTGCCGGCACCACAATCCGTCGGTGCCAGTGCCGATCCACATCCTTCCATCGCGGTCCGTCGTGATGGTCTTGACGTGAACATTATCAACCGAATCTCCAAAAGAATGCTTTTGCCATTGACCATCCCGACAGGAAACCAAACCCGAACCGCAGCCGAACCAAAGAACCTGTCCTGGATCCTCGTGAATCACGTTGATGCGGCCTGGAAACTGCGTTTCGGGAAAAATTTGAACAAAGTGATTGGTCTGGAATTGATAAGCCCCATTCCAGGAAGTTCCGAACCAAAGATTGGAACTATGGTCTTCTACGATGGACAAAACATGCGTCAGCGGAAATTCCTTGGTTCCGTAAAAGGCAACCGCGCCATTCAGAAACCGGTAAACTCCGCCCAAACTCGTTCCCATCCACACCGCGCCGTCATGTGATTCGCAGACCGACTCGGCTGATGCGCTGGATAAGCTGGAAGCACCGGGCAGGGGTTGCCAAAGACGCGGACGCAATCGCACCAACCCGCCATCAGTCAGCCCCAGCCACTCGTTGCCCTCGCGATCGGCAAGATAACAAACCACGATGTTTCCCGGCAGACCACTATTCCGGGTCAGATGGACAACCCCGCTATCCTGGGAAACCAAAAACAACCCCTCCGAATATTGGCCACCAAACATGATTCTTCCCCAACGGTCTTCACCCAGAATATTCACTTTAGTTTTAATGCCAGCCAAATGGCTTTCGGGTCCCACCCAGTTGCCCTTGCGATACCTGATCCGCCAATTGGATGCCTGAATCCAAAGGCCACCATCCCGGGTTCCCATGACACCGGTAGTCCATGTATCGCTCGGAAACCCGGTCGTAAGCACGGGCTCGAAATCATCCTTCACCAGCCGGGCCAAGCCTTTGGATGTGCCCAGCCAAAGTTCCCCTTGCTTGTCAACCGCTAACGAATTGCATTGGCTGCCAGCCAGCGCGCCGGCCGGCTTAACCTCCTTAAACTCATTTCCCGCCAAAGTCAGCAGCTGATTTTTATTTGCCAGCATCCAAATTCGCCCTTGCTTATCCCTGACCAGGTCTTGGTCTCTTACCGTGCTAAAATTGCGGAGCGTGGTAATCGGTTCAAGCCTGCCGGAGCGCCACCGACTTAGCGACCCGGAATAAGTGCCCAGCAACCACTCGTCCGCCGCGAGTTTGAGGCAGGCGGTGACGTAGTCATTCTCCTTCCCCGTCGCGGTCAAACGGCGGAATTGCCCTGACTGCAAGGCAACCAAACCTCCCCGTTCCGTGCTGATCAACAAGGTGTCGTCCCCAACCTCAAAGAGGCCTATAATCTGGCTGCTGGGTAAAGCGGAACAGTTCGCCTGATTGAAGACCTCGAAACGCACCCCGTCGAACCGCGCCAAGCCGTGGCTCGTGCCCACCCAAAGATACCCATCGCGCGTCTGCAGCAGGGCGGTGATCGAATTCGCCGGTAGCCCATCCTCCGTGGACCAGGCCGCAATGGAATAATCCGTAGGGGGGAGATTAGTGGACGTCGCCCCGGCAGATTCAGCCAGGTGGGAAAATAAAACTCCAAGGACAGCCGCCATCAAACAGGAATAGACAGTGCTTCGGCGTCGGCCGAAGCCGCCAGACTCTACGCGTAATATCTTGTCAGTCATGGCACGAGCGATTGGGGCTTGATACTCGCAGCCTTTTGAAACAGCAGCAACCTGAAATCCACTGGCGCCAGGTGAACCGAAACCAGCGATGCAAAAGTGCTCATCGCCCCCAATTTTATTCACTCTATCACCCTTTGACGACCTCTGCAATTGCGGGCATTGAGTTAAAAATCTGGTCCCATTTTGAGAACACCAGGTTGCTGCTGATCAGCGCGCTGCGCCGCTCGTAACGTTCCGCCAAAAACGTGAACAACACCTCCATCTCCTGGCGATCTTGCTGAATGCGACATGAGGTCGCTCGAACAGTTGTTTGTTATGGATACGTCATAAACAAACCTGCGGTTCCGTCCGCAGAGTCTATCGGCACCGGCGCGACCGGCAACGGTCGGGTCGGAAGCTGACGAGACAACGTATCTCCACCACTTCGGTGCGGAAGCAACTGTGAGGTTGTTTCTGTGGCTGCCAGCGTCAAGGCGGTCGGAGAGCTAGACTGGATGACACGCCCAACCCAGGTGAACTGCCGCAAGCATCGTCAATCGTTGACGAGCCAAAGACGCTGTTAGGCTCCGACCAAAATGGTGCGCAGTCAGGCTGCTGGTCTTCAGTATGCCAGCAAACGGACTACCGGACTGCCGGTGTAGTAGGCAGGGGCTAAATCATCCGCGTTGTTCAAGCGGAACATGGTAAGCCCGACACTTCGCCTCAAGTGAGGCAGGCACGCCGCAAGGTGTGTTGACGAAGTGGCGGGCAGAGGAACGCTGGAGAAAGCCAAAGCCATCCCGTAATCGGATGGATAGGAGTTGCGGTTTCAACTCCGCCGCGCAAGCGGGCCAACTTCCAGCACGGTCAATCGTTACGAGAGAACTCGTAGAACCTTCACAAGAGGAAAAGCAAATGAACGTGGATTCAACCATGTGTGCGTCCTCTGGCAAGGCGGCGCACTGGGATCAGGTGGACTGGCCCAAGTATGAACGCCAAGTCAGGAGGCTGCAAGCGCGTATCGTAAAGGCCACACGGGAAGGCCGCTGGGGCAAGGTGCAAGCCTTGCAACGGCTGCTAACCTGCTCGTTTTCCGGCAAAGCCTTGGCCGTGAAACGGGTGACGGAAAATCAAGGTAAACGCACGCCGGGAGTGGACGGGGTAAGATGGTCAACTCCGGCGGCCAGACTCAAGGCCATTGGGTCGTTGCAACGTCGGAGATACAGACCGCTGCCTTTGCGCCGGGTCTATATCCCGAAAGCCTACGGAAAACAAAGACCGCTGGGCATTCCCACGATGAAAGACCGCGCCATGCAAGCGTTATATTTGCTGGCGTTGGAACCCGTCGCGGAAACGACCGCCGATCCCAACTCCTACGGCTTCCGGCCAAAACGCTCCACCGCTGACGCCCTGACACAATGTTTCAACGCATTGGGTCGGGAACGTTCCGCACAGTGGGTGCTGGAAGGCGACATCAAAGGTTGCTTCGACCACATCAGCCACGATTGGATGCTCAAGCATGTCCTCACGGACAACGAGTGCTCCAAAAATGGCTGAAGGCCGGTTACATCGAGAATCGAACCCTGTTCCCCACGGAGGCGGGCACGCCGCAAGGCCAAGTTCACCAATGATCCGGGCGGCCTCGTGGTATGTGGATAGAACGCCGGATTCGACCAGTTGGCCCAATTGAATTTCTGGAAACCAGTCAGATACGGATTGATAACGCTTCTGGTAACTTTCCACGGCGTTGCCGAAGGCTTGCAACAAAGTCACTGGGCTGGGTTTCCCAACAAGTTTAGGAAGCACTTCTTCTGTCCCATGAGACGGAAATTGAAGAAGTTCTACCGGAACATTCGCCAGTGTCGCCAATGCTGGAATATCGCCAATCTTCAACGTATCACTAGCCAATACATCAGCGCAGAAACCCGCTGTGATTAGGCTGCCAGTTCTGCTATCCAAATCCGCGAGCGCCAAAAGATTTTGCTCGAACGCGGCCAGTCCTGAAAGTTTAACCATGCCGAGCGAATGCTGGCATAAAGTGCGGACAGCCGGTTCAAATTCACCAGCAGCGATTCCTGACCGCAGCGGTGCCGGGTCAGCCACGCGAGAATTCAAACGCACCAAGCTGGCGTGATACCGTGCGAGCCGTTGGGCTAGAGCACGCGCTTCGTTTTTCCGAGCGGCATCTTCCAGTACATACAGGGCGAGCACGAGTTTAGCACCCACTGGAACCTGCAACTCGCGATTGGCGTTTTGGTTTGCGAGCAACTCAACATGTCTCCACGTCATCGCGGCGGCATCAGACGATGATGAATTAGGCTGCCAAATCGCCGAGATGCCGGCGGGATTAAGATTGGCATACGCAGACAAATCCTCGGCAGACCGGAGCAAATTATTCAATTCATCCAGTGATGACTTGGCCGAAGCCACCGAACAGCGGGGACTGACTACTGAAACGACGGCATTTAGCGCCTCGGTGGCGCGCGAAGCGACATACCGTCGATTATCTTCCGTGAGGCGTAGATGCCTTTGCGCCTTGTTTAACTGACGGTAAAATTCTTCCAGATCGCGTTCCAAACGTGCCACGACGGTTGCATTTTCCGGGGCCTCCCACAGGAAAGCCAGCAAGCCAGGCATAACGTCTTTTAACACAGTGAAGCGGCTTTTACCGATTTCACCAACAAGCTGTTCGACCTTGGCTATCGGCAGTTCATGGAATTCATCCGGCAACATGGCAAGGCTATCGGACAAATCCATGGCGGATTGTTTTAGCTGCCGGACTACGGATTCGATTGACTGGGTGTCCATCGAACCGAGATTGAGCGGTGCCCAATGGGACCAACTATCGCCGACCTCGGTTTTGAGACGATGCCACTGGTGAATGGTTTGCTCACGTTTCTCCAACCAGTCGGGCGGGGCTTCAATGTCCAGAACAGCTACATTCAGTAGTTCTTCGTTCCAATCTACACCCCATGCCTCTTGGAGCATTAAATGCAGGGCAGTAGCTTTTTGGATCAAGGCACAGGCGCTTTGGCTAAACCCAGCCGGCTTCTCGCGCAGTCGGGCGGCGTGGCCGTTCAGTTTTTGGGCAAGCGCCACAACCTGATTATTGAGTGGGCGCTGCCAGTCCAAGTTTTCCCGCAATCGCGCACATGTGCCAAGATGCTTATGCACTTCGGTCACGCGCGCCTTGTCGCTAAACAACGGCAAACAGAATGGAGCAAGTTCCACGGATTCCAAACGCCGCCGGACGACTTGCAGTGCCGGAAGTTTCTGGGCGACAAAAAGCACCCGTTTACCTTGGGCAATGGACACCGCTATCAAATTTGTAATTGTTTGCGATTTGCCCGAACCGGGCGGCCCCTGAACCACCAGCGAAACACCCTTCTGGCCAGCCAACAAAGTCGCATATTGTGTGCTGTCGGAATCCATCACCACCGGTAGGTCTTCGGTGGCCTGATGGTTTGCGACATCGTCATCAGATGGAATGCCATCGCTTTGAGGCAAAGGATCGCCGTTTAGAACTGCGGTGACGATGGGGTGATTGTTGGGTGATTTACCCTCCGGCCACTGGGCGGGATCTAAATCAAGCCACAGGCGATAGCGTGCGAAGTTAAAGAAACCGAGGGCAATAGTTGGGTTCACCTTCCAACTCTTTTTGGCGCGCAAGAGCCGACTCACCCGCGAAAAATATTCCGTCGCGGTTTCATCTTCGTCCAGATCGGGCAAGTCGATGGCAAAATCCTGGCGAAGTTTTTCAGCGAGACATGGATTGCCTTGTGGTTGGTCGGCATCCATGTGAATTACGAATTCACGCTCGCCGCCTTCCTCAGTCCGCTTCTGGTCGAGATTGACATGAACCAGTATCAAGGGAGCAAAAAGCGGCTCGTTAGCGCGCGGGTGTGGCGGGGCTTCACACCATTCCAGAAAACCAATCGCCAGAAACAGCGCGCTGTCGCCAGTTGAGTTAGCCAAGGTGTTTTGCTCGTTCCTGATTTTGGTCAGGCGCTTGCGAAAATTTTCATCCGGGAGCAAGGAAATCAGGTTGCCGCGCTGGAGAAATTGAGAGACCCCTCGAATTGAGTCAAAAACATCGGTCCATTCTTCATGTCCCAAGCTTGCCAGTGAAAGATTCGCCCCAGTTCCGGCCGTTGTTTGATTTTCCGACTGACGCAGTTCTTGTGCGAGTTGCGATTGTTGATCGCGGGTCAGGTGGGCGATTTCAACCTGTTTTTCATCGTCAACCAACGTCTGCCATAGCGACTCAATGTGCCCCTTCAGCCCAACGTGTTTGTGTCCCTTTAGGTCGTCGCGGTAGTCCGGGTTGCCCGGGCGAAAACTGAGTAGCCGGTTGCGAAGTGTCAGGTCGAGTAAACGCTGCCGAGAACGACGGAGTTTTTCCGCAACGTCCCCGCCCGGTGGGTTTGGGCGTGCGGTTCCGGTTCCTGGCAACTTGATGCTCATGATATTTACATCAGACCAGTTTCCGGGAAACGTGGTTGATGCGGCATTGCAGCAAGCATTGTCCGATATTGGCAATAATCAGGAGCATATCCCGGTCAAGTTTCACGAGAACTTCGAACAGACGCAAGCCGGAATCTGGACGCGGTTATAGATTCGATTGCGGTCAGTGCAAATAGTTGCGCAGACACGTTTGCGGACAGCTATTGAATGTGGAATGCGCGTGGTCACGGAAAATCCGTAGCATGGGGGATCTGATAAAACATACCGCCGGCAATTGTGTGTGCCTGGCAATTCGGGAAGTCCTGAATGGGCGGACATTTTTTCAGCCCGTCGGTTCCAAAACATTTTCACCGCAAGGATCGCCGCCCGTCGCGGTGGCTGATCGTTGAACGCTCGGCGGCCTGCGGGTCGGGCGGCAGGGACTCCAGGGCCGGTGCGTTAGGGCAGCAATCGGGAACGCCAACCGCCAAGCCGCCGAGGCGCCCAGAAAATCAAAATTCTGGCCTCCCGCAAGAATTCCCCGTGTTCGGTGCCGCCGTGGATAAGATCGGCTGGTCGCTCCCGGCCGGCTCAATAAACACTGCGTTGGCTTCCGAAACTTCTCGCGCAACGACCGCGGAGAACATTTCTGGCCGGGCCAATTGATTCTTTGAACCACGGACTGGCCGCTTTTTCACACCGCAACCACAGACCAAAATACGGCTGGCGCGTGAAAACAACGAAAGCCGCACCAGCCGGAACAAACGACCCGCGTTGGTATCGTCTGCTACCAGCCACGGTTTGAATCAGGGTGCTCGCACTCCAGGAGTTCTTGTAACCCAATCGTTACCGTACCCCTCTTGCCTAATCACGCAGCCGAGGCAGAGTGGCGGTGCTCAGGGGTTGTGTACGCGCTCCCCAACCGGTATAAACATGTAGCCAAAACAAGCTGTGTTGTCATGTCGGACGCCATAAACATGGTTGACGGGAGTCAAACCGGGCCGCGCATTCGAGCAAGCTGCCGCGCCCTTGAAATTGCAGGCAACACCAGATTTGCCGACTGCGTTTCCTGCGATCCAGCTCATTGCCGGTTTGCGCTGCAATTCGAGGCCAACTGTTTTTGCTTTCATCCGCGCCGCGGGGAAATCATCCAGCGGACGCTTCGGGAGAACCGGACCGGGCATTTGGCCTCCAACGCCGCGGCCAATGACGCCCGGGACCAAACCGCCAATTCCCCCGCCAGCCGCACGCACAACCCCGCCAACACTTTTTGATTTGCGGTGAGGGAAATGGGGGCAGTGAACGGCTCAGAGCGGCAACTTTGGAGAGAAGTCCGGCTGGCGTTGTAGCGGTCGGACTCTGCTCTGTGGGTTAGAGCGTGGGGGGAAGACCAAGCCCGCCAGCCAGACACAGCAACCCTGGCTCACCAGCCCTCGCCGTTCAACGCGGTTGAAATACGGAGGCCCGGGTCCGCAGAACCCAGTCAGATCTGATCCATGTTGACCGCTGGAAAGCAAGAAACCCCGTTCCCGTTTCCGGGAGCGGGGCAATTGAAAAACCAACGCCTTACTTCCGCTGGCGGTGGAAGCGCATCAGGCTAAACGCACTTAAGCCCATCAGTGCGAACGACGCGGGTTCCGGCACGGGAGTTACCACGGAGCTATCCACGAGAAAGAGGAATCCGGTCGGTGAGGGGTTGGGCGTTGTGTTGCTCACCTCAAACAGCAGGGTGTTAACGCCCGGCACAAACCCTGCGCTGACCGCAAGCGGCCCCGAGAGCGTGTGATATTGACTGCCTCCACCGGGCGCGCGCGTGTCATAGGCGATGCTGTTTCCGTTGAGCGTGGCGCCGAGCACGAGATTGTCGGCTGCTGATTCGTAGACGAAAGATGCCGTCGCCGGATTGTAGCCCGTCAGATTGAATTGCAATTCATACTCATAAGTGCCGTCGGGAACGCCCGGGTTTTGATTGGCGGTGGAGTTTGGCCCGATCCAGTTGGCGCCAGCGCCAATCGGAGCGCCCGAATACCAGTTGAACGGCGACGTGCCGGTGAGCGGACTGATGATGTTCGCCGCCCGCGGGACGCTTCCGCCAGAGGGGTCGAGCATAACCTGCCAGGCCGGATCGAGATTGCCCACGGTTCCGTTGCCGGTGTCTTGCAGTCCCGGAATCGAGTCAGCCGGGGAGTTGGTGGCACAAACCGCAAGCAGGACACCCGCTGCCAGCGGGCCGGTTAGTAGTTTCATCAGTCCAGCAGGGGCATTTTGGGCTTTCATAGTTCGGTTTTTTCAGCCGTGTTTCACTGTGGTAATCCCATGTCCTCAGGATTGGAGATCCACGGCCAACGAACCAAAAATGCTGAGGACGATGCGATCTGACCATGTTCCCCGGCTAATGGCAAGAACATTTGCAACTTATTTGAGCGCCCAATGCCACCCCGGCACCGCCACGGCGTTCTGATTCGCTTGTGACTTGGCAGATGAGCTTGTGGGCGGACAGCGCGGTGTTACTGCGCACGCTGGTCTGGCTGGACATGCCGCCGGAAGCCGCGCTGCTGGCCAGCTCGTAACCGAATAATCCAGTTTTGCCAGCAAATCCTCACTTTCATCAAAGGACTTTCGGAACACCCTCTATAATACCAAGTCTCTATAACAATCGGTAAATATAGCTTGTAAGAGGGCGGGTTGTTGGGCAGGGTCTGGCATGGCAAGAAAACGAACCAAACTGGCGATGA